>Ga0326728_10025930_pt1 | contig 10443 bp, 13 predicted proteins | sample MB3enrmetagenome_FD_207602 | JGI IMG/M metagenome (GOLD analysis project Ga0326728, IMG submission 207602) | Lab enriched peat soil microbial communities from McLean, Ithaca, NY, United States - MB31MN | ecosystem: Environmental > Terrestrial > Soil > Wetlands > Peat | place: USA: New York... | reverse complement strand
TTTTCGAACCCGCAGATTCTCCTTGACCTCGAATTCCACATAATGGTGCAGGTAAGGCAGCCCTGAGATCATGGCACTGCCTGTTCCTCCACAGCCTACCACCAGCACACGCACCTGCCGTTCGAGCAATTCCGGGTGGATGCAGTGAGTTTCCATGGCCAGCTCCCAAATGGACGCTTCCCAAACGAATCACTGGAATATCTCGGCAGAATTGTCGACTTGGACTATGGTAGACTGCCGCAATGAGTGTCATCGGTCCAGCCTTAGGCATACCCGTTATTGCTTTGTTGCTCTATTTTCTGATTCCTGGAGTTACAGAGCAGCCTTGGACGTGGGTACGCATCTCCGGCGTTGTGATGGCGGTGATTGGTTATGTGCTGGTCGTGGCGGCGCGGATGCAACTGGGTCGGTCCTTTTCAATCCGTCCGCAGGCCAAGGAACTGGTCGTGCACGGCCTGTATTCACGAATCCGCCACCCAATGTACGTCTTCGTCGACCTCATGTTGTTCGGATTGATCCTCGCCCTATATCTCCCCTGGGCGCTCTTGATCTTACCTCTCCTGGCGATTGTGCAGATTGTCCAGGCTCGCAGGGAGGACCATGTCTTGCACGCAACGTTCGGGCAGGCCTATCTAGACTACCGCCGTCAAACCTGGCTATAACAATCCCCTCGCGCGACGAATTCTTGTAGCGTCTCGCCGGCATCGGTCAGGTACTGAACTGGAAACCTCTTCCTCCCTGCAAGACCCTGCCATAGCCCGATGAATCCTCCAGGATGGCTGGTAAGCCGTACTGCTCCGGCTGCATGGGTGAATTCCGATTGAAAATACCCATCTACCCATGCCGGTGTCGAGGCAATGTCGGAAGATTCGGGCACGCGCATGCTGCCGGCACACACCAATCCTCGACTGTCGGTATTCCAGTATGGGGCCATCTTCAGCGGCGTATCTGGTGCTGGCCGTGACGTTGTCGCCGGCGCGCGCACGAAAAGGTCCTTGCCTACGACTTTGAAGACGAGCGCTGGATGGGGAAAGACTAGACCGTTGATTTTCCGTGCTTCTTGGTCAGTCCCGCCGAAGAACATCACCCCGCGCTGCGGTCGGGACCACCACACCAGCAGATCGGGAGTGCGTGCGAGAATGATTTCAGGAAAGACTTCCGGCTTTACCTGTGCTCCAAGCCCTTGGGCAAGAGTGCGGAGGAAAGCTGTGGTTAGAGGTTCGCCGGGTGCCAGATATGGAACTCCATCGTCAGCCTGCTTTACGCGATGGAGGCTGGCAAAGGCTCCTCCACCTCCAGCCCGATAGACAAGCACGGCTTCGCTGAGTTTGAATTCGCAGTTGGCTCCTATGGCGACATAGGCTTGCATGTTTTCACCCTCACATCATCCACTTGTCGTTGCCAAGCATGAGATCAATCAGCTTGCTTGCCGCCGCAAGGATGTCGCAGGCCACTCCGAGCACGTGGAAGGCGTCACGAACGCTATCGACATCCGTGGGATCGAACGGGATAATCAGATTGGGCTCTGGAGTGACTTCTAGCATTCCATCGGCTTCTTCATCGAAGGCTGCCCCAACGGAATCGCCCTCAGCAAACACGGCCAGCAGACAGGGCAAAGGTGGGTTGCAATCAGAGAGTTGTTGCCCGATGTCATCACCAATCTCGGGTCGCTTCGCCTGGGCGGACACTCGATCGAGATTGATTACAGCTTCGACCAGTTTAGCTGCCAGTGGATCGTTGATTTTACCCTTCAGGTGATCAAGCTCGTCTTTATCCAGTGCTACCTGCCTCATGCACGCTGGAATCGACCCTTGCACATATGGGATTTCGTACTGGTCGGCATCAGCTTCCTGCGCGCCCCATTCCCGCAGGATCTCGGCTCGTCCCTCGGCATCCCGGTAGTCGTATTTTGTGGCGATTCCCGTTATGTGGCGTTCAGACACGGGAAACACTTGTTGGCTTAGTTTCTCGTCGGCCCAAACGCCACATAAATAATTAACGTTAGAGACTCCGCAAGAACGTCATGAGGGCCTTGTCCTTAGACCACCGCCTTACAGGTGTTGTCGTTCCGGGCTCGCAGTACGCAATGGCTTTGGCTTTGGTTTCCAGGTCCACTGCGGCATAGATATTAGTTGTGTTGACGGAAACGTGGCCGAGCCAGTCACGTATGGTGTTGATGTCCAGACCGCTGCGGAGGAGATGGGTCGCACTTGAGTGCCGAACCGTGTGTGGGCTCACATTCTTCGTTGCCAACGAAGGCATCTCGCCTCGGACCCTTACAACGTGCCGTTTCACCAGGTGGTAGACGCCGAAACGGGTAAGGGGGCGGCCATACCGGTTCAGAAAGACGTGCTCAGCAGATTCCCGTCCCGTGATGGCCAGCCGGAGTTCATGGACGGTCTGCGGCCAGAGAGGGCAGTTGCGTAGCTTGTTACCCTTGCCACGAATTCTTACCCACGAAAGGTCCCGGCTGGGGACATGGGCAAGGTTAAGATCACCAACAAGAACCTGGGCGGCTTCGTCGGCGCGGGCGCCCGTGTTGTAGAGGAACAAGAGAAGAAGGTGATCGCGTCGCCCTTGCGCACTCTGGAGGTTGGGGGCCGCGAGGAGTGCTTCGATTTCCGGCTTCTCCAGATACGTGACAGGCGTCTGAGTGCATTTCTTGAAAGGTATGGCACAGATCTCTCCGCACCAAGCGAGATGCTCGGGGCTATGGAGGGCAACAAATCGGGCCAGCGAGTGGATAGCCGCCAGTCGCTGGTTCCGGGTCGAAATCGCGCAGTTTCGGTCGCTCTCAAGATAAACGAGGAATCTTCGCACTGAGTCGGCCGAGACATGAACGACGTTCATATCATCCATGCCCGTACGAGTCTGACGAGCGACGAAAGGGATGAGCAAAACCAAGGTGTCCCGGTAGCTGCGTTGCGTGCCCCGTGACAAGTTGCGCTCCTGAATCAGATGTTCAAGAAGGAACCGCCGAATCCAAGGGCCGAGCTTTTGGGTATCAGTCATGGTCACCCTCCCCAAAGACGTATTTGGAAAAGCGTTTACTCGCCTCATGCAACAGCTCGGGAGTCATCGTGAGGTAGAGTTGCGTGCTGACGAGGTCCACGTGGCCCAAATAGGTCGACAACAGCGGTAGTAATCTTTGGACATCCTTACCTTCCCGGTACCACGCAGTCAGCCGATGGACCGCCGCGGCATGCCTCAGGTCATGGAGTCGCGGCTGATAGCGAGCTCCATCTTCCCGACAGACGCCAGCCTGGGTACGGAGTCGCTGGAAGTTGCGCTCCAGAAGGCGACGGCCCAGCCGGGTACCAAGTGTGCTGACAAAAAAGGGGGCATCGCCATCTTGCGAATGCCCGGTCGCTTTTCTCTGTTTCGCGTACTCTTTCATCACGCCATTCAGTTCGCTTCCCAGCGGCACCAGCCGAGTCTTGAAGAACTTCGTGTGCCGAATGCCGAGAACCGCCTCCTGCAGGTCCACATCGTCCAAATTTAAGGAGAGAGCCTCGCTAACCCGTAAACCAGCTCCGTATAGCAGGAGCAAAAGAGTGCGAAACGTATAGGCTTCCATCTGGAATCGTCGCGTCTGAGCAGTCGCCGTGTGGCCGAGGAGGCGGCGTAGTTCCTCTTGCGAGTAAATGTAGGGTTTATAGCGTTCCGGCAGTTTGGGCACGGTGGTGGGCAAAGGTGATGTCGAGAGGTACCCACGACTCACCGCGTAACGGAAGAAGCTGCGCAGCACGATGTACTTCTTGTGCCAGTTACGGGTCAGGGGGCCTCGCCCGTTAAGAAACGCCGCTACTTCGCGGGGTTTTACATTGGGCAGGTTTCGGCATTTGCCTATGACGCGTGAGAAGATACGCAGAACTGTCTCATTGCATTCAAACTTCGCGCCCAGACTTTTTCGGAAGGCGACGTACTGTGCAATCAGTTGATGAAGTTTCATAGCAAACCTCCCAGGCTAAAGCTCGCAACTTCCCGAAGGCCGGCCAGGTTGACCGATGTGTAGCGGGTGGTGCTGTTCAGGTTGCGATGGCCGAGCTGATCGGCGATCTCCTTTAACGAGAGGCCTTGCTCCAACAGGTGGGTAGCACACGCGTGCCGAAGGGCATGCGGTCCGTGAGGCACTACAGGAGGGTCTAGCGCGCGTGCTCGTTTGACAACCGTCCTCCAGACCGCAGCGCAGCTCAGAGGCCGGATGGGTGCATCAACCGTCAAGAAGATTTCTCGGTAGGAAGAGCGGGGCCGCACCCTCTGGAGGTAGTGGACGATGGCTTCGCCCACCGTAGAGGAGAGTGGATAAGGCTCCACCCTTCGCCCCTTGGTGCGAGGGATGAAGAGGAGATTTCTTTGCCAGTCCACGTCTTCCAGCTTGAGAGCCCGCACTTCGCCGGACCGCAGGCCGTAAACCGCGAGCAGCAGCAAGATAGCTCGGTCTCGGACATCCAAGGGCCGGTGTCCCTCTGTGGTGGCAATCAAGCGCCGGACGTCATTCCAGGATGGACCACGGCGTAAACTTTCGCCCCGATAAACCCGTGGCGATACGATTCCCGCTGCCAATCCCTGGGAACACCAACCTCTGTCCTCAGCATAACGAACAAAGGTGCGCAGATCTGAGGCATACTTTTGGATGGTCGGCCGAGCGTATCCATCGTCGCGTCCCTTGCGGGCGATTGCTTCATCTAGATCGCCGATCGTGAGATGACGCAGGGACCTGTGGTTGCGAAAGAACCACCGCAGAAAATCCTCCACATGCCCGCACCGGACCCGAAGAGTCTCTGCGGAAAGGCCCTTTTGCACTTGCAGGTAGTCGGCGAATTCTTCCTTTTTGGAATGATAGACCGGAGGCGCCGCCGGAACCGGGCTCAGACGCTTCAAGAAATTCAGCCAACGGATCGCGCAGGAAAAAACACATTCACGGCGTTGCTGGCCATTTATGTGGTTAGCGTGCCGGAGGCGAGGCCAGAGCCGCTGGTTAACTGCTGCCTGAACGGTTTCAACACTGATGGGCCCTGAGGACGTTGCCAAGCCGAGCAGATTCTGAATCAGTAACAAGTCCGATGCCAGCGGTCGGAGAGTGGATAGTCTATAGCCTTGGTTAGCGTAACGCTGCAAATACTCCAAGCGCTTTTGCATAAGTGGGCTGTTGAGGTGGCGCCGCACAGCCCCACGACGTCTAAAGAGCTGATCAAACATTTTCGACCTCCGTAGTTGGGAATTAAACAGACATCACGACTATAGAGGAGGTCGCAGCAACTTATGTGGCGATGATCGGAAATCGCGCTCAAGAATCTAGTGCCTTCTTGGCTTCACCGCCACATAACGAGAATCGCCACAAAATACGATCACCGCGATGCCGAAGAGCGAGCCGAGACGCTGCGGGAATGGGCCGCGCAGGAGGCAGACGCTGACCAGTACGAGATCCCCGACGTGCAGGCGTCGATTCCAGCGTGCATGAGGCAGGTAGCACTGGATAAAGACGAGCTTGATCACCTGAAGGGTAAAATCAACGATCCACTGGCAGCTAAACTGGTCGAAGCAGCCATCAATCTCGACCGCGTGTCTGCCCGGGCAAAGCGCCCCGAGCTTAGCGACAACATCGGACAACAACTCTCTGATTGCAACCCACCTTTGCCCTGTCTGCTGGCCGTGTTTGCTGAGGGCGATTCCGTTGGGGCAGCGTTCGATGAAGAGGCCGACGGAATGTTAGAGGTGACTCCAGAGCCCAACCTGATTATTCCGTTCGATCCCACGGATGTCGATAGCGTTCGTGTCGCCTTCCGCGTGCTCGGAGTGGCCTGCGACACCGTTGCGGCGGCAAGCAAGCTGATTGATCTCATGCCTGGCAACGACAAGTGGGTGATGTGAGGGTGAAACCATGCAAGCCTATGTCGCCATTGGAGCCAACTGCGAATTCAAACTCAGCGAAGCCGTGCTGGTCTATCGAGGTGGAGGGGGTGGGGCATTTGCAAGCCTCCTCCAGGTTAGGCAGACTGGCGATGGAGTTTCTTACCTCGCGCCCGGTGAAAGCCTCACCACAGCTTTTGTACGAACCCTTGTTGAAGGGCTTGGAGCACGGGCGAAGCCGGAAATCTTTCCTGAAAACATTCTGGCGCGCACTGGCGACGTGCTGGTGTGGTGGTCCCGACCGCAGCGCAGGGTGATGTTCTTCGGCGGGACTGACCAAGAAGCACGGAAAATCAATGGTCTCGTCTTTCCGCATCCGGCACTTGTGTTCAAAGTCGTAGGCAAGGACCTTTTCGTGCACGCGCTGGCGACAACGTCACGGCCGGCACCAGATACGCCGCTGAAGATTGCTCCCTACTGGAACACGGATAACCGCGGATTCGTCTGTGCGGGCAGCATGCGCGTGCCTGAATCTTCCGAGGTCACCTCGATACCTGCTTTCGAAGCTGGTTACTTTCAATCGGAATTTACACATGCTGCAGGAGCAGTCCGGCTTACAAGTCATCCTGGAGGATTCATCAGGCTATGGAAGGGCCTCGCAGGCAGGAAGAGGTTCCCAGTTCAGTACCTGATCGACGCCGGCGAGACGCTGCAGGAGTTCGTCGCCCGCGGAGATGCCCGCTGAGGAGTTGGCCATGGAAACTCACCGTATCCACCCAGAGCTGCTCGAACGGGAAGTGCGCGTGCTGGTGGTAGGTTGCGGGGGAACAGGCAGCGCGATAGTTGCGGGATTGCCTTACCTGCATGAATCGCTTATGGCGCGAGGCCATCCCGGAGGCGTACGTGTCACGGTCATGGATGGCGACACGATCTCACCTACCAACTGCATCCGCCAGCCTTTTGCGAGGTCCGAGATCGGCCTCAACAAGGCGGTTGTTCTGGTCAACCGACTGAACATGTTCTGGGGACTCAAGTGGGAGGCAATCCCTGACCACTTGAAGCCAGGCACCTTCATCTCACGCAATTACTCTGGCGATGACCTTCGCGCCCATATTGTAATCGGGTGCGTGGATACGCGGGCTGCAAGGGCTACCATCCGTGATGCGGTCAGCAACTGGAGTACGGTTTCGTACTGGCTCGATCTGGGCAACAATGCAGACAGTGGCCAGTTCATCCTGGGTGAGCCGCTTAACGAGCGAAATCGGAGGGCAAGGCTGCGACTCCGTACTGCGGCAGAGTTATTCCCTGAGATAGTGGACCCGACTCTCGACGATGACGGCGAGACAAGCTGTAGCGCCGCTGCTGCCCTGGAACGGCAGGAACCATTTATCAACTCAACCCTCGCCCAACACGCCCTGGCCTTACTGGCCCGGCTGTTTCGCTATGGCGAAATCAGCTATCACGGCGGCTTCATCAACCTCGCAACGGGTGTAAGCAGTCATCTGCCGATTGATGCCTCTATGTGGAGGCGCCTCTGCCAGCGCTGCAAGAGTGAAAAGATCAAGGCGTAGGCCCACGCCGGGAAATCATGTCCTGTCCCACCTGCTGCAATTCCTGATACACTTTTGCTCGCAGACACGCAATCTAATACAGGAGGCCCTTGCATGGCTGAAACTGAAAGCCAGCTTAAGGGTATTCGCTGGTTCCTTCGCCTGGCCATTGGCTTTTTGGTCCTCGCGGCCGCACTTGGAAGCGCAATTTATCTCCTTGCTCGCCTTCTCGACTACTTGTGAGCCGCAGTACTGATAAGGCAACCCAAGGACCTGCCATGCCGAACGAGCCAAGTGGGGAGCCAAGTGGGCTTGACGCGGGGGAGGGACGGGTATACATTAGCCCTGAATCGAAGCCGAAAATGGAAATCCCGGAAAACAGGTTCCGCCTGGAAAGGAGATTCCTATGTTCTTCCATGGCAAATGGACAGCAAATGAAGCTTTTGAGGCTTTAATGAAGGAAGCTTACAATCCCAGCAGTACCGACCGTAAGTTCAATAACGCGATGAAGCAGGTGGTGAAGGTTGGCGCGGATGTAGCAATTGCGGCCGGGACTGCTTTGGCGATCCCGTTGGCGGTAGTTACGCTGCCTGCTCTCGCCGCTTTAGGGGTAGGAGCGGCAATAGCCGGAACCGTCGACTTAGCCGCAGTGGTTACGGAGGACCACGTTAAGGGCTTTAAAGATTCCAAGGACCTTCCAAAGCTGAAGATGAACAAACAGCCGCTTCTGGATCGGAGCCAGATTAATAGCATCCTTTTCTACAAACAACTCCTACAGCTGGCCGGGGACCGGCCCGGCACTAGAGGTCCTGTGTACTTGAATGACGTGCTGGAAGGGATGCAGACGCACTATATTGCAGCAAAGCGAAACTGGAAAGCCCGTGCTCACCCTGTGAATTCATGCCAGGATGCGGAGAATCTGTTCCGGGTGTTTGCGGAAACCGATTACCATCTATCCAAGATGTCTGCGTACGCGAAAGCGTTGCAGGCGTGGGCCAATGCATACGTTGTCTTCTGCGATAGAAACGCCGTCAACGTCCAGAATGCGTTCGGAGAGGCTTATGCCGCAATAGACAGAGTGCTTGAAAAGGATGAGAATTGGCACAAACAGAACTGCGGCGTGGCCGAGCACTGCTATCGGACCCGCAAGCTATCTAGGCTGCTCACAAGCAAAGTCAAACCCAAAGCCCAAGCGGCCTGAGGCCAGCCGGGTAAGCTGAAAACAATGCGAATTCGCACTGACGTCAAAAGACGAATTCGGCTCGACCCTAGCAAAAGGAGGATTTCGACCTGAGACACCTTTACCTGAAATCTTCACGGCCATGCTCGCGGCGCTGCGGCGATCCATGGAGAGATTGGCAGAGTCTCTGACTGGGAACGCGACGATGGCATAAGTCATCTCCGTCAACTAGGCAAGCGTAACACATACTTGGCAGGCAGGGAAAGCATGGCTGACCTTGCAAACTAAAAGGTGCTTACCCCGTAATTGCGTTCTTGGCAGGTAACCAACGAGCCGTGGGAATGAACAATCCGACGGGCAAAGCTCTGGGAGGCAAGCCCGCGACCCGTAGCGGCAGCGAACCCGATGCGACTCGTTGCGCAGTTGGTTGAACTCCGTAGACGGACTCCAGCTCTACGGCGTATGCGGCGATTCGGCTCGACCGCCCGACATGGAAGGGCAGTCATTTTGACTCTGAAGAGAAGGGTTGCCTGGCATAAGAGGGGTCGAGTGAGGATGACGCGTTTGAAGTAAATTTCCGGGGGTCCATTCAAAAAACCCTAGTTCGCGGCCATTTGCAACCCACTGATTTCAATTAACACCTTTGTGAAGGATGGCAGTGCCTCTGCGAAAATGAAGCGCATCCTCGACGAACTGAAGCCGGAGGCAGCCTACTTTACAGAGTTGGGTGGCCGTCGCACCGGGCTGCTGATTATCCAGATGGAAGACACCTCGCAAATTCCGTCTTGCTGCCCGGCTGAGATACCCAGTCCTCGACAGTTACCTGAGACCATGCTACTCTGACTTGCGGCTTAAGCACGAAATGAGATAACCACGGAGGAACCTTTGGATATCCAGGCTATCGTGAAAGAGTTGAAACGTGAACGTGACCGGCTAAACACAGCAATCGTAGCTCTAGAAGGACCAGAATTACCCCCTACTCGGCGGAAAGCATCCCCAGTTGCCAATGTTCCAGCCCCAGCAGCCAAGAAGCGTGACCGCCTCACCCCGCAGGGCAGAAAACGCCTGTCGGATCTGATGAAGAAGCGGTGGGCCAAGAAAAGAAAGAAGACCTCCCGGAGCGGCAAATAAGTTTGCATCACCTTCACTCATCGCTTCCGTAATGGCGCTGGTCTTTTCTGCAACAAGACACGACCTGTGCAGGTGACTTCCACTTGCGGCGACACAGTGGCTGATCGCTGCAGCAGAAGCACGGCAGCCCTACGCTTGCTGAGATCACGCCAGTGCGGTACAGGCAAGGGAAAACCAAAAGCCGCTTGCAAAGTCGCCGCCGTTCTGCACGCTATGGCCTTGCCGGTCCGGATGTTTCGCTATGGCGAAATCAGCTATCACGGGGGATTCATCAACCTTGCAACAGGCTCAACTTCTGTTTTGAAGATTGAACCGCAATACTGGAAGCGCGCCCGAAGCGTCAGCCGGGGCTACTCGCGGACATATCAAGGCTAACTAAAGAGATCGCGTGAGTGTCCACCCCACAGCTAGTTCTCATTGCAGTTCCGCGCATAACCCTTCCCTCCGGCGTGAGCCTACGCCTTTGCATTGATACTCGTCGGCGATTTTATGTCAGAGTTTCGAAGCCCTTCGAATCTCGGTCACTCCAGTAGCCGGCTACAGTTCGTTCCTGCTCCTCGACTTGGCCAAAGTCGGCTCCCGAGGCCGCAATCCCAGGTGTTGTTAGTAGGTCCTAGAAGCGTTGCATCTTCACGCGTACTGCCTCCGGCTTCTGGTGGAACCAGAGCCCGTGGTCTGTTTCGTCGCCGTTCCACAATCGAACCGGCTTCCACACGCCGTTCTCGTATG
>Ga0326728_10025929_pt1 | contig 10443 bp, 8 predicted proteins | sample MB3enrmetagenome_FD_207602 | JGI IMG/M metagenome (GOLD analysis project Ga0326728, IMG submission 207602) | Lab enriched peat soil microbial communities from McLean, Ithaca, NY, United States - MB31MN | ecosystem: Environmental > Terrestrial > Soil > Wetlands > Peat | place: USA: New York... | reverse complement strand
GAGACGGCGGCGAAAACCTCGCGGACCGCCACCTGGGCGGGCGTGCGCGGATTAAACGGGACAAAGGCGGCATACGAGTATTGGCCATAGCGATTGCTCTGCCAGACTCGGTCCCGGCACTTGCCCGATTTCGGAATCTCCAAAACTCTCATAACCGATTTACGGCTGAATCATGCCACATCCAGCAGAGGCTTTCAATAACATTTCCGAGGCAGCGCGCCCCCTCTCGGATAACAGTTACACTTGGCGCCCTGCCCGTCCATCCGTTCAAGCATCTCTAAGCTTGCGCCGCCGCCTTGCCCGGCGCATTCTTTTTCCATGCTGCCGGATGAGCAACCCAGCCCTGAACAGGTTGAGATTATGCGTGCGATACCTGGTGAGCAGCGGCTGCGCCTGGCGGAGCGGCTCTATTGGTCGGCGCGCAAGATGAAAGCCGCTGGCTTGCGCGCGCAGCATCCTGATTGGCCGGAGGAACGGGTAGGCGCCGAGGTAAGTCGGATTTTCGCCGATGGCCGAACCTGAGCTATTTCTGCTGTTCGTGCGCCCGCTCAACGGCGCCGGCATTCGCTACATGGTCACGGGCAGCGTCGCTGCGATTTTTTACGGCGAGCCTCGTCTCACGCATGATGTTGATTTCGTCGCCTTGCTGAACGAGGCGGACATTCGAAGACTGGCCGGGATCTTCCCCTCGGCTGATTTCTATTTGCCGCCGCTGGAAGTCATCGCCGCGGAGGCGCAACGGGAACAGCGCGGCCACTTCAACATTATCCACATTGAAACGGGGTTCAAAGCGGACGTGTATCCGACTGGGCGGGACGATTTCAATGCCTGGGCTTTCCGGCTGAGGCGCCGGGTGCGGTTCGAGCGGGAAACGGTCATGCTCGCGCCTCCGGAATATGTCATCGTCCGCAAGCTTGAATACTATCGGGAAGGCGGCTCGGAGAAGCATCTTCGCGACATCCGCTCCATGCTCGCCATCTCCGGGGAGCAATTGGATCGGGCGGCGCTAACCGAATGGATACAACGGCGCGGAGTACAATCCGAATGGCAATTGGTTTCCGGCTGACTGAGAAATCGGGTCAGCCATTAGGTGGTTCCCGGTGATTACGGCCCGTTGTCGGACGATGACCTGACGGCCATTGCCGCCCAAACCTTTTCCTTGCCGGACGAGGAGGAGTCTCGTGCCCAACTGCGGTGAAGTCTGGCGTCGCCTCCGGGTCATGCGGGCTCATAAATCGGCACCGCTTCCCGGCGGACGGACGCCTCAACGTACGGGTTGAGTCGCGGGCAAAAATCCACCTTGCGACCAAGTATCGCCGCCAACTCCTCGCCGTAGCCAAAGTACCGAAAGCCGACTCCCTTCAGCGCCGCCGGCCGAAACTCCGCCAGCACATCCACATCACTGTGCTCGGGATCGAACTGCGCTCGCAGCACCGAGCCGAACAGCCACAGCTTCCGGATGCCTCGCGCTCGGCAGAACTGCGCAATCTTCCGGCGGTCAATCTTGATCGGCAGTTCGGCGATGCTCCTGCCTCTATCTTCTCGCATTCTGCCCGCCCCGGCAATCCTCAATCCTCCTCTCCCAGACTTTGGACCTTGGACTTTGGACCTTGGACTTTAGACTTTCTCGTACCCCCCTTCCCGCGTTTTTGGCTCCGCACTCGAGAAACCGGCCCGGGAGCTTGCCCAAGACCGGCTCAAGACAGGCAAGAATTGCCTGTTGACGCCACGGCTCCCTCTTGCTAAGATCGCACCATGCTCGGTGGGACCCGAAAACCAATTCTCCCTCGCCCGCGCAGCGCTGAGTACATGCCGGAGCGCAAAGCAAATTCTATCAGTAACGCGCAAGGCTCCGCCGACGCCAAGTCGGAGGAGCCGTCAGAAGACATTGCCATTGTCGGCGGCGGCATCGCCGGATTATTCTGCGCCTACATCCTCGCCCAGCACAACAAATCGGTTTGGCTTTTTGAGGCGTCTAAAAGGCTGGGCGGGCGAATTCGCACCCTCAGGCTCGACAAGGATAACAAGGAATTGCATAGCTCCACCTGGAAGAAGGCAACTTTGGAGTTCTATGCCGAATTCGGCCCCATGCGGATCGAGTTGGAGGTACAATTGCTCCTCAAGGCGCTGCTAACGGAGTTGGGAATTACGGACAAGCCGGCCAAAAGCCAAACGACCGATGAGCCTTACCTCAAGCCCTTTCCGGCCTACTCGTCTCCGACCTCAGCGCACGACCCGCAATACGAATTACGTCCCGACGAGACGGGCAAGGCCCCGCTTGAATTGCTGCGCATGGCGCTGTTGAAGATCATCGCCCGCCTGGAGGTGAGCCCAAACTCCGCCTTCGGCAGAAAACAGCAAGCGCTCCTCAACCGGATCACGGCGGCGACGGCTTTCCACGAGCCAGCGGACCCCCTATTCACGGAGTGGATGAAGAGACTCGGGCCGGACGATTACCTGGAAATTCAGATCCACGGACAAATCGACGAAGTGCCGTTGTACACCATGGGCTTCTGGAACCTGATCAGCGACCATCTGAGCCAGGATGCGGTCACCAAGTTGCGGGACCTCGGAACCTTTTACCACCTGCTGCCCGAGAACCCCAACGCAGCGGAATGGCTCGTCTGGTGGCTGATGGGGTTCGCCACCAGTGAACAAATGCAAGGCGTCTTCGGGGGCATGGAGTGCATCGTGGATCGTTTAATCGGCAAACTCGCACAAAAACAGTTAAGGCTTGGCAACGGCTTGTTCATTAACTGCCGGGTGACTGAATTAGTGAAAGCGAAAGGCAAACTCAAACTCGTATTTGATAAGGATAAGTCGCCCAAGGGCGAAGGCGACAGCACAAAGCTTGCCGGGCGAACCTACGACCGTGTCATTCTGGCCCTGCCAAAGAGTCCGCTGGAGAAAATTGTCCAGAAGAATAAGGACGCGTTTCAACCTGAAAGTGAAATCGAGGGACTGCTGGATTCGGCCTTCGGTTTTCCCATGGTCAAGATGTTCGTAGTCGTCAAAAAGCGATGGTGGGAGGAGGACCGGCCCAACCTGTACGCCACTCGGGTACCGACGCGCGAGCTTTATTATTGGAAAGGACTGGCCAAGGACAGCACGCAGGGCTTGATCATGGCGTACACCGACCGGCCGGCCTCCTCCTTCTGGGCCAATTACGTCCCGCCCGGGGAGCAACTGGATGCCGCCCGACCGGAAGGAGGCCCGCTTACGGCTGACCTTCAGAAACGCCTCACCACGAAAGTCGTCCAATACCTCAAGGAGAACAACGCCCCGGGAATCACGGCTGAAGACATTGTTTGGTACGGGATCAGGGACTGGGGGCGGGAGCCCTATGCGGGGGCCAACCACGCCTGGCGGCCGGAAAGGAAATATTGGGTGGTCATGAGGCGGCTCGCCGACATCTCGGGCTCTGCAGCCGGGGCCGGGCTTCCCAGCATCCACATCTGCGGCGAGGCATACTCCGATTACCACGGGTTCATGGAAGGCTCCCTCCGGTCAGCCGTCTATGCGCTTCACCGCATCCTGGACCGGGGCAAGCGGGGGAAGTTCAAGCCTCTTACTTGGCTGCACGAGGAAAATAGCGGGAAGAAGGCGGCAGGGCTTAGGGTCAACCGCAAGTATCTTGAATCCCTGCGCTCGTGGGCGAAAACGCTTGATGCCTTAACCAAGGATAAATACCTGTGAGCGGCCGGGAAAGGCGAGGCCCGTCCACCTCCTCGTGTCGCCGCATTGCCATTCCCCGACTCGCGGTGGTCTCCATGGAGTCCGATGGCATCGGCGGTGTCAGGGATTCCCCTGACACGCGGTTTCTGTCTGTCCTGACTGTTGGGGCAGTCCGGTTGCGGCGTATGCTAATCGGTAGCATTAGGAACCTGTTTGACACAGCAACACAATCATGGCACAGTACCGGGGAATCGAGGGAGCGCAGACAGGGGATGAAACTGCGCAATGGAGAACAGAATATGAAGATTGCATTACAAGCTGTAAGAATCGGACTGAGCGCTCTGGCGCTCGGAGTCATGGCTGCCCAAGGGGCGCAGTTCTTCCGGATTGCCGGCCCGGTGCAGACAACCATCATCGGGCTGAGTGCGGATGGACATATCACATGGACCAATTCGCCGACTAACGCCACCTTTATCGTCCAAACCGTTCGGTCGCTTCCCGGCCAAACCAATTGGGTTGACTACATCCAGGTGCCTGTCACCAATGCCGTCACAACGCAACGGATCTACGACCCCAGCCCACCTTCCGGCATGGCGCTCATTCCCGCCGGTTCGTTCACGATGGGGAACTCTATTGGGGATGGCGACATCTATGACGCAAACCCCACGAACATATATGTGTCGGCGTTTTACATGGACGTGAACTTGGTGAGCTACAGTCAGTGGCAGACGGTCTATATTTGGGCCACGAACCACGGATATGCCTTTGACAATGCCGGTATGGGCACGGCGGCCAATCATCCGGTGCAGACGGTGGATTGGTATGACATGGTGAAGTGGTGCAATGCGCGGTCGGAGATGGGAGGCTTGACACCGTGTTACTATACGGACGTGACTCAAGCGACGGTTTATCGCAGCGGCGAGATTGATTTAGCCGCCACTTACGTGAAGTGGGCAGCCAACGGCTACCGGCTGCCGACGGAGGCGGAGTGGGAGAAGGCGGCGCGGGGCGGGTTGAACGGGCTACGGTTTCCGTGGGGCAACACGATTTCTGAAAGCCAGGCCAACTACTACGGAGATACCTATTATAGCTACGATTTGGGACCGAACGGCGTCAACCCCCTCTTTTATACCGGGACGCCTCCATACACCTACACCAGTCCGGTGGGCTATTTTGCGCCGAACGGTTATGGATTATACGACATGGCGGGCAATGTGTATGAGTGGTGCTGGGATTGGTATTGGGTGCCCTATGGTCAACCAACACCTATCAATCCAACCGGGCCCGGGCCGTCACCATTCAGCGTCGACCGTGTAGAGCGGGGCGGCTCGTGGGGCGAAGGCAATGTCGCCCCCTACGCTCGGTGCGCGGATCGCGTCGAACTGTTTCCGAAGTACGCGCTCAGCAACACTGGGTTTCGTTGTGTGAGGGGGTCTTAGATTCTGGTCTTTCCTCTTTAACCCTTTTGCGGGGCGCGCCGGTTCGCGGGACATTAGGTCAAGTCCACCGGAACAATGTCCACGGCCAGCGTGACATCCTCCGGCAAGGTGAGTGACCGGATGAGCACCGCTAGTCGCTGGCTCACCCGCGCAGCGCTCAGTACATGCGGGTGCGCAAAAAGCAAATTCCTATGTGCAGCCTTCGGGCTTTGACATACTTGCAGGGGCAAGACCTGCCTCGGCAAGGGACGGTTGGGCCGAGTAGTGATAGCAGACCCTGGTTGGGAGAGACCCGAAAAGGGGTCAATCCATAGCACGGTTCATTTCTGGGATGAAAACCAGCCCATGCTCTGGGTTGACCCGCTTCCTGGGTTGACCCGCTTCTGGCCAGAGTCTTGAGAAAGTCCTGGCGGTCCACATCATTGACGAATATGTCCTCCCGGCGGTCGCCACGATCCATCACGTTCATGCATCGGGCCAGTCCAGCTCGACAAAATCTCCGGGCTTGAGGGTGGCCACTTTTGCGGCAATCTCCGTCCCTTTAGAGCGGATTGTCGGCCAGTCGTTGGTCGGCAAAACAAGAATCGCGAGCTTCCTGCCGACAACCTGCTGCTGGTATTTGAGGTTCTGATCCGTCGAGATGAACACCTCGAATTGCCTTTCTGCTTCCCGGAACAGATCGCCGTTCTTCAATCCGCCCCAGCCCATCTCCTGTGCCGTACCGACAGAGTGGCCCGGCAGGAGCTTGCGCAACGGACGGGGTGCGCACGCGTCGAGCAGAATCTTCACGCTGCGGGCAGGAGCGTCAGTTTCTGGGCGTATTCGAGCACGGCCACCGCCTGCTCCCGCGTGACGTCTGGAAAGCAATCCAGGTACTCGTCCAGGCTGAGACCGCTTTCAAGATTGGTGAACAAGCTGTCCACCGGCACACGTGTGCCCTTAAAGCAAGGCGCCCCGCTAAGGCGCTCCGGATCAACCCAGATCGGCACTTCCGGCGGATAGTTCAATGGCAGGCCCGATTTCATCTTGTGGTTAATTTAGCAGAATGACACCCGTTGTCAGCGGCGAATTTCAACCACCTGGCGGCCACCTGCCGGGAGATCGTTGAAGCCTGTTGGGAGGCGGGCGGGGACCCGCACCGTCTTGGACAGCTCCATCCGAAGGATCATTAGAGATTCCCGAAGGCGCCTCTACGCTGCTTCGGTCGCCAGGAAGCAGCGGCGGATTGGCATTAGAGGCGTTGATGCTGCTGGACGAGCAAACAACGGGATGGGGGCGGGCGGCGGGCCATGTTTGGGCGAGTGGTAAACCCTTCTATGGTACTACGGTGAGACTACGGTGAGACTACGGAGGTATCAGCGGGAGGGGCCGGTGCGAGTGGCGACGGGCGAGATTACCCAGCCGTCTCACAGCCGTTGCGTCGCCAACGTCTTCACCTCACCGTTCGCCCGGACCTTCACTTGCTTCGGCTCCGGAGAGGCCAGGCGGTAGGAGGTCAGCTTCCCATCCTTCCAGGCGATGTCCACGGTGATGTTGCCGCGGGCACGCAGGCCTTTCACTGAGCCGGAGGGCCAGGCTTGCGGCAGCGCCGGAAGAATCTCGATCTCGCCGGCGTGACTTTGGAGGAGCATCTCAGCGATGCCGGCGGCGCCGCCGAAATTGCCGTCAATCTGGAAGGGCGGGTGGGCGTCGAACATGTTTGGGTAGGTGCGGTCAGGGCGGAGGAGGAGCGAGAGAATCTTGTAGGTGTGTTCGGCGTCCTGCAAGCGCGCCCAGAGGCAAAGCCGCCACGCGATGGCCCAGCCGGTGGCGTCGTCGCCGCGAATCTCCAGCGACCGTTTCACCGCCGCCGCCAGCTTCGGCGTGCCACGCAAGCCAATCTGTGCGCTGGGGAACAAGCCGTAGAGGTGCGAGACGTGGCGATGCTGGCGGTCCGGCGCCTCCATGTCCCAATCCTCGAGCCATTCCTGGAGCTGGCCTTCTTTGCCGACTTGGCTTGGCGCGAGACGGGCGCGCGCGGCAGTGATCTTCGCGCGCAAATCCTCGTCCACGCCCAGAATCTCCGAAGCCTGGATGCAGTTGCTGAACAGGTCGCGAATGATCTGCTCGTCCATCGTCGGCCCGGCGCAGATGCTGCCGCCGGAAGGAATGCTGTGCTCCGGCGACGCCGACGGGCACGTGACCAGCAAGTGGTGCTGCGGCGCTTCAACCAGGGAATCGAGGAAGAACCGCGCCGCCCCTTTCATGGCCGGATAGAGGCGTTCCAGGAAAGCGCGGTCCTCGGTGAAGAGGTAGTGTTCCCAGAGATTCTGGCAGAGCCACGCGCCGCCGGTGGGCCAGTGCCCCCAAGGGCCGTCAATGGGCGCTGCCGCGCGCCAGAGGTCGGTATTGTGGTGCGTCACCCATCCGCCCGCGCCCCATTGCATCTTCGCGGTGCGCGCGCCCGTTTCCGTGAGGTCCAGCACCATCCGCAGCAGCGGCTCGACGCATTCCCCAAGGTTGCACGTCTCAGCCGGCCAGTAGTTCATCTCCGTGTTAATGTTGATCGTGTATTTGCCGCCCCACGGCGGGTTCATGCTGTCGGCCCAGAGACCCTGCAAGTTCGCCGGCTGTCCGCCAGGGCGCGAGCAGGACAGGAGCAGGTAGCGGCCAAACTGGAAGTAAAGCGCCGCAAGCTGCGGGTCGGTCCCGCCGGCGAAATTCCTAATGCGCTCATCGGTAGGCAGCTTCATCGCGTCAGTGGCGCCGAGGTCCAGCTTAACCCGGCGGAACAGCCGCTGGTGTTCGGCAATGTGCGCCTGGCGCAAAGCCTCGAAGGATTCCCGGCTCGCGGCGGCGAGGTAATCCTTAGCCCTGGCATCAGGGTCGCCGCTCACATCCTTGAAGCTCTTGTAGCTCGTCGCGGCGGCGATAAGCAGCACGGCGGAATTGGCGTTGGTCACGCGAACCTGGTCCCCGTCCGCGCTGGTTTCGCCGCCGGAGGTGATCACTTTGACGCGCGCCTGGAACTTCAGCGCGCCGGCAATGCCGTCAGCCGCGCCATTGACGCCGCTCAACACGAGCGTGTCCGGCCCGTCGTTGGTGGCGGAGGCCTGCTGCGGCGTCCGGAAACCTGCGGAGAACGCGATCCGGCCCGGCTTGTCTGCGGTGAGACGCACGACGATCACTTGGTCCACGGGGCTGGCAAAGAGTTCACGGGTGAACTGAACGCCGCCGGCGGAGTAGCTGACGCGGCTGATGGCCGTGTCGAGGTTCAGGTCCCGGCGATAATCGGCCACGGAGTTCACTTCGGGGAAGCTCAGCAGCAAATCACCTGCGGTCTGGTACGGCATCTGGCCGCGCGGCTTGGCGATCATCTTCTGGTTCACGAGCGCGTCGGCCTCCCGATACTTGCCTTCGAAGACGAGCCGCCGCGCCTCGGGCAAGGCCGCCAACGCCTCCGGGTTGTTCGGGTCATACGGGCCGCCGCCCCAAAGGGTATCTTCGTTAAGCTGCAGCCGCTCGTGATTGACCCCGCCGAAAACCATCGCCCCGAGCCGGCCACTCCCGATGGCCAGCGCTTCGGTCCAAACCTTCGCGGGCCGGCGATACCAGAGACTCAATGGCTCCTCGGGCGCTTGCGCCTCCCCCGTGAACTCGCCGGCGAATTCCGGGGGCGTCGGCACGCTGGAACGGCCACCACCCCGGTCAACTTGCAGGGCGAGCCGGCCGGCGGCTGGCGCGATCCTCCGGCCAGGCTTCTCAGTGAAAAGCCATTCGCCCAGCACACCTTCGAGCGGGTTCGATTCCGCCCCGCCAGCCCGCTGGGAGATTTCCTCCGCCGTGAGGGCGCGACCATACACGGCGGCGCGCAGGATGCGGCCTTTGAAGCGATTGCCGCCGCTGGGGTCGCCGCCTACGCACAACGGCACGGTGCTGAGGGTCATCTTCGGCCAGTTGTCGCCGCCCAGACTCGCGACCTCGCGCCCGTCGAGGCTGAGCTTCATGATTTGCTTCGAGGCGCTGTACACGCCGACGACGTGGCTCCACTTGTCAGCGGGCAGTTTCGCGTCGAAACGGCACATGCCTTTCACGTTGAGGAAACGGAGAGAGTTGCCAGGCCAGGTGTCGAGCATGTACCCGAGCTGCGTGCCCGGCGGGGACTTATCCAGGATGCGCCCGCCGGTCTCATCCATCGGGTCCGCCTTCACCCAGGCTTCCAGCGTGACCTCGTCCGAGAGATCGAGCGCTTTGCCGGGCGCGGCTTCGTAAATGGCGGTCGCCGAGTTGAGCGGATAACCGCCGTCAGACGCCTCTGCGGCATGCGTCGAGGTCGCCGGCCACAAAGCCAGCGCGAAGCTGGCCACGGCGGCGTGAAGAAAGCCTCGCCATGTTCTCGGCGATCGAGGTTCCAAGGCGAGATAGTCCCGGCTGGTAGCCCGTGAAATGGCGGGAACGGCGCCCGGTTCGCCGGTCTCAAATAGGCAAATCATCATTACGGCTGGAGCGTAGCAAAGCGGACGGGAGGTGAGAACATTTAGTTGGGTTACGGGAATCTGCCGTAAGTCAGCCTCAAGCTCGGTGGGGACGCCTCACCGAGGCGTGCGCGCACGGTCGAACACGGACGTTTCGGCGAAACGTCCCTACCTGGCTTCGGCGAAGCCGAGAGCTTGACGCTAGCTTGGAGTCCGGCAGAAGGTGGCCCTGGCGATGACCCCGAAGCATTTCGCCAACTACAGCAGGTCAAACGCCAACGTGCTCTTGCCCGTGCCGCTTACGCCGGTCACGACCACAAACCGGCTCCGCGGCATCGTGAGCGACACATTCCTCAGATTGTGCTCCTGCTTCAGCAACCAAGCCATCACCTACCACCAGAGGTTAGCGTGCGGTTGGCGATCATTGTTCCAGTAAATGGCGCTGTAAGCAGGGTTGTGCCATTTCGCAGGTGAGACGGCCTTAGCGTGCCCGTCACAGAAGAGCTCGTTGTAATACTTCCCATGGCGTCGGGGAAGGGAAACGGAGGGAAGCGCCGCGTTCCAGCCGGGCGGATTACCAGCCCACATTTGGTCAATTCCGTAATACGACGGAGGAGGCTGTTCCGACAAAGGCCAGGTCGTCATTTCAGGCCACGGTGTCAACATCCGCGATTCTCCGATAGCGAGCATATCGCTCGGGACCGCTACGCCACTCGCGGTTAGGCTGCGGGACATAGTACCGAGACCGAGCCAGTGATTCAGTCTAGCACTAGCGACGAATGGACCGTCAATGCAATCTGCACCGACGACGTTGTAAGCGTAGCTGCCGCCAACGGGAAGGAACAGGTCCCAGGAATAAACGTTGGGTGTTGGAC
>Ga0326728_10025928_pt1 | contig 10443 bp, 7 predicted proteins | sample MB3enrmetagenome_FD_207602 | JGI IMG/M metagenome (GOLD analysis project Ga0326728, IMG submission 207602) | Lab enriched peat soil microbial communities from McLean, Ithaca, NY, United States - MB31MN | ecosystem: Environmental > Terrestrial > Soil > Wetlands > Peat | place: USA: New York... | reverse complement strand
GGCCCGCAATATCGAGGACACGCGGGAGCGGGTCAAGACGCTCTGCCTGTCACCGGACCGCGCCGGGCAGTTCTATCAGAACGTTCTCTTCGACACGTTCCACTACGCCGCGATGCGCGTGCCAGAGATTTCGGATGATATCGTCTCCATTGATAATGCGATGAAGTGGGGTTTCAACTGGGAGTGCGGCGTCTTCGAGCTTTGGGATGCGGTGGGGATTCGGAAGGTCGTTGAGGCCTGGAACAAAGCAGGGCGATCGACACCGGCGCTAGTGGAAAAACTTCTCGCCGCCGGGAAGGACACCTTCTACGGCTCGCGCGAGGGCACTCAAAGCTACTTCGATTTCGCGTGCGCCACGTACCGCGATATCACAGAAAAGCCGGGCATCCTGCTGCTGCCCTCGCTCAAAGCCCGCAAGAAGGAAATCAAGAAGAATGCCGGTGCAAGCCTGATTGACCTTGGCGAAGGTGTGGTCTGCCTCGAGTTCCATTCCAAGATGAACACCATTGGGGCTGACACGGTGCAGATGATTCACGCCGGGCTGAAGAGCTTGAACGAGGGCTTTGAGGCCATGGTGATCGGGAACCAGGCGGCGAATTTCTGCGTGGGCGCGAACTTGATGATGATCCTGACGACGATTCAGGAAGGCGAATGGGACGACCTTCAGCGGGGGGTGCGCGCCTTCCAGAACGCCAACATGGCGCTCAAATATGCGCCCAAGCCCGTGGTGGCCGCGCCCTTTGGCCTGACGCTGGGCGGAGGAACGGAGCTGATTCTGCACGCCACGCGCGTGCGCGCGGCGGCGGAAACTTATCTGGGTCTGGTGGAAGCCGGGGTAGGGCTGATACCGGCGGCGGGCGGGACGAAGGAAATGCTGGTGCGCGCCATGGAGGGCGTGCCGGCCGATCCGGAGGCCGACGCCTTTGCCTTCGTCAAGGAAGTCTTTATGAATATGGGCATGGCCAAGGTCTCGACCAGCGCCGAGGAAGCGCGCAAGTTGCGCTACCTTTCCGCGAAGGACTCCATCAGCATGAACCGCGACCGGCAGATCGCGGACGCCAAGGAGTTGGCGCTCGACCTGGCGCGCTTGGGGTACCGTCCGGGAAAGCCCCGAGAGGACATTCGCGTCCTCGGCCAGGCGGGTTTCGTCAAAATGAAACTGGGGCTGCACCTGATGCGCCGCGCCGAGTACATCTCCGACTACGACGTGGTGGTCGCAACTCAACTCGCGAAGGTCCTCTGCGGCGGAGGCGAGTTCACTTCGCCACAGCTTGTTTCCGAACAGTACCTGCTGGATTTGGAGCGGGAGGCCTTTATAAGTCTCTGCGGCCAGAAGAAGACCGTGGAGCGCATCCAATTTATGTTGAAACACGGCAAGCCACTGAGAAACTAAGGGCATTGGTGATTTGCGATTGATGATTGGTGATTGAAGACTCGCGATTTGTTGTCGGTGGTTTATGGTTAACAATAGCGCCCAGACAATTACCAGTCCTGAAGACCTGAGGTTGAAGGGGCAATCACCAATCACCAATGGCAAATCACCAATGTAGGAGCAATCACCAATCGCAAATCACAAATGGGGGGAACATGAAGGAAGCAGTAATCGTTTCCGTGGCGCGGACGGCGGTGGGCAAGGCGCCGCGCGGCACGCTGCGCAGCACGCGTCCGGATGAGATGGCCGCGGCCGCCATTCGGGAGGTTCTGCGGCGCGCCCCGGGGCTCGATCCCGCCGAGGTTGAAGACGTGATCCTCGGCTGCGCGATGCCCGAGGCTGAACAAGGAAACAACGTAGCGCGCGTCGCCTCGCTCCGGGCCGGCCTGCCGGTAAGCTGTTCGGCAATGACCATCAACCGCTTCTGCTCCTCGGGTCTTCAGGCCATCGCCATCGCTTCCGAACGCATCATGGCAGGGTTCGCCGAGGTGGTCATTGCCGGCGGCACGGAAACCATGAGCATGATACCCATGGGCGGGTATCATTTCGCGCCCAACCCTTACTTGATCGAGCACAATCCTGATACCTACCTCAGCATGGGATTGACGGCTGAAAACCTGGCGCGAAAATACGGCATCACGCGCCAGCGGCAAGATGAGTTTGCGCTCCGGAGCCATCAGCGGGCGCTGGCAGCGATTGCAGAAGGCAGATTCAAAGAGGAGATCGTTCCGCTCGAGGTGGTGGAGGTCAACGGGAACGGCAAGGACAAGCCACAAACCCGCAACGTGCGGTTTGACAGGGACGAAGGACCGCGGGCTGATACTTCCCTGGATGCGCTGGCCCAGCTGAAGCCTGCCTTCCACGCCCACGGTACAATTACGGCAGGAAACGCCTCGCAGATGAGTGACGGCGCGGCTGCGGCGGTGGTGATGTCGTCGGAGAAGGCGCAGGCGCTGGGACTCGAGCCGCTGGCCAGGTTCGTGTGCTTCGCGACGGCGGGATGCCTGCCGGAGGAGATGGGCATCGGCCCGGTTTACGCTATCCCCAAGGCGCTGAATCTGGCCGGCCTGAAGCTCGCGGACATCGCCGTAATTGAATTGAATGAAGCGTTCGCGGCCCAAGCGCTTTCGGTGATCGAACTGGCGGGGTTGGACCTCGAGCGAGTGAACGTCAACGGCGGGGCCATCGCTCTCGGTCATCCTTTGGGCTGCACCGGCGCCAAACTCACCGCTACCCTGCTCGGTGAGTTGAAGCGGCGAAGCGCCAAGTACGGCATGGTCACGATGTGCGTGGGCGGGGGCATGGGAGCAGCAGGAATATTTGAAAATTTGAAGTCAGAGAGCAGAAACTAGAAATTAGAAAATCCAAAATCAAGAATGCACTGCGTTTAATGCGTGTTCGTGCTGGGGCAGGCGAGTCGAATGTCAATCCAAAATCAAAAATCTGAAATCCAAAATCTAAAGGTTACACCCAAGGGCGGGAGTTTTCTGATCGAGGCTCGTTCGCCTGGGGAAGTGTTCACACCGGAAGACACTACCGACCAGCACAAGTTGATCGCCCAAACGGCCCGGGAGTTCGTCGAGAAGGAAATCGTCCCGCGCCGGCAGGAGATGGAGGAAAAGAAGCCGGGGGTGCTGAGGGAGCTTCTGAGGAAAGCGGCAGAGGTTGGCCTTTCCGCTACGGACGTCCCACAGAAATTCGGCGGGCTGGAGTTGGACAAGATTTCTTCCATCATCGTGGCGGAGAAGATGGCGTGCAACGGCTCATGGGCGGCCACGGTGGGGGCGCAAGCGGGCATCGGGATTCTACCCATTGCCTTCTTTGGGACGGATGAGCAGAAGGCCAAGTACCTCCCCAAGCTGGCCAGCGCCGAATGGGTGGGCGCGTATTCCTTGAGCGAAGCCGGCTCAGCCTCGGACGCCTTGAATGTCAAGACCCGGGCGGTCCTCAGCCCCGATGGAAAACACTACATCTTGAATGGGACCAAGATGTGGGTGACCAACGGCGGCATCGCCGACGTGTACGTGGTGTTTGCGAAAGTAGACGGGGAAAAGTTCACGGCCTTCATCGTGGAGCGAGGATTCGACGGGGTCTCGGCGGGCGCGGAAGAACACAAGATGGGCATTCGCGGTTCTTCCACCACCCCCCTTAATCTCGAAAACGTGCCGGTGCCGGTGGAGAACATCCTGGGTGAGATCGGCAGGGGCCACTTGATCGCCTTCAACATTTTGAACATGGGGCGGTTGAAACTCGGGGCGGGTTGCGTGGGAGGCTGCAAGTACCTGTTGCCCGATGCTCTGAAGTGGGCCAAGGAGCGCGCGGCTTTCGGCCAGCGAATTGCGGACTTCGGCCTGATCAAGGAAAAGCTAGGCGAAATGGTGGCGCGCACCTTCGCCGCTGAAAGCGTTTCCTATCGCACTACGGGGATGATCGATTCGCTGCTCGAGGGAATCGACCAAGGAGCGCCTACGGCGCCCAAGCAGATTATGGAAGCCTTGCAGGAGTACGCGGTGGAATGTTCGATCCTGAAGGTGCTGGGGACAGAGACGCTCGACTATGTTGCCGATGAGACCGTGCAAATCCTCGGCGGCTATGGCTTCTCGAGCGATTATGAAGCCGAGCGCACCTACCGTGATCAGCGGGTTAACCGCATCTTCGAAGGCACCAACGAAATCAACCGGCTGCTGATTACCGACATGCTCATGAAGCGGGCGATGAAGGGCCAGCTTGCGCTGATTCCCGCTGCCCGGAAACTGCTCGACGAAATTCTGGGGATGGAGCCGGGGGAGGAGTTCGCGGACGATCAGCCGCTCGCGGAAGAAACCAAGTTGGTTGAAAGCGCCAGGAAAGTGGCGCTGCTGGTGGCCGGAAGCGCCGTCGAGCGATTCATGATGGCGCTCGAGAAGGAGCAGGAAGTGATCGGCGCGCTCAGCAACCTGGTGATGGAAGTTTACGCCATGGAAAGCGCCCTGCTTCGGACCTTGAAGAAGCTCTCCGCTGGCGCCCCCGAAACCTGCGCCGCAGAGGTCGCGGCCACGCGAGTGTTCCTCTACGATGCCTGCGACCGAATGGAAGTTGAGGCGCGCCGGGCACTGGCGCGCATCGCCGAGGGCGATACACTGCGCACCCAACTCGCCGTGCTAAGGCGCTTCTTGCGGCGCACCCCGCCAGATACCATCGAGTTGCGCCGGCAAGTGGCGGACCGGGCGCTGGAACTCAATCGCTACCCATTCGCGTGAAGAGCCGTGTCGTGTCAATTACAAACCGCGCAGGGCTTTTGCGGCCCCCGCAAGGTCCGAGACGGCCAGTACGACATCCGCCTTCTTACTGCCTTCGGCGATGCTTCCATAGCCATAATCCACATTAATGTTGGCAGCGCCGAGACGCGTCCCGACCTCTCCGAGTTTTCCGGGGTTGTCGGAAAGCGTGATGCGCAAGACCTCCTCCTCGGTGCAGCGGATGCCGAGGCCCTCCAGCGCCTTTTTTGCCTTAGCCGGGCTGCTGACCATAAGGTGAACGGGACTCTCGCCGGTTGCGCTCCAACCGGAGAATGCGGTGATGTTGACCTTCGCCTTGCCCAAGGCCTCCGCGATTCGGCCAATCTCTCCAGGCTTGTTTTCCACCCAAGCGGTGACTTGTTTTGCTTTTGGCATGATGAAATCCCCTCTCTGCAGTGTGGGTCAAAGGAAACATGACCCGGGTGCTTTAGCGACCAAGGTGGTTCAAAGTTGATTTGTTAAATGCTTTGCAGCAACGGCAAGGGACAACAGTATTAAGTCGTCTGCACTTTCACGCAGCGCCATCTTGTCCGTCGTAGTAACCTCCGGAAGACCACTCTTGCCAGTGATGGTAAAATACCCCTTCCTCTTCAGGATGTAAAGGGGATCAGCGGCAGTGGGTCAACGCACCCCCCTGGTGGAAACAGTTTCTTCAGGATTCGAGCGCCCCGTGAGGGTCCAATGATGCGTCGCGCGAAAGATCTTCAGGTTGTTGTAGTGGGCAGCACGAACTTCGACATGGTTGTCAAGTCGGACCGGTTGCCCAAAGAGGGCGAAAGCCTGCTGGTTTCAAATCTCAGGTTTTTTCCCGGCGGCAAGGGAGCGAACCAGGCTGTGGCGGTGGCGCGAATGGGGGCCTGCACGTCGCTGGTTGGCGCCGTGGGCACCGACATCATCGGAGACTTCCTGCTTCAGGGGTTGGCGGCGGAGGGGATTAACACTGCCTACGTGCGACGCGACCCGGGGCGCGCCACCGGAAGCGCTTTCATCATGCTTTTCCCCAACGGAAACAATTGCATTGCGGTTGACCCCGCAGCCAACTTCAACCTGACGCCCGCCGACATCGAACGGGCCAAGGATATAATTGAGCGGGCGGATGCGCTTTCGACCGTGCTGGAAATCCCCTTGGAGGCTGTGGAAGCGGCATTGCGCCTGGCTCGGAAGGCCGGTAAATTGACGGTGCTTGACGCGGGCCCACCCCGCTACTGCCCCGTGGAGATTTTAACCTTGGCAGACGTCGTCTCGCCCAATGAGACGGAACTCGCACAACTAACCGGCGAGGAAGTTCGCGGACGAGTCTCGGCGCGCGAGGCGGCTGAAAAACTGCTCTCCTGGGGTGTGAAGACGGTAGTTCTGAAGCTGGGTAGCGACGGCTCAATGCTGGTGACCAGCAAGAAGTCAAAACACTTTCCCGCCTGCAAGGTTGACGCGATTGATCCCACGGCAGCCGGCGACGCATTTACAGGAGCTCTCACAGTCGAGCTGGCGTCCGGCTACGACCTCGAACATGCCATTCGCTTCGCCAATTATGCCGGCGCCTTGGCGGCGAGCAAATTGGGCGCCCAGCCTTCGCTGCCCACCCGCGCGGAAGTGGAAGCTCTGGCGGCACAAGGGGAAAAAGCATGAAGTTCGTTCCCATGCTGCAACTGTTGCGGCGGGCAGTGTCGGAAGGGTACGCCGTTCCGTCTTTCTGCGTCTGGAATGCCGAGAGCATGGAAGTCGTGCTGCGAGCGGCGGCGAAGTTGAAGGCCCCGGTGATTCTGATGAACGGTCCCGGAGAGTTCGGGCTGCTATCTCCGCGCGACCTGGGCGCGGTGGCCCATGCGCTGGCGGACCGCTTCGAAGTCCCGGCGGCGCTGCACCTGGATCACGGTGACTCCATGGCCATGGTGGAAGACTGCCTGGCTGCGAAGTACACCTCAGTGATGCTGGACTACTCCACCCGGCCTTGGGCGGAGAATGCCGAAGCTCTGCGGCAGGTGGTGGCGCTGGCCCACCCCCAGGGTGTGACGGTGGAGGGCGAGCTGGGCGTAGTCGGTCAAGTGGACCAAGTCACGGTCGAAGGTGGAGAACAATCCACCCTCACCGACCCGGACATGGCCGCTTCCTTCGTGGACGAGACCGGAGTCGACGCCCTGGCTGTCTCCATTGGCAATGCCCACGGCTTCTACACGAAGCTGCCACTCCTGGACTTCGAGCGCCTGGCAAAGCTCAAGGCGGCCACCCGCATTCCTCTGGTTCTGCACGGCGGCTCAGGGACGCCTGAGGCCGACTTGCGCCGAGCCATATCACTGGGCATCGCCAAAGTTAATGTGGCGACGGAAGCGATCGCCGCCGTGCGCCAATCATTGCTCGAGCAGTGGAGCGCAGGAAAGAATCTCTGGACCCCCATCGCACAGGCGGTGGCGATGCAAGCCATGACCAAAGTCGTCGAGAAATGGCTGCACATGACCCAGGCGGCGGGCCGCGCTTAGTGTTCTGTCGCGCTTACTTGTTGACAACCCGATCTTGGCGGACCCCCTCACCCCCAACCCTCTTCCCCAAGGGGGGGAGGGGGGTAGGTGTGGATACCTCTTCCCTCTCCCCCTTGGGGGAGAGGGTGGACCGCAGCCGGCGTTTTCTTCAGCCGGGGCGGGCCGGGTGAGGGGGTTCTCGCCAAGCTGCTCGTTGTGGACAACAACGTGGGGCAGGACACGAGAACGCCTTCGAAGGAGAAATGGTAATGAACAACCAAAGCCTGCAGGCGGAACTATTCGACGAATTGTGCGCCATGCCGCTGCTGGATTGTCACACTCACCTTGTAGACGGGAAGCTGGGAGCGCGCGGCTTGCACGATGTCCTTCTCTATCACATGGCAGTAAGTGACCTCTATGCGGCGGGGTGTCCGAGCGGCGCGCGCCTGACGCAATTCCCCGGCTGGCCGACGAGGCAAGAAGCTCACGAGCGCATCCTCGAAGCCTTGCCCTACCTGAAATACGTGCGCAATACCAGTATCTCCTGGGGTGTCCGGCTGGTGCTCGAAGATCTGTACGGTTGGAAGGAGCCGGTGAACGCGGAGAACTGGCAGCGGCTGGACGCGCTGATTCGGGAGAGGGCCGATGACCGGGCGTGGCAGCGGGAAATCATGCGCCGGGCCAATATTCAGCGCTATTGCACGGAGTACGCGCGGCGAGAAGGCGGCCAGGACCGGGACATTCTCCAATATTCGCTGGAGTGGGCCTTTTTCACGCGCTCCCAGTGGGGCGAGTTTGACACAGCGCTTTATGAACTCGAACGGTGCTGGGGGAGGAAGCCGGAAAGCCCCAGCCCCATCGGCGGAACGCGTCCCCCCACCGAGCGGGTGATCAGGTCACTGGACGACGTGCATATTGCCGTCGCTCACTATGTGGCCAACATTCCCTACGACCAGATCCTTTCCGTGGCCACCGGCATCTCCACCGACATTGACTTGCGTGTAGTGAGCGACCAGGAGATGGCGGAGGCGCTGGGACGGCGGGCAAACGCGGGTCCCTGGGAACGCGACGTTTACGCCTCCTACGTGAACGAAGCCTATCTGAAAGCCCTAGGACCTCACGCGGACAAGATCGTTTTCCAGTTCAGCCTTGCCGCCGAGCCGTTGCCCTTCGAGACCGGCAGCCGGCTGTCGCAACGCACCATCGGGCAGTTGGCGGAAATGATCAGCCGCTATCCCAAGATCCGCTTTCAGTGTCATCTGGCCAGCCGCCACGCCAACCAGTCGCTGTGCACGATGTGCCGGGAACTGCCCAATTTTTCGCTGTGTGGTTGCTGGTGGCATAACTTCTTCCCCGCGGTGATGCGTCCGGTGATGGAAGAACGGCTGGATATGGTGCCCGTGAATAAACAAGTGGGTTTCTTCTCCGATGCCTATTGCCTGGAGTGGACGTACGCCAAGGCGAGGATGATCCTCAACCAACTGTCCGTGGTCCTGGCCGCCAAGATCGAGTACGGGCAGTACACACGCAACGACGCTCTGGCCGTGGCGCAGGCGATACTCTATGAAACTCCCTACGAACTGTTGGGTATGCGGCCGGCGGAGGCGCGGGGGACAGCGCATTCGGCTTCTGGAATTTGAAATCTGGAATTTGGATTGTAGCCGAGGGCAGAGCCATGACTCGGCGTATCCGTGGTGCCATGAAACGAATTCACTGTGTGGGAGCCGTGGTGGTGGACCTGCTGAACGGGCCTATCCCGCAATACCCCGTGCCGCGTGCCCATACTCAGGTCACCGCGAAATGGATTCGCATGATGCCGGGGGGTGGGGCCGCCAACATGCCCTCGGCGGTGGCGCGATTGGGGTTGCCCGTCAGTTCCTTCGCGAAGGTGGGCAACGATTTTAACGGCGAGTTCATTCCCCGTGAACTGGCGAAGTTAGGCGTGGACACGAGCGGCATTTATGTTTCGCCGCGCGACACCACTCCCTTTACTTTTGTGGGAGTGCACGCTGACGGCGACCGGACGTTCATCCATACTCCCGGCGCCAACTTGACTTTCACTCTCAGCGACCTGGACCTCGATCGGGTGTTGGCCACTGATCTTCTCCTCTATCACGACTTGTATGTTCTACCGGAGCTGGATGGCAAGCCCGCAGCGAGCTTGCTGGCCGAGGCGCAGCGCCGCGGAGTCGTGACCTTCCTGGACGAGGATTTTGGTTATGGACCGAAGCTCGAGCCCCTGGCGGCCATGTTGCCGCACTGCGACTATGTGATCCCCAGCTTCGACGACCTTCAGGCAATTTATCCGGCCGCCTCGGCAGAAGAGATTGCCGGCCAACTCCTGGCCTTAGGCGCCCGCGCCGCAGTGTTGAAAATGGGTCGAGAGGGCTGTCTGATCGCCCAGGGTAGCGAGCGCATACGCGTGCCAGCCCTCCCCGCCAATGTAGTGGATACGACAGGCGCGGGCGATTGTTGGGATGCGGGTTTTATTGCCGCACTGGCCAGCGGCGAAGATATCGTCAGCGCCGCGCGCATGGGAAACGCCTGTGCGGCGTTCTGTATCGAGGCGGTGGGAGGATCAACCGGTGTCCCACGCTATGAGGCCGTGCAGCAACGAGCCGCGCAGAGGTACGTTTGATGTGTCGGCGAATTTACATCACCGGGGACATCCGGTAAATGATCATTCGTTATCCTTGATGACCCTGCGACCGCCCACTCGCTCCAAAAGAAGGAGCTTGCCCGCAATCGCCCGCGACTCCCGCACCGTGGCATCCTCCCCATCTCGCAACACGATGGCAGGGGTTTCGACGCGAGGCCCCCGGCCGGTGAAATCATCGATGCGGAGGTCCTTGAACGCGTCGACTTCCAACCCGCCGATGTAGAACTCCGGGATCGCGCCTTGCCAATCCAGATCGAAGCCGTGCAGTTGCAGATCATCCACCCCGTGCGCGGTGAGCGCCGCCATGTCGTATTTTACCAGTCCGAGCTTGCCCGGGTTGGTAGGACGCAAATCCAGATTCCCGCCCATGGCCGCGTCGAGCGCGCTCTCTTTGATGGTTTGCCTGTAATCGCGGAAGAGGATGTCGCGGATTCTTCCCGGCTCCTGAGAATACAGCACCACGGGCGCCTCGCTCGAAGCCGTCACATTCACGAACCGAACATTGCGCACTTGCCCCAGAGGGCCTTTGAGTTCCGCATCAACTTTGGCCTGGGCGTCGTACCGCGCCACTGAAATGTGCACGGGTTCGCCGGGCCCCCACCATAGCCCGTCCATCAAACG
>Ga0326728_10025927_pt1 | contig 10443 bp, 9 predicted proteins | sample MB3enrmetagenome_FD_207602 | JGI IMG/M metagenome (GOLD analysis project Ga0326728, IMG submission 207602) | Lab enriched peat soil microbial communities from McLean, Ithaca, NY, United States - MB31MN | ecosystem: Environmental > Terrestrial > Soil > Wetlands > Peat | place: USA: New York... | reverse complement strand
AGCGCGTTCTCCACGCCCATCTTAAGGGTCATCGTGCTCATGGGGCAACTGCCGCATGCCCCTGTCAGCCTCACCTTGACGATGCCGTCCGTCACGTCGACAAGCTCGATATCTCCCCCGTCTCGCTGAAGCATGGGTCTGAGCTTCGTTATGACCGCCTGCACTTGCTCTTTCATCGATGCCTCCAGTCTGTTTTTATCCTTTACAGGACTGCTTAAGTATAATCCCGGGAAGGAAGGCTGTAAAGGTGAATCGCCCACATGGAACCTCACTTGCCCCCATCCCTCAGCTTCGCCATGTCTTCGCACGTGGAGAGATACTCCTTTCCAGGCACGGTCACCATGTCTGACCCCACGAGAAAGCCGTACTGCGCCGACTTCTTGGTTATGCCGTAGTACATGGGAAGGATCAGCTGGTGGTCGCACCCGCGCATCTGAAGCTTGCCGATGGGGCTGTCAACGACGAGATTCTCGAGGGCGTCGATAAGGCGCTCCTTGTCCACCTTTCCTGCCTTCTGGAAGGCCTTCACGATGAGCGTTCCCGCCACGTAGCCGTAAAGGGCCGTGGAGCCGGGATACCTCTTGCACGCCTTCCTGAACTCATCGGCAAACGCCCTGTTCTGCGCGGTGTTGACAGGTCTCGGTTCCGCCGAACAGAGGCTTTTCTTCCTCGTTCGTTGCGGCAGTGGACGACATTTCTCCTTGACATTATACTCAGTACTGAGTATAATGTACTCCGTACTCACTAATAGAGAGACGTCCCTTGAAGGAGGCCGAAGAGATCCAAAGTGAGGAGCGTGCGAGATTGTGAGGCAAAGAAAGCCGGAAACATACCAAGGAATCGTGGGGGAATCGATTGTCCGGGATTACGATGAGATGCAGAGAGGGCTTCGAGACCGGGGCCTCCTACAAATCGAGGAGACAATCGGGCTCGGCATCACGGGAGGCGCAGCCCTGGAGATCGGACCGGGCCCTGGGTATCTCGGGCTCGAATGGCTGAAACGGACCCCCGGGTCCCGTCTGTTTTGGCTCGAGATAAGCGAGGACATGAGGAGGCTGGCGGAAGAAAATGCGGAGACCTACGGGCTCAAAGAGCGGATAGTCATGACAATCGGCGACGCTACCAAGAAAATCCCTTTCGACGACGACTATTTTGACGGTGTCTTCACGGACGGCTCCATGCACGAGTGGTCCGATCCCCTGACCGTATTCAACGAGATCGAAAGGGTATTGAAGCCGAACGCCAGCTTCCATGTGGGTGATCTGAAGAGAAATACCAATCCCCTGATCGCCTTCATGATGGGGATGAAAGCGAATAAGGTCATGAAAGCCGGCCTGAGATCATCTATAGACGCCGCCTACACGAGAAACGAGGTGATCTCGCTCCTGAAGAGCAGCAATCTCAAGGACTTCACCGTGCGCGAGAACCCCTTCGGCCTATCCATACGAGGGAAGAAGATGAAGTGAGGTCGGCTTCCCGTAGGGAAAGCGCATCGTTCCTCGTTTCCCTACCGACGTTCCTCGACACATGGCTCCTCATTCACGGATCTACGCTCCGGCTCCGACCCGTTTAATCGCTCCAGATAAGCTCGGGCTCGATTGCGAACAAGCACCTTTGCGCCCCCTTATGTGGCAGTCCGCAAACAAGAGCGCCCTAGTGTAATGGTCCGGCCCGGCCGTCAGTCGCCCGCCCCTCCGGGGACGCTCATCTTCCGCTGACGGGTGCCCCGGAGCCTCCACGATGATCCGCTCATCGAGGAACCATGCATCGAGGAACTGATGGAGAAGCCCAGAGAAAAGGATGGAGGGAGGGAAAGTCTTTGGTTCTCATAATCTCGGCCCACATACGGGCCGAGATTATGAGAAGCTTCCCGGGCCCTATACCCCGGGATCATACATGCATTCTTCTGTACCTGCCGGGGGTCTCGGCACGTAAGCCGATACCCCCGGCACGGAATGGATGAGCGCATGGAGGGATCGTGAGGTTTGGATGCCATCTGAGCCGGGTTGGCCGGAGATAATACTTCACGTATATCGGAGGCCGCCCGGCGAAGAGGGCGCCAAAGATCGCGATTCCTCCAGGCGGTCGTCCGATCCGACATACACGCGCTAGACTGCATCGAGCGCGTAGAGGGCTGCGCCATAGGCGCTCAGTACGTCTGGGTCTCGGTGCACGAAGACGACCCTCCCCAGCCGCTCCTCGAGCATCCTCCTCAGACACGGGTCCCTGGCGCATCCTCCGGCGAATACCACACCATCTGCAAGACCGACCCTCTTGACGAGGGAAAGGGTGCGCGAGATTATCGAGCTATGGAGAGCAAAAGCGATCGCCTCCCTTTTCACCCCTTTCCCGATGAGGCTGATCACTTCCGATTCCGCAAAAACGGTGCACTGGCTGCTTATGGTCACTGGTTGGCCACCCTCGCAGGACGACCCGAAATCGTCGATGGAATACCCAAGGGCATGCGCCATGATTTCCATGAACTTACCCGTTCCCGCTGCGCAGCGGTCGTTCATCTCGAAGTTCTCCACCGTGCCGTCGCCTTTCAGGAGCACCGCCTTCGTATCCTGCCCGCCTATGTCGATGACCGTGCGGCACGAAGGGAAGAGCTCGCGCGCGCCCCGGCCCACCGCCCTTATCTCGGTGATCGTCTCAATGCCCCTGTCGGCTTCGAGAAGATGCCTCCCGTATCCCGTGGCAACGATGCGTTCCGGAGATGTCTCGTCAATGAGCCTCCTGCACGCAATCAGAGGATCGTATCCGGTCTCCTCCCGCAGGAAGAGAGGCCTTCCGTTCCCGAGAAGGGCGTACTTGATGTAGCGGGAGCCGACGTCGATACCGGCGACTTTCAGGATGCCCTCCCCTGCCGGATAATCTCGATGAAGGCTTCCACCCGTGTCTTGAGCTGGCCTGCGTCCTCCATGCTGTAGTCCGTCTCGATCCTCAAGAAAGGCAAGCCCGCGGCCTCGACGGAGTTCTTGGCCCTGTGGGCTTCCACGAGGTACGGGGTACAGAATTGAAGGGCATAGTGGACCACCCCCTGGGAATGAAGCCTCCGCGACATGTCGTTTATGTCGGCCAGCCTGCCGTCGTTCGGGGTAAAGCACGCACAGTTGATCCCTATGGACCGGTCGGCCATCTTGTCGAGGGCCTCGTCGACTGTGGAGAAGTCTCCCAGGAGATCCCTGAAATTGCGCTCCCCCACGCAGGCCTCTTCTCCCACCACGATCCCCCCGCTCTGCTCGATTATCGAATGGAGCTTCCAGTTGGGGATAGCCATGGGCGAGCCGGACACGAGGATCCTGGGAGCGCCTTTCGGGGCAACGCCCTTCCCTTGCCTCACCCGTTCGTCCAGCTCGTCGCACAGAAGGTTGAGCTTTTCCGTGAACCTGACCGGATCGTCGTAGAAAGATATCTGGTTGATGAGGAGGGCATCAAGTCCCGAAATGGGGGCAGGGTCATGTACCCGCGCGTCGGAAAGCCTCTGTAGGGCACGCCGCTTCGCGTCGACCACGCGGGAAGCTCCTTTTAGCCTGTCGAGGGTGATCTCTTTGCCCGTGACAGTTGAGAGCTTATCAGCAAGGCGCTTTATCTCATGCCTCCACATCAGCTTGCCGTCCTCGCTCTTCTTGTTCGGGAGCTCCATGACATAGACCTTGTTGGTGATCTCGTCGAATATCTCGTATGCCTTCTTCTTGCCGTCGCAGGTCGTCTCACCGATAATAAGGTCGGCTGACTCGATGTACGGGCAGAGGCCGGCCAGTTTGAAGCCCATGAATCCCTTGATGAGGGCACAGGTATTGCGGGGCATGAATCTCTCCGCCTCCTCCGTTCCCACGTCCGCTCCGGCACAGAGCCCGATCGAGACGCCGTCCGCGGCGAGGATAAGCTCCTCGGGGACATAGACGCAGAAGGTGCCCACTATGAGCTTCCCTGCCGTCTTCGCCTTGAGAAGCTCGACGACCCTCAAGCCGTGCACCTCGGATACGACGAAGTCGAAATACTGCATGGCAGCCGGCCGGTCTTTCTGCGAAAGATAGATGCCCTGGTAGGCATCGGACAGCACTGCGAGCAGACCCTGATGCGCTTCCAGGTTGAGACCCAACGAACCCCACATTTCCTGATAGTCCTGAGACATATTGCCCTCCCTTTGGGTTATTTGGTGCCCAGCCGGACAAGGCTGCAAGAAGATGGCCGCCTGCGAGGACTTTTGAACCGTGTACGACCGCCCTTGATATGGCTCTCATTTCTTCTTGCTTCGCCCGAGCCCCTCATTTGAGGTCCCGGGCCTGATCCTTTGCGGATCGTGGCTGGAGACTAACGGAGGGGATGGGATGAGCTCGAAAACCGGAGTCCCACGGACTCCCTGCGGGCCAATCAGACGATCAGACTATTCCCGTATCGGACCACTATCTTCAAGCCTCCGGTTGGGTGTTTTCTATCAGTATAATAACTCATGGGAATAAAAGAATCAAGATTTTGCCGGCGGTTTGGCAAGCCGCATGTCGATCCGCCGAACGCTTGGAGCGGCGTCGCGCCAACTGATCAGCCTTTCCCGAAACCTGGCATGGGGATGGAGAGGCCCTTGGAGAACCCGAGGACGGAGATCATGGAGCCCAGCCCTTCCGGGTTTATGAGCCATTTGGCGGCCAGCCTCTCTTTCTCCAATGAGGCTGCGAGGAGCTCGAGCATCCCTGCCCTCTGGAGAAAGCGCCACTGATCGACCTCTCCCTCCTTACGCCATCCCATGTCGACGAGCATGGCCGTAAGGTGATCGAGATTGACATGATGGGTGATGTCCGTCTGCCCCAGGTGCTCGAACAGGTCGTCCCGTATCCGGAAGGACCGGTAGCCCAGGAGGCTGCCGTCGAAGAACCTGCCGGCGGCTATCTCTGCCTGATGATAGCCGTAGTCGAAGATGAGAAAACAGCCTCTTTCCACAAGGCTTGAGACCCGCTCGAGGATGGACAGGCCGTACTTCGTCACCTCGGATACCTGTCCATCCTGAAGAAAGACGGGATACCTGTCGAGAAATGCTTTGAGGCCGTCGCTTACGGGCCCGATCTCCTCGAAGAAGCCCTGGCCGTGCCCCACGTATATTTCCTGGACCGCCCCTTGCCTGCCGGCGACCCTGTGAAAAGGGAGGGCATCGAAGAATTCGTTCGCCACGACAAAGATAGCATCCCCGCCCAGGCAGGTGCCGTCGAGGCTCCTGATCCATTGCACCGGGCCGCACGCGCGCTCAACGCATCTGTCGAATATGAAGTAGCCATCGAGGCGGACGTGGTCAAGGGCGGATGCTATCCCTGATGCCAGCCTCCCGGAGGCCCCGCCAAGCTCCAGTATGGTGATGGACCTTGCTCCCAGGCTCTCGCAGAGGGCCTCCACGTATCGTGCTATGGTCCGGGCAAAAAGGGGGGCTATCTCCGGGGAGGTATGGTAGTCCCTGCCATCCGCCTTTCCCGCCCTGTAGTAACCCTCCCTCTCGTCGTAGAGGACCGTCTCCAGAAAGGCCTCAAAGGTGATCGGCCCCTCCCGATCCATGCGCGCTGCGAGCCGCTCCTTCACCCTATCCCCCTGCCACGAGCGGCAGCAGAAGGACCTCATCGCCCTCGTTGAGCCTTGTCTCCAGGCCGTTCAGGAAGCGGATGGTCTGGCCGTTCACCATTATTCTCACGTAAGGAAGGGGAAGATTCGTATTCGGATCAAAAAGAAGGGGAGAGAGAACCTCCCCCCGTGCCTCCAGCAGACTGACCAACAGGCCCTCCACAGTCGTACCTTCTGGGAGTTCGATCGAATGGTCCCCCCCAAGGGCCTCCTTCATTTTCAGGATCGAACGCACCTCAATCCGCATCGCGCCCTATGTCCCAATCTTTACGTCACAGGCCAAGGGCATCGGCGACATATCCGAGGCGCAGCTCCGTGAGCTTTGCCCGGGTGGGCATGCCGGTCTCCACATCCCAACCCCTCTCGCGGTAGTACTCGTCGAGCATCTTGTCGAGATCGGCCCTGCTGATCATCTGGCCTTTCGACGCTCCCTTTTTCAGAGGCTCTGTCATGAGCCTTTCGGGAAAGACATCGTCCGCCCTCGTGAAGCCTTCGCGCACGTTGAAGGCCTTGGCAAGGTTATTGACCCTCTCCCCGACCTTCTCGATCTCCTCCGGCGAGAAGGTGAGACCCGTGATCCCTTCCATGAGCCGGGCCGTGTTCACGGTGCCTTCGGCAGGCATCGCGGTGTCCAGGAGGAAGGCGCACATGGGTGCGCAGTCGCACGTGGCAGCCCTCACGTCCTGGTTCCACTTGGTGAGCTTGCCCTTCCCTTCTATGGCGAACCTGTCCACTTCCCATGGAACGGGGACACCGAAGATCTCCTGAAACGCGTATCCCCTGTTGTGGTCCGCTCCGGTGTAGGAGGTGGCAAGGCTCAAGCCGTGGGCCTTGGCCCCGCGCACATCGTACGCGGGCAGCTCGAGCCCCTTTATGTGCATGGCGTACTTCTCCGTGCCTTTCCCTATCCTGGCTGCCGCCGCCTTCGTTCCGTCGGCGAGGAGGTCGCCTATCCCTTCCCGATAAGCCATGAGGCGAAGAACGGTCATCATCGCGTCCTCGTTGCCGAAGCGCAGATCGAGGCCGCCCGTGTCGGCAGGCGTAAGGATGCCCTTCTCGAAGAGCTCCATGGCAAAGGCTATGGTTACCCCGGCGGACATGGTGTCTATGCCCAGCTCGTCGGAAAGCCTGTCGGCCGCGATGACCGTGTCGAGGTCTGCGATGCCTACCCCGCTGCCAAAGGAGTAGATGGTCTCGAACTCAGGACCCTCGGTGAGGGTGCCCGCATAAGGGCCGGCCTTGGCGAGCTTCATCTGGCTGCACCCGACCGGGCAGTTATAGCAGTGTTCCTTGCCGATCTTCCGGCTGTTTTGGGCAGCCACGCCGAGCCCTTCCACGGGGACGAACTCTCCTGTCGCACTCCAGTTCTTGGCGGAGAGCATGCCCATGGCACCCAGAAGGTCCACCACCATGGGGGTGCCGTTCTTGGCGAACTCAGGGTACAGCACGGGGCTGTCCTTCATCGTCTTGAGCATTGCGGTCCTGCCGGCCTTGTAGCGCTCTTCAGAGGCAATGGGGACGGTCCCGGTGCCCCTGATCGCTATGGCCTTCAGGTTCTTGGAGCCCATTACAGCCCCGAGACCCTTGCGCCCTACGGCCCTCCTCTCGTTGATGAGGCACGCCATCTTGCTCAGGTGCTCACCTGCCGGCCCTATGCAGATCACGCGTGTGTTCTGATCTCCCAGGTCGTTCTTAATGATCTGCTGGCAGTCTCCGGTAAAGGTGCCCCACACGTGGTCGGCGTCGCGAAAACGGACCGAGGCGTTCTTGATGGAAACATACGTGGGCTTCTCGGCCTTGCCTTCAACGATGATGGCATCCCAACCCGCGAACTTTATCTCCGCGGGGAATTGTCCTCCGGAGAGAGCCATGCCCACGGCCCCGGTGAGGGGGGACTTAGAGACTACCGCCATCCTGCTCGCGCAGGGAACGGCCGTTCCCGTGAAAGGCCCGGGGGCGAAGATGAGCTTGTTCGCCGCACCCAAGGCATCGGTGCCGGGAGCCACCTCGTCGAAGAGGTACTTGATCCCGAGGCCCGCGCCTCCGATGAAGTCCTCAGCCACCCCGGCTTTGAGCTCCTCTTCCTTGGCGGTCTTGTCCGTGAGGTTGATCCGAAGCACCTTCCCCGTGTAGCCTCCTGAGTACATGGCTCCCTCCTTTTTCCAAGTTTGATGGCCCTATAGCTTTCTTTTCGTCTGTCTGAAGACCACGATCCCCGCCTTTTCCTCCAGGGGGCAGACATACTCGCAGATGCCGCAGCCGATGCACAGCTCGTCAACCACGTACGGCTTCTTGAGGATCAGCTCCTTTCCCTGGTAATCCCTCTCTTTCACTTCCTCGAACCTGATGGCCTTCTCCGGAATGGGGCAGTGTTCTTCGCAGACCATGCAGTTCATCTTCTTCGCCCAGGGCAGGCACCCGTTTTTATCGAATATTGCCAGTCCTATCACCGCCTTCTTTTTCTGCTCGAGAGGCAGCCTCGGAATGGCGCCGGTGGGACAGACCTGGCCGCAGAGGCTGCAGTTGTACTCACAGTACCCGAGACGCGGGACAAGGGTAGGCGTGTAGAGGCCGTAGACGCCGCCTTGAAGCGTCGCAGGATAGAGGGCGCTCCTGACACAGACTTTCATGCATTCCCCGCAGCGGACGCATTTCTTCAGGAACTGCCCTTCATCCTGGGCCCCGGGCGGGCGCAACAGGGTGCTCTCTCTCATGGGATTCTTTGCGGAGAAGAGGCGGGAGACGAAGAGACCAGACACGACACCCGTCACGAGCACCCTCCGGGTCGGCGAAAACTCAACCTCCCTCGTGCGGGGCAAGGAAAAACGGAACCGCACCCGCTCGTTCTTGCACTTCCTCTGGCAATCGAGGCACATGATGCAGTCGCCCTTCTGGAGGATCTCTTCGTCGAAGGTGGTGGGACAAAGATCCCTGCAATCACCGCAGTCGGCACAAAGCCTCGCCGGGAGCCTTTTGAAAAGGGAGAACCGGCCGAGGAGACCGAGGAGCGTCCCCAAAGGGCAGAGGTTCCTGCACCAGTTGCGTCGCTCGAACCTCTCGAGAAAGATGACGAAAAGGAAGAAGACGAGCGAGAGAAAAGCGAGGGGGTAGAAAGTCTCGCGGAAAGGCAGCACGTAGTTCTTGAGGAAAGCATAGCCGCCCTCGAGGTAGTCCCTGTTGTCGCCGAGTGCGCGGTATAAGCCGACCCATCCCTGCCGACCCAGATAGCCGAAAAGAGGATAGAGGGAGAAGGTCATGAACCGGACAAGGATCGCTATGGGGTCGAACAGACCCGCCAGGTTCACGTTGAAGAGGGCCGCAAAAAGGATCGTGACAAGGAGGTAGTACTTGAATCGTCCTTTCAGGAAGGATATTGGCCTGCCCTTCTTTATCCTGCCCGTGACGAGGTCGAGGACAGTCCCGAGAGGGCAGATCCACCCGCAGAAGAACCTCCCGAGGAAGAGCGAGAAGAGGAGCACGAGCAATCCGGGAAGGAGGAGGATCGTAAAAGCTTTGGCAGAGAGCAGATAGGCGGCGGCCACGAGACCGTCGGCCCGGAAAAAGCTGTTGAGGGCAATCGATATCTGGTCCTGCCCCCGGTAGTCCGTGGTCACGAAAAGCACGATGAACGCTGCGAGGAAGGCGAGCTGAAAAAATCGGGAGAGGCTCCATTTCTTCATGGGTGACGCCCCTCACACTTCGGCGTAAGGAGGAGTCCGTCCATCATCACACCTTCACCACCTTCACCTTCTCGAGGTTGATCTCGCCGAGCCCTCTCTTGTGGGCCCTCACAGTGACCGGGATATCCTCCGGCTTCATCCCGAAGAGACCCGTGGCATAGGCGTCGGCAGCGACGATGTCGGTCGAGGCGATCACCTTGTTGAGTACCTTCACGTCCCTTAAGCTGCCCCCTGTGGGGCCGTGGGCCGTAAGGATCCTGGTCGCGTCTATGAGCACGAGGTGACTCTTCTGGTAGGCGCTCACATCGGCGAGGGCGTCCTCGATCTGCCTGTGGATGAACCCCCTGTTGCCCCCAAGGATGCCCATCATGTTCTTCAGGGCGAGGGTCAGCCCGGTAAGGGAATGGTGCTTTGCAATGGGAACGTTGATGAAGACGTCCGCGGAGAGGACCTCGCCGTAAAGCTCCCACTCCTTGAGGAAGACCCCCTTGAGGTCCACCTTCTTGAAGCGCTCCTCCTCCATGAATTTGACTTCCACGTTCTTCATGTCCTTCAGGGCCGCGGGGATGCCGCAGTTCTCGTAGGACCTCCTCGCGTCGTTATTGGAGTTGTCGAAGACCTTTACCTTCTTTGCGCCTGCCTTCAGGCACTCCTCCACGACGGCTTTCACCACGAGGGGATGGGTCGTGGCGGCCTGCTCCGGCTTTCTGTCCCAGCCCATGTTCGGCTTGACAACAACGGTATTCCCCGCCTTCACGAACCGTCCCATGCCGCCGAGGGCATTGATCACGCCCCTGGTTATCGCCCCGTAGTCCTGCCCCTCGGCAACCGCGACCGTGGGGGCCTCACCCGCCGCCAACAGATCCTTCGTGACAAACTCGGACATGAGGAGCAGGGCGCCCGATATCTTAAGAAATTCCCTTCTATTCATTGAATCACCTTCCGTATGCGAGACGTGATGCCCGTGGGGGTCGAGCGAAGAAAAGCATGTTCAGACATAAGAATCCATAGTATACGACTTCGGCCGACCCAAAGACAAGTGGGCAGGCAGGACGGCGCAAGGCACGCGCATTTGAAAAGGCTGTGGTTAGGGGGCGGACGCGCATTACTTCCTCGTGACTCAGCAGTTATTGGGGGGGAGCGCCCCCCCCCGCCG
>Ga0326728_10025926_pt1 | contig 10443 bp, 10 predicted proteins | sample MB3enrmetagenome_FD_207602 | JGI IMG/M metagenome (GOLD analysis project Ga0326728, IMG submission 207602) | Lab enriched peat soil microbial communities from McLean, Ithaca, NY, United States - MB31MN | ecosystem: Environmental > Terrestrial > Soil > Wetlands > Peat | place: USA: New York... | reverse complement strand
CGAGTGGGGTAAGTCCGGATCCGAGGCCGATGGCGAAACATGCGACAACCGTAATTTCAATTTTGGCCTCTTTGACGAGGGGGAGGGAATTGACAATCTCGATCAGAATGATCGCCGCAAGGATAAGAGAGATAATGCTGGAAATAAAACCAAGCGCAATGATCAGCGCCGGCACGATCACGGTAAGGGGGACCTTATCCACCAGGTGGTTAATAGCCTGTTCCAGCTGGTGATGAAAATAATATATAAGAAGACCGACAAGGAGAACTATCTGGACAATTCCGATGGGCACCCCGCCAACACTTGCGATATCAAGAGGACTTGTGAGCGCCTCTGCAACGATTGCCCAGCTCCATCCGGTCGTTACGCCCGGTATGCTGGCAAAGCCGGCGATGGACAGGGCTGCAGCACCACAAAGAAATAAGAAGATTTCTAGATTGCATTCTATCCTTTTCGCGATGAACGGCAGGAAGAGCACCGCACAAAAAATGAGCAGCAGCCCGAGACTAACAATTGCGTCCATATAATTCGCCACGAAGGTATCTAGTAATAGTACTTGTCAAGCTATCCCTATCAGTTTTTGCGGTTGCAGCATGAATGGATCTCCCTTTGGAGTAGCGGATTGAGCCTGTTATTCCGCGAGGGTAAAGTAACATTTTAGTCCCTTATTTTATCTACAACATTCTAAAAACAAATCCATTTGGACACTTCCGAAGGCTTCGCAATCGGCTCGCCTCAGCCATTGTGGCGATCTCCCCTGCGATAGAACTACATCCTTCTTGGATTCTGATAAGTTCCGGGGATTGATAAATTTGGATGCAAGTGACAAGTCGCACAGAATTCTACGACTTTTACCATCCTTGGTATGTGGAGTGATCAATTAGTACAACATATTGGCTTTCTGTAGAAAACCACTGTACCTGGCTGATTGTTATTTTTTGAGGTTATTGTCCAATGCATCTGATTTATCTAATTTCTCGCTTATCTCATGGAGTTTTCTACTTGGTCGAGCGTTAGAATAATGGTATAGGTCAAAGGCAAAAAGAGCAAATCCTACCGCTAATAATAAGAAACCAACCTGAAAATTGGGGGGTGTCGCTCTAATTAACATAAAGCCAGAAATAACAAAAAGACTGCCAAGGACAAAACAAATTACCGTCAAGGGGTCGTTTTTTATGAGACCACAATCTTCATGTGATTCAACCCATATTGCCATGGTTTGAAAATGCGATATGCCACTATTAATAAATTAGGTTGTTGAGGAATTGAAAATGACGGTTGGTGACCAATATTTCACTTTCATTAAAAATATCTGATCAATTGCTACTGCGTCAATAACCCGCGCCGTATCAAAACCAGTGATCACATATCAGGCAGACTATCTACTATAGTCTATTCTGTTTATGCAACTAAAACGAATTAGAGAACTATTGAAAAAGTTAATGAGTAATTAAAATTTTGCCAGAAAAATCAGGAAACCTGGACCGATGCCTATGTGGACAATAAGAATGAAAATTTTCTTCAATTGTAGGCAAAGAAAATAAAAAATAGCCAAAAAGGGAAATATTCTGCCTGAATAGAACACTTTTTTATTTTTAACAGACTAATCATGAGCCTATGAAAAACCCGAGAATTACAGCAACCGCAATCATCGTACTTGCTCTTGTGCTTATAGTAATCACTGCCGGCTGCACGCAGTCTGCAGGTACGCCCAATAGTGGCACCAGCGGCACACCCGCTGCCCCGTCAGCCACCTTCCCTAATGGAACCGTAGGAATACTCGAAACGGCCGGTGTTGGCATGATGCCTTCTCTGCTTGCAACCAACCAGATTGACGGGTATATCGCTTGGCAGCCGGTTGTCGAAGCAGGGGTGGAAAGCAACATCGGTCAAGTTGCAGTCTATTCAAAGGATCTCCCACCGGATAGCGAATGGAGTAATCACCCACAGAACGTCTTTGTTGTAAGAAAGGACTTCTACATCCAGAACCCGGACTTCGTGAACGATTTTTCTGTCCTCAATCTCGCAGCAAGCCAGTATATCAACGACCACCCTCAGGAATCCTCTGAGATCATCGCTGACTGGCTGGCCGGCAAACAGAACTTCACGTACGGGAACGTGACCGTCTCATCGGTGACCGTGGTCAGCAATGCATTACCGACCATCAAATTTACGAACGATCCATCTGATTCGTGGAAATCAAGCACATCGGATTTTGTTCAAGCCCTAATTAGCATCGGAACGCTCAACGGCTTTGTCAAGAACAGTACTGACCAAAACGCCCTGCTCTATAACTTCCAGCCGTACCAGAACGCAGAAACCATCATCGCCGCAAAGAACGTAACCGTACCTGCGACTCTGCAGAGCCCGGTTACCGTCGGGTACCTGATGGCAATGGACCACGCCGCCCTCTTTGTCGCGGTCAAGGACTGGCAGTACTTTAATGACACGTATGGCATCGCGCTCAAGCCCGAGGATATCACGAAGGCAAGGCCGGATGTCACTGACTTCCTTGTAAACGGCCAGAAAGTCGCCACGGTTAATCTTGTATCAGCAAACGCCGGGCCCGCCCTGATGCAGCTTGCAGCGATAAATGCGATCCAGATGTCCTATGTCGGTGTTCCGCCGGCAATCAATGCAATTGACCAAGGTATTCCGATTACCATCGCTTACCCGATAGATAATCTTGGAAGCGGCCTTGTCGTAGCAAAAGGCTCATCTGCCACGGACTGGGAGAGTTTTACCGCATGGGCAAAGCAGCGCTCTGATGCCGGTAAACCGCTGGTGATTGCGGCCCCGGGAAAAGGCTCCATCCAGGATGTCATGCTGCGGTATTCACTTGAGAATAGTGGATTTGCTGTCAGCGAAGTGAAGATTTGATTAGAATTGCAGGTCATTATAATCAAAAACAATGACACGGCGTCTCGAAGTGGTATTGCTCATTCCCCTCATCATTGGGTAGAAGATGGTGGTAATTATCGTCAACAACCCTTTTTTCCTGATAAAACCTGAGTCGGTAGATTCCCTGATATTTTTTAAGGGTATAGTATCATTCCAGCCACTAAATTTTCTTGAACTATTCTGAAAATTGCAAGTATGCAGACACTCTTGGGGGCTTCGCTATGGGCTCGCCCCCGCCGTTATGGCGACCCCCACAATGCGATAGGACTGTATTTACTTCCATAGACCCATGTTCATTTAAATCAAAATTTAATGCACTTTTTTTCAATCTGTTTTGATTCACAGTTTTTTACCTATTTTTACGTCGGAGCTCATATTTTATATTAGTGGTTTAATAAGGACTATACCCTTTTTTAATTAAAGGTAAGAAAATGCTGCTCTGGAAAAATGGACGTGAAAGGCGAGGAATTCTACAGAGTCTGACTACCCCTCATTTTTAAGAGAGACTAACCTCCCGGAAATGAGAGAAGTATTGATCCTCTGGAAGATCAGGGTAATTAGGTAAATACTGAATACTATGCTTGTTATAAAAAAGCTCACCGGGTACGGCTCATAAAACGAAACAAAGAGCCCGATCCATGTCGCTATGAGAGCGATAACTACGGAGATTATTATACCTTGCAAGGGTCGTTTTGCAAATCGCTGAGCGATCGCTGCCGGCGTCACCATTAATGCAAAAATAAGAAGAACCCCGACTACTTGAACGGAGATCGATGTCGCAACTGCAACCAAAAGCATGAAAATTACGCCAAGCATAAGCGTTGGCAATCCTTTCGCTTCTGCCACATCTTCATCAAGCGATGCGAATAAAAGCGGCCGATATACGATCGCGGTTAAAAGAAGAATTGCCAGGCTTGCAACGAGTGTCACAAGGACATCGTCGGTGCTAATGCCCAGTATTTCTCCGAACAAGATAGAGTACGCTTCCGTAGCATAACCGCTATAGAGGCTAATGAAGAGGACACCTAAGCCAAGCATGAATGCGAGGACGGTTCCGATCTGAACGTCACGGGAAGCGGCGCGTCGGCCAAGCATCGCTATCGTTATGCCACCGCCGCTCGTAAACAGCAGAAGACCTATGATGGGGTCGACCCCAAAAAGCACGGCGCCTGCGGCTCCTGCAAACCCCACATGGGAGAGGGCGTGTGCGGCGAAGGACGAGCGGCGGAGCACGATAAAATAACCGACAATGCCTGCAATGATTGCGATTATTGTTCCGGCTTCGAAGGCATGCTGCATGAAGTCGTACTGCCACATCGTTTGCAGGTCAGCTAACACATTAAAGCTAAAGGAAATGTCAATCATAATGGTGCTGGTTTTCTTCAGTGCCTATAACCGCGACCTGGCCCTGAGAACCCCGTAGGACCTCGACCGGGATCCCATATAACGCCGATAGGGCCTCAGACGTCAAGACTTCATTTGGCTTCCCGATCGCGACCTTGCCGTTGGCGATATAGATCACTTTATCAAGAACCGGCAGAAGTGGATTAATATTGTGGGCTATAAGCAATGCCGTTACATCGCACGATCGAACCACATTATGGATAACCTGTACCAATTCCTGCTCACGCTTGATATCAAGATTCGATAACGGCTCATCGAGCAATAATAGATGGGGATCGCTTACCAATGCTTCAGCGAGAAATACCCGCTGTATTTCTCCTCCAGACAATCCCCCTAGGGAACGATGCGCCAGCTCTTCGGCTCCAACGGCTTTCAGTGCATCAAAAGCGGCAGTGCGATCGTTCCGGGAAAACGGGTTCAAACCCCACCGGTTACCGGAAAATCCGAGTCGCACTAATTCAAGGGATTCAAGGGTCATATCGGCATCAATTAAGTGCCGCTGTGGCACGTAACCGATATGCTGATTGCCACGTTTAGGCCGTGCGTTAAATACCTTAATATTGCCCCGTATGGGCTGCTGCAACCCGAGAAGCAACCGAAACAGGGTTGTCTTGCCCGAACCATTGGGACCGATGATCGCCACAAACTCGCCGTGGTCAATAGCAAAATTGGCGTCCTGCCAAACGATAGTGTCCTGGTATCCTACCGTCAGATTTTCTGCGGCAATAATAGAAGGAAGGTTTCTCGTCATTTATTAACTCCCAAGAGCTTTTGCATTGAGCGCGTTCTGAAGCGTGATCAATTCTGAATTCATCCAATCCTGGAATGAGACGTCGGGTGGCTGGATAGTCTCTGTTATACCAATAACGGGTATGCCTTGTTCCGAGGCCAGTTTCTTGATATTATCCGTGAGTGGCGTAACTGTTTGCTGGTTGTAGACCAGCACACTCACGTTCCCGCTCTGGAGCTGCGTCTCAAATTGCACAACACTGTCTGCCGGTGGGTCGTTTCCTTCGGCAACGGCATGAGTAAATGCCGGAGGAGAGACGAGGTCAAGGCCGGTGGCATTTGCCAGGTATTCAAAGATGGATTCGGTGGCAGCAACTTGCGTGCCGCCAAATTGCTGTTTGATCTCTGCGATCCGATTTTGATATTGGGAAAGCGATACTTGCAAGGTGGCGTAATTCTGCTCATAGTCTTTAGCATTGGACGGATCGATTGAAATAAGGTCTGATTCCATCTGTTTCACGGTCTGGTTCACATACTCAGGGCTATACCAGAAATGAGGATTATCGCCATCTTGTTTTCCAAGAAGCTCTGCCACATTCAAAACTTTGGTAGTCGGTTTGATCCCAGCTCCGATAAGTTTGTCAGCCCATTCATCATATCCGGCCCCGTTGACAATTATATAGTCTGCCGTTGCAAACGCACGTGCATTCTCAGTATTGCTTTCATATTCATGGGGATCGGCGTTGGGATCTGAAACGATGCTCATTACTTGGACGTGCGTTCCGCCAATCTGAGATACTAGGCTGCCCCAAAAATTTTCAGCAGCAACAATTTGAATGGTTTTTGTGGTAGTGTTGGCAAGAGAATTGGTATTGGTTACGACAGGATTTGAGTGCGAACCACCTAGTGCGATAATGGCAATACCAGCAATGAGGATAACAAGGATTCCTCCAATGGCGATATAAGTTCCAGACTTCATGAGTTTCTGCCCTTTCGGACGCAATCTACTGCATCGGATGCGTCGTCGTGTACTGTCTCAGCAGCATTCGGATCATAATCCCTTGTTTGGCACCGTGTGTCTATTCTGCAAATCTGCTTTGCCGGTTATGCATATAAGAGTTGTGAGAATTTTGGGTATTACCCAAACTTTAATCCAATAAATCCAGTCCACAAGGGTTCAAAAGCGCTTTCCTCATTCCTGTCCCATTACGCGAGGCACCCGTCGTCATGCGTAATATCCCCACATATACCCCTGTTTGGATGCCCCATAGCCCTGCACATCTGATCTATTGCATCCTTTGATACGAAACTCTCAAACCTTGAGACTTCACGACAGGCTTGTTCATGTGAAAGACCAAAATGCGTCAGCGCCAAGGCGAGTATTCTGTGCCTTTTTATGAGGAATTCTGCCGTAATTTTTCCCTTTGTCGAAAGGGCGACTCCGTGGTACGGTAAGTAATCCAAAAGGCCTTCATCGGCAAGTTCAGCCATCGTTTTTGTAATAGTTGACGGGTCTACACCAAAACCGGCGGCCATCTCATTCGTCTTTACAGGACCGGTTTTCCCGTTCAGGAATTTGATATATTCAACTTTCTTAGGCGAAAGTTCAAGCCCGGTTTTCCCGTTCATGTAGACAATGTCAGTTTGTGGCCCAAAAAATGTTTGCCATCACTCCAAAAATCTTTAGAGCGGCGGTTCTGAATGCATCTGCAGTTGAAATGCAAATTCTTTCGAAGTGAATAATTTACTGAAAACCGTAGATGTATCAGACAGTTGAAACAACGGTTTTTTAATTGCTATTAAAGGAACAACGTACAAAATATTCACGAGATAATAGAAAAAATAAGTCAAAAAATTCAAAGAGATGAACGATAAAAATCCTTTAATCGAATCTAATTAAAATGATCATCAATCGATCAGGTAGTTGAATGAAAGCTGTACTAATTCTGTCTGGGGGGATGGATAGCACAACATTACTTTATGATCTCGTCAACCAAGGTTACGATATTCACGCAGTTACGTTTGATTATCATCAGAAGCATAAGAACGAGATCGCCTGTGCAAAAAAAACCTGTAAAAAACTGCACATTCCCCACAAAATCATCGATATCTCGGCACTGAACGACCTGGCCCCTTCCTGCCTCACCCGTGATCAGTGGGAAGTGCCAGAAGGTCATTATGCTGAAGATTCTATGAAGCAAACCGTGGTTCCAAACCGGAACATGGTCTTCCTGAGTCTTGCCGCCTCCTACGTCCTCGGGATTGGGGCAAACCATCTTTATTATGCAGCCCATTCCGGAGATCGGACTATTTATCCAGATTGCAGACCGGCTTTTATCAGTGCAATGAGCACGGCGTTTCATCTCTGTGATTGGAATGATGTGATCCTTCAGGCCCCATACCTATATTGGACAAAAACCGATATCGTGAAAAGAGGGATTTCCCTGAATGTGGATTATTCAATAACAAGGACCTGCTACAAGGGCGGGAAACTCTCATGCGGTAAGTGTGGCTCATGTGATGAACGATTGGCAGCGTTCAGGGAAGCAGGAGCGAAGGATCCGCTAAAGTATGAGTGATTAAACCGGTCCTGATAAATTAACGGTTGGTTGGGAATTAGGACGAGGAAAAATAATTGTCACCAGCTGCAACTCCATCAGAGCCCATCAGAGAATACCTGGGCATTTACTGACTGGACGACCTGAAACACTAATTTCATTTCCTCTTTAAATTTTCCAGCTTGGATCAGTTTTTGTATTATTTTTTGGTCTTCATCTGGGAAGGTACAGTTTACAAGGTCAATGAACCACTTCTCGCGTTTATCCGGCAAGCGCGTACGACCCACAACACACATGTCCTTATGTGCCGATGTCGGCACGAGCTTACCACCGGCAATCGCGATAACATCCGGTGTATTCGATGCAGGTTTGTCAATCTTCACTCCCTGATCAACTGTGGACTCCTTCATTACTATAGCAGGATTCGTAGCAACCGTACCCGGAACATCCGGTTTGGTTTGAGGCAGAGGTTCTGCCTCCTTCTCGGGAATTGAAGCGGGATCGGGAGTTGCTAGGGCAACCGATCCGGGGATGTCGTCTTGGTGCTGGACCGGTTCGCCTCCGCTCTGCTGGGAGCTTTTCCGGCCTTTTCCGATATTTTCCGTCCTGACCGTATATATGATAGTCTTTCGTTGGACCTGCCGTTCTTTCGGTATCTTCGACCCGGGCGAAGATGAATTTCTTATCGACCGGACCAGATGTTCTGATACGAGACATGCATCAGCAATCGCGACGTTACTCTTTTGCGACCATTCCGGATCATCAAGAAGACGCTGAACCGCACATCGTTTGTCTGCACGGGTCCTTGGAAGACCGTGACGCGCATTGCTTAGGGCCGCAAAGATAATCGCATCCCGCAGGCTCCCTGAGTGGACCTCGGCCAGAATACTCTCCCGCCCAATCATTCGAGCTGCATGGAATCTATGAAATCCATCTGTGACATAAACCGCGCCATCGATACGGAACACATCAATAGCGGGGAAATGTTCACCGAGTCTCATGGCCTGGGCATAATCGTTCACGACTGATGTATTGATCTTGGATCTCGGCTGGATTGCCGGATCCTCAATTATCTGGGATAAGAGGATCTCTTCTGACATATCTCGTCGCATTCCCCTTTATTTTATCAAATCATTCAGTTCGCATTTCCCTGCACGTATACAACCAGTATGAAAGAAGGAGGGGGTTTCTATTCCCTCTTCGGTGTGGTGCCCTCCTCCCCGGTATCTCCAGAGTCTTTGCTGTCATCGGTGCAGAACTCGCACTCGGTCGTGGTTTTCTCATGAGGAGGACCGGCATTGTTCCTTGTCTTGGATGATGGGGATACCTGTAATCGATCCTGTGCCGGAAATCGCGGCCCTTCCTTCACGGGAAAGAAAATCTCATTGCCATCGGCTTGGAGCCGGCGGACAACCCGGATAGTCGTACCGTCCGGGCGTTTCCAAGTCTCCATCTTCCCGGCGAGTAAGAGCTTACCGCCTCCGGATTTCTGTTCACGGGAGTGCGAACCATTGGGACCCATCCGAGGTTTGTTCTTACCACTTAGTGCTGGCAGACCTTGTACGGGCCGGCACCTGAATTCCCCGGGATGCTCGGGGTCCGCCTTGCAGAGGAACGGAAACTCCTCGCCGGTATTCTTCTGCTCATCAGTTCCCTTTCGGGGTGGAGTGGTATTGTGGTTAGGGAGCGTCGATTCAGGTTGATTGGCTGAATCAACATCCTCCCTATTGTCATTCTTCGCCATTTTCTTCACTCTCTAGTGCTGCAGGTACTGCAGCAACCTAACTGATATGGACTGGCCGGTATTTAATCTCTATCACATATCACATATATATGTGTCTGTTAGGTTATCCTTTATGTATCTTACACAATTATCTTATGTGAATAATACCAACGCCTTTCTTATGAACGGGAGAGATGACAAAAAAAGAGAACTTCGTTCAAGAATTACGAAATTCTTGAGATCCCGACGGAGCCCCAAGACAAAACAATATGTTGGATCGATTATCAATGTGCTCGAAAAAGCATTGGATAACGATTTGCGAAAAAGAATCCCACCACGAAGTGAAGCCGGGTGGGTGCGGGCAAAAGTATTGCTGGATGAACTGGTCGGTCCAGGAAAAGAAATTAAAAATCCTACTACATTTTATCGCTTAGTCAATGATCTCTCCTCTGAAACTATAATTGAGCGGCAGATAAAAAAGATTCCCGAGGAACGGATGCGAACTGCGACCTATTATCGAGTGATAGAGCGATACAAGAGATGGTGGTTCCTTTCCCGTGAGCAATTAGAAGAAAAACATTACAAATACCTCAGATGCATGAGAGAATTAACTCAGCATTACGTTATTGCGCGGAGTCTTCTGGAAGATCTAGGTTGTTCCAATCCGCAGAAAAAAATTGCTGAAGAATATAAATTTTTGACAGGCCGGGAACCTCTCAGCAATTTCGATTTGATTCCTGAACACGGCCCTCGAATGGCCTATGTTAAGGTAAATATTTTTCAAGTTCCCGTGGAAACAAAACAAGATCAGTATTGGCCGCGCATAAAACGGAGAATGAAGAGGGATCTCTCAAAAGAAGAATAAATATCTAAGGAAAGGAACTTGGTTTTGTTAAGGAGGGATGCGACCTCGGTATAGATGTACAACAGCCGCTGCGACGTGCGTTGGTTCTTACCGGTAGTCTCGCTAACGCTCTCTCCCTGCCAGGTCCTGTTACATGAGAGGATTTCGAAAAACCCCGATAGTACTTTCTTTTAGTACCGACTACAGAATGTATGGAAAGTCTTCTTGATTTTGCGTTAGAGGACCGATATAAGAGGGTAGTCGAGCTTGGGGATAAAGTAGCC
>Ga0326728_10025925_pt1 | contig 10443 bp, 9 predicted proteins | sample MB3enrmetagenome_FD_207602 | JGI IMG/M metagenome (GOLD analysis project Ga0326728, IMG submission 207602) | Lab enriched peat soil microbial communities from McLean, Ithaca, NY, United States - MB31MN | ecosystem: Environmental > Terrestrial > Soil > Wetlands > Peat | place: USA: New York... | reverse complement strand
CACCTTCGGCGACCGCTCCCAGAGCACCGATGGCGAGCGACACTCCGAAGATGCGGAGATAGTGGTTGTTCACCTGATCGCGCAAGCCTGTATCGCCAATTTGGTTGAGACCCTTGAATTGATCGAGGCTTACGGAATAGCCGTCCGGCATGAGCACTCGATGGAACACGACGGCCAGACGTGTCTGGCCGAAAGTGTCCACTTTCTTGGTTTCGCCAAGCAGCTTTGAACCTGCGGGTATCAACAAGTGCTGGCGGTCGTTGGAATAGACGTTGGTTGAGAGTAGGCACTCGACGGGGCCTGCGAAACTCCCGTCGAGGCGATTGATGAGAACGGTTTCGAGGATAGTTCCTTCAAATAGTAGATAGGTTTTTCCTGCCGAAGCATTCGCAGATCCAGCGGACACGACAGCAGGGTTTTTCTTTTCCTCCTTTCGGTTATTTGCTGTTTCCGGGGGATCGCTTCGCACCGGCGCAAGCGATGAAGCATCGGGCGCGGGCGAAAGCGGATTGGGTTGCATCTGCTTCAGGAGTTGTGCGACCTGTGGGTCCTCCGGTCCCACGGGGACAAGGTTCTGGGCGGCAGCAGCGAGTGCCTCGGGTTGAGGTGCTGGCGGAGTTGCAGGTGCCTTGCGGTAGGTCAGAGCGACATTCGAGGCAAACAGCGATACGTAGGCACGTCGCTTCCGCTCCGCCTGAATTGGGTCCTCCGCTCCCTGATTAGAGACGTTGCCGGAGACCCCCTGTTGCTGGGGTTGTTGCGAATCTTGCGGGCCAGCGACACCAAGCGCGCGAGTCTGCTGGGCAAGAGCGCTCTGCGCCACCAGTTGTTGGCGTTGTAACTCTTCTATCCGATTCTGCAGGTCGGCAATCTTCGTTTCGTTGACTTCGAGCGGTGCTTGTGAGGACGCGGCGGACGACGTTGCTTTGGCCGGCGTTGGCGACTTCTTACCCCCGGTCAGCCACATGATGGCGACCATGAGGAACGCCAGGCCGATGAGGAGCCAGGATTGGACGTTCTTTGGGAGAAGGCCCAGGGGCTTCTGCGTTTTCTCCTGAACGCTAGCGGGTTGGTTCGGTTGATTCATCCCTCGCTCCTCTGTTCGCGGCAACGCGGCGCGCAAACGGCAGTTTCTTTTTGCCGATGGCGAGGTAGCCGGTGTCGATGATCTTGGGTGCGATGTAAACGCCGTTCTCGACTTGGAACGAGATCAGGTTCGGCTTGCCGTCCTTGATTTCATAGAGAGCGGGTGTCTCCCGTGCGCCGCACTTGATATAGGTGAACGAGTCGTCGTGATAGATGGCGGACACGATGAACGGCTCGCGGCCAGCTTTCGAGTCGAGGAGATAGTCAAATTGGAGTTTAGGTGCGTAGCTGGACCGGAAATGGTTGAGCTGTTCGGCGGACTGGGCCTGCGCAGCGCGGATTTGATCCGCAGTCTGGGAGCGGAGCCTTTCCAACTCCTTCTTGTACGCGTCCGCCTCGCTCGCGCTCACATAGCCGCGCAGTCCGGTGTTTCCCGCGATGCCGGAGCCTTCCTTTGGTTCGACGAAAATCTTGAGATCGGGTTCGGCATTCGGTTGGTTGCTGATTTCGGTCAGCAGGAACGAATAGACGTGACCGCTTGCGGTGATGAGATTCAGATTGCTGCGGATACCGGTCTGCGCCGGATGCACATAACACAAATTGTGCGCACCGTTGATGACCCAGAACTCCTTGTCGCCGGTGGTGAAGTCGAGAATCTCCTCATCCTCGGGAAGAACAATGAGCGTCGAAAAGCGGAGCTTGGCCCGAACGGGGACGATATCTTCCTTCGAATACTTAACGACCCGCGCCGCCGCGTCGGTTGAGGCGTGCGTGGGAGTAGCGTGGAAGACGGCTGCGCCCACGGCTAGTAGGGCAAGGACGCGGAAGAGAAGGCTATGCAACTGTGTATGAAACGTTTGTTTCATCGATCTGCTCCTTTTGAGACTGAGTGATGTTTCAGGGAATCTTGGTCGCGACCGGAAATGACCACGGCAGACCACTGAACGCCAAAAATGATTGCGGTGGCGAATCCTGCGAGCGCGAGAGGCAGGAACACGTAGAGAGGATCGGCCCCCGGCACACACGCTTGGGGAAAACAGTGAACAATCACTGGTGCCCTCCCGCGAGTACTTCAAGACCTCGTTCAAAGCCGTAGGTCTCGAAAGCCTCCTTCCGCTTTTTGTTGTCGTAAGGATCGTTCGTATAGAGCCAGTAGCTCTTGGGGTCCACGGTGAGATTCGCAACCTTCGCCAGCTCTGGCGTCTTAATCAGGAATTGCTGCTTGGGGATGAGGGTCGAGATCAATTCGACCTCGTTTTCGTTCAGGTGGAACTGACGGCGGTACAGATCGCGGTCCATGTCGGGGTTCGCGAGGAAGATTTTCGTGGCACAGCTTTCGATGATTACGTCGATGATGTCCGAGCGCTTGAGTTCATCGAGGGATTGCGTCGAGAGGATCATGGCGGCGTTGTGTTTCCGCCAGGTCTTGAGAGCTTCGACGACGTACCGCTGGATGCTGGGGTTCTTCAAAAACACCCACGCTTCATCGATGAAAAAGGCTTTGAAAACGGACGAAATCTGGCGGTCCGCAATGACGGCATTCGCACGATGCAAAATGTAGAAAAGCAGCGGTTCCAGAAGTTCCGGGTACTGGCTTATGCGCTGGAAATCGAAGCACTGAAATCGGGAGAACGAGATCGTATCCTCGGAGTTGTCGAAGAGGAATCCGAACTGGCCCCCTCGGGTCCATTTGGAGAGACGGCTGGCAACATCATGCCCGAGCGTATTCGCCAGAACGCTCAGCGTGCGCAGCGCGGGGTCCACTGCATACAGGTTCTCGACTTGATGGAAGAGATCGCGCTCGGTGGCGGGGTCGAGTTCGCCCGCTCTCTGGCCTTGGATCAACACTTTCAGGAAGAGAGCTAGGAAGTCGAGATTCTCTTTCGTGGGTGTCAGCGAAAACGGGTTGATCTTGAAGTCCTCGGACTCAAGCCCAACTCGAACATACGACCCGCCGAAGAGCTGAGTGAGGCTTTCAAAGCTCCCGCCCAAATCGAAGATAAAAGTGTGTGGCGCGTACTTTTGCAGGTTGGTGATCAGGAAGTTCAAAAGAAAACTTTTTCCTGCTCCCGTCCGACCAAGAATCATGGTGTGGGCCACATCGCGGTAGTGAAGATTTAAGAAGTAAGGGGTGCGGTGGTTAGTCTCAAGGACCGCAAGATACTCCTGCCGGAGATGCTCGTTGTGCGGCTCGCCCCGATGAAGGGTAAAGAGAAACGAGAAGTCCGCATAGTTGGTGTTGAGCAGATACAGGGAACGTAGGTTGAAGACGTGGTTTCCGGGAACCGCCGCGAGGAAAGCGTTCAGAAGGTTGTATTTTTCTTCATAGAGCTGGGCGTCGTGGACACTGAAAACCTTGTAGAAGTCGGCGCACGCTCGCTGAACCTTGGCCACGTCGAGGTCATAAATGACGACAGTGAGAGAGAACTGGCCGAAGTAATTGCCATGCAGCTCGATCTCCTTGATGCCTTCACCCAGTTCCCGGACCTGGCTCTCTTTCGAATCGTCGAGCAGCACATCCTGCGGAGCCGAGTCATTCATGTTGACTTGGCTGACGAAGGATCGCTTGGTGTTGTGAAAATGGCGGCGCTTGCTCTGGATGACCCGGCGCATCTTGCCGGAATCTTCCTTTTTCCATTCCGTCACGACGTAATAATTGGCTTCCACCTCAAGCAGGCGCTTGAAGATGAGCGGAAAGCTCTGAGCGGAAGGCTCCTTGAGCGTCAATACTTTGACGTAGAAATCGTCCACGCGAAGATGTCCGCGATGGCACTCGATGGGAGATTCGGGAAGATAGTAGTCCAGGAATGTGTCGTATTTGAGTTTAGCGAGATCGAGTTTGTCAGGCTGGAAGTTGAGCGTTCTCTTGAGAACGCGGAAGGCTTCCCCTTTGTCGAGCATCCGAACAGCGAGGAAGTCGCTGACTTGGAGGATGAAGCTGCGTGCCTTTTGAAGCAGCGCTGCCTGGGCGTTGCTGACGTGCTCCCCCAGAATGACCAGTCGCTTCTGACCCGAAAAATGTGCCCGCAGATCCGCTAAGGCTTTCTTTGGATTCTTGGGAAATTCGGCGAGCGCGCCTCCGAGTTTCTGTGAAGTCTGAAATCCCTCGTACAGCACCACGTAATAGACGGCGAGGGAAAACAGCGTGTCGGCCTTGCCGCGAAGGTACGCGATGCGATTCTTGATCGCGGCGTCCACTATGGAACTGTCGTAGAGCTGGTAGGGGATGGCTTCGTTGTTGCGCTTGAAAAGGTACTGGTAGAGGCGGTAGTTTTCGTCGAACAGTTTCAAGGCGGATTCGAGGCGTTTGGTGAAACCATCAATCGACGCGTCATCGAGGCACTCATAGTCAACACCTCGAACTTCGAGGATGACGCCCACCTCCCCGCTCTTAGTGAGAAAAACGTGTGGTCCGATGAAGCCGTAGAGATTGATCTGCTCGCTGAGAGAACCGGTTTCGTTATAGTTTTTGAAGACTCGGCTAAGCCTGAGCATGGCTATCCCTTCGGACTGCAATCGCAGAAAATTTCATCGGGTCGTATTGAGCGCGGAGTCTTGCAGCCGTCAGCAGAAATCGCAGAATCTGCGGATCGGTTTGGGTGGCCCAGCGAGCCATGAAGTAGAGCAACAAAAACATCAGCACCCCCCCGAATAGGCTATTGAGAAGGTTGAAAGTGGCCGCGCCAAGGCACATAGCGAAGAAGAAGAGCTTTCGCTCGGCTCCTAGGATAGTCAGTGGTCGGGAGAGCGACCGATGCACTCTGTTGATTCGTCTTGCTTCCGCCACGTCCTTCTCCTTCAAGACCTGCGTGATTCAGTTACCAGGAAAAAGCCACGACAAGAAATTCACTGCTGCGATGGCCATGCCAACGCCGAAGAGCACACCGGCGAGCACACGTTTCGAGCCTCCTTCACCGAAGGCGAATGTTAGGCCGGCCACGACAATAGCAACGAGCGAGAGGCCGCGAGCGATGGTGCTAGTGAAAGCCTGCTGCAGCACGCTAACGGCGTTCTCCCAGGGGGAAGTCCCTTGGGCGAAGGCAGGCGTAGCCAGGAACAGCCCTGCCACAACTACGCACGCCTGACGGGAAGCTGCCTTTAATCGACTTGCATTTCGCCAGATGGTTCTCATGTTGGGAAAACTCCTTTGCGCTCGATCTCGCCTGAGAATGGTCGGGAGAGTTCTCGCGTCATCTCGGGCCGTCAGCGGTTAGCAAACGCAAGGTTGAAAAACCGCTCTTCTGGTTTGAAAGTCCTTGCACGCGGTCAAGGCACACTTGGAGCAGGCGCTCCTACCAGAGGGTTTCCACCTTCGCGTCCGGCTTGACGTTTGTCGGCTAGCTGCGATGCTTAGCGGCTCACAGGTGAGGTTTGTGGCCGCCCAGCCCGTAGCGGAGAATTCAGCGAGAACTCCCCTCATTTACAAGGAGGCTTTGAGGAAGAAAAAAGTAAGAACAAAATCTGCACAACTTAAGGGTGCCTTTGGGGTTCTATTGACATCAAAACAAACAGCGTGCCACGCTTTTAATGCCCATTCCCACTGGCCGGAGCCTGGACGAGTGACCCGATGGAGAGACCAGACCCGTATGGCGAATGGGTACTCCGCCAGAACACTGAAGCAAAGGACGGTACCCTTGCGCCAGTCGATGAAACGTTGCTGGCCGCAGCTCGCGCAGCGTGGCCCCGCGTCCTAGCACATGCCAGACTAGAACTTCGGAGCAAGAATTCCGAGGGTGAGACTGAAGCCTTGACCGCCGAGGTCTGGGAATCGGTGCTAAAGTCCGTTGCCAAGGCCCTTCAGAGGAACCGCGAGAAGGGACGGACGATTGATAACCTCGAAGGATATTTGTTCGCCGCTTTCCACCATCGCTTCAATAGATTCCTGAAATCAGAACAGAGGCGAGACGACGCGATTGAACTTGTTTCGTCGTCGATGGATTTCGATAAAATCGCGACTGCACAGGACACGCGATGGGTTTCCGAACTGGAAACCGCGATTGCGGTTAGAGAAATCATTCGGCAGATGGATGGCCGGACCCGAAAGATTTGGCAGGCGCGACAGTATGGCTATTCGTGGAAGGAGATTTCAAAGTGGTTGGGTGTAACGGAGCAGCAGGCAAAGATGAAGTTTCGATATGGTCTGGCAAAGACTCGGGAGAGTCTGCTCAGGACTCGCAAGCGAAAGTCCGGTCAGTGACCTATAAATTATTTCTGTTGAGTCTGACTGCTTTAAGGCGTTCAATTCTCGTAAGGTGAGGCTGGTCTGAGCGAAAAGGCATATACCGCGAAGGAAGAGAGAGATGTTCTGGCTGCATTGGGTCGAGGACTTCGCGACGAGTTCCCGAATCCAGAGCGGGTTGGGTGTCCTGGTGAGGGGATTGTCGCTGCCATTGCCGCGCACAGGATGCCTTTGTCGCAAGCAGAATCGTACTTAGACCATTTGAGTTCTTGCAGCCCGTGCTACCGGGATTTCGCGCGGCTCCAGGCGGACTATCGCCAACGGCGGGCGCGAATGATATTCGCGGTCGCCGCCAGCGTGTTGATCGTGGTTGGTTTGAGTACCTGGGCTATGCTGCGTCCGCACGATGGGCAAATGGCCCGTGCAGTGGTCGATTTGAGGGACCGATCTATCGCGCGAGGTACCGAGCCGCCTCCCACAGAGCCGCCCCTCGAAATTCCACGCACCGTGTCCCATTTGGAGATTTATCTACCGTTGGGAAGCAGCGACGGTCCGTACGATGTCCGCATCGCCGCCGCGACCGGAAACCCGCTTTATACCGGAAGTGGCGTAGCGCACGTTAGGGCAGGTATCACTTTGCTGCCGATTGATATTGATCTCGCGTCCGCCAGTCTCGGCTTGTACGTCTTGGAAATACGGAAAGCTGGTTCCGAGTGGAATTCGTACCCCTTGCGAATACAATAAGCTGCTAGTTTGCCGGCGCTTCAGCCCGTGGTTGTGTCGAAAAGAACTCGTACATTTCAACTTGGAGCCGCATCCGTATGGACATCTCTCCAGACAAGCAAAACATCGATCAAGTGTTTTCTAGCGTTGCCTACTATATTGATTTCTATCAGCGGGATTACAGGTGGACCGACGAACCGGTAAAGCGACTTCTCGACGATGTCTTTCACAAATTCAAAGAGCGATACGCGAGAGCCAGTGATCTTGATCCAGGCAAAGACACAATCACAACTTATCCGTGGTATTACCTCAACACCTACGTGACGAACATTGTGGACGGACGTGTGTATGTTGTGGATGGGCAACAACGCCTTACAACGCTATCGTTGATCCTAATCAAGCTTCGACATCTCGCGAGACAACATGGTTCAGAACTGGCGGGTTGGATCGACGGCAAGATAGGTGGGCAATCGGGATACAAGCGCGAATTCTGGATGAACCATGTCGGTCACAGTGCGGTGCAGCAGGCACTGTTTGATGGGGACGATACGAAGAAGATCGATACGAGCAGTGGTATCACAGCGCAAAACATGGTTAAGAATTACGAAACCATCAGCACATGGCTAGATGATGGATTAAAGGACAAGCGCAGCTTCGAGACCTTCGTATTCTATTTCCTGCATCGCCTTGTCCTGATAAACCTGGCTGTCGAACAGACCGATGTGTCGATGGTGTTTGAAGTGATCAACGACCGGGGCGTTCGCCTTCGACCCTACGAGATCCTTAAGGGCAAGCTACTCGGTCAAATCGACAAAATCGAGCTCGATAAAGGCGACTATAACGGTCTTTGGGAACGCAAGGCGGCGGACATTAACGCGTTTAGAGAGGACGAGCTTGACAATTTTTTTCGCTTCTACCTAAAAGCGAAGTTTGCTGCTACCCGCAAAGAAGGCCAGCGTTTTGACGGCGATTATCATCGTGAAATGTTCGCGCCTGACATGGATAAGTGCCTGGGCCTCCTTCACAATCCTGTCAGAGTGAAGGCATTCCTTAGGGGAGAGTTCACCTACTATACGAATCTCTACATCAAGTTGCGGCGTGCCTACAGCGAAGAGCAGGGCGACTTTCGGGCAGTCTATTTCAATGCCCTGCTCGATCTGGACGCGCCGTTTCACCTTGTGCTCTCGGCTTGCGTTCCGAATGATCCTCGTGATGATGAAAACATAAGGGTACTTGCCAAGGAGATTGATCGCTACTTCTCCCTGCTCCAGCTTCAGAGCGCATACGACAGCAACGAGTTCGCTGATTCGCTCTTCCGAATCTCGGAGGCAATCCGGGGACAGGCATTGGAGACTTATCGTTCAGCATTTGACGCACAGCTAAAGACAATGATTGCCGCTCGCCGCAACGTTCAAGACGCTGAACCGCTGAGCTATGCGGCGTTTAAACAAACTGGCATTAACCTAAATACTCGATTCAAACGGTACTTTTTTGCACGCATCGACGGCTTCCTGGCCGAGAACATGAACCTGAATCCAAAACATCCCATCGATGATCTTGTAACAAAGACGGGCGCGAAAACTGGCTTTCATGTGGAACACATTCTTTCGTGGAATGATGAGAATAGAGAATTGTTCAGTGGAGATGAAGAGCGCTTTGAGCAAGAGAGGAACCGACTCGGCGGAATTCTCTTGCTCAAGGGAAAGGACAACATCTCAAGCAACAATGAACCATATAGCGAAAAGTTAAAGTCGTATGCCAACACGCTCTACTGGAATGAGACGCTCCGCGCAGACAGCTACAAATCGAAACTGGATATGAAAGAACTTCGTGAGCACTACAACCTCGATTTAAAGCCGCTTAATCAGTTTGGGCCTGACGAGTTGGAGGGTCGTCATCGTTTGCTGTTCGAAATTGCGAAGATTGTTTGGAACTGATCGTGCCAATCAAATTGGATTGGCGTGCGCTGCGCTACGAAAACAGAGTTGGGAAGAAAGTTCCTCACATGCTCCGGGCAAACTCAAGGGCCTTCTGCATTTGAGGGTCTTCGCCAGCGAGAAGCTGCTCAGCAGGTTGCGCCACGGGAAGGCTGGGCGTTACACCTTTGCCCTCGATCAGTTTGCCTTGCCACGTGAGATATGCGGCGACAGGAAGTCCGACAATGTAGCCAAAACCAGCCTTAAATGCGCTGCCACTCAAGAGTCGTCCAGGAGTCTTGGCCCCGATAATTGTGGCTAGGTTATTCTCTTCGGCGAAGGCTGCAACCATTTCTCCAGCACTGGCCGTGTGCTCGTTGACCAAAATAATCACGCGTCCGTGAAAGCGCTGCGGTCCTAAACCCTCGGTGACGACGAGGATAGACTTATCGATGAAACCGTACCGTAAAGCCAGCCAGATCAGAGTGGATTTGTGCGACGGTATGCGTCCGAACCTTGGCAGTTCCTCGCGCGAATAGCCCTTCTCTTTACGTTTTCGCGTGAGGCTGTAGCCAACCTCCTGCTTTCCTGGCGTCAGATAGCTCATGAGCCGAAGGCCACCGATTCCCCCGCCAGTATTTCCACGCAGATCTACAATCAAACGAGTTGATTCCCGCAGGTGAGCGAACGCATTGTCGAGCGCCTTCGCGAGATCAATTCCTACTGCGCCAGGAAACATAGTGACCTTCATCCAACCGATTTCTTCGGGGAGCTGTGAGCAAATCACTGACTTCGGAACGATGACAGGGTGCTTCTTGGATCGCGGTGACGGCACTTGAAGATTGCCGGTCACGCGCTTTCCGTCCGGCTTTTGGACGGCGTACTGCGAGTCTTCGCCGACCGGAAAGATTGGAGGATCGGGTGGACGCAATTCCCGATTTCGAATTTGAAGCAGGATGTCCCCAGGTCGTATCCCTGCTGCATGCGCGGGGCCTCCCTCATGAACATCTTGGAACATCCAGCGTTGTTCTCCATCGAGATTGAAGCGCATAAAGGTGGCGCTGATTGCATGGCGGCCAGGAACGTTCGGGCTTTTAGCGTGCCGGAATCCAGTGTGGCTCGTCTTCAGTTCGTTCAGCAGTTCCTGCATTCTCGTCTCAAATTCGTCGTCCGAACTACTTTGGAGGACCTGGTCCCGCCTGGCTGATGCAAGGGCAGTCCAATCAGCTCCGTTCATCCCAGGATCAAAGTGCTTCCGTTTCACGAGTTCGGAAACTCGTGCGTAGATTTTCTCGCGTGCTTGACGTTCAAGGCTCATTGGACACCCAATCGAATTGGCGACCCGCCATCGCCTGTTAAAACGAACGCGCTCCAATAGTAGGGTGAAACGTTCCTTCCATATTTTGCAAGCAGGTCCAGCTTGGCATCTCGGAGCGCCGATGCTTGGTCCTCGCCTGCGACGATGTGAGTATAGAAGCGATCCATCAATGCGTGCGTGAAGGTGTCATCTGCACTCCAAAGGCTGGCTACGACGGATTT
>Ga0326728_10025923_pt1 | contig 10443 bp, 7 predicted proteins | sample MB3enrmetagenome_FD_207602 | JGI IMG/M metagenome (GOLD analysis project Ga0326728, IMG submission 207602) | Lab enriched peat soil microbial communities from McLean, Ithaca, NY, United States - MB31MN | ecosystem: Environmental > Terrestrial > Soil > Wetlands > Peat | place: USA: New York... | reverse complement strand
TATGCGGGCTATGGTTACTGGCTGCACTCCGATTTCGGCATCAACCCCGAACATCCGCCGCTGGTGAAGCTGGTGGCTGCGCTTCCGCTGCTTCGAGACAAACCCCACTATCCCGATCCGGTCAACATCTTCTTCCGCTTCCAGTCCGCAATGGGCGGCATGACGATGATGAGCGCGCCCGGCGCGCAGACGATTCTGGCTCACGCCCGATTCGCGGTGAGCATCTTTGCCTTTGCTCTTGGGCTTCTTGTCGTGCTGGCGGCACGGGAGATGTTTGGCGACGCGGCCGCGCTCGTCGCGCTGACGCTCTTCGTCTTCGATCCCCTGATCCTGGCCCACGGTCCGCTCATCGGAACCGATATGGGCGCCACCTTTTGCATCTTCGCGGCGGTCTACGCTTTCTATCGCTTTTTCAAACGGCCCTCGTATTTGCGTCTCGGCGTCTGCTGCCTCGCCGCCGGCCTGGCTCTGGCCGCAAAGCACTCCGCCATCCTGCTCTTTCCCATCCTGGCGATGTTGATCGTGGGCGAACTGCTGTTTGTGCGCGGCCACGAATCCACATCCAAGCCCGCGATCCCTCCCTTGAGCCGGTGGCTCAAGGGAGCAGGAGTGTTTGCGACCATCCTCGTGGCCGCCATCGCGATCCTGTGGGCCTTTTACGGTTTTCGCTACGCCGCGCGGCCGGCGGGCGAGCAAATCATTCCGCCCACCGATGCCTACATCCAGGAGCTTCATTATCCGGTGGAAAGAGCCGTCATCGGGTTCGCGGCGCGGCATCGTCTGCTGCCGGAGTCATACCTGTTCGGCTTTGCCGACGTGACCATGCTGAGCCGCGAGGGCCGTCCCATGTTTCTTTTGGGCAAGCGGTATGCGGAGGGCAAGTGGTTTTACTTCCCCGCGGCCTTTCTCATCAAGTCGACCATCGGATTTCTTCTGCTGCTCGCGCTTCTTCCCTTTGCCCGCGCTTTGCGGCAGATTCCATTCCGCCGCGAAGCCGTCTTCCTCATTCTGCCGCCGCTGATCTTCTTCGGCGCGGCATTGACCTCGAAGCTCAATATCGGCATCCGGCATATTCTGCCCGCCATGCCTTTCCTGATCCTGCTTGCCGCGGCCGGGGCGGTGGCATTGGCGCGCCAGTCCCGCGCGTGGGCCTGGGCGGTGGGCGTCCTGGTGGCGCTGCATGTGGCGTCGTCTCTCCATGCCTATCCGAACTATCTGCCGTACTCGAACGAGGCCTTTGGCGGGCCCTCTCGCACCTATCGCTTGCTGGAAGATTCGAACGTGGGGTGGGGCGGAGGCCTGAAAGCGCTCGACTCCGAACTGGCCGCGCGCAACATCAGCCAATGCTGGTTCGCCTACTCCGCGCTGCCCAACCCGGCTGATTTCCAGATTCCGTGCCAACGCATTCCCACTTTCTTTTCCGCGCTCTCCGATCGGGGGCAGCAACAGCCGGTTCCGGTGCATATCGACGGGCCGGTGTTCATGAGCTCGGAAGAGTTGGATGGGTCTTACTGGGGGCCCGGTGCGATGGATCCATATCAAATCTTTCAGGGCTTGGAACCTTCGCGGGTAATCGCGGGCGAGATCCTCGAGTTCGATGGCAGTTTCGATCTCCCCAAGGTCTCCGCCATCAGCAATTGGGTGGTCGCGGTGGGGCTTATGCGCCAGGGCAAGTTGGATCAGGCAATTCCTTACGCACAGCAGGCGGCAGAACTCGATCCATCCTCGATCAAAGCGCGCGAGGTGCTCTCGACTGCCTACGCGGCAAAGCACCGGAACGGCGATGCCGAGCGCGAATACCATGCGGCGCTCCAGGAGTATCAATCGCTCAGCGCGGAAGAGAAGAAGTATGTTTTCTCGCCGCCGGCGGACCCGCTGGCCAGGCATTGAAATCTGAGTACGAAACTTCGTACGGGGACAAACCATGCAGGTTCCAAATCATGTGCAAGAGCACATAGACACCATCGCCAAACATGAGCAGGAGTTTCTGGCGCGAAGATCGCCGGCGGAAAGACTGGGAGATATAACGGCGGCCATCGTCGGCAATCTGGGATTTGTGGCCGTTCATATCTGTCTCTTCTGTTCCTGGATTCTCGTAAACACCTTGCATTTGCCGCGAATTCCGCATTTTGATCCCATGCCCTTTCAGCTTCTCGCAACCGTTGTTGCCATGGAGGCTATCCTTCTGGTCAGCCTTATCCTCATGCGGCAATCGCGACTGGCCCGCCGTGCCGATGAACGGGAACATCTCGTGCTGCAAATCCTTCTCCTCACGGAAAAAGAGGTGACGGCGGTGATAAGCATGAACCAGCAAATTGCGCATAAGGTGGGCTTATCGGAGATGGAAAACAGCCAGGAGATCGAACAACTCAGCCAGAATACTTCAATCGATGAAGTCGCTCAGGACATACAACGAAGCCTGTCAGAAGATCCGCAATAGGCGCAGTTGCCGGGCGGGTCACCGGCAACCAGGAAGCAGCTCCAAAACGGGGTCGCCTCCGCGTGGCCGACAATACTTCCGGAACTCGTATTCGCTGGCCGCGGTCGGGCTGGAAACGCGGTTTGGCCTGTACGCGCCAATTGACTGCGAAAGGCAACCTGATCATGATTCCGACTCTACGGTGAGGTGGTACTGCGCGCTGAATTACTTAGCCACCCCCGACTGCTTTTGAATGTATTGAGAAAGTTCGGTGACTCATTTGGAGACTGCGCCCGTGCGTTCGCGGCGCAGCACTGCGTCTCTCCATGGCCGGTTGACGGTATAGCGGGGCGTGGAAGTCACAGTTTCCTTTTCTGCGGTGAGCAATTGCCGCTTAGTCAGCCAGCTTACCGCAACCTGAACAGAGCTCTTCGAAACTCCGATGCACTCTGCGAGTTCCTGGTAACTGACCTCCACGGCTTCTCCGCGGCGAACTTCCGCGGTTGAAAGCCAAAGATAGACCAGAAAACAGGCGGGACTGCGATCATGTCCGACAAGATCGCGCATCAGAACATCGATAACGTAGTCGTCAATTTGTGCCATGCTATACCGATTGCAACTATAGCAAAGAACAGGTCATTGAAGTCGTTTATCTTTCGGGATATTCTCCAGGCAACAGGAGGAGAAGTCATGATCAGAGGCATCACCTTTGTTGGTATCCCCGTCAGCGATCAGGATGTCGCGCTCGAGTTCTACACCAAGAGTCTTGGCTTCAAGGTGGCGACCGACAGGCCGTTTACAGATACCCAGCGATGGATCGAACTATCGATCTCCGGCGCTGATACTGGAGTGGCGCTCTATACACCCGAAGGGCACGAGAGCCGCATCGGTCAATTCCAGTCAATAGCCTTCTGGTGCGACGACGTATTGGCGACATGCGAAATCTTGAGAGCAAAGGGTGTATCGTTCGCTCAAGAACCGAAGAAGGAGCCTTGGGGAACAATCGCTATCCTCAAAGACCCCGACGGAAACCAGTTTGCGTTATCCAGCAAAGGAAAACAGAGATGAGCGCGAGCCCTCTTCAAAAGAAACTTGGCATCAAGCCGCACATGCGCATGCGCATAGTCGCCGCGCCTGATAGGTATATTGAGTCGCTTGCCCCGCTTCCGAATGGGGCGCATATTACCTCAGCACAGGATGGGCCGTTCGCGTTTGTGCAGTTGTTTGCCACCACCGCCGCCGCGTTGAATTTATCCGCGCAGAAGCTACTGCGGGATGCAGGAGAGAAGACCCTGGTCTGGGTTGCTTATCCAAAGCTTGGATCCAGGCTCGCAGGGGAATTGTCTCGCGACAAGGTTCGTGCGATATTGAGCGATATGGGCTGGCGAGCAGTGTCTATTGTTGCTATCGATGAGGTTTGGTCTGCGCTGCGGTTTCGGCCGTTGGCTCAATCGTCCAGGACACCCGAGGGAACGCAAGAAGCCCTCCGATAACATCAGGAGAGACGGGCCGTAATGTTAAGTAGAGGCCGGGTATGGCCTGGAAGCTGCATCCTCGATTCGTCAATTGCTGCTAAATCGCGGGGTCGTGATTCGAGGTGTGCGGTTGGTGCAATATTCGCGTTTCCCGGGTTCCGGATGTATCACCGCCTATCCGGAACTTACCCTTTGGTCAACGTTGCAACGGTTCTGCAACCAGGGTGTGTTACCGATGCCTCAAAAGACAATCTTCCCGGCCACCTGCAGCTCGCGCGCAGGAAGCGCCGATGAGATCACGCCGAAGCTGCCGGTCTGCCCCTGAACCAGCGGGGCGCCCGTATCCGGCACATTGGTATTCGGATCGCCGAAGTTCGTGTGGTTGAAGAGGTTGAACGCCTCGGCTCGGAGCTGAAAGTGAGCCCTTTCCGTGAGCGCGAAATCCTTGCTCAGACCCATATCGACATCCCAGTAGTCGTATCCGCGCACTGAATTCCTCGGCATGTTGCCGAAAATATTGTACGTAGTGCTGCCCGCCGGAGGCGCCGAGGGCGGGGTGCTGAAGCTCGTCACGTTCAAGTACTGCAGATAGGACTTGTGCGACGCGACGGCGGGGCCGCTGATATTGGGCCGGTAAGAGTTGCGGCCGTCGACTGGAGTGAGCGGCGAGACCGCCTGGTCGCTGGTGGGGCCTGGGCTATAGGCAAAATCCAGCGGGTCGCCGCTGCGCCCCGAAACAATCCCGGTAGCCTGCCAGCCGCCCACAACTTCATTCAGAGCGCGGCTCGCGTTGGGCAGCAGCCACTGGCCCGTGCCTACCGGCAGCGACCACACCGCGGAGGTAGTGCTCACGAAGGGGTGGTTATAAGCGGAGATGCCGCGGTCGGCCTGCACGTCGTAAATGTTCTGCACCGATGGAATGCCGTTGCCGCACTCGTTGCAGTTGCCGCCGCCATCGAGCGCCTGCGCCGCGATGTCGATGTCCTTGGACCAGGTAAACGATTCGAGCAGATATAAACCTTGCGAGAACCGCTTTTCCACTTTGGCTTGCAGGCCTTCGTAATCGGAGGTAGCCCAGGGCAGAATACCGGCGATCATGCTGAAGTCTGGATACGGAACGCGCACCGGGTACGTAGCCACACCGCCCTCCGCGGCCAGATCGAGCGGAAGCGCACCGCCCTGCGGGGCCTGGTTGATGTCGTTGACGATGATCTCGTTGAGCCCGTGGTTGCCCACGTACGAAAGATCCACCATCCAGTTGTGGGTCAGGTCGCGCTGCACGCCGAAGAACCAGCTCCGCACCTGCGTGTCGGGTGAGTTGGGAGGCATGTATTGCAGCGTATCGAACGCCGGGTTGTAGTTCGTGGGGCTGACCATGTTGGCAGGAAATCCGCTCTGCACGTTGCTGTAGAGTGCCGAGCCGGGAACCGAAACCTGCAGCGCGACCACGCCGTTGGGCGGGTTCATGCTCAGGTAGTTCGAGCCGACGCGGTTCCAGTGCGAGTAGCTGATGCCGAACCCGCCGCGCAGGACGGTGTTGCGATCCAGGCTGAAGGATGCGCCCATGCGCGGCCCAAAGTCCGCGGTGTTGGGATTGATCGTGTACCGGTTGCTTGAGCTCGCCTGCACGATGGATTGCGTCGCGGGGTTGAAATTGGCCAGTAGATTGTTGGCCTCGTAGATAGGCGTGTCGAACTCGTAGCGCAGGCCCAGGTTCACCGTAAGCCGGCGCGTGGCCCTCCAGTCATCCTGCAGATAACCGGCCCAGCCCCAACTGCGAAGATTGCTGACGGTGGGGCTGGCCAGGCCCATTTCGGCCTGGTAGCCGAGCAGGAAGTCCGCATAGTCGAACATGCGCGTGTTCTCAGGTGTTACAGGTCCGGTAAGGGGGCCATAAAGCTTGTTGTAAAAGCCGTAGCCGGCTCCATAGTTGGACTCGGTGTAAACATTCCCGCCCATCACGGGATGCAGATCCTGTTGCGCCACGTGCAGCATCTGATATTCGATGCCGGCCTTCAGGCTGTGGCTTCCCATCAGCCGCGTGTAATTCACCTTGGGATCCCATATGCTCGGGTTTTGATACTGCGGGCTGGTCCACAGGCGGCCCAGGCTGGTCCAACCGCCATCGATGAAGTATTGATACGTGACGCCGCCGGTGTATTGCGGATCGGTGGGCAGACCGGTGATGCCGAACAACTGCAGCATCGAGGGTCCGCCGGCCTCGATCGGCTTCTTGCCCGCCTGCATGGTGGAAAAGCCAAAGCGGGCCTCCAGCACCGAGACCGGGCTGATGGTCCAGGTGGCCCCGCCAACCATGTTCTTGACGGGTGCGTATACCTGGCCATCGCCATTGTCGCCGGCTACGCCGGGAATATTGCCGGGATCGATGGCGTTCAAGCGGCTCTGCGAGTACCGCACGAAGAGCCGCATCTTCTCGCTCGGCGTCCAGTCGATCTTAGCGTCGCCTTTGTCCCTGTCGTAAGTCTGCGGATGAAGAACGATGTAGTTGTTCGGATTTGGGCTGTTGAACGTGTTGGTATTGGTGGGGCTGGGCAGGTACGACAGAAGCCCCCCGTTCGTCGATGCCGCAAAAGGAATGACGGCTGATGCCGGAATGTAGCCGTTGAGGTATTGTGTTCCGCCAAAGAGGCCCTGAAGAGCGGTGCCGTACGCTCCCAGGCCCAGTCCAAACCAACTCTGAGGCGTCCCGGGAGGAAGCAAGCCTGCCAAGCTTGCCGGAAACGGCGTCGCATTGCAGGGGTTTTTGCCCACGTTGTAGTTACAGGGATTGCTGACCGGCAGATAGGGCGCGCCAGACGGATTCGCGCTTCCCGTGTCGGTATTGTCGATTAGATATCCATTGGGACTGGCCGCGCCGCAACTGGTGGTGCCGGTCAGGCCGCGCTCCGCGCACGAGGGCAGTTGCGCTTGGTCCGTGAAGGACGAGGTCTGTCGGTAGCCCTCGTAATCGAGGAAGAAGAAGAGCTTGTCCTTCTTGATCGGCCCGCCGAAGTTGCCGCCGAACTGGTTGCGGTGCAGGGCCGGCTTGCCACCTACATCGGGCCGGAAAAAGCCTTCGGCGTCCATGTCCGTGTTGCGCAGGTACTCCCACAAGCCGCCGTGCAATTCGTTGGTGCCGTACTTGGTCACCACGTTGATCGTGGCTCCGCCCGCGCGCCCGAATTCCGCGCTTTCATTGTTGGTCGCCACGCTGAATTCGGCCACCGAATCCGGCGCCAACTGCACCACTTCGTTGCTGAATCCCTGGTTCGAGGTGCCGTAGAAGTTGTTGTCGGTGCCGTCCAGCAGGTAGTTGGTGTAGACGCTGCGCAGCCCGTTCACGTTGAACGCGCCTTCGCGGTTGCCGTAACTCTCTGTTTGCTGGTTGCTGGGGCTGGGAACCACGCCCGTCGACAGCTCAACCAGTTGCGAGTACTCGCGGCCATTGAGCGGCAGCGCGGCAATCTCCCGCGCCGCTACCACCTGGCTGTGCTCGCTGGAATCGGTCTCCAGTTGCGCCGCTTCTGCTGTGGTCGTTACCGTCGAACTCGCTGCCGCCACCTTCAGTTGCACGTCCACGCGCTGGTGGGCGCCGACCGTCACTTCGAACTTGGCCTCAGCCGGCTGAAAACCATGCGCCGTCACCTTCAGCGCATAGGCGCCAATCGAGATGTCCACGAACCGGAACTCTCCCCGGTCGTCGGTTGCCGCCGTCTGCTCCACCGCCGTCGCCGTGTTGCGCAAGACGACATTGCTGTGCGCCACCAGGGCCCCGCTGGGATCGGTCACGGTTCCAAGCACGGTTGCGGCATCGAATTGCGCCTTGGCGCTCGATGCCTGCACCACCAGAAACAAGCAGATCGCGAAACGACGCATCACGGCTTCTCCTCAAATCGAATTCATGGCCTCCTCATCGCAAGCGCAGTCGGGTGGCTGCACTGGATGTCACCGCTGGTGAGCGATTTGGGGAGAACGTCGTCTTGGCGAAGACATGCGATGGGAGGATTTTATTTCCTGCCAACAATCTATGGTGCGGTTGTGAATTGTCAACAGAATTCATGTGAAAGTACGGCTTAAATGCATGACTTTGTGATTTAAATCACTGATGGAAGGTCATTTAGCAGGCTGCGGAAAAACCCTTGTTGAGAGGCGCGAAAGGGCACGACTTCTAGCCTGCCCTGAGCTTGCCGAAGGGTGCCGTAAGCGATGCAAAATCGTCGTGGGCTTTAGCCCCTGCGGGATGTATTTTCGAAATTCGACCGCAGTTTCTGCCTTCTTCCGCAGCCTGTCTACGCCATCTCCTTGTTTCCGGCGGGCGCAAGGGAATCGAGCGCCGGAGGGGGAAAAAGGCGGGCGCGCACGAGTACCTTGCGGGCCAGTCCGGTGAGCGCCATTCCTGCGGCCTCGTGCAACGGCGCCCAGCGGCGCCCGCCGCCCGCGACCGCGAACGCATCCACGTCGTCCTCAAAGACGGTGCGAATGCGCACGTAGTAATTGACCTGCATGATGGCGTGGCGCAGGGTCATGCGCAGTTCTTTGGGCGGCACGTGGGAGTCGACGAGCGCCGGAAGCTCCCACATGCCCGGCATCACCGTCTCGTACGCGGGGCGCTGCTCCAGGAGCACCTCGCGCCCGCCCAAGCCCCGGCGATCTCCCGTCCCGATGCGCACGGAGAGCGCGTAGGCCACCTCGCGGCTCGTCATCGGAGCCCGCGGCAGCGTCTTGTGCTCGCCGCGCGTCTTGCAGCCGGCGGCGAGCGGACAGACCAGGCACTGCGGATTGCGCGGCGCGCAGACCGTGGCGCCCAACTCCATCATGGCCTGATTGAAGTCGCCGGGGCGCTTGGGATCGAGCAGCCGCGCGGCAAGCTTCTCGATTTTTCGGCGCAGCGCCGTTGGGCCGCCCTTGCGGCCGCCCGCCTGCCACCCGGCCAGGCGGCACAACACGCGCTCCACATTGCCATCCACCACGGCCACCGGCTCGCCGTGCGCCATGCTGGCCACGGCCGCGGCGGTATACGCGCCAATGCCCGGCAGAAGGCGCAACTCGCCGGCCCGCACCGGCAGATTGCCGCCCCGGCTCTGGGCCACAAACTGCGCCGCCTTGTGCAGCAGGCGCGCGCGGCGGTAGTAGCCCAGGCCGCTCCACAAGGCCAGCACCTCCTGCTCGGGGGCGAGCGCCAGCGCTACGGCCGTAGGAAAGCGCTTCATGAACTTCTGGTAACGATCGACGACCACGGCCACGCGCGTCTGCTGCAGCATGATCTCGGAGACCCAGATGGCGTAGGGATCGGCGCTCTTCCGCCAGGGCAGGTCGCGGGCGTGCTCGGCGTACCACCGAAGCAGGCGGCCGCGCAGCGCGGCGATCTTCGCGGGATCGTCGTCGAACTTCGCCATGGGGAAAGATTACGGCATGCGGCCTGACAGATAGCCCTGTGGGCGTATGGTCCGGGGAAGCGGGTACCGCCGAGCGTGAGAACAACCTAAGTTTTCGTGGAGCGGACCGGCCCGAGACATGCCCACGATTTGATCGGACGCAACACCCGATCGTTACCGCAACCGGCTTTCAGTCCGCTCGAAGCCGCGCGGGCATGGAGACGCCGTGAAAAAGACCCTTGTTCTGCTTGCACTTGCCCTGTCTGCCGCATCGGCAAATGTGCCTGCGCAAACCACCCAAAAGGCGAGCGATGGCCCATCTTCGGCCGCGAACGCCAACACCATCGCTACGGCGTCTTCTCATACGCCGGTGAAGCCGCGCCTCATAGCCGCGCCGTTTTCCCGCATGGCCTTTGGCGGCGGCGTGTCGTCGATGGGCGTGAATATGCAAGTAGCCGTGCTGGCCAACCGCTACATCAACCTGCGCGGCGTGGGAAATTTCTTCAACTACTCGCTCAGCAACATTGCAACCAACGGCCTCAACGTCAATGGCACGGTGAATCTCGCTACTGCCGGAGCCGCGGTGGATTTTTATCCCTTCACGCGTCACGGCTTCCGCATAAGTCCCGGTGCAATGTTCTATAACCACAACCAGGCCACGGCCAGCATGACGGCAACCGGCGGTACGTCCTTTACTCTCGATGACGTCACTTACTACTCGTCGCAGTCTAATCCCATCACCGGAAACGGCGGGGTGAGCCTGAACACGCAGAATCCGGCCTTCACCATCACCACCGGATGGGGCAACATGATTCCGCGCCGCGGGGGGCATCTCTCTTTCCCGTTCGAAATCGGCGCGGCGTTCATCGGATCGCCCACTGTGAACATGGCGTTCACCGCGGGACAGGTTTGCCAGAATCCGCAAGGCACCGCCGGCTGCGTGAATGTGGTGGGCAATGCGCAGTTCCAGTCGAACCTGCAGGCGCAGTTAGCAAAATACCAGAACGATCTGAACCCCTTCCGTTACTACCCGATCTTGTCCTTCGGCGTGGCTTACAGCTTCGGCCTGCGAGCGAGCGGAGCTAGCCCAGCAGCTCGTCCACAATAGCCGTCGCGGCCTTTAGCGCCGCATCGATCTGCGCCTGGTCTTTGCCGCCGGCCTCGGCGATCTCCG
>Ga0326728_10025921_pt1 | contig 10444 bp, 10 predicted proteins | sample MB3enrmetagenome_FD_207602 | JGI IMG/M metagenome (GOLD analysis project Ga0326728, IMG submission 207602) | Lab enriched peat soil microbial communities from McLean, Ithaca, NY, United States - MB31MN | ecosystem: Environmental > Terrestrial > Soil > Wetlands > Peat | place: USA: New York... | reverse complement strand
GAATCCGAGCGCCAGATCGGCGCGCCAGGCTCGCGGAAGGACGGGGCGGGACACCTTGCCATTATCTCAGCCGCGACCCGCCCCTCGCGCCGCCTCAGCCCTCTCTCAGCAGCAGGGCGAGGGTGAGCAGGATGCGTTTCAGGCCCAGATCGCGGCCTTCCGGATGGTACCACTCACCGGTCGTGTGGCCTCCGCCGCCCTGCCCGCCCGCGCCGATCGAGAGGGCGGGAATGCCCAGCGACAGAGGGATGTTGGCGTCGGTGGAAGCCAGATGCAGGCGCGCGCGTATGCCCAGATGCGTATCGACCGCGCGCAGGGCGGCCAGCAGCGGAGCGTCTTCCGGAAGCCGGCCGCCCGGCCGCGACCCGATCTCCTTGATCTTCGCAACCAGCTTCGTGCCGTTGGCGCGCCGGTTCTCGATGTCGAGCGCCCGGTCCGCCGCCTGGGCCAGCGTGGCGGCCATCGCGTCAATGGCCGCCGTCTCCTCGGAGCGCAAGTCCACCTTCGCGCGCGCCATCGCCGGAATGGAGTTGACGCTGATGCCGCCTTCGAGGGTGCCGAAATTGAAGGACGCACGCGGCGCCCCGGCATCCGCGGCCGGGGCCGAGCACTGGCCGGTGAACCAGGCGATGGCCTGGCTCAGCGCGTGGATCGGATTGGGGTTGCCATAGTCGCTCCAACTATGGCCGCCCGGCCCCGTGAAGACCACCTCGAAACGACGGCTGGCCAGGGCCTGCGAGGTGATCTGGTCGAGCGCCGGCCCATCCAGCACCAGGAACGCTTTGATGCGGGCGACGAGCGGGCTCTGTCCGGCCAGATACCGCATCCCGCTCAGATTGCCCTCTCCCTCTTCGCCCACGTTGGCCGCCAGCAGCAGCGCGGCGCGCGCATCCTCCAGCGGCGGGCAACTTCGCATGGCGCGAGCGATGGCCACGAGCGCCGCCAGACCCGCGCCGTTGTCGGAGACCCCCGGGCCGCGAAACGTCCCGTCCGGATCGACGGCGATGTCCTCCCGCGTGCGCGGCGCGAGCACCGTGTCCAGATGCGCGGTCAGGGCGATGAGCGGCAGCCCGTCATCCGGCCCCAGCCGCGCCAGCACGTTCCCCGCGCGATCGATCTCCGCCTGGCAGCTCAGCGCCGCGAACTGGTCCCGCATCCATTCGGCCCGCTTCTGCTCCAGGAACGTGGGCGCCGGAATCCGGCAAAGCGCCAGGTGCTGCTCGTTGATCCACTGCTTCTCCCGAGTGAACCACTGCCAGCATTCGCGCACGCCGCGGGCTTCGGCCAATTCTCCGACCGGCATCGCGATTCCGGGTTTGATCCCAGCGTCCATCTGCCTCCGAGTGTAGCGAATCGGGGAGCCTCATGACTCCTGCGCCCGTACCAAGTCCCGTTTCAATATCCAGGCAAATGTGAGAGATTGCCAATTTCTGGTAACACGCCATGCCTGCCGCTTCCGCACGGATTCGGGAGATCGCCAAGCGAAAGCGCCTCGTTCCGCGCGATACGTTTCAGATCATGCTGTGTTGGCGAAAGGAGCTGAAAGTGTCTTTCTCCCGTTTTCTCTTGTGTTCGTCTTGCCTCGTCATCAGCGCCTGTCACCTGTCCGCCCAAAAGCAAACCCAGAGCGCGATCGTCATGCAGGCCCAGGACGACTGGGTAGAACAAAGCGAGCAGGAATGGCCGTACCCGAAGCCGCCAGAGGGTTGGAAAGGCCTCGAGGGTTCGGGAATGCGCTGTGGAGGTACAGAGACTCTGCAGAAGCAGTACAACGCCCTGTCGGTGATCCGTGTGACGTTGAAAAACGACACTGATGCCCCCGTCGACGTTCCCCTGAATAGCCTGGCAGATGCGAGGGTGAGAAGCAGCCGCTCCGAGCTATCCGCCCCTGCTGTGGGTATGCGCTGGAAGATGCGGATGGGTGGGAACTGGCTCTGGTGGATTGCCGTCGGCTGGGACAAGCCGATCGCCATGATCTTGCCCGGGAGAGCGAAGGCCGAGCTCCGCTTCTTTTTCCCGACTTCTACTCCGGGCGATATGTTCTCGCTGGCGGCAATTGGCGAAGTCAAGATTCAGAAGGGCCAGTAACAAGGCGGGCCGTGCGGGGCTTCAAGCTTCGCGCCCAGCCGGCAGATGGAACCATTCCTCCAGGATCGCCGTCCGCCTCTCCCGCTCAGCCTTTCTCGGCCCGCACTCGCGCGAAATAGCTCCGCCAGCGCCGCTCCGCGCCGGCCACATCCACCACTCTCCGCCAGTAGCGGCGGAACTGCGCGGCTTTCTGGCGCGCACGCCGTTGGAGGAACCGGTCCGCCGCCACCCGCTCGGCGGAACGGCCCGGCAGCGTCGCGGCGGCCAATTCCCGAGTCGCGGCGCAATCGCTGATCTCTCCCAGGCAGCTCTGAATCTCCCGCAGCACCGCCAGGCGATCCGCCAGGCCGGGCCCGTAGCAGAAGCGGAAGAATTCCAGCGTGTAGCGCAGCCGTTTCGCGCTCAGCCGGAAGCGATGGAGCGCCGCCTCGGAGGCCTTCCCGCCAGCCAGCTTCCGCCCTGCTTCGAAGAACGACTGCGCCAGCGCGGGCAGCTTCCGGCGCGCGTTTTCCGCGGCGCTGGCCGCCTCGTCCCACTCGATGCGGTTGCGTTTCGCCATCTTCAGAGCTCCAGTTGCGAGCGCCATCGCTTGAAAGCGCCGCTGCGCGTCCACACGCGGAGCGCCTCCCGCAGCAGCCGATGCTCGCGCCCCCGTTCCCGCTTGAGCTTCGCGGCAACCGGGGAGGCGGGCCGCATCCCGGCGCGCTCCAACAGTTCCAGCGCAACGTCCCGGTTGCGGACCCGGGCCGCCTGCTCCATCAACTCCTTGAGCTCCCCGCGGATCGCCTTGGCCTTGCCGCGTGGGAAGAACTGCCCGAACACACTGAGGCAATGCGCGAGCCGGCGGATCGAGACCCGCAGATCGTGCACCGCCTCGGAATTCCCGGGTTTGGCGGCCCGGTTCGCCTCGAAGGCGAATCTCCGCAGCAGCACCGAGGCGAGCTGGTTCGCGTGCTTTCGGATGGGAATATCGGGTTTCACCGGCTCACCTTCGCGGCCCGAATCGCCACCGGCACTCCGTAGACCTCGCGAAAAACTTCGCCCGCCCGCTCGGTGGCCCAGCCTTCCAGGTCGATGTCGGAGCGCGAGGCCGGCTGCAGGATCACCTGCCCATCCCGAACCAGGCACTCCAGCGATACGACCCGCTGATCGTGGCTGCGATCCAGCCCGTCGGCCAGCCGCAATAGAGGGATCAGCCGCATCAGCCAGCGCCGCTCCTCGGCGTTCAACGGCCGATTGTTGGGATGCGTCGAGGAGGGCAGCGCCTTGCGGTGATAGCGGCACAGATTGGCGATCAACTCCCGCTCGCGGTTCGTGAAGCCCGGCATGTCCGCGTTCGCCACCAGGTAATAGGAGTGCTTGTGATGGCTCAAGTCGCTGACATAGTGCCCGATGTCGTGCAGGTACGCCGCCGCCTCCAGCAGCTTCCCGCAAGCCGGCGGCAGTTGATGCAGCGGCAGCAGCGAATTGAACAGCACCTGCCCCATGGCCGCGACTCTGCGCGCGTGTTTCAGCGATCCGCCGTAGCGCAGGCACATCCGTTCCACTTCTTTGCGCTGATCGTGGCTGAGCCGCGCCAGTTCCCGGCCCACCCCGCGCGCGGCCAGGTCCGCAATGATGCCGTCGCGCACGCCGGCCGCCGAGTAGTACACCGAAGGCAGCCGCAAGCGCTCCAAAATCTCCAGCAGCACGCCCACGCCGGGGACGATGATCTCGGCGCGCCGCGGCCCGATGCCGGTGACCCTGCGCCTCTGCGGCAGATCCATGGCGCTGAGTTTCGCATACAGCTTGCGAACCTGCGCGGTGGCGGCGCGCAGCCGGTCCACGTGGTCGCGTCTCGGACGCGGCACCTTGCCGATCGCGCAGGCCACCGCCGCGGCCGTCGCCGAGGTGGCGATGGCCCGGTCCCAGTGCCCGCTGAAGCGGCGGAAGGCGTCGGCCAGCTTCTCCTCCACGAACTCGCGCATCTGGTGGAGCGCGCGCGGAGCGGGCGGATCGTGGGTTAGAAAGATCTCGCGCAGGCGCACGGCTCCCAGGGGCTTCGAAACGGCCTCCACCATGCGGCCGTCCTCCACGCCGATGATTTCGACGCTGCCCCCGCCGATGTCCACCACCAGCACGCGCTTGCCGGGCTGTGGCCAGCGGCTCAGCACGCCCAGGTGTATGAGGCGCGCCTCCTCGCGGCCGGAGATAACCTCTACCGGGGCGCCCACGCTGGCCGCCGCCCGCTCCAGAAACTCCGCCTGATTGCGCGCATCGCGCACGCTGCTGGTGGCCACCGCGCGGATGCCCGCCACCTCCAGCGCCCTGAACTGCGCCGCCATCCGGGCCAGCGCGTCGCAGGTCAAGCGCATCGCCTCTTCGTTCATGTTGCCGTTGCGGAAGACCCCTTCCCCCAGCCGCGTCACTTCCCGCTCGGACGCCAGAATCCGCGTGGCGCTCCCCGGAGCGACTTCCGCGGCCTGCATCCGGATGGAGTTGCTGCCGATGTCGATGGCCGCGTAACGGGGCATATATCCTATGATAGAGTGGAACCGTCCCCCTTATGAGCCTATTCGTTCCCAACCGAAACCGCGGGAAGTTGATTATTGTCGAGGGCATCGACGGCTCGGGCAAGTCCACGCAGATGCTGCTGCTCAGCCGCTGGCTTCGAAGCCAGGGTTACGCGGTAGCGTTCAGCGAGTGGAATTCCTCGCCGTTGGTTCGCCAAACCACCCGCCGCGGCAAAAAGAAAGAGATGTTCACGCCGACCACCTTCAGCCTGATCCACGCAACGGATTTCGCCGACCGGTCGGAGAGTTACATCCTGCCGCTATTGCGCGCCGGCGCCATCGTGTGCGCCGACCGCTACGCCTTCACCGCCTTCGCGCGCGACGTGGCCCGCGGCGTCAGCCGCCGCTGGGTGCGCAACCTGTACCGCTTCGCCATCCGCCCCGACCTGGCGTTTTATTTCCGCGTTCCCTTGGACGTGGCCATCCAGCGCATCCTGGGCGGCCGCGACGCCATCAAGTATTACGAGGCGGGCATGGACCTGGGCCTCAGCCGCGACGTCGAGGAGAGCTTCCGCATCTTCCAGGGCCGCATTCTGGACGAGTACGAGGCCATGGCGGAGGAGATGGGCTTCCGCGTGATCGACGCCTCGCTTTCCATCGAGGAACAGCAACAGCAGATGCGCCAGATCGTGAACGAGACGATCGGCGAGCATTTGAAAGCCGGAGTTTTGCGAAGCCCGGCGGGAGAGACCAATGGCGCTGCCACCACCACTGCAGTTCTATAGCGAGCCGCTTCCGGGCGTCGATTGCTCGGAGCTGCACGGGCATTTGCTGGTGGTCGAGGGTCCCGATGCCGTGGGCCGCACCACCCAGGTCGCGCAGCTCCGGCAGTGGCTGGAACAGGAGGGCCACGCGGTTCTGGATACCGGCATGGCCCGCTCGGCGCTGGCCGGCAAGGGCATCAAAGAGGCCAAGAACGGCAATACTTTGGGCCCGGTGACCATGACCCTGTTCTACACCACCGACTTCGCGGACCAGCTCCTCAATCAGATCATTCCCGCGCTGCGGGCCGGCTTCGTGGTCCTCACCGACCGCTATATTTTCTCCATCATGGCCCGGGCCATCGCGCGCGGCGAAGACAAGCTCTGGATCGAGAAGGTGGCCGGCTTCGCGCTGGTTCCCCACGCGGTCTACTATCTACGGGCGGAAGTGAAAGACCTGGTGTCGCGCGTGGTATTGGGCCGCGGCGCTTTCGATTTCTGGGAAAGCGGGATGGACATGCGCTTCGGCGCGGACATGCACCAGAGCTTCGTCCGCTATCAGGCCCGCTTGATCCGGGCGTTGGATGGCATGGCCAAACGCTACGCCTTCACTACCGTGGATGCCAGCCAGCCCCCCGGCGCAATCTTCGCGGAACTGCAGGACCACATCCGGGCGCTGGACCTGCGCAGCGCGCAGCCCGCCCCAGTGCCGCGCAAGGCCAGAGCGCCCGCGCGGCGCAATGGGAAGCACTGATGGAAATCTACCTCCTGCGGCACGGGATCGCGGAGGCCAGACTGCCCGGCCGCCCCGACGAGAAACGCGAGCTGACCCCCAAGGGCCGGGAGCGGCTTCGGCTGGTACTGCGCGTGGCGCGCAAGGCGGGAGTCGATCCGTCGTTGACCCTCTCCAGCCCGTATCCCCGAGCCGCCCAATCGGCCGAGATGGCGGCGCGGATTCTGAACTGCAAGCAGCCCGTGGCGCTCACCAAAGCGCTGCTGCCAGGAGCCTCTCCCGAGGCGGTGTGGGAGGAAATCCGGGCGCACCGCGCCGAGACGGCGCTCCTGCTGGCCGGCCACGAGCCGTTGCTCTCCCGGACGGCGAGCTACCTCCTGGGCTCGGCCTCGGTGCTGGTGGAGTTGAAGAAGGGCGCGCTCGTCGCGCTCGTTGTCGACCGCTTCGACGCGCACCCGCGCGGCCGCCTGCGCTGGCTGCTCACTGCCAGATTGGCCGCCGCGGGCCAGCGCTGAAAGGAGAGCGCGAATGGGAATTCGAAAAGCCACGGCCAAGTACGAGGCCTGGCTCGGCCGCCGGCTCACCATCGTCGAGGCCGACCTCAAGTTGAAGCACCAGCGCATGCGGGAAGGCCCGTTTCCCTTTTTGCGCGCGACCTTCTATCGCTGGGCCCAGCTCTGGCCCGTAATCTGCAAAGACCTCGCCGCGGCGCCGTCCTGTCTGGCGGTGGGCGATCTCCACGTCGAGAACTTCGGCACCTGGCGCGACGCCGAGGGTCGGCTGATCTGGGGCATCAACGACTTCGACGAAGCTTGGCCCCTGGCCTACACGAACGACCTGGTGAGGCTGGCGGCGAGCGCCATTCTGGCGGCCGGCGGCGGGAGCCTCGCCATCGATGCGAAGGGCTCCGCGGAGGCCATCCTCAAGGGCTATCGCGCCGCGCTCCAGGCCGGCGGGCGGCCCTTCGTCCTGGCCGAGCATCACCCCGCCCTCCGGGAGATGGCCCGGCAGAAGTTCAAAGATCCGGAGGCTTTCTGGCAGAAGCTGGATGGGCTTCTCACCATTAAGCGGCCCCCGCCCGACAGCGCCATGCGAGGGCTGCGGCGCCTGCTTCCCGAGCCGGACCTGCCTGTGCGCATTGTGCACCGCATCGCGGGCCTGGGCAGCCTGGGACGGCAGCGGTTCGTCGCCATCGCCGATTGGCGCGGCGGCAGGATCGCGCGCGAAGCCAAGGCCATGGCGCCCTCCGCGTGGGTCTGGGATTCCCGGAAAACGCCCAAGCGTATTCTGTACCAGAAGATCATCGACCAGTCCGTGCGCTGCCCGGACCCCTATGTCGGATTGAAAGGACGCTGGATCGTGCGGCGCCTCTCGCCGGACTGCGGGCGTATCGAGCTGTCCGATTTGCCGGCCCAGCACGATGAAGTGCGCCTGCTCGCCGCCATGGGCTTTGAGACCGCCAATGTCCATATTGGCAGCGGCCAGGCGCGCCAGATCTGCCAACATCTGGCCAAGCTCCCCGCGGGGTGGCTGCATAGCGCCGCCGAGAGGATGGTCAAGGCGGTGATCGCGGAATGGAAGAGTTGGAAAGAGGCGGGATGATCGATTATGCCCAAGAACGAAAAGAAACACAAACACGATTCCGAACATAGCGGGAAGGACAAGCCGTCCGCCGACGTCGTGATTCTTAAAGACGGCGCCTACGAGAAGGAGCTGCGGCGCCTGCAAATCGAGTTAGTGAAGTTGCAGGAATGGGTGCGCCACAAGGGCTTGAAGGTGGTGGCCATCTTCGAAGGCCGCGACGCGGCGGGCAAGGGCGGCGTCATCAAGCGCATCACCGAGCCCCTGAATCCCAGGATCTGCCGGGTGGTGGCCCTGGGCACCCCTACCGATAGGGAAAAGACGCAATGGTATTTCCAGCGCTACGTCCCGCATCTTCCCGCGGCCGGCGAAATGGTGCTTTTCGACCGGAGCTGGTATAACCGCGCCGGCGTCGAGCGCGTCATGGGCTTCTGCACCGAGAACGAGTATATGGAATTCATGCACTCCTGCCCGGAGTTCGAACGGATGCTGGTGCGCTCCGACATTATCCTGCTCAAGTACTGGTTTTCGGTCAGCGACGAGGAGCAGGAGAAGCGTTTTCAGGCCCGCATCAAGGACCCCACCAAACGCTGGAAGCTCAGCCCCATGGACCTCGAATCCCGCAAGCGCTGGGTGGATTATTCCCGGGCCAAGGACGAGATGTTCTCTTACACGGACATCAAGCAGGCGCCCTGGTATGTGGTCAACGCCGACAACAAGGAGTGCGCGCGCCTGAATTGCATCCACCACCTGCTCTCCATGATCCCTTACAAGGATCTTACTCCGGCCCCCATCAAGCTGCCCGAACGGGAGAAGAGCAGTTACGTCCGTCCGCCCATTTCCGACCAGACCTTCGTACCGCGGATATACAAGCCGGAGTAAGCGCCGTCGATTCCGGGCCCGGATGCTCGCCATGCCTCCAGTCGCATACGCCAGAATCCTCGCCGTCTTCCTTTTCGCGCTGAGCCATCCGCTCGCGCGCGCCTCCGCGGCCGCGCCGGATCGGGTGCTCGCACCGGTGGACCGCGCCCGCCGGGTTTCGCTGACTGCCCACCTCCCGGGCTGGGCGAACTCCCAAAACGACGCCGGCCCGCTGCCCGCGGATTCGCCCATCCGGCACGCCATCGTCGTTTTGTCGAGATCGCCCGAGCGGCAGTTCGCCTTCGAGCGGTTTCTCGCCGGACAGCAGCGGCCCGGCTCTCCCGACTATCGCCGCTGGCTTACTCCGGTCGAGGTGGGAGAGCGGTTCGGCGCATCGGCCAACGATATTGCCGCCGTCGCCAACTGGCTCGCCTCCGAGAACCTCCACGTGGATTCCGTCTCCAACAGCCGGATGCTGATCGCTTTCAGCGGTCCGGCGGCGGCGGTTGGCGCGGCCTTCGACGCTCCTCTGCATCGATACTCCGTGAGCGGCGAGCCACGCATCTCGGTGGCATCCGAACCCAGCGTTCCGGCCGCATTGGCTCCCGTGATCCGCGCTGTTTCCGGCCTTTACACCGTCCGCCTTAATCCGATGCACCGGGGCGGCGTCGCCAGTCCGCGGGCCCTTCCAACGGGCCTATCGCACGCGGGCGGCACGCTTTGCGCCGGGTGCAGCCAATATGTTTTTCCGTCGGATTTCGCCGCCATCTACAACCTGAATCCCGTCTACTCCGCCGCCATCACGGGCGCTGGCCAGACCATCGCCATCATCGGCACCTCCCGCGTCGACAATGCGGACATCGAAAACTTCCAGCGCCTCTCCGGCCTCCCGGTGCAAGACCCAACCGTAATCGTCCCTCCCGACGGTTCCGACCCCGGCCCGCCACAGACCGTTCCGAACGCCCAGGGAACCTTCTCCGAGGACCAATTGGAGGCGACCCTCGACGTCACCCGCGCCGGCAGCATCGCCCACGGCGCGACCATCGATCTGGTGATTAGCGACACGCTCGTCGTGCCCACCCAGTACGTTGTCGACGCCAACCCAGTCCCGGCCCAAATCGTGAGTATCAGCTACGGAGCCTGCGAAAGCGGAATGGGCCGTGCCGACGTGGTCCTTTGGGACACTCTTTTTGGCCAGGCGGCCGCGGAGGGTATCTCCGTGTTCGTTTGTTCCGGCGACTCCGGCGCGGCGGGTTGCGACACTTACTTCTCCGCGCCGCCCGCCTCGCAATTCCAGAATCCCAACGGCTTCTGTTCCTCGAGTTACGCGACTTGCATGGGTGGCACCGAGTTCGCAGATGCCGGTAACCCGGGCCATTACTGGTCCGCGGCGAATGGCGCTAACTACGAATCCGCTTTCGGCTATATCCCGGAGGGCGCCTGGAACGAGCCGCTGGCGACAGACGGCTCAACCCAGGCCGCGGCCAGCGGAGGCGGCGTTAGCGCCGACATACCCACTCCCGTTTGGCAGGCCGGCGTGGCGCCCGGTTACCAGGGCCGCTACACGCCGGATATCTCCTTCACCTCCTCCTGCCACGACGGCTATTTCGCCTGTTTCGCTCCCTGGGGCGCTTCCTGCACCGGGCAAGGCGCCAGCTTCAAGTTCGCTTACATGTGCGGGACCTCCGCAGCCGCTCCGGACATGGCCGGCATTGCCGCGCTCGTCAACCAGAAAGAGGGCCGCCCCCAGGGTAACCTCAATCCGGCGCTTTATCGCCTGGCCATCCAGTCCCCCGGCGTCTTTCACGATGTAACCGCGGTTTCCAGCGGCGTCGCGAATTGCGACCCCAGTATCCCGAGCATGTGCAATAACAGCGTGCCCAGTCCTACCGCTCTAACCGGCGGCCTGCCCGGCTTCTCCGTCGGCC
>Ga0326728_10025920_pt1 | contig 10444 bp, 9 predicted proteins | sample MB3enrmetagenome_FD_207602 | JGI IMG/M metagenome (GOLD analysis project Ga0326728, IMG submission 207602) | Lab enriched peat soil microbial communities from McLean, Ithaca, NY, United States - MB31MN | ecosystem: Environmental > Terrestrial > Soil > Wetlands > Peat | place: USA: New York... | reverse complement strand
CAGACTTGTGCAGAGGTTCCTTAGGCTATTTCTACGGGCGTGTCCCCTCCTTGGGTCGCATTTCGCTGCCGGCGGAGTCCCATAGAACCGGGCGGCCGGGTCGCTTAAAATGAGTGCATGTGCGGAATTGTTGGCTACGTCGGCAAGAAAAAGGTTGTTCCAGTCATCATCGAGGGCCTGCGGCGGCTCGAATACCGCGGCTACGACTCGGCGGGGATCGCCGTGGGCAGCCCCTCAAGCTCGACTCTCGAGGTGAGGCGCGCTCCGGGCAAGCTGTGCAACCTGGAAGAGGTTCTGCGCGAGCATCCTCTGGATGGCACGTACGGCATTGGCCACACACGCTGGGCCACACACGGGCGGCCCACGGAAGAGAATGCTCACCCGCATCGCGACTGCACGGGGCGCATCGTGGTGGTCCACAACGGCATTGTGGAGAACTATCTGGACCTGAAGCGCGAGCTCATCGCCCAGGGCCATAAGTTCGTCACCGAGACCGATACCGAAATCATCGCCCACCTCATCGAGCAAGTGCAGTTGGACGCGGAAGCGGCGGGCGAGGCGATTCCCCTGGAGGCGGCGGTGCGGCGCGCGGTGAAGCGGCTGACAGGAGCTTTTGCGCTGGGGGTTCTTTCGGCCGCGGAGCCGGACAAGATTGTGGCCGCTCGCCTGGGTCCGCCGGTGGTGATCGGGGTGGGCGAGGGCGAGGCGTTTGTGGCCTCGGACGTGCCCGGCATTCTGCATCACACGCGCAATATTTACTTTTTGGCCGACGGCGACATGGCCATCCTGACCTTGGCCGGTGTGGAGCTTACAGACTTTGACGGCCGGCCGGTAACGCGCGCCATCACGCGCATTCTCTGGGATCCCATCCAGGCGGAGAAGGGCGGCTACAAGCACTTCATGCTCAAGGAGATCTGGGAGCAGCCGAGGGCCGTCACGGATACCACTCTGGGCCGGGTCTCGCTGGACTCCGGCAAGGTATTCCTTGGTGAGATGAAGATTGCCGACGAAGAGCTGGCCGCGGCCAAGAGCATCAGCATCGCCGCCTGCGGAACAAGCTGGCACGCGGCGCTCACTGGCAAGTACATGATCGAGCGGCTGGCGCGTCTGCCTGTGGATGTGGACTATGCCAGCGAGTATCGCTACCGCGACCCGATCGCCGGGCCGGATGCGCTGGGGCTGCTGATTACCCAATCCGGCGAGACCGCCGACACGCTGGCCGCGCAGCGGGAGATGATGGCGCTGGGCTCGAAGACTGTGGCCATCTGCAACGTGGTGGGCGCCATGGTGGCGCGCGAGGCCCACGGCGCCATCTATACACATGCCGGCCCGGAGATCGGCGTGGCCTCGACCAAGGCCTTCACCGCGCAGCTTACCGCACTGTTTTTGCTGGCGCTCAAGCTGGGTCAACTGCGCGGCAAGCTGGACGCGGCGCAGTCTGTCGAGCTGATCGAGCAATTGAGCCGCATCCCGGTCAAGATCGAGGAGGTGCTGCGCAAGCGCACCGCCCAATGCGAGCAACTGGCCAGGGAGTTTTCTACGGCGCGCGATTTTCTTTACCTGGGACGCGGCATTCACTTCCCGGTTGCCCTGGAGGGTGCGCTTAAGCTGAAGGAAATCTCGTACATCCACGCCGAGGGTTACCCGGCCGGCGAGATGAAGCACGGGCCGAACGCATTGATCGACGAGACCCTGCCGGTGGTGGTGCTGGCCACGCGCGACGAGTCCGATCCGGCGTCAAGACTTCGGTATGAGAAGACGCTCTCGAATATCCAGGAGGTGACGGCGCGCTCGGGGCGCGTGATTGCCGTGGCCACCGAAGGCGATTCGACCATCGGCAGCCTCGTGGAGCACGTAATAGCCATTCCGCCGGCCACCGAGCTGCTTTCGCCGCTCATCGAGATTGTGCCCCTGCAACTGCTGGCGTACTACATCGCCGTCCGCCGCGGCTGCGACGTGGATCAGCCCAGGAATCTGGCCAAGTCGGTGACGGTGGAGTAAGGAACTGGCCAAGAATGCAGATGATTGCCGGCGAGCGCCATACCGTCGACGGCAAGGTGAAACTGTTGCGTGTTTCCGGTCGCCTTCATGCAATCAATTGCAATCGGCAACAGCGCTTGGGGCGCACCCACGGTAGCCTGTCCGCTATACCAAATGTCGTAGCGGTCCTGGTTGCTCCGCAGGTAAAAGAGCGCATCGTTCGCCAGCGCCTTGTCACCCGTCGAAGGCTCGTTTCGATTCAAAGCACTAAGCTACCAGTGCCGTTGTCTCCAACTTGCCTGCATGACGATCATCAAAACTTCAACTTCTTATTTCGCCTGCGCTAGCCCCGCAAGAACTGCTGCGAATTTATCGAGTATCTGATTCATGCCCTCTACTTGACCGCTATTCTTTGCGCTCTCCATAGATTCATTTCCAACGAAGGTGAGTTTGGTCTGGCCGTTTCCAATATCCTCAAAGGTAATCACATCGTGCGCATCGTCCATGGCCTCATGTTCTATTCCATATTGCGCAGGCTCAACCTTGTTTCCCTCCGCGTCAGCAAAGTACATCGAGTAAACAATCTTCTCGTGCAGAACAATCTCGAAGTACTCGCCGCCACTCCAGACCTCCTGGCCATCCGGCGCTCTCATGCAAAAAAGAAACTTTCCCCCAACGCGAAAATCCATCTCGCAAAAAGGTGCAGTAAAACCCTTCGGCCCCCACCACTGCACCACATACTTTGGATCAGTCCACGCCTTCCAAACCAACTCGCGTGGGGCATCAAAAACTCTTATGACAACCATCCGCTCTGTCTCGTTAACCGTGTCCTTTGTCATCTCCGACCTCCGTTTTTTTCATTTGATTCACAACCACATCCAGTTTGTCGAAACTCTCTTCCCAGAATCGACGATAATAAGCCGCCCAGTCGCTGACTGTCTTTATCGCCTCTGGCCTGAGCGTACACACTCTCTCTCGTCCACGCTTCGTCTTCACCACAATCCGCGCCCGCACCAGGTAGGCTATATGCTTTGAAATCATCTGCTGCGAGAGTGCAAACGGTTCAGTCAGTCCATGCACGGACGCAGGTCCGTGTGAGAGTCGCTCAATCATCGTCCGCCGGGTCGGATCAGATAAAGCCGCAAATGTTGTACCCAACTTATCCACAACCATATGGTAGTGGATTTTCTGTCAATGTCAAGGGTGAGTTTTGCGATTCCTGATTTCTGATTGCGCTCAGGCCCGGCCCGCGAACTCCCGCGTCTCCGTGTACACCTTCACCTTGACGCCCTCCTGAATGAAGAGGGGAACCTTGATTTCAAGGCCGGTTTCGAGCCTGGCGAGTTTGGTCACGTTGCCGCTGGTGTCGCCGCGCGCGCCGGGTTCGGTGTAGACCACCTCCAGCTCCACCTTGTCCGGCAGTTGCAGGCCGATGGGGTTTCCGTTGAACTTATCCAGCTTCACGATCGCGCCCTCCACCAGAAACTGGAGCGCATCCCCGATCATCTCCTCCCGCAAGGTGAGCGTGTCGAAGGTCTCCTGGTCCAGAAAGTACGACCCGTCCGCATCGCTGTAGAGATACGAGGCTTCGACGGTCTCCAGATCAGGCTCCTTGAACTTGTCGCTGGCCTTGAAGGTCTTATCGAAGACGGCGCGGGTGAGCAGGTTGCGCATCTTCAGGCGGACCAGCGTCTGGCCGCCTCGGGCGGTGGGGGTTGAAACCTCGGCTTCGAGGCAGTAGTACGGGACGTTCTCAAACTCAAAGTACATCTTGCGCTTGACGGTAATGGCATCGATCAGTGCGGCCATGGATTCCTCAGGAAACGGGCTCGGGGCGGAAAAGCTCGCGGGGAGAGCTTCATCCGGCTCCCCGTCAATTATAGGGGGAGGCACGTCAGCGCCGCCGACATGGCGGGGCAACTTGGGCGGCGGGTGACCTCCCGCTTGCCACCATGCCGCTTCTCTGGCGATACTGCACTCAGCCCGTCTTGCGGGCTTCATCTCTTCCCCAGCGAGAACTGCCTTGGCTCGACAACTCTATACCGCACGCTTGGAACAGAAAGAGTGCATCTCTGAAGTGGCGCAGTGCTACCACTTTGTCTTTGTCATCGACGAAGTGGACAACTTCTCCTATGCCTCGGGACAGTTTGTCTCGGCGGTGGCCGAGGACGCGAACGGCAAGCTGCAGACCCGCGCCTACTCCATCGCATCGGCGGCCAACGGCAACCGCTTCGAGCTGTGCGTGAACCGGGTTGAGGAGGGATTCTTCTCCAATCATCTGGCCGACCTGCCCGACCTGCCGCTGGGCGCGACGATTCAGATTCACGGGCCGCATGGGCACTTTGTGCTACAGAACCCGATTACCGATTCCATCCTGATCGCCACCGGGACGGGCATAGCTCCCATGCGCGGCTATCTCCAGAGCCTGTTTCCCGCCGACGGCACGGACCGCAGCGGAGGCAAGGAGATATGGCTGGTCTACGGCACGCGCTACGAGACCGATATCTACTATCGAGAGGAGTTCGAGGCACTTGCGAGGCGCAGGCCGAACTTTCACTACCTGCCCACGCTGAGCCGCGCCGAGGAGAGCTGGGGCGGGCTGCGCGGCTACGTGCAGGATCATGTGGTCAAGATTATCGAGGAGCGCGCCGCCCGCCTGGGCCAACCGCTGCCGGTGCCCCCGCCCGATCCCAGCCTGCTGACGTCGGAGCTGAACTTCGACATATACGCCTACATTTGCGGGCTGAACTTCATGGTCTCAAGCGTGCGCGAGCGGCTGGCCGGCTTCGGCTGGCACAGGAAGCAGATTGTCTTCGAGAGATACGACTGAAGCTGCCGGCGGTTGCCGAGCAATCTCCGGCCCTTCCGCACCGCTTTGGTTCACCTTACCGGAAGAGGCCGAACATCTTTTTCTTTTCTTCGATCTCGGGTTTGCCGCACACGCCTCTGGCCATCTGGCGGATGGTCCGCGCAATGGATGAGTCTTCAAGAGCCAGCGGGTTGGCCGTGTCCTGCATCCGGCGCACGGCGGCATAGTTGTTGGGAACCTTCCAGTCAGCCGGCCGCGTGAGCGCTTTGGTCACCTGGTCTTCACGGAACCCCTTCGAATCGGGATCGTAGCGGTTGATTACGACTTCGAGTTTGGGGCCTCCGCGATGGCTGAATTGCCCGATCATCCGGTTTGAGTTGCGCAGTTCGGCAATGCCGACCTGTGTGACCAGGTAGAGGGTGGCCGATTCTTTGAAGAGAGCTGTCTTCTCCAGGTCGAGTCTCGATCCCGCATCCACGACCAAGTAATCGAAATGCTGGCGGGCTACCGCCAGCAGCTTGTCGATTGCCTCATCGGCGGCTTGAAAAGGGGTCACTTCACTGGGCGCCGCAAGAATCGACAGGCCGGAACTGTGACGGACGACCAAGGTCATGAGAGAATTCGCATCAAGCCGGCCGGAGTTCTGCAACGCGTCCACCGTCGAGTATTGAGCCTTGATCCCAAAGTTCGTCGCCGCGCCTCCAAAAGGGAGATTGAGATCGATCAGCAAGGTGCTCTTTAGCGACTCCTGGGCCAGCGACACGGCAAAATTGCAGGCCAGCGTGGTGACGCCTGCACCGCCTTTGGAGCCGAGGAAAACGTAGAGGCCGCCCTCGGTCCTTTGCGAGGCGCGAGTTGCTGGGCGGCGGGCCGAGGCTCGCACCAAAGCTTCGGCTATGGCGTTTTGGGCGAGGGGTATGCGGAGAAACTCGCGAGCGCCGGCGCGCATGCAGCGGACCATCAGATCCGGATCGGCCCGTTCCGAGTAAACCATGACGATCGCCGATCCAGGAACGCAGAGGTTCTCGATCAGATCCAGGGCAAACTCCGGATCGCTGTCCAGATCGACGATTATGACGTTATAGTTCCGCGTCAGTATCTTCGGCACATCGTCGAGGCTGGCTGGGTAGGTCCTGAACTGCTGGATTCGGCCTTCCTGACATTCCGCCAGCGCGTTCGCCACGGCGCTGCGCCGTCGCTCGTCGGGACCGATTACGGCAATAGACAATGCGGAAGCGCTAAGGACATCGGGAATGCGGAAAGCGGTAGTCATAGGCCCTCGAAGCTTCCGAATCGCTCATCCGCATTATCGGCAGTTGGGAGACCGGCATTAGCGCCTCTTGAGAAAACCATACTACATTAGTAGGATACGCCTCCCCCATGAGGGGTATCTGATTACTGTTTAGCGGTCGTGTGACTTTGGTAACGTCCCAACGTGAGAGATACGGCGCAGGCGCGGATTAGGGAGGTGAGGCGGAGGCTCTTGCCGGGGCTGGCGGTTGCGGAAGGGTACATGCGGCATCCCTTCGACCTCGAGTTCGGAGTGCGGACGAGCGGGCTGGTCGCGGGCCGGCACCTGAAGAGCGGCCACCGGCACGACCGGCACAATACGGCCTACTACGGGGTTGCGCCTTCAGTGTTTCAGGGGTTGGTGGCGCGCTGGCGGAGGAGCCGGCCCGCGGCGTCGATCGACGAGTTTGCATTTGTGGATGTGGGCGCGGGGATGGGCCGTGCGGTGCTGCTGGCCTCGGAGCTGGCCTTCCGCGAGGTGGTGGGCGTGGAGCTGCATCCCACGCTAGTGCGGATCGCCCGCAAAAACGCGGCGGCATGGCGGGCGGCTGGGTGTGCGTGTGCGCCGATGCGGATGGTTTGCCGGGATGCTGTCGATTTCCGATTCCCCAATGGGCCGTGCGTGGCTTTTCTCTTCAATCCCTTTGGTGCGCCGGTGATGCGGCGGCTGCTGCGGGCGCTCAAGAAGGGCTTTGCCGGGCGGGCCGGGCAATTGGACCTTCTCTATGTGAACAACGAGCAGGAGCGCGTGCTGGAGGAGCAGGCGGGCTTTGTAAGGCTGTTCAAGGGCGAGGTGAAGCGGTCCCGCGCGGATGCGATTGCGGATCACAGGATTCTGGCCAACCAGCCCGATGGGGAGTATGCCTCGTCGAACGCGGAGGACTGCTCGATTTGGAGATTTGTTGGTTGAGGACGGGCTGGGACTCTTCAGCCGTCGCGGGAATCAATTGTTGCAACCGCGCTATTGCTGTTCTGCTTCCCTGCGGCTCCTGGTCGCCAGCCAATGAACGATGGCCAAGGAAACAATCATCCCAGGTAACATTCCATTGAGCGACCAGAATGAGCGAAGGGTCAAGACTGCACTTCTTGGTTTGTAATTCGCGACCAGAAGGAGATCCCCACCAATGCACAACACTCCCAATAACCCCAACCCGACCTTGGCAATCTTTGGCCAGAGGTTATTTGGCAACACGATAAGGAGGAGAAAGGCGACGGTTGTTCCCGTCAGAAGGCCCTTGCCGAGCTGGAAGGCAGCATAAGCTGACATGGGCGTGAGGATGCCGATATAACGGAACCCAAGCAAATCCAATACCACCGAGGACAGAACGAGCATTCCGGTCAGGGCAGATTTTCGCTGATTCCCACCTCCGAAACTGCCGCCAGGCGTGAGGGAACCTGCCAAAAGCAACAAGCTCCCTAAGAAACCGACCGCGAGACCCACCTCCATGACTGTGCTCATGCCCTTCCACTTTATGTGCAGGACACGTTGAGCATGCTCGTCGCCCTGATCGGCGGCCTTTTGGTACCAGCGAACGGCCTCGGCGCGGTCCTGTGGCACCCCACGTCCGTAGTAATACATTTCGCCGAGGTTGTATTCAGCCTTCGCGTAACCATGGTCAGCGGCTTTGCGGCACCAGCGGAGAGCTACTGCGTAGTCCTGCGGCACCCCCTGGCCATACTCATAAATGAGGGCTACGCCGTATTGCCCTTTCGCGTCGCCCTGATCCGCAGCCTTGCGGTACCAGCGGAGTGCCTCGGCATAGTCCTGAGGCACACCCTGGCCGTAGATATACATGTAGCCGAGACCGACCTCGCCATCCGCATAGCCCTGATCGGCAGCTTTGCGGCGCAAGCGTAAAGCCTCGTCGTAATCCTGCGGCACTCCTTGGCCGTGGGAATACAAATACGCAAGGTCGGACTCAGCCTTTGCGTCACCCTGGTCGGCACGCGCACGGTATGCCTTGGCGCGCTCGGCGAATCTCTGCTCAGTGACTTTGGCTTTGTGAGCCTGCCAGGTGAGTGCAGCCGCGCAGACCGCGGCAAAACACGCAGCAATCGTTACGCCCTTCCAAATTGAGGTTTCAGGCCACTCGGCCATTGTAGCGCCAGATTCCGCCTGAAGATCAAGCAGGGAAATTCCATGAGACTTCACGGCTAGATTTGACGGAGCAGGGCCAACGCGAGAAAGCTGTATGCTGGGCGGCGCGGGCATCCCTTCGAAAACAACTGTGGGAGCCGGGCGCGCGGGAGCAAGACCTTGAGTGAACCGCATCTGATTTTGGGATTGGGCGAAGTGTTGTGGGATCTGCTGCCGGATGGAGCGCAATTGGGCGGGGTCCCCATCGACAGGTCCTCGTCGATGGGGTTGTTGGGCGGGGTCCCCATCGACGGGTCCATGTCGATGGGGTTGCTGGGCGGGGCGCCGGCCAACTTCAGCGTGATGGCGGGGCGGCTGGGCAACCACGCGGCCGTCCTGAGCCGCATTGGGCGCGATGATCTGGGCCGGAAGGCGATAGACCGGCTGGATGCTATGCCCGTGGACGCCAGTGCGGTGCAGGTGGACCCGGCGCATGAGACGGGCCGGGTGACGGTGGCCTTCGAGGGCGGGCAGCCGCATTACACCATCCACCAGCCCGCAGCGTGGGATTTCCTGGAGCTTTCGGACGAGTGGGTTCGGCTGGCGGAGCGGGCCGACGCGATCTGTTTCGGGTCGCTGGCGCAGCGCTCGCTGGAGTCGCGGCAGACCATCCAGACGCTGGTGGCTCAAACGCCACAGGCGTGCGTGCGCGTCTTCGACGTAAACCTGCGCGCGCCATTCTATTCCGCCGAGGTGATTCAGGAGTCGTTGGAGCTGGCGTCGGTTGTGAAGCTGAACGACGCCGAGCTTCCGCTGGTGCTGGGGATCCTGGGTTTGCCGGCGGACGAGGGGGCGGCTGGCGATTGGTTGCGGCTGGGCGCTCTGCGGCTGCTGGCGGAGTTTCCGGCGCTGGAGATGGCGGCCATCACCCGCGGCGAGCGTGGGAGCCTGCTCGTGACGCGAAAGGAGTGGCACGATCACCCCGGAATTGCGGTGAAGGCGGCTGATGCGATCGGGGCGGGCGATGCGTTTACGGCGGCGCTGACACACTACCTGCTGCAAGGGGCGGGTCTGGCTACGCTGAACGAAGCCGGAAACCGGTGGGGCGCATGGGTGGCCTCGCAGCCGGGGGCCATGCCCGCCCTGCCGGACGAGACGAGAAACAGAATCGCGGCAGAGATCGAGGGGTGAATGCTAGGGGTGGTCGTTGGGGTGGGGCTCGATTGTGGGGCAGTTCTCGGTTTTCCGGTCACTCGACAGCAACGCTTGGAAGTCGTTCAGGATTTCCGTTTGGCGCGAACGGCCAAGAAGACACAGAGTGCAATGACGACCAAGTCAATGACGAGCGTCCAGACTGTTCGAGGCCACCAGAAGAAGAGGATAACCAGAACTGCTACGGGCCAGAAGTGTTTCGGTTTGCTGTCGCCTATCATCAATCGTCTCGATGCTAGAACTATAAACGTATGATCTTCCGCGAGTCCCAGAGTGTGTAGTAGGCCATCCGGAAACTGATCCATTACCAATGCCCGGTCCCGCTTGCCAGCGGAAGGTGCGATCTCATAGTCTGGGTTGCGTCATGAGTAAACGAATTCTCGCCCTCGTTCCGCTGTTTGCCCTCGCGCTGCCGTGCATCCTCTTTGCCCAGGCGCCTTCGCTCACCATCCAGGTGGATCACCCGACCGCCAAGGTCAGTCCGACGCTCTACGGGCTGATGACGGAGGAGATCAACTTCTCCTACGACGGCGGGCTCTATGCGGAACTGGTCCGCGACCGCGCCATCGGGCATGGATGGGGCGCGCTCCAGCACTGGACGCTGGTGGAGCGCGGAAGCTCCGCGGCCAAGGTCTCAGTGGATGAGACGACCGGCCCCAGCGCCGCGCTGCCGCGCAGCTTGAAGGTGAGCGTGACTTCGGCGACGGAAACCGCGCCGGCCGGCATCCAAAACGACGGCTACTGGGGCATCGCCGTGCGGCCGCGAACCACATACAGCGGCTCATTCTATGCAAAGAGCGAAAACATCGGGGGCTCCGCGGACGGGTCTTCGTCCATGGTGCGGAGCACCGGGGTTCCAGTCACAGTCAGCCTGGTCAACGATGAGACGGGCGCGGTTGCGGCCAGCGCCACCGTGACCCGGCTTTCCGGCGATTGGAGGCCATTCACCTTTACGCTAAAAACCGAAGATGTTCCCGTTTCGGCGAACAACCACCTGATTCTGACCATTCCGCGGCCGGCGACGGTCTGGTTCGACCTGGTTTCGCTCTTTCCGCCCACCTATCTCGACCGCCCGC
>Ga0326728_10025917_pt1 | contig 10445 bp, 11 predicted proteins | sample MB3enrmetagenome_FD_207602 | JGI IMG/M metagenome (GOLD analysis project Ga0326728, IMG submission 207602) | Lab enriched peat soil microbial communities from McLean, Ithaca, NY, United States - MB31MN | ecosystem: Environmental > Terrestrial > Soil > Wetlands > Peat | place: USA: New York... | reverse complement strand
CTTCCCAGCGCTGAAGGGTACGTGGAAGACGGCCTGGCAAGCTGGTACGGGCCCGAATGCAGCGGCAAGCCTACCGCGTGCGGTGAACCTTATAATATGTGGGCCAATACGGCGGCTCACAAGACGCTTCCTCTGGGTACCTGCGTAAAGGTGACCAACTTTGTAAATGGAAGGTCCACCATTTTGAGAATTAACGACCGGGGTCCATTTGTGTCGGGAAGGATAATAGATCTTTCAGTTAAAGGGGCGCAGGATCTGGATTCCTACAGGAAGGGGCTGGCCAGGGTAAGGGTCGAGGCGGTCCAGTGCGCAGCACCGCAGGTTGTGGGAGATGTCGTCTATTGGAAGGCCGATCCGGTTCCATCATTTAGATACGGCAAGTTCACCGTTCAAATAGGAGCGTTTCGTGATCAGGGCAACGCATACAGGCTAAGGGACAAGTTGAGCAAACAGGTTCGTGAAATCAGAGTTACTGACAAGCCTGTAAGAGACGGCGTGTGGTACAGGGTGCAGGCTGGTTTGTATACCGATCTGGTTGTTGCAAAGGCGGAAATGGATAGATTCAGGTCGAATGGTTTTCCCGATGCTTTTGTTATAGCCGTTGAAGAAGGACAATAAGAGTGATCCAGATCTTTGCTTATCCGTCGGATGAAGCGGAACGGAAGATTTCGGCGATCGCAGCGCGGAGGCCAGGGGCCGATCCGGTGCTGGAGGCCAAAGTCATGGAGATGATCGAAGCGGTCAAGGCGGAAGGCGACGCTGCAGTGCTTCGGTACACGCGCCGGTTTGACGCTCCGGGGCTTGAGGAAGGGCGGCTTTGCGTGGAGGACCGGGAGGTAGATGCGGCTTGCGCCGAGGTGGATTCGGATTTTTTATCCATCATCCGGGCTGCGATGCGCAATATCGAAGAATTCCATAGGCGGCAGTTGCGCTGGTCGCATTTCATGACGAGGCCGGACGGCACGTTCCTCGGGCAGATTGTGAGACCCGTCAGGGCGGCGGGAGCGTACATCCCTGGAGGGCAGGGGGGTGAGACTCCGCTTATCTCTTCTGTTTTGATGAACGTGATACCCGCGCGGCTTGCCGGGGTTTGTGACATCGCGATGGTTACCCCTCCGCGTAAGGACGGGAGCATAAATCCATATCTCCTGGCCGCCGCGCGCGAGGCCGGCGTCAATCGCATCTACAGGGCGGGCAGCGCCTGGGGCATTGCAGCCCTCGCCTACGGGACGGAATCGATCAGACCGGTCGACGTGATCGTAGGTCCCGGGAATATTTTCGTAGCACTCGCAAAAAAGCTTCTCGCGGGTTTGGTGGGCATAGATATGATCGCAGGGCCGAGTGAAATCCTCGTCGTGGCCGACTCAAGCGCCAAGGCCGACTATATTGCGGCGGACCTTTTGAGCCAGGCGGAGCATGACGTGATGGCAAGCGCGATTTGCATAACCACCGATGAAAAGCTGGCGGGGCGGATCGCCGCCGAACTATCCGCGCAGTTGGCCGCTCTGCCGAGAAGCGCGACCGCGGCGGCGTCGATAGAGCGCTATGGATCTGTGTTTACGACAGGGGATCTCGATACGGCTTTTGCACTTGCAAACCGCATAGCGCCCGAGCATTTGGAGCTGCACATCGAAGAGCCGCTCCCCTGGCTCGGCAGGGTTGAAAATGCCGGGGCGGTTTTCATCGGGGAGCATACTCCCGAACCGGTCGGAGATTACTATGCAGGTCCGAACCATGTGCTTCCGACCGCCGGGACGTCCCGGTTCGCTTCGGCGCTGGGAGTGGACGATTTCTTAAAGAAAACGAGCGTTATTGCCTATTCAAAGGCCGCTTTCGACCGGGACGCCGGGTCGATCGTTCGTCTGGCGGAATTAGAGGGGCTCAAGGCGCATGCTGAGTCGGTAAGAATAAGGATGGGGAAAAAGAGCTGAACCCCGTTAAAATATCGAATAATTTCTTGTTATAGTTGTAAAATATTCACTGTATCACTGTCTACGAGATCGTGTCACCCCTCAGCCTTGATATAAGCCGGCCGCTTAGACGCCGTCTCCGGGAGTTTTAGCGCTATCGCGTCGGAGGTTATCGCGTTTTGGCCGGGTTCAAGGGGAAACGGTTGTGTGTCATCGTGGCGCGCACCGGCCTTAGGGGAGAGGAATATGGGCAAAGAAAGGTCTATAACCACAGGAGGCGTGTATGGCGCGTATAGGCGTCATTACTTGTTCAAACTGTTCGCAGGATACGAACTGCGCAGCAGTCGTGTGTCTTGGAGACATGAGAAAACGGCGGGGCTTATTTGAACGATATGGCGCAGAGGAAGCGCTCGACCTTATCGGCATCATCAACTGCGCAGGGTGCCCCACCATCGCAGCTCCCAACAAGATATTGAGAAAGGTGCGCGCCGTCGCGGAATTTAACTTGGACGCGCTTCACTTTTCGTATTGCATGACTGCCTTGTGCCCTTTCATTGGGAAGTACGAAAAGGTCATCAAAGAAGAGTACCCGAATCTGGAGATCGTATTCGGCACGCACAAACCGTTGGATAAGAGAAAGTTTCAGGAAGAAGTCGGAGAGCTTCTGTGTCCTTCCGTTTCACCTCCGAGGGCCATGACCGACTTGATCAAGGCAGGGCGATGAGGAGAGTGCTGATTTGACGACGGGGAATCCACGATCAGTCCTCATTCCTCATCACTAAATCCCGCCTTTATCACCCAATCAAGATATTGCGGCAGTCCGCGGGCTACCGGAAATGATATAATTTCCGGAACTTCGTAGCTGTGCAAGCTCTTCACCCGTTTCAGCAGGGCTTCAAACTGAGATGTTGCGGTCTTGATGATTATAAGGTACTCCTGTTCGTCGTGAATCTGTCCCTGCCACCGGTAGATCGACCGGATGGGGTTGACTATGCCGGCGCAGGCTGCAAGGCCTTCTTCCACCAGGGTCCGCCCGATGGTTGCTGCTTCTTCTTCATTTCCGGCGGTTACAAAAACGATGGATACTTCGTTCATATTCATCCCCTCAGTCACTGGTTTAGTGTGGAACAGCTTACTTGCCGGTTTTGGGTTGATCAACTGAAAACTGATGACGCGCTTCGCGGAACGAAGAACAAAATACTCGACGACGGAGGGAAAAGTGCCGCACAGAAAACGACAAACCGGGGCGCACCTTTTTTCACAACTCGAAAGGGGAGGAAAAGATCCGCCGGAAGATTTCCGATTCCTTGATGATTTCATTCGTTCGGGCCAAAGCAGGCAGTACGAGCTGTTCATTGACGGATACAACGTGCTGTTGCGGGCGCACGAAAAAAACCTGCGTTCTTTGCATACGAACTTTACGCAAATTCGGGAACAGTTTATCGACGCCGTGGCGGCGAAAAGCGGGAATTTTGCCAAAGTATGGCTGGTTTTTGACGGAGTCGAAGATTCGAGTAACGCGCGGGCCAATGTCCAAATCATCTACACGGACAGGAACGAAAAATCGGCCGACGAGGTTATAATACAAAGGATCAACGCAAAAAAAGGCAGAAAGATCCTGCTCGTTACGGGGGACGAAGGAATCATTTCTTCAGTTGAAGCAAGGATTTTCGCCTTGATCGACGTGGATGATTTTTACACGTTCCTGGGAGAGTAGATAATACGTTGACGAAGGCGTCCATGAATATGAGGAAAGCGGTTGTGCTTGTTTCGGGGGGAGTCGACTCCACCGTTTGCCTGGCGATTGCTCGGCGCGAGGGATATGAGGTCTTCGCGTTAAGCTTCTACTACGGGCAGCGCCACCGGGCGGAACTCGAAGCGGCCAAACGGGTTGCGGGATCTCTTGGAGTAAAGGGCCATCTCATTTTGGACCTGCCTCTGGACAGGATCGGCGGTTCGGCGCTCACGTCCCGGATCGAGGTGCCCAAGGATGTTTCGATCGAAGAGATGCAAACCCGCATTCCGGTAACTTATGTGCCGGCGAGGAACACGGTTTTCCTCTCTCTTGCCCTTGCCTGGGCGGAAACGCTCGCGGCGCCCGACATTTTCATAGGTGTAAACGCTCTGGACTATTCCGGGTATCCCGATTGCAGACCTGAATATATCGAATCCTTTGAAAAGATGGCCAATCTCGCCCTTAAGGAATGCGTAGAGGGCCGGATGAGCATTCGCATTCACACGCCGCTTATTAAATGGACAAAGGGGCAGATCATAAAGAAGGGCGTGGAACTGGGGGTCGATTTGGCGATGACCCATTCGTGCTACGATCCCGATTCATTTGACAGGGCGTGCGGGAGATGCGACAGTTGCACCCTGCGAAAGAAGGGATTTTTGGAAGCGGATATCACCGACCCGACCGTATACGCGACTTGAAACGGACTTAAAATGCGCCGAGACACAACCGGACTTACCCAGCTTGGAAAGAAAGCCAAAGTTGCGCGGACGCCTGAAAAAGCCGTCCTTGAGACATTCCAAAACGCACATCCGGGGACCGATTACGTGGTTCGCTTGAGCGCCCCCGAATTTACCTCTCTATGCCCCATAACCGGCCAGCCCGACTTCGCGATTATAGTGGTCGACTATGCGCCGTCCGACCGGCTGGTTGAAAGCAAATCGTTCAAGCTCTTTCTGGAGAGTTTCCGAAACTACGGCGCCTTCCACGAAGACTGTACCGTCTATATCCATGACAGGTTGAAGGACGTCTTGTCGCCAAAGTTTATCCGGGTAACCGGCATTTGGAATGCGAGGGGGGGAATCGCCATAGACGTCGTGGTCGAAAGCGGCGCCCTGCCTTCATCCTGCGCTCTCTTGCCCCTGGAAAAGGTGGATTACCGCGGGGGAAGGGAGTAACGGCAGCTCCGGCCCTCCATCACCAACCGGCGCAACCCGCGACCCCCACCCCCACAGGCAACCAAATCAAGAACCTGATGAAGACACGTAGGCGCTCGGCGAACGACATCTTCTCATACCGAGTTGCGTTCAAGTAAATACAAAAAGACTCTAAAAAGAGTGGGGAGCCAGCCCCCCACACCCCCTCGCCGCTGCGCGGCTCATATTGCGTTGCGGCGGCGGCCACGCGGTACACGCGGCCAGTCGCCAGCAACGCCTAGCGCTCGGCCGCACGCGTCAGCGTGTGGCCGAATCTCGCGTTTCGCGGGAGTGGCGGGGCGCGGGGGAATCATTCCCCCGCTCTTTTCCATTACTTTAATCTTGAACGCTACTTAGTATCAGAAGGTCCCCTTAACGGAAGAGATCACGATCCCGAATTCACCGCTTTCTGGTATTGTTGCGGGGTCAGCGGCGTTATTCTTGGAATGAGTACTCCGCCCTGAACCATATAATCGGTCAGAACGTTATTCGGGATTTCGATGTCGCCCATATCCACCTGCGACTGTCCGGGCTGAAGGGCGCCGGACCAGTCGCAGTGGCCTATGTCAGCTATCGTTCCATCAGCCAGAACCACGGCCATTACGTGGGATGAAGAGGCCCCGCTGTTTATGGACAAGCACAAGGTCAGGGACAGCAGTATCGCAAACGGCATAAATCGGCGTCTCATTTCGTCCTCCCTATAGATTTAGCTCGAATCCCAAAACTTCAAAAGACCAGTTGTTAAGATTGCCGGAAATCATTAGCTGCACATTTTGGCTGCTGTCCGTGTCTATCCAATCATTCCCGTAGACATAAATTCCGGCGAAAGTCGAATCTACTGTATGGCCATAGGTCGAAGTAGACCCATTCCTGCGGAGATAAGCAAACGATTGAGAACCGCTTTTACCGTTCATGTAGACCTGAAGCCATCCTCTCGTCGAAATCGGCGGAATAAAGGTAGAGCAGTTTTGCGTAGTCCAGCTCATTACGGCAGTTCCTGTGCTAACGGTCTGGTAGGAGTCATAAATCCAATGGTTGCCCTGCTGGACGAATACTAAAAAGTGGGCGTTGGAGTCTGTCACGGCCGCCCCTACCAGCCTGCTGTAAGTAAATCCGCTCGGCATGGTCGGGGAGGTGCTGGATAGCGACGCCAGACCGGCGACGGTCGTGCCGTTATAGATCACCCAGATGTAATACCACTTCGAAGCCTGGAGGGTCCCCGTATCCAGATCGTTCCCCCCGGTTTGCCCGGACAGCGCGCAGTTAATATTTAGCGCGCCCGACGGGACAACCGTCCCTATATAGTTGGCGGACAAGTCGATTTGGGTGTTGGGATTGCCGGCGTCGTTGGCGATCCTCAGGCCGCAAACAGCGCCCATGAGGGCCGCGCCCGGGGAGAGGGGGCTGCCCTTGACCAGGAAATTCCCCGTGACGTTTACATCCCCGTTTACGTCCACGGCGTGAGCCGGGTTAGTCACGCCGCCCACCCCCAGGTAGTTGTTCACGATCAAATTCCCCGACTGGGCATACGCCCAAGCGGGGCAAAGCATTAAAGCCAGCAAGAACAACATTGTCTTCTTCATCATCCCCTCCAGATCTATTCAAGTGATTCCGCAACCTATGTCCATCCGTTTCCGATTTTTTTCCATGCCTCAGAGGTGACTCCTGTTTGTTTCAGTGTTTACCAGGCTGCCTTCATTTGTTCTCTTCCATGCGTAGCAGCGGCTCAATTCGAAATCTCAAAATTTTTCCAGGTCACCACGCCGTTGCCTATTACCTCCGCCCCCTTGATGGTGGTTACACCCGAATGAGTTATAAAATCAGCCAAATAACCGCCATCTATTGTGACCGATACGTTCCTGTTTGCTGCAAAACTTTCAATGAGCTGGACATTCTGAGCCAGTATCGTATCTCCGTTTTGCGCATCCTGGTAGGCAGCCCCGATGCTTGTATAGAGCTGGCCGGTGCGGGAATTCTTGACGACGCCGCTTTGTGAGAAGGTTGCCGATATTGTGTGGGCTGAGCCGGTTACATCATCGAAAGTGTAAGACGTTATCGCGCCCTGGTCGACGCCGTCCACCACCACGTCGGAGACGTAATAGCCGGCATTTGGCACTATCGCGAATGTCTGGCCGGCATCATAGCCAACGGAGTCATTCAGAGGCAGTATCGAGCCGTTCTGGCCTGAGGAAGGCGTTATGGCGTAGGTGTTTGGACTAAAGGTCGCAGTGATGACATGGGGCGCGGTTACGTTATTGAACGTGTAAGACGTTATTTTCCCTTGGTCGGCGCCGTCCACCTGGACGTCTGCGACGGAGTACCCGGCGTTGGGGACCATATTGAAGGTTTGATTCCCTCCGTAGTTTACAGTTGCACCCGCCGGCGATATTGAACCGTTTTCCCCGGCGTAGGCGGTTATGGTGAAGGTCTCGCCGCCAATCATGAAATTCATCCACGTAATGTTGCCGGTGTTTATATCAGCCGCTCCCTGGAGCGTGGTCATGCCGGAATGAGTGGTAAAACCGGGCAAGTAACCGCCGTCTATGGTCACTGAAATGCCCCTGCTCGACGTAAAGTTTTCCACTAGCGTCACGTTTTGAGCCAGCAGCCTGTCGCCGTTCTGCGTCGCAGTGTCATTGTAGGCGGCTGTCAAGCTCGGATAACTTAAGGTGGTCCTGGGGTTCAGGACGGGGTTCGGGGCGGGAGTCTGCGTAAATGTCGCCGATAGGTTGTGATTTGCAGAGACATTTACAAACGTATAGGAGGTCATCGGCCCAAGTGACACGCCGTCCACCTTGATGTTGGAAATACTGTACCCGGGAGTCGGCACAATCTCGAAGGTCTGAACGCCAAGGTAGTTCAGCGCGGCGGAAGACGGGCTGATCGTTCCGCCTGTGCCGGCATTAGTGGTTATCGAATAGGTATTGATCGCAAAAGAGGCCTGAATTGTGTGGGCCGCCGTCACGCTGCTAAAGGAGTAAGTCACCATCGCCCCCTTTGAGACGCCGTCGACGGACACGTTTGTGATGTAATATCCCTCATCCGGTTGGATGATAAAAGTTTGGCCGCCCCCGTAGCCAACCGTCGCCAAGCCGGGGCTGACCGTGCCGCCCACGCCGTTTACCGAGGCGACTATAGGGAAGGTATAGACAGACAGGGAAGCGAATGAGGCCTGTATCGTATGCTCATGGGCTACGTTGGTGAAGGTATAGGTTGATACCGGCCCCACCGATACTCCGTCAACGAGAACATTTGCAACGTACCAGTCTTGATTGGATGTAATGGCGAAAGTCTGGTTTCCGCCGGAAGGGACGTTTAGCGAGGATGGCGATATGGTCCCTCCGGGCGCTGCGGTCGCCGTGATGGGATAGACATTGCCGGCGTTGACATAGGTTTTTGTCAGCAGGTTCCCGTTGGGGTCATAAGTGTATTCCATCCATGTGCCGTCGTCGAAATTGATCTCGACGAGCCGGTTCTGATAATCGTAGTAATAAGTGACCGCCCGGGCCGAAACCAGGAATATCCCCAGGATGCCTGCTGCAAGCATTATCAGTGTTGCCGCCACCTTCGTTGGATTCATATCTCGGCCCTCGGCATTATTGAAATGCCATTCTGTTTAGTTGCTTGGCCTACTCCTCAGTCCCCACTACTGATTTTTTCTTTCTCAAGAGCCCCTTTTCTTTTCCTCTGGTTTTCATTTTTCAGGGCTGAATGCTCTTGGGGATAATCTCACCGCTGTCATGGTCATGAACCAGCAGATGTATATGGTTGGATGTAGCGGCGTAATTGAGGACTACGATCCAGAACCGCTTCCTCGCCTCGAAAAGCCAGTCGAGCCATGCCTGCCGGTCCCTGGCAAACTTCAGACGGAACTCCTTCTTGTGGCAACGATGAGCTATATGCCACACATGACCGGGGATGTAATACCTGCTCGCTCTTGGCATATCCTCTTTTCCTCGCTTAGATCGGACATTTCTCCGGCAAAATGGTGGTTCTAAGCCTGCAAAATACCACTATAAATGGCTATTCATTTGTAAATTCGCCAACTTTACTTGGTCCGTTTCAGGGTCCAATTTTCCTTTTTCAAGGCCCCTTGTTTTCAGCAACCAGCGACATAGCAAGAGCGGCCACCCCTCCCGACCGATCATTCTACATCCTTTAGTTTTCGCAGCCAGTAGCGAGTTTCTTGTGCAGGCTTGTCTGGAACCAATGCCCAATAATAACTTCTCCGATGAACTTGCTTAGCGTCAAAGTATACATCCAAGAAGTACGACCAGGCAGCGTCACCTCCTTGGATCGTGAGCACAAACATGCCGTCTTTGAATCCAACTGTAGCTTTCGATGGGTTGATCAAATCGGCGTACACCGAGTAGGGGACGAATAATTTATGCCCATCCAAGGATATCTTAACCTCTTTTACAATGGTAATTTCTTTAATGCCCAAAAGGTCCTCTGAAAGCGGACCTGAGGATGGGAATGCGACATCAGACCTATCAACTCTAACTGCACAAATCGATACTGCGGCAGTTTGCTCCCCTCGTGCAGCCTTGATGGCTGTCTCCCCGACGGGGAGAATCGCACTGGCGGATGTGCTATCAAATGGCGCAGCTTCAGTGTTACCTTGGCTCGCATAGAAGAAGCAACCTTGTGAAACGGCTAGCAAAAATACGCAGAGGTACGCACTAAATCTCATGGATACACCATCAGTATCTTGTCTAGACTGTTCCCGATAGCCTGCCGCACTGTCAGAGGCATGACTATGCAGCCCAACGAGGAGGTCATAGTAATCATATTCCCTCCATGGATGAAAAACCCGCCCCTATCAAACATTTCATTGCTGGGGTCCGGTGTCAGCCTCATGGAGTTAGGCAGTATCCCATGGGATGTCAGATTGTCCTGCAGCGGCCCAATAGTGTATTTACCCTGGGGCAGCGGCCCGGTGTTCTCTTCGCTTTGATACCTGGGATTGTTCAACCCCTCTCCATAACCTGCGTAACCTTCCCCTACCAGTTGAGGAGGGCCGCCCCCGAGGGATGCCGGTGGCTGATAGTACATCTCCCCAGTGGACTGATGATACATCCAGCAGTCGATGTCTCCCCCTCCGTTCGGAGTTGCGACGGTCGTTCTGTTTTGCTGCATGTTCGACTGATAGTCCGCCGCCTGAGTAACGGGTGCATTTGAACTCGCAGGCTGATTCAAGTAACCACCCAAACCATACCCAGCGGCCCCTCCTACCATCCCCGCCCCCATATAGGCGAGACTGCTCCACCCACCCTTCGCTACGGCAGACCCGGCGCCTATCCCGATCATCGCAATAGAACCCGCCGCCCCGAAATTTGCCTGGACGACGCTTCCGAGCGCGCCTGAAAATCCGCCCATCACTGCGCCCATTATAGCATTGCCCGGATTCCCGGAAAAAGCGCCTGAAACTCCTCCGGCTACCGCCCCGGCAAGTATCGGGTTGCCTGTGAAAAAGAAGGTCAAGCCGCCGAGAATTCCGCCAAAAAGCGAACCGAAGAAGCTGCCGATGCTGAAATGCCCCGTCGGGTCGATGTAGGCGAGCGGATTATTGAGGGCGTAACTGTAGCGCGCAAGGCTCTGCGGGTT
>Ga0326728_10025913_pt1 | contig 10446 bp, 9 predicted proteins | sample MB3enrmetagenome_FD_207602 | JGI IMG/M metagenome (GOLD analysis project Ga0326728, IMG submission 207602) | Lab enriched peat soil microbial communities from McLean, Ithaca, NY, United States - MB31MN | ecosystem: Environmental > Terrestrial > Soil > Wetlands > Peat | place: USA: New York... | reverse complement strand
CGTTCATCAGCTTCATTTTCGTGTGGGGGGCAATGCTGGCTCTGTACCTGCTCGGCCGGGGCGGCAGCAGCGCGGCCGGTGTCGCGGTCACGGACTATAAATAGGCTCCTATGGCGACCGTCGAGCTCCGTGGGCTACGTCGTACGTTTGGTAATGTCGTCGCGCTCGATGATCTGTCGCTCGAGGTGAATTCCGGCGAATTCGTCTCCCTGCTCGGACCGAGCGGCTGCGGGAAGACCACGGCGTTGCGGATCATCGCGGGATTCGAATGGCCTGACTCGGGTGAGGTGCTCGTGGAAGGTCAAGACGTGCTCGGCAAGCCTGCCAACAAACGCAACATGGGCATGGTCTTCCAGGCATACAGCCTGTTCCCGAACATGACAGCGCAGCAGAACGTGGAATTCGGCCTTCGGGTTCGCAACGAAAGCCGGGAGAAGCGTGCACAACGGGCCCGCGAGCTCCTCGAGCTCGTCGGCCTCGGCTCGGCGATGAGTCGCTATCCCCGTCAGCTGTCGGGAGGCCAACAACAGCGGGTTGCGCTCGCGCGATCGCTCGCGATCCAGCCGAGCGTCCTTCTGCTCGACGAGCCTTTGTCCGCCTTGGACGCGAAAGTGCGGGTGCAGCTTCGCGCTGAGGTTCGGCGCATCCAACTTGAGCTCGGAATCACGACTCTGTACGTGACCCACGATCAGGAAGAAGCTCTGTCGATCTCGGATCGGGTGGCCGTGATGTCCGCGGGTCGTGTCGAGCAGCTCGGGACGCCGGCCCAGATCTACAGCGGCCCGAGAACCGCCTTCGTGGCCAACTTCGTCGGAACGATGAACAAGTTAGAGGGCAAGGTCGTGTCCCGCGAAGATCGGGTCGTCCGCTGTGGGCCGCTCCTGCTAATCGTCCCGGACCCGACATTCAACCACCCTGTCGGCGAGACCGTAGAGCTTTTCGTTCGTCCCGAGGACATCAGTCTCGAGATGTTGTCGAGCGGAGACAAGCTTGCCCCGGGTCTTGTCGAAGGGCGTGTGACGAGCCTGACTTTCCTGGGGCCGGTCACCCGGGTCGGCCTGGCAACAGACCTCGGGCTCCTTCTGGCAGACGTCTCGAGCGCAGTGGCTCTCAACCTCGCGGCCGACACCGTTGTGGCGGTCAAGCTGGACTCGACCTCCGTGCGCTCGATCGCCGCCTAGCACGCCGCGCAGCGGTGTTGGCAGGCGTAGTGGCCGGCTTCACCTGAACGGCCTTCTTGAGCGGGGCCAGCAGATGACTTCCGAACGGCATCTGGATGAACAGAAGATGAACAGAGTGGTAATTCCAGGTGTCACCTCGTTATGGTTCCTCCATGGCGGAAGAGTCGTTCGAAGGATCCCCGGTGGATCGCCGCGTCGGGCAGCTTTTTGCTTTCGTGACCGAAGCTCTCGCGAGTGCGACGCAAGCTCTGCTGCGTGGGGAGATTTCTCTCGGCAGCGCAGTGATCGAAGGGGACCAGCTGATCGACGATCTCACCTCCGAGGTCGAACAGACTGTCTGGGATCTGATCGACACCGAGTCGCCAAGCGGTGACCAGCTCCGCAGGCTGATCGGGATTCTGCTGATCCTGCCGGAGTTGGAACGCAGTGCCGATCTCGCCGAGCACATCGCCCAGCGTGCGGTGTTCAATCTCGGCGCTGAGATGAGCCCGCTCAGTCGTGGCATCGTCCAGCGCATGACCGAAGTGGCCCTCGAGATGTGGAGGGCGGCTGCGGACGCTTTCGGTGCGCAGATTCCCCCAGTTATCTCCCTGGACGAGGACGACGAGGAGATCGACATCCTTCACGGGCGACTGACTGGAGAAGTGGCCCGTGGGGCAATGCCGACCGCCGTGGCCGCGCAGGTCACGCTTCTCGCCCGGTTCTACGAGCGTTTGGGCGACCACGCCGTGAACGTTGCCAGCCGTATCGCCAGTCTTCCGCCGCCGACTTCGCTTGGCTGAGACGTTGCAGCGTTGACCACCACCGCTGTTCTCGAGCGAGCTCCGGTGCAAGGTGATCGTGGCCTTCAACTGCCAGTCGCTTGGCATGTGAAATACAGCAGGAGTGCTCGGACATCGAGCCAACAGCTTGTGTCGGTCGTCTGCGACCTTCGGGGCGCGGCCGAAAACGACTGAAGGCGACTCAACGGACGAGCGCACGTTCGTAGCTCTCTAGCACGTGTCGGTCGAATGCCACGAGCAGTACCTCCTGCACCGAGGTCTGGACTGAGCGGAGGGTGTCCACGGCTACTTGGGCGGCTTGCTCTTGTGGGAAGCCGAACGCCCCGGTGGCGATGGCTGGAAACGCGATCGACTTGATCCCAATTTCGTCGGCGACCTCGATGGAGCGTCGATAGCAAGATGCAAGTACGTCCGCCTCCCCGTGATCGCCTCCGTGCCAGACCGGTCCCACCGTGTGGACGATGAAGCGGGCAGGGAGTCGGAACCCTGGAGTGACCTTCGCGTCTCCAGGGTCGCAACCGCCAAGCACCGCGCATGCGGCGGAGAGATCCTGTGCGCCGGCTGCTCGGTGGATGGTGCCGTCAACGCCTCCACCGGCTACCAGGGCACTGTTGGCAGCGTTGACCACTGCGTCGACTTGGACGGTGGTGATGTCAGCCAGTAGCGCTCGTATCGTCGGTGGCGTCGCAGCCTCCATTCATCGTCGGTTCTTGGGCATCTAGACCACAAGCCGTACCTGCTGGCGCCCTTGACCACCTCCGACCATACTTCCCGCTGCTTCTCGCGGATATTGGCGAAACAACTGTCGTGTCGCCGCATGGTTCGTGCCCGAGACGACCGGACAGGCCAAATCGGGCGATCGATGTACCATAGTATCGTGGTAACAATCGAACGAATTCAGTCGGGTGTCCGGATGGAGCGTCGGCTGTTGAAGGTGCTGAAAGGGCTCGCCGAGTACCTCGACCTCTCCCTCGGAGACCTGCTCGAAGGCATAGTGCTTCACGCGTTCGAGCAGAAGCTGCCCTTCGACGACGCGACCGTTGCCGCCGTAGAGAAGCTCAAGGAGGTCTACGGCTTGGACTTGACGGCCGCAGACAGCCACCACCTGTGCGAAGCAGACGACAAGGGAGCTATGGCAGATGACCACCGCACGCGTTCGGCTGACCGGCACGGTCGAAATCCCTCTTCCTCCGGAACAAGCCTTCATGATGTTCACCCCGAGCGGTGAGCGGACCTGGGCGCACGGCTGGGATCCCAGATTCCCAAGTCCGAGCGCAGATGAAACTGAGCCCGGCACCGTCTTTCAGACCGACCATGGTGATCGAGAGTTGATATGGACCGTTGCTTGGCGCAACCTCGGCCAGTCGATCGGGTACGTGACAGCGACACCAGGAGAGCGTTGTGGGCTCGTCACCGTCATGTGCGAACCCTCGGCAAACGGAACCAAGGCGACGGTCAGCTACGACCTCACGGCACTGAGCAGCGAGGCTGACGCTGAGCTCGGCAGGTTCGCGACAAGCTACCCGTCGTTCCTGGGTCACTGGGAACGCTCCATCGCGGAGGCGATAAAGGCTGAAGGTCTCTAGGCGTGGGCGCAATCTGTCGCCCCAGACCAGGCGCGAGCCGTGTCGCTTCACGTCGACAAGTGCCGACCGGTGCCTCGGTGTCTCGACCGAGTCACTGACACGACCCAGGGCTCGATGGCCGAATCGCCGCGAGTCTCTCAGCGCTTTTCTTGACCAAGGCGATCGGACCTGCGGGCGGTGAGGTCTCGAACCTCGGCGTAGCGTTCCCGGACCCACGGTGTCGGGTCTGACTCGAGGTTGACACCGCCCTCGGTCAGCCAGACCGGTGGCGCCTCGGCCCCGGTCCAAACCCAGGCGGCTTGGCGAGCCGCTCCGTCGGCAACGTACTCACCCTCGGGCGCTACCACGACTGGGCGGCCAAGGATGGCAGGGGCAATCTGCCGCACTGCCTCCGAGCGGCTGCCGCCACCGATCAGGACGATCCTGGAGATCTCGACGCCCTGTGCCACGAGAGCGTCGAGCCCGTCGGCCAGCAAGCACAGCATGCCTTCCACTGCCGCCCTAGCAAGATGGCCGGGCGTGGCGGTGGCCAGGCGCAGTCCGTGGAGGGCGCCGGTCGAGTCCGGGCGGTTCGGCGTCCGCTCGCCTTCAAGGTAGGGAACGAGGACCAGGCCGTCGCAACCGGCCGGCGTGCCGAGGGCCAGTCGGGAAAGTTCGGCGTGGTCAACACCGAGCAGCACGCAGGCCGCGTCGAGAACGCGGGCGGCATTCATTGTGCATACCAGCGGCAAGAAGCGGCCAGTCGCATCGGCAAACCCGGCCACGGCCCCGCTGGGGTCCGCTGTGGGACGCTCAGCCACGGCGAATACCGTCCCGGAGGTGCCGATTGAGATCACGGCGTCGCCCGATCCGGCACCTATGCCGAGCGCGGCGGCCGCGTTGTCCCCTGTTCCCGGTCCGAGCAACGTACCCGCAGGCGTCGTGCCGGCTCCCTCAGAAGGACCGAGCACCCGAGGGAGGAGAGCACTGTGACCGAGACCGCGCTCGAACAGATCAAGACGGTACGCACCCGTAGCCGGCGACCAGTACCCGGTGCCACTGGCGTCGCCTCGGTCGGTGATCAACCTCTCAATGGCATCACGGCGGGTTCGCTCCTGGCCGACCGGTCCGCAGCCCAGCAGACGCCAGGTGAGCCAGTCGTGCGGCAGACAGACCGCAGCGACCCGCTGGGCGGAGTCCGGCTCGTTCTCCGCCAGCCAACGGAGCTTGGTGATGGTGAAGGAGGCGACGGGCACAGTTCCGACCGCCTCGGCCCAGGCCCGCCGGCCTGCTTCACCAGGGCCGAGCTCGGCTACAAGTTCGTCGGCGGCCGCCGCGGAGCGCGTGTCGTTCCAAAGCAGTGCCGGGCGGACGACGGCTCCCGTCTCATCGAGACAGACCATCCCGTGCTGCTGCGCCCCCACGGCAATGGCCGCTACGTCCTCCAGTCCTCCGGCCTCTTCGATGGCGATCTGCAGAGCGGACCACCAAACGGCCGGGTCGACCTCAGGGCCATCAGGATGTGCGGCTCGGCCCTGGCGCAGGAGGGCACCAGTGTCGAGATCGCGTACCACGACCTTGCACGACTGGGTCGAGGAGTCGACCCCTGCGACACGCGTCATCTATACCGCCTCCGCCGAAGGGGCTGCGCCCCACCCAGACGAGTAGTTCCATGGGGTTCCGCCGAAGACGGTAGCTGAGTACCACAATCGCGGCAAGCAATGAGGAGCCGAGTGAAGTACAAAGCCATCGCGGTTCTCAGTCGGGAGAACGCTCTGCAGCTTTGAGCTCGCGGCGCGCTCGTCGGTGCGCGAGGCGTTGGCCACCGAGCCCGTCCGTCCCGGGCCTCCAAGAGCGGCTGATGACCTACGAGTGGCTCAAGCATGGGACGAGCACGGTCGAGAACCGTGTCCAAGGCGGGAGCGGGTCGCCTCGTGAACGCCGAGCCGGCAAGCCGGTAGCCCGCGTTCTGCGGGAGTTATTACTGGGCAAGCCCTAAGTAGATATCTTTCTCATAGGCAGCACCATGGTAGGCTTTCAATACAAGATCAACACAGGTGGCGATTGTGTCTCCGGCCTACAGTGCATTGAGGGCGCTCGCGAGATGAAGGCTGTTGTCTACGATGCTCCGCGAGACTTCGACGTGCGGACGATTCCGACGCCGGAGGCTGGCGCGGGAGAGGTCCGTCTGGCAGTCGAGATGGCCGGCATGTGCGGGACCGACCTCCATATCCATAAGGGAGGCTTCTTCTCGAAGTACCCGTTGACCCCTGGCCACGAGATCGTCGGTCGCGTCGATTCGGTTGGGGAAGCGGTCGACGGCGTCGCGGTCGGCCAGCGGGTTGCCGCCGACAATACCGTGCTCTGCGGTCACTGCTTGTCCTGCCGGCGCGACAAGCCTTTGTTTTGCCGCAATTTCTATTCACTGGGCGTGAATGGGCCGGGAGCTTTCGCCGAGTACGTCATCGTGCGTGCCGAGAAGTGCTTCCCGGCCGACGACCTGAGTCTGGCCACGGCGGTGATGACCGAGCCAACGGCGTGTGCCATTCACGGAATGGACGTGCTCAACCTGCGACCGGGCTCGGACGTGCTGCTGTTCGGCGCGGGCCCGACGGGACTCGTGCTGGCGCAGCTGCTCGTGCACGGCGGGGCGGCCCGGGTGACCGTCGCAGCCCCGACGGAGTTCAAGCTGGCTCTGGCTCGCGAGTACGGGGTCGACACGACAGTGCAGATCGACCGGGCAAACCCAGCAGCTTCGCTGGCCACGCTGCGCGACGGCGCGCCGGACGGCTACGACGTCGTCGTCGAGGCGACTGGCGCCATTGCGGTGAGCGAGCTGTGCTTGCCGCTTGCCCGCGATGGCGGCACTGTCCTCATCTACGGGATGGCCGACGAGAAGGCAGTTCTTTCTGCAAGTCCCTACGAGATATTCCGTCGCGAGCTCACGGTGAAGGGTTCTTTCGCTCAGACTCATTGCTTCGACCGCGCTCTCGGTGTGCTCCGGTCTGGTCGCGTGCGCACCGAGGGCATCGTGACCCACCAGTTTCACCTTGGCGACTACGGCCGCGCCCTCGAGGCGTTGCAAGACAATCCATCCTGCATGAAGGCGGCGATAGTCCCCTGAGGAATCTGAGCCTTGCGCGACGCGCGTGAAGCTTCGTGTCTCGCGTTGCCCAGTCGAATCTGCCAACAGCCAAGGAGCGGCCCGTCACCCGAGCCCGATCGTTCGACTGTGGAAAGGGTGCGACACTGAAGTCGACGGACCACACGAGCACTTCGTAGCCACCGACGTCGTAGGTGTGGGCCGGACGTCCCCAGGTCTTGGTTGCCGAGACGTTGTCGACCCCTTGGTGGACGGGCATCTGGTAGACGAGAAACTGGAAGTACTGGCCGGCATACCAGCTGGCGGAGGACTCGTACATGCTTCGGACAAGCCTGCCTTCCCGATCCGTCCACACCGGTCGTACCGTGATCGCCCCGCTGCTGTCGACGGTGGTGATGCTCGATGCCCAATAGCCACCGACGCCGTTTCGGAGATGGTGTGCTTCGAGCCAGGAGGCGAGCGTTGACGCACGCTGGACCGCGACAGGCTGAGCCAGGGTGTAGCCGAGGCCCGCGGCAAAGCACAACGAGACGGCCGCGCAGAACACGCAGATCGCTCGGGTAGCCCAACCCGGTCGCGGCCGCTGCCAGGCTCGGGCGACGATCCGGCCACTGAGCACGCTGGCAAACAGGACCGTCGCGACGAGATAGCGGGCACCGGGTATGCCGTCGACGGCCAAGAAGACGAAGGTCACTGCCGAACCGAAGATGGCGATGACCAGCACGTCATCGAGCCACCAACGGCCGGGTTCTGTCTCGGGCTCGGAAGCCTCCGGGCTCTCGGGCCTGCCAGCGGCCCGGCGACCGCTGACGACACCTCTCAAGAGGTTCGCCACTCCCACAAGCGAGCAGGTAACGATCACGACAGCACCCACGATGTGAACATCCTGCAGGACTGTCGGGACCCGCCCTGTGTCGAACCGGTAGGTCAAGCCGACAAGACCTGCTCCGTAACTCAGCGCGCGTTTCAAGTTCACCAGCATCTGGGCGTGACCTGCGACGGACACCCCGGCAACGGACTCGAACGCGCCCATCGCTCGTGCACTCCAACTGAGGAGCTCGCTGACAGTGACTGCGACGCCGGACGCAGCCACCGCCGCGATGCCCGCCCGCCACTCGCGTCTTCGCAACATGGAAACGATGCCCGCGCCGAGTAACGGCACGATGCCATAGGCGACCATCAAGAGGTCGCCGAGCATCCCGAAGATGAGCGCGGCGAGCGCCGCTGCCCATCTCCAGTCGAAGCGGCCCTGCTTCAGTGCGGCGAATGCAAACAGAGCCAAGACGGCGGTGCTGACATGGAAAGCGCTGCCGAATAGGAACGAGGCCATTGCGTAGGTGGGAAGCGCGAGCAGCGCGACGGCAGTGGCAGCTCCGGCCATGGCCGCGCCGGCGCGGTGTCCCCGGCTGGCGACAAGGGCGCCGACCAGGACGGCGATCGCGCCCACAACAGCTGGTTCCCAATGCATGAGGCTGGGCTTGAGGCCATCGACGCGCACCGCCAATGCGTAAAAGAGAGCGTCGGTTGTCCAGAATGAATCGCGGGTCAGGATCCAGCCGTGCAGCAGTACGTTGCCACTGCCCATGGCCTGGCCCTCGAGGATCGAGGTCGCCCTGTCCGAACCACCTGCATAGACGCGCGCCGAGGTGGCGTAGAGGATCAGGACGAGCCCTGCGAAGGCCGACGACCCAACGGCCGCAGTGCCAACTCGGCGGGCGGTCGCCCTTGGCGCACAAGAACGGGCTGAGGGCAAGCTCAATCGACGACCTCGCGTCGGACGGCCTCGAAACGACAGGCAGGGAGCGCGCGTGACTGGGTCGCGAGCTCACCGATGACGCGCCTCACGGCGGCACGCTACCAGTGGGGAATCGTTGCTGAGCCCAGCCCGGGCAGCCTCGCCCCACGTCACAACCGATGCAGAAGCCAGGACCTATCAGCCGTGGATCGCGAACGACCGCCGGTTGAGTGGTCTCGTCGACCAGCTGCGAAACGTCCCGACGAAGCGATCGAGCTCATGGGATTGGAGGTTTCGCAGAGCACCGTGAGAGCCCAAACACAAGCTTGGATCGACGTAAGAATTGGGGAGCGGCACTTGACTCGGACACGGGCTAGCTGGTCTAGAGAAGGGACACGGCGTGACTTCGTATGGCGGCATCGAGATCGGCGGAACGAAGTGTGTCTGCGCGGTTGGCGACGGTTCTGACGAGGCCTGGACCGGTACGGTGATCTCGACGACCGATCCAGAGACAACGATCAAAGCGGCAGTCGACTGGTTCCACGAAGCGCGGAAAGGGTCGGGTTCCCTGGTGTCCCTGGGAGTCGCAAGCTTCGGTCCCGTCGATCGTGAGACCGGCGTCATCACCCAAGCAACCCCGAAGGCCGCGTGGCGAGGTGTTCCTGTGCGCGCGAGGTTCGAAGACGCCCTCGGCGTGCCCGTGCTGCTTGACACCGACGTCAACGCAGCCGCGCTTGCCGAATGGGCTTGGGGCGCTGCCCAGGGATGTTCCGACATGCTGTACGTGACGATCGGCACGGGAATCGGCGTGGGAGCGATAGTCAACGGGGCGGTCGTTCACGGACGGTCACATCCCGAGATGGGGCACATGCGGATTCCGCAGCACCCCGCCGATTGCCTGCCGGGTGCTCCCGCACAGATGTGGGCCGGTAGCTGCTTCAGCCACGGCAACTGTTGGGAAGGCCTGGCATCAGGCATCGCGAAGGCACAAAGGTCGGCTCTCTGGGCTCAGGCCTACCTCGAGCCCCCGGACACGCACCTGTTGGAGAGTGAGTACATCGCCCTTGGTCTCGTGAATCTCATCTCCGCGTATCGTCCTGAGCGCGTTGTAGTCGGCGGAGGCGTGATGCACGATGTCGCTCTAATGCCAAGGATCAGGCTGAGGACGTGCGAACTGCTCGACGCGGGTTACTTCCCAGAGGCACGTCAGATGGAAGAGCTGGTTGTCGAACCCGGGCTCGGGGACGCTGCCGGCGTAGCCGGAGCCGTCTTGTTGGCAGCGAAGCTGAGACCAGGACATCTTCAGAACCGCTCGATTGCTCGTTTGGCCAGTCACATAGAAGCAGGATTGACAAGGGCCTGAATTGCCTCCGTCTGCTCGATGCGATTCGTCGCCCCCCATCTACACTGCGGGTGCGGTGGCTGAGGTGGCTTCGTTGAGGGGTAGAGGGCGGATTCTCACGGCTGCGGTGGTCGGTCACATTTGTGCTGACCTGTGTCCGAAACTGCGTGGCGACGAGGAGATTGTCCCCGGAGCGATCGTCGAAGTCGGACCGCTGACAGTCCGCCCCGGTGGGTGCGTGGCGAACACAGGTCGTGATCTGTGCTCGCTTGGGGCATCTGTCCGGCTGGTCGCCGACATCGGGGAAGACGAGCTGGGATCGAGCCTCGTCCACATGCTCAACGAGTCCGGGCTCAACTGTCAGGGCATCCGTCGTGTGCGCGGTGCGGCGACGTCGTATTCGTTGGTGTTCGAACCGCCTGGAAGGGACCGAGCCTTCTGGCACCACGTGGGCGCCAACGCCTTTTTCGATGGTCAGCGTGTCACGCCGGAAAGCGACGACCTGGTGCACCTGGGCTACCCGGCGATTCTCCCCGCGATGTACGCAGACGGGGGCAAGGCCCTGCGGTCACTGCTGGCGCGAGTCCACCAGGCCGGCGCGACGACGTCGCTCGACCTTTCGACAATCGCGGCCGATTCGCCGGCGGCTCGTGTCGACTGGAGGGGACTTCTGGGACGGACGGTGCCGCTCGTGGACGTGTTGTCACCGAGCGTCGACGATGTTGTCAGCGCGCTCCG
>Ga0326728_10025912_pt1 | contig 10446 bp, 7 predicted proteins | sample MB3enrmetagenome_FD_207602 | JGI IMG/M metagenome (GOLD analysis project Ga0326728, IMG submission 207602) | Lab enriched peat soil microbial communities from McLean, Ithaca, NY, United States - MB31MN | ecosystem: Environmental > Terrestrial > Soil > Wetlands > Peat | place: USA: New York... | reverse complement strand
AAGCCGATCTGGTTGGCGCGCTTGCCCGCAGGCGCCGGATTGGGTAATCTTTTAGCGTGCAAGCGAAGCTCGAAAAGATTGGCGACGGGTTTGGGCTGCTTCTTCCCAGGGAATTGGTCGAGGCCTGCGGGTTCGGCAGCGAAGCGACCGTGACGCTTCAGGACCGGAGTCTGATTGTGACGCCGGAGCCCCCCGGCGCGCGGGACGATTGGGAGCAGGCGATTCGACGCATTCCCCAAGAGGCAATAGACCGCGACTTTGAGCAGTTGAAGGATTGCCGCGAAATGGCCAACGCATGGGACGAACACGGTTGGCAGTGGCCCGAAGCCGGACCGCATGAAGAGGTTTGAGGTCTGGTGGGTGACGCTGCATCCAGCCACCGGGTCCGAGATGCGGAAAATCGGTCCCTGCCAAAGCGGCCTGTCAATAGCAAGCGCGAAAAAACACCGGCACGTGCCGCAAGCTCAGCCGCATGCAGGACCCGTAGTCCGTAGTCCGTAGTCAGTAGTCCGTCGTCACGCCCCGCGCAATTTCCGCACGACGCTTTCCACGGCGGAGGCGTCGGTGGTTTTCCAGGAGAACTCAGGGGGGCGCAGCGCGCCGCCCATGAAGACGCGCGCGTTGCGGTGGAGCATCCCGCTCTGGACGGTGCGGCGGGCGCTGAGGTGGACTTCGGTGACGCCGGTGGCGGCGACAATGCGCTGGACGTTGGCCGGCGTAATGCCGCCGCCGGGCATGACGATGATGCGGCCGGCGGCCTGTTCTCGCAGGGCGGCGATCACTTCGAGACCCTCGAGGCAAGTCGCCTCCTGGCCGGAAGTCAGGACGCGCTCGACCCCCAGCGCAATGAGGGCTTCCAGGGCCTGGCGCGGGTCGCGGCTCATGTCAAAGGCGCGATGGAACGTGACCTTGAGCGGCCGCGCCAGAGCGATAAGCTCGACCGTGCGCGCCCGGTCGACCTCGCCTTCCGCCGTCAGGCAGCCGATGACCACCCCGTCGGCGCCCAGCCCCCTTGCCAGCCGGATGTCTTCGCGCATGACCTCCATTTCTTCCTCGTTGTAGAGGAAGTCGCCGCCGCGGGGCCGGATGATGACGTGCAGCCCGATCTTGAGGGCGCGCCGGGCGACTTTGATGCACCCGGCGCTGGGGGTGGTGCCGCCCTCGAGCAGGTTGTCGCACAGTTCCACGCGGTCGGCCCCGCCCTGCTGCGCCGCCAAGGCGCCGGCGGCGGAATCGACACAAATCTCAACCCGCAGCGCGGCCGGCACTCCAGAGCTTGCTAATGACATAAATCAGGACCGCCCCGCCGACCATAAACACCCCCAGCAGCAGCCAGGCCAGGTCCAGCCGATGATAGAGGAGGTTGCCCACGGCGAAAAGACCCGACCAGATGACTGCGCAGCCGGCCGTCCAGCCCAGCAGCGCCAGGGGAATGTTTTCGTGGGTGGCGGCCGCCTCCGCTTCGCTGATGCCCGCGGCCAGGCGGATGCGCCGCCAGCCGGGGCCGAACGGCCTGACTTTCTTGTAGAAGGCTATCAGCGTCTGCGGGTCGGTTTGCGGGCCGAGCCACGCGGTAAGGACCCAGCACAGGGTGGTGACGGCGACGGTGATCGGCAGGTCCAGGCTCACGGCGCCGCCGTGGATATGGGCATTGAGGAAAATGTGTTGTTTGTGCAGCAGGAGCAGGAGGACCGAAACGGCGAAGGAACTGACCATGGCGGCGACCTCGCACCAGGCATTGATGCGCCACCAGAACCAGCGCAGGAGATAGAGCAGGCCCGTGCCGGCGCCGATCTGCAGGATGAGATCGAAGGCGTTCTTGGCGGTGTCCAGGACGAAGGTCAACGCCCCCGCGCACAGGAACAGCCCCACGGTCACCCAGCGGCCGGCCCACACGTAGTGTCGTTCGTTCGCGCTGGGGTTGAGGAAGCGCCGGTAGCAATCGTGTACCAGGTAGGAGGCGCCCCAATTCAGATGGGTGAGGATGGTCGAAGAATTGGCCGCAATCAGGCCCCCGACCATCAGGCCCATGAAGCCCACCGGCAGGAACTTCAGCATGGCCGGATAGGCGATGTCGTGCCCCAGCAACCGGGGGTCCAGCCGCGGGAAGGCCGCCTGGATGTCGGACAACTGGGGATAGACCAGCAGCGAACACAGCCCGACCAGTATCCAGGGCCAGGGCCGCAGGACGTAATGGGCGATATTGAAAAACAGCACCCCGCCCAGCGCATCCTTTTCCGATTTGGACGCCAGCATCCGTTGGGCGATGTAGCTGCCCCCGCCGGGTTCCGCCCCGGGATACCACACCGCCCACCATTGGACGGCGATGGGCATCAGAAACACTGTCACCGCCGTGTCCCAGTTGCCGCCCCGGAAATCGGGCAGCATGTTCAAGTAGTTGATGCCGTTGGGACCGTGCTTGGCCGAAACCGCCGAGACCATGGCGTGCAGCCCGCCAACGTGCTTGACCGCAAACCACGCGGCGGCGATGACCGCGGTCATCTTGATGAAAAACTGGACCATATCGATGACCAGGACGCCCCAGAGGCCGGAATAGGCGGCAAAGACCACGTTGAGCAACCCGCAGAACAGGAGCGTTTGCCAGCGCTGCAGCCCGAAGAGGATGGCGGCGATCTTGCACGCCGCCAGCGTCACCGTCGCCATGATGAAGCAGTTGAAAAACAGGCCCAGGTAAACCGAGCGAAACCCGCGCACGAAACTGGCGGCCTTGCCGCTGTAACGGATTTCGTAAAACTCGAGGTCCGTCATCACCCCCGAGCGGCGCCACAAGCGGGCGTAGAAAAAGACGGTGGCGACTCCCGTGAGCGTGAACGCCCACCAGCACCAGTTGCCCGCCACCCCCTGGCGGCGGACGATGTCGGTCACCAGGTTGGGCGTGTCGCTGCTGAACGTGGTCGCGACCATGGACAGCCCGGCCAGCCACCACGGCACCGACCGCCCGGAAACGAAGAACTCGGACGTGTTCTTGCCGGCGCGCTTGCCGAAGAACAGCGCCGGCGCGAAGCAGATGAGCAGGGTGATTAATACGATGAGCCAGTCGATGGGATACAGGCGCATAGGCGGGGTGGTTCGTCAGGAGGCTTGCCGGCGGGGCGGGGTTTCAGCCCGCCTCCGCGGCCGGGTCTGCGGGAGGGACTTGCGAGCGCCGAGCATTGGTCATCGGTCTCTAGCGCATTCGGCGTCATCGGGCCGTATTCTTCAATGACCAAGGGCAGATTTTCAATCCCCAATTTTCAGTTGTCCGGGCGGAGTCAGCGGGCGGGCTTGAACTCACTTTTCCCTGCTCCACGCTCTTGGCGCCAGCCTACGGCGCAGCCAGCGAGACGCAGATCAGGTCTCTGCCGTTGTGAACGTAGGCGCAGCGATTGGCATAGGCCGGGTGGCACCAAGTGACGGTGCGTCCGCGAGTCTTTTCCAGTGGTTCGAGCAGGTGTGCGCGGCTGATCTCCTGGTAGCCGTCAGGCCGCAGCTTGGCGATGATGAGTTCGCCCTGGTCGTTATACAGGAAAGTGCGGTCGTGGTGTTCCGTCATGAACGCATTGCCAAAGAAGGCCCGCTCGCCGGTGCCCGGGGCATACGTTTCCCACTTGCGGTCGCCGGTCCGAGCATCCAGGCAGCGCAGGGCGCCGAAGCCGCAAAAGCCGTAGAGGAAGCCGTCCCGAAAGCTCGGCGTGCCCAGCACGCTGTGCAGGCCGTCGTTCATTTCCGATTGGCTGGTGCTGCGGCGGTTCCAGAGCAGCTTCGGCCCGTCGGGTCCGAGGTCCAGGAGCATGGAACCCTGGTAAAAGCAGGTCAGGAACAGGCGCTGGCCCTCGAGCCGCGGCATGGCGATGGTGACCTCCGGGCGCTTGGGCTCTCCGCCGAGCGGGTAGGGGTGCGACCAGAGAAGGCGGCCAGTCTCGGGCTCGAGGCCGCTGACGCCGTCCGGATGCCAGATGATCAACTGGCGCCGGCCGCCGATGGTATAGACCACAGGCGGGGCGTATCCGATTTCCACGGCCGCGAGAGCACGCCAAAGCTCCTGGCCGGTGTCTTTCTGGAAGGCCACCACGGCGCTGTTGCTCCCGCCGACGGTGCATATAAGCCGCTCCCCGTCCAGGAGCGGGTGAGCGGCCCAGCCCCAAGCCGGGGGCCGTGCCAGGTTGAAATCCCGCATGAAATGGCGCCCCCATATCACTTGGCCACGCTCTGCACCCAGGCACAGCAGGTCCCCCATCGCGCCCAGGGTATAGACCCGGCCCTGGGCGACTGTGGGCGTGGTCCGCGGCCCTTCTCCATAGCCGATGTCGTAGGGGCAAGGGTAGGCGTGTTCCCAAAGCTGGCGGCCGGTTACGGCGTCCAAACACAAGACACGCTCGCGTGCCGGCGAAGGCGCCGTCCCCGCGCTTTCGGCCGCCGTCCGGCCCTGGTTCGTGGCTGCCGGGGGGCGGTCCAGGACAAACAGCCTGTTGGCGGCGACCGCCGGACCGGAGTAGCTGGGATGGATGGCGACTCCCCAGAGCACCGGTGGGCCGTTGGAGGGAAATCGCCCGAGGATTCCTTCCTCACGCCAAACGCCGTCGCGGCGCGGCCCCATCCACTGCGGCCAATCGTCGCCGGCCGCCGGCCAGGCCGGCGCCAGCAGACCTAGGACGCCCGCCAGCCAGAAGCCCCGGACGATGCTCACGGCATAGGGGCTGTGCGCAATCGGGCGAGGTTCGCTCATTTTGCGAATGACTTCAGTTCCCGGATCAGCTAACTCCGAAGCCGCAGCGCCGCGACTGGAGAGTTGAGCCTCGTCGGTACGGGGCCGCTTGCGATAGGTGTTTGCCATCCAAAGCTATTGGATGCTGTTACTCGGAAGGATTGCTGCCGGTTTCGCCTACCGGGGCGGTTGGTTGGTCACGGCGCCCTCCGCCGGGGCGGTCTGCTTGAGGAAATCATCCAGAATGGCCGTATAGCTGTCCAACAACCCGCCCAGTTCGCCATTGAGCTCGCCGCGCTGGCCTCGCACCTGCTCGAGGGCGGCCTTGGCTTGGGCGCGCAAATCGCCGAACGTCATCTTTCCGCTGCCCAGGTCGCTCATCATCTGGTCGAACTTCTGGCTGGCCTCCGGCCCGGCCTGGCCGAGGAATTGCTCTCGCACCTGGCGCTGCGAATTGGTGTCGCCGCCCAATTGCCGGAGGAGACTGGCCAGTTCGGAATTGGTCTTGCTGCCGGACCACTGCAGCGCGCGCGCGAGTTCGTTGGTGGCCGGGCCGCGCAGGCGCGCGGCATTGCTCCGCGGGGTCAGACCGAAAGTGATGACCGCCACCTGGCCGCGCGGCAGGCTGACCTTGCCCAGGACATCGCTCCGCAGGACCACGGTGCCCGAGTCAACCGACAGCACCGTCCCCGCATAGCGGTCGCCGTTTTGCATCTCGACTTGGTCGGCTAACACGCGGCCCGCGCCCGCCAGCAGCGCTAGGCCAACCACGGCCGCCGCGGCCATCAGGCGCAGGTTGCCTCCGGGGAAGTGGAGTGACTGGGCCGGCTGCGGGGTGGGAATAGAGATCGCCTCGTTCTTCATAAGGCCAATTCTATCGGCTTTTTGGCCGACGCGCAAGATCTCTGGCACGGACCCTAACACGTCCAGGGCCGGGCGCGCGTCTTCGCCTCGTTCAGCGCCTCGCCAGCCAGCTTGACGTCTTCGGCGATCTCATAGTCGAACATGCCTGCCAGGATGCCGTCGGCGCCGTGTTTGAAGGCGAAACGGAAGGCGTCGGAAGGGGGGATGGCCCCGGCCGCCATGACCTTGAAGGCGAGCCACGGTTTCTGGACGCTCTGCATGACCTCGGCCGTCTCCTGCGGCTCGCGGCACCAGTAGCCGGGAAACTCATTGTAGGGGTCTTTCAACTGCTCGGGCTTCGGCCCGGTGGGATAGCGATGGTGATGGAAGGTCTTGATGTAGAAGTCGGCCTTGATGCCATGCGCCTCGCAGGCCTTGACCACGTCCAGGGCGTGGCAGCCCACCCCGGAGGGCACGCCATACTCCTTGGGCAGCTCGACTGCCTTGGCTACCAGGTCCAGCTTGCCTTCGGCTACCAAAGGGTCGGCGTGGACGCCCCAGAGGTAGATGGCCTCGCAACCATCCTTGAGCAACTCCTCCACCTGCCGCCGGTATTCGGCCATGTCGGCTTCGACCGGCGCGGTGGGGCAAATGATCCACTGGATCTTCCCGCCCCGCTCCTTGCGGTAGCGGCGCAGCACCGACATCGGGTGCTCGGGGTTGTGCATCGAGACGGTGTTGATGCCGTTGGCCTCGGCCAGGGCCAGCGTTTCCATGATCTTCTCGTCCGTGTTGTAGTGGGCGGCCAGCGTATAGACGTACTTCAGGTCGCGGCTGTGGGTGTAATGGGTCAGCAGGTTGCCGCCCAGGATCATGCGGCTGACCTCGAGTTTGCCGATCCTCGCCTTGGGCAGCGAGGCCGGCGAGGCCCCCGCGGCGGGCGCGGCCGGGGCTTCATTTTGGGCTTTGGCCTCCGCTGCCAGCGCAAGGCCCGCGGAGGATGCCAAGGCAGTTTTGACGAAAGAGCGGCGAGTCATTTCTGGGCGCATAGGTTCTACTGGGTTCACACGTCTCCCGGCAGGGTGCGACCCGCAGACCGCCGGGGCAATACCAATTCTCTTGACGTTGCGCCCTCAGGGTTTATTCGGCCCGGCCCAAAAGGAGGCTATTCAAAATAACATGAACAACTGGCGCGCCGGGATTTTGACCGCTGGCGAGGCGCGAGCGAGGCGCATACCCGCAGCGGTCTGCAACGAGCGAGCCACGAAGCCAGCGGCCAAAAGACCAAGCGAAAGTGCTCATGTCATTTTGAATAGCCTCCAAAAGTCAATCCCGCACCGCATCGGCGGCCGGACTGCCGGGCGCGGCCAGCGGCCGCCGCCGCAGCCGGTTTTGGAACCACAGGCGCAAGACCATGAAGAAGGCCTCCCGAATGATGTGCCCGGACATCTTCGAGCGGCCTTGGAACCGCTCGGTGAAGATGATGGGCACCTCGACGATGCGGAAGCCCTGGCGCCAGAGTTTGTGCGTCATCTCCACCTGGAAACTGTAGCCGGTCGAGCGGATGGCATCCAGGTTGATGGCCTCGAGCGCGCGGCGGCGGAAGCATTTGTAACCGCCGGTCGGATCGGTGAACGGCATGCCGGTGAAGACCTGGACGTATTTGGCGGCGCAACTGCTCAGCAACAGACGGCTCAGGGGCCAGTTGATGATGCGAATGCCGTGCAGGTAACGCGAGCCCAGCACCAGGTCCGCTTCTTTGCCGGCCTCGAGGAACTTCGGGATGTCGTCCGGGTTGTGGGAGAAATCCCCGTCCAGTTCAAACACGTAATCGTAGCCCTGGGCCAGCGCCCATTTGAAGCCGGCGATATAGGCCGGCCCGAGCCCGCCCTTTTGCTGGCGGTGGAGCGCATGGATGGAGGGGTGTTTGGCGGCCAACTCATCGGCCAATTGGCCCGTCCCATCGGGCGAATTGTCATCGACCACCAACAGGTCCACGGCTACCGGCAGCGCCAGCAGACGTTCGGCCAGGGGAGGAAGGTTCTCCCCCTCGTTGTACGTCGGCATTACCACCAGCGTGCTGTTCATGCAATTGGCGCGCGCAGCCAAACCAATAAGCGACCCGCCCGCGGAACACAAGCCGAGATTTCCCGCGCCGGTGATGGAGGGCGCATCTCAGGTTTTTCCAACAGGGCCTTTTTCGGAGGAATCTGATTGAGAATTGATTATTGAGAATTGGTTATTGGTAAATGAGGTCCTTGCGTGAATGCTGGCTGTTGGCCCTGGCGGTCGAAACGGATTTGCCCATCGACGACTTTTCCGATTCGGGCCGCGAACGCCCACAGCCGGTCTGAAAGTTCTTCGGGCAGCATCGAGCGTGGATATTAATTACCATTAACCAATTTTCAATTTTCAATTCTCAATAATTCTCAACGCTTTGGAACACATGCCCATTCGGAAAAATCTGAGCTGCGCTCGGTGATGGACTTCGCCCCGGTTTATGGCACCATCCCGGCATGGCTATGGCTGCGGAAACCGACGACGAACTCAAGGCGAGCGAGCAACGCGACCGGGAGTGGCTCGAAAGCGTATATCGCGGCGACAAAGAAAAGGACTTGACGCCGCGGGCGGTGCTGGCCGGCATGGCCTTCGGCGGCCTCATGTCGCTCTCCAACTTGTATGTGGGGCTCAAGTCCGGCTGGGGCCTGGACGTGGGCATCGCGGCGGTCATCGTCAGCTTCGCGGTGTTCAAGGCCCTGCGCGGCCTCGGCTGGGTCAAACGCGACTTCGGGCTGATGGAGAACACCATGACGATGACCGTCGCCGTCGGGGCCAGTTGGATTTCCTCGGCCGGCCTGGTGTCGGCGGTGCCGGCGCTGACCATGCTCACCGGCTACCAGTTTGTCTGGTGGCATCTCTCCTTGCTCATCGGGATCATCCTCTACCTGGGCATCTTTGTGGCCGTGCCCCTCAAGCGGCAGATGCTGCAAGACCCCTCGCTCCGTTTCCCCTCCAACGTGCCCCCGGGCGAGACGCTCAAGGCCATGTACTCCCGCGGCGGCCAGGCCATGATGAAGGCCAAGGCGCTCGGCTTCGCCGGCGCGGCGGGCACGCTCCTCGCCGCGCTCCGCGACGCCCTGAATTGGATCCCGGACCAGTTCCAAGCCCGCCTGGCCATCGGGGGCGTCAGTTTCACGAACCTGACCCTCTCGCTCGAGCCGAGCCTGATTTACATCGGCATCGGCGCCTTGTTCGGCATGAAGGTGGGCATGAGCATGCTTCTGGGCGTGATCTTGAACTACGGCGTGCTCGCCCCGCAGTTGATCGACGCAAAGGTCATTCATCACGCCCCGCCGCGCGTCCGGGCCGTCCTGGCGCCCACCCTGCCGCTCTCGGCCGCGGCTGGACAAACCCTCAGCGTTGCGCTGGCAGAGGCCAGCGCCGGGCCGGAACTCTCCGCCGGCGTCAACACCCGCCTGCTGCGCTACACCTGGACGGCGCCCGCGATTTACACCAACCTGGCCGCCCTCGAGCAGGACCTCAACGCCCCGGCCCTGGCCGATGGCTCGCCCAATCCGCTGCATAATGTCGTCAGCGCCGGCCAGGTGAAGAGCCTGAAGCTGGGGCGCGCGGTCCTGGCGCTCGAGGCGCCCTCGGCCACCAATTGGGAGGCCGTCCTGTCCGTTCCCACCAACCAGCCCCAGGCCATGGTCCGGGCGCTTGGATTCGAGCCCGGGGCAAGGCAGCTCCAGCGGGCCGGCACGTTCCGCAATATCAGCGCCTGGTCCCTCTGGCCCGGGGCCACGGTGCTGGTGGTCGGCGGGTTGCTCGCGCTGGCCTTTCAATGGCGCACCCTGGCGCGCACCTTTGCCGGCATCCTCACCGTGCTTGGCAACCGGGGAAACGCCCCGCGCGGCGTGCTGGACCACGTCGAGGTCCCGGTGCGGTGGTTTGTGGCCGGGTTCTTCATCACCGGCGTGGCGGCCGCCGCCCTGCTGGTCTGGCTCTTCGCCATTCATTGGTACATGGGACTGCTGGCCGTGCTGCTGAGCTTCTTCCTGGCGGCGGTGGCCGCGCGCGCCGGCGCCGAAACGGGGATTAATCCCATCACCGCTTTGGGCAAAGTCACGCAATTGACCTACGGCGCCCTCGCCCCGGGCAACATCCCCGCCAACCTGATGACCGCCTGCGTTACCGCCGGGGCGGCCTGCAGTTGCTCCGACACCATCGGCAACCTCAAGGTCGGCCACATGGTTGGCGCCAACCCCCGCAAGCAACTCATCGCCCAGCTCTTCGGCGTCCTGGCCGGGGTGCTGCTGGCCGTCCCGGCCTATTTCGTTCTGGTGCCGGATGTCAACACGCTTGGCGGCGAGAAGTTCCCCGCCCCCTCGGCGCTGGTGTGGATGGGCGTGGCCAAGGTGCTCTCCCAGGGGCTGAACACGCTGCCGAGCAGCGCCGTCCTGGCCATGATGATCGCCATCGTCGCCGGCATCGCGATTGTCCTCGTGGACCAGCTCTTTCCCAAGGCCAGGCCCTACACCCCTTCGCCCACCGCTTTGGGTCTTGCTTTCATCATTCCTGGGTCCACCAGCCTGGCCATGTTCCTGGGCGCCCTCGTGGTTTGGATTCTGGAAAGAAAAGCCCCCAAATGGAACGATTTCTACACCGTTTCTCTCGCCTCGGGAGGCATCGCGGGCGAGAGCATCATGGGGGTGCTCCTGGCGCTGCTGACGGCCCTGGGCCTCCGCCATTGAGACAAGCCGCCCGCGCGGCCGCGGCCACCGGCCCCGCCATGGGGGCGCGCGCGTCAAGCTAAGGTCTATGCCCTTCGGGGGTCCGCCCTGGCTTGTCCCGGAGGGACATTGTGAGAATAGCCCAACGCCTTCAGCGTTGGGTCG
>Ga0326728_10025911_pt1 | contig 10447 bp, 6 predicted proteins | sample MB3enrmetagenome_FD_207602 | JGI IMG/M metagenome (GOLD analysis project Ga0326728, IMG submission 207602) | Lab enriched peat soil microbial communities from McLean, Ithaca, NY, United States - MB31MN | ecosystem: Environmental > Terrestrial > Soil > Wetlands > Peat | place: USA: New York... | reverse complement strand
CAGCGTTGCCTACGGCGCAGTTACCGCGCAGCCAAACCGACGACCAGAGACAGAGTGGCGCCAAGGCCATGGAGTGTGCTCGGGGAAGGATTACCCGTGACCGGCTCGCGGCAGGGCTTCCCGTGCAACTGGAAGCCATTAAAAGGACCGAGGCGCAGATGGAGGCTGCCCGGAAGGGTGTTGAAGACGCAAGAGCAGAAAGCAAGGCCGTGCTCCTCAAGGGTGCCATCGAGGAAGTAAAAACGTACGCAGAGGAGGTTTTGACCTCTGCTGACGCCCTCCGAGGGCAAATAGAGACGCTCGGGGGGCTCGATAAGGCAAAGCGCGATATGTTGATCAGGACCGTGAATACCATTGCCTTCGGAGGAGAGGATCTTTACCAGGCGGGAAAGACAGGCTACGTGGCCGGCGAGGAGTTGCAAAAGAAGGTGGACAGTCTCTCCCACCAGATCGCCACCCTCACTATGGAGAGCGGCATTGTCGAAAAGGCTGGAGAGGAACTCTCGGGAAAACTGTGGGGGCCGCTTGGGGAACTCGGCTTCCGCAGCGTCAAGGTTTCCATCGATTTAAGCGTTGCCCTCGGCGGCGGCATGATAAGCAAGCGGGACCAGCAGGTGGCGCAGAGGAACCTTGACACCATGCTCGCCCAATACGAGCGGGCCAAAGAACAAATTTCAGAACTTGACAGGGACCTCAACGAGCTATGCAAGTAAAAGCTGCGGGCGCCGCAATAAGTGCGCTGCGCAAGAAATCCATCTGACGATCACTCGGCGATGTATCTGAAGCTGATCACCTGTTTCCGAGAAGCATGAAGAATCGAATGAGCAGGAAAGATGTGTGATTCGCGCTGGTTATGGCGCTGTTAATCGTGGCAGTCACCCCGCTCCACGCCGGCAACCGGACGCCAAAGATGCGCGCGAGCAAATAATCGTCTGGAAGACAAGGCAAAGCACTGAACGTGTTCGCAACTTTGCTCGCCGCAGGCGAGCCTTGGAGTGCGGCAGCCGAGCTGCCGCCTTGCACTCCGACCGGCTTCATGTCCCGCGGCAGCACAGGAAGAACTTCGGGGGTCCCATCCGACCTGTATTCTGGAAGAGAATGCGGACAGAAGGCGGCGTCCAGCCGCCGCACTCCAAGGTGCCTTCGGCACAGAAATGGCTTCTATGGACCTGCGCGCTTTCCATTCCGGTGATCTGGAGATACTCTACCGGATCGATCAGGCTTGCTTTCCCCCCGGCATTGCCTATTCGCGTGGGGAACTGAGCAGGTTCATAGGCCATCGGGGGAGCAAAACGTGGGTGGCTGAAGAAAAAAGCGAAGTCGCTGGCTTCCTGATTGCCAGCCGCCAACCTCCCAGCGTCGGGCACATCGTGACCATCGACGTCGTGGAACGCTGGCGCGGCCGGGGCGTCGGGACCTTAATGATGGACGCCGCCGAGAAATGGGCACACAGGGAAGGCGTGCGGTCGATCTACCTTGAGACTGCGGAGGACAACACGGCGGCGCAGCGCTTTTATGCGGGCCGAGGTTACAGGAAGGTCGAGAGGATCGAGAACTACTATACCGACGGAACGGCCGCCTGGGTCATGATGAAGGGGTTAAACAAGACCACAAATCGTTAACTGGCAAGTTCCCGAAGCCGGACGCGGCAATCTTGCGCCAAGCTGTTTCAGAGATTGACTTTCTCTGCAGATTACAGTTGAATTCCACAACTGAGTCAGAAGACCGACGAAAGAGCCAATGACTTTCGAGCTTGACTGATCTGAGGACCCCATGCCTGCAAAACTGACGTCATCTGACTACAAGGTAATTGTCGTAGGAATCGTGGTTTCCGCTCTTTCGCTCTCCATCGGCGTCAAATATTTCTCCCATGCATTTCCTGAAGCCGCCATTCGGTTCCGCGTGAACCGCAATGACTCCGCTCCCCTGGCAGAGAAGTTTCTGGCCGCGCGTGGGGTCAAGCTCAATGGTTATCGCCACGCGGCGGAGTTCGATTACGACGACCAGGCAAAGGTCTACCTGGAGCGCACGCAAGGCCTGGAGCGGATGAACCGCCTGACGAGCGGACCCGTTCACCTCTGGCATTGGTCCCATCGATGGTTCAAACCGCAGCAGAAGGAAGAATTCCGCGTGGACGTGACGCCCGTAGGCGACGTGGTCGGATTCGATCACGACCTCCCCGAAGCGGCGCCGGGCGCGGACTTGGACCAAGCCTCCGCCCGGACCGTCGCTGAGACTTTCCTCAGCCAAGTCATGGGGCGGAATCTCAACGACCTCGAGTTTATTGAGACCCAGAAGGAGAAGCGCCCGGCGCGCACCGACCATGACTTCACGTGGAAACAGAAGAGCGTGGATCTAGGCGATGGAAGCCTTCGCATCGAAGTGGAAGTGGATGGCGCCGCGGTGGCGGGCTATCGCGAGTTCGTCAAGGTTCCGGAGCAGTGGACTCGCGACTACGACAAACTCCGCTCACGCAACAATACCGCCGAGACAGTGGACACTGTCTTCTGGATCCTGCTGAGCGTCGCCATGCTGGTGATTCTGATTCGGCGTCTGCGTGACCGTGATGTGCCTGTCTGGATGTCCGTGGCTTTTGGCGGCGTCGGTACAGGACTGTTCCTGCTTGGGCAGCTCAACACCTTCTCACTGGCTGAATTCGGTTACACGACAACGGACTCGTACTCGAGCTTCGTCACGAATTATTTCTGGGAGAGCCTGCTCGGTTCGGTCGGCATAGGTGCGTTCATTTTCCTACTGGTGGCCGCTTCCGAGCCGGTTTACCGTGAGGGCTTCCCGAATCAACTTTCACTGCGCCGCTACTTCAGTTGGCAGGGTTTCCGAAGCCGCTCGTTCTTTATTGCTAACGTTGTGGGAATCTCCCTCACCTTCTTTTTCTTTGCCTACCAGACACTTTTCTATCTGGCGGCAGGCAAACTGGGCGCATGGGCACCCGCCGACATCCCATTTTCCGATCTGCTGAATACGCGTGTCCCGTGGGTGACGGTGCTATTTATCGGCTTCTTGCCCGCGGTTTCTGAAGAGATGCAGTTCCGGGCTTTCTCCATTCCGTTCTTGAGAAAGTGGCTGCGCTCAGCGCCTGTCGCGGTAGTGCTCTCTGCGTTTATCTGGGGGTTCCTCCACGCGAATTATCCGAATCAGCCGTTCTACATCCGCGGTCTCGAGGTGGGACTGGGCGGAATCGTCACCGGCATGGTTATGCTGCGTTTCGGTATTCTGGCCACACTGATCTGGCATTATTCCGTGGATGCACTCTATACGGCTTTCCTTCTTCTCCGTTCTCCCAACCATTACCTGATGGCGTCCGGTGCGGTCTCCGCCGGCATCATGCTGATTCCACTGATCGTCGCGCTGGCCGCCTACCTCAACACCGGAACTTTCAGCGATGAGGAATCTCTCACCAATGCGCGCGAGGGCGTATCAAGGCCAGTCCACGAAAAGGTCCTCGAACCAGGGACTTCACTCGTTTATGTGCCCTTGTCACGGAAGCGGCTGATTTGGGCGGGAGCCCTCACCCTCTTTTTCATTCTCCTCGCCACGATTCCCGTCTTTCGCTTCGGGGAGGGCCTATCGCTGCACACCACGCGCCCGCAAGCCGTCAGCTCGGCGGATGCCTGGCTCCGGCAGCATCAGGTGGATCCGGGGAGCTACCGCCGGGTGGCGTGGATTCATGAGAATGTTGACTCCCTCGCCGTCCGCTATCTGCTCGAGCACAAAACCATCAAGGAGACTGACCAAACCTACCGGCTGGCGACCCGCCTTGCATTGTGGCAAGTGCGCTACTTCCGGCCGCTCGAAAAGGCCGAGCACCGCGTTTTTGTAGATCCGGCCACCGGTCAGGTGTTCGGGTATCGTGCATTGCTGGACGAGGATACTCCCGGGGTTTCCCTCTCTTCTGTAGAGGCGCAGGAGCTTGCGGCGAAATACGTCGAGAGTCAAGGCTATCATCTTTCTGATTTCGACCTCCAGAACTCGGAAGCGGAAAAGAGGAAGGCCCGCGAGGACTACACCTTGGTGTGGCAGGCCAAAGCAGCTGATCCGCGAAACGTGGGAGACGCGCACTATCGCCTGGAAGTGGATGTGGCCGGCAACCAAGTCATAGGGTTTGTGCGGTCATTCAAACTTCCGGAAGCATGGGAGCGGGCACGCAGTTCTTCGTCATTGGTCAACTCCCTGCTCGGCTACGCCGGCATTTCGGTGGGGTTGGTGCTGATCGGGGTCGCCCTGTTCTTGCTCGTCAAGCAGATCAGGTCCGGCCAAATACCTTGGCGTCCGGCAGCGATGGTGGGCGCCGTAGTTATGGTTGTGATGGCGCTTTCCGAAATCAACCAATTGCCGGGGGCCGACCGCCAATATGCAACCTCTGAACCTTTGTCCGCATGGCATCTGACTGTTGCGGTCAGTTTGTTCGTCGTCCCGTTACTGAGCGGCCTGGCATGCTGGTTACTGGCAGGTCTCGCGGCAAGCTTTTATCCATGGGTCTGGCACCTCTTCAGACGTGCTTCACGGCTTGTGTGGCGGCGCGATGCGGCGGTGTGCATCATCCTGGGGCTGGCGGCTGAGGCAGGTCTCAGCAACCTGGGAGCGCTCTTTGCCAGCCGGTTTCATGCCGTTGCACCGGTGAGCATCGGCCTCTTTCCTGACATGTTCAATGCCGCCTGGCCGGGCGCCGGTTTCTTCTTGCGGGCAGTCGGATTGAGCGTCTTCTATGCCACGGGAATAGCCCTGCTCATTTTTATCGTTCGCCTCGGATGGTCGCGGCGGGCGTGGTGGCTAGGGGTTGGAATACTGCTGGTGTTGATCTCCTTGGGGCCCGCCAGCGCGCACTCGGCACGCGAGTTCTTCGCCGGCTGGGTGGTGAGCTTCGCTCCGTGGGCCGTTGCGGTGGCCATTGCGGTCTGGTTCTTCCGCGACAACGTGCTGGCCTATTTCGGCGCCGTCTTCTGCGCGCAGGTAGCCGGCCCGATGTTCTCCATGTTCGAACAACATGCTGCTTTCTGGCGAATGAATGGGTTGTTGCTGGCGGCCCTGGCCGCTCTCTTTCTGGCCTGGCTGTTTGTGGCAGGGCTCGGAACAAATGCACGAAACGAGCAATGATTGCTTGGTTCCTGCCCTCCCAGGTCCGCGAGCCTTTGACCCGCATCCATGCTGCCACACTGACAGGAAGCGGATTGCTTTCGCGCGATAATGCCTGCCGTTTTGAGATTCGGTACCGTTCACGGGACCGACGCACATCCAAAGCAACGCGGATTCCGCCATGAAACAACTGAAGCCGCAAATAGTTTGCCTTTACAGAAGCAACACAATTCTTGAGGCGTTAATCATGTTGGGGGATACTATGAAGACTCCTTTAACCTGCGTTCTGGCCATTTTGATGATAACCGGGGCATACTCTCTTAAGGCCCAGAGTCCCAAGCCATTGTCGATCAAGTGGGCCGAATCCACTCCCTTCCCGGCGCCTACCGCCGGTTATGCCGCTGGTGTGATTGGCGGCAGGCTCGTCATTGCAGGAGGAACGTACTGGGAAGGGACGAAGGGCCGCTGGACCAAGAAGCTATTCTCTGCCAGCACCCAAGCTTTCGACCCGCGAACCCGGAAGTGGGAGAAACTCCCGGACGCTCCTATCCCCTTTGGCTATGCCGCCTTCACAACTGTGGCGAACAGGCTTTTCGTTTTGGGCGGGCATACAGGCGCAGGTGTCAATCGCAAGATCTTCACGCTGAGGAAGAAAGGTGACCATTACGTGTGGGAGCAGTTTGGAGAGATGCCTTTCAACAGTCTCTTTGGCGGGGCCGTCAGCGTCGGGAAAACGATTTACGTGCTTAGCGGAAGTACCGAATTCGAACCATTCGATTCCGCTGGAACCTGTTGCACAACCAAGACTGCAACCAACACCCTGTTCGCCCTTGACACCGCACATCCCCAAAGAGGGTGGCGGCAACTCACTCCTTACCCGGGTGCAGTACGCTCGTTTTTCTCCACTGAGACAGACGGCAAATCTATCTGGATGTTCGGAGGAATCTTCCAGGCAGAACATAAAGACTCTGCCACCAAGTTCGACGAAGTGTTGCGGTACGATCTCGACAAAAAGCAGTGGGCAATCATGCCGCCCCTCCCTGCCGCGTCACTCGAAGGAGGAGCTCCATCGCCGCTTTTCGTTGAGGGCAAGATCCTCCTGGTCAGCGGGACCAAGAGAGTATGGCAACTGGACCCGCGGAAGCTGCAATACAGCGAGGTGTCCCCGCTACCTGAAGCCGCGTCCGTCGATAAGTTCGTCTGGCTGGATCATATGATCGTCGGAGCCGGCGGAGAAAACTCTCTTGAGGGTCCGCGCCGCAGGTCTGAGTGGACCTTCGTCGGGTGGTTGGAAGCAAAGTGAACTTCAGAGCTAAGAGGAACTCCGCGCCACTGTGAGTGGTTCCAGTAGATGCACGTTCAGTTGAAGAGTGATCGCCGCCAGATCTTCGTCCGACCTTTCCCAGATATGGTGGTCTGAAGTGGAACCGACCACAAAGGGCGGGGGAAGGCCAAGAATTCCGCTAAATCCTTAAGAATCCATGTGAAAGCGCAAGAAAAGGCTTGACAAGGCAGAGGCGCAAATCTATAGTGCGGTGGAGTAAAGTGGTTTCAGGTGGTCGAAAGTGTAATTCAGGGTAAATTTGGGGCGCCGAAGAGAGTTTTGGGGAGTCGAGATGCTACGCGGGAACTACCCAGCGACGGTGGACGGCAAGGGCCGACTGAAGATCCCGACTGACTTCAAGACTTACTTGGATGAGAACTTCGGCACAGAATACTACGTGACTAGCCTCGACGGGCTGTTCGTGCGCATCTACCCTCTTCCGGTGTGGCGTGAAATCGAGGAGAAGCTCAAGGCTCAGCCCTCGATGAACAAGGCGGTGAAGAAGTTCCTCGACCGTACGAATTACTTCGGCCAGATGGCACGAGCGGACAGCCAGGGCAGGATTTTAGTTCCCTCGGTCTTGCGCGAATCGGCGGCCATGCACGGCGAGGTCGCGGTGCTTGGCTACCTGAAGTACCTCGACGTCTGGAACAACCAGCGGTACGTCGAGCACTTGGAGCAGGAGCCGTTCACGGAAGAAGATCAGAAGACGTTGAGCGACTTGGGGATCTAGAGATCCCGAAAGGGCCGTGAGGGGCGGCAGATTTGGGTTTGCGAGTCGTGACCGATGACGCGATCAATCAAGAAGACGCACGGAATCCCGAAACCCATCGGCCCCACATCCCGGTTCTGTTGCGGGAGGCGATTGAGTTCCTCAACGTTCGCCCGGACGGAATTTACATTGACGCGACCCTCGGGGCAGGGGGACATGCCGAGGCAATTCTTCGGCAGCTTGGAAGCGGGAAGCTACTAGGGATTGACCGGGACCCGGTGGCTCTGGCTGCCGCCCGCGAACGGCTGAAGGATTTTGGGGAGAATCTGGTCACCATGCACGGAAACTTCGCCCAAATCGATGCGCTGCACGCCCGGAGCGGACTTCCGCCGGCCGACGGCCTGCTCGCCGACCTGGGCATGAGTTCCATGCAGATCGAGGATGCCTCCCGAGGTTTCAGCTTCAACACGCCGGGTCCGCTGGACATGCGTATGGACCCGGGCGCCGATGTTTCGGCGGCAGACCTGGTGAACCAGATGAGCGAGCGGGATCTGGCGGACATGATTTTCAAGTTGGGGGAAGAGCGCCACTCGCGCAGGATTGCGCGAGCCATTGTGAAGGGCCGTCCGTATCGATTAACCACCGAACTGGCGCAGGTGGTGACACGAGCGATCCCCTCCCGGGCGGCCCTCCACCACCTTCATCCCGCAACGCGCACCTTCCAGGCGCTGCGATTAGCGGTGAACGAGGAACTCGAAAGCCTGGAGTCGCTGCTCACGAAGGCGCTCAGCGTGCTGAAGCCCGGCGGCCGGGTGGTGATCATCAGTTTTCATTCGCTCGAAGACCGCCCGGTGAAGCGGGCCTTTCAAGCATGGCAACGCGATGGCCGGGCGCGGATCCTGACGCGCAAAGTTACGCGCCCGAGTGAAGAAGAAGTACAAGTGAATCCACGCTCGCGGAGTGCGAAGCTGCGCGCGGCAGAGCGGACTGGAACGCAAGACCAGGAACCAGCGCCGGGAATGCAGGAAACAGCCATCGAGAGCGATTGACGGCGGAAAGGGAGGGTGGGGTCGCAGCCAGGGGCACGGAACCGAACTCAGATTGCCTTGCACTTGAGCCTCGAGCCACCATTTCTTCGTTATGGCAACGGCAGTAGCCACATTACCGAGACCAAGGCGGCGTACGGTGAACCAGCCGGCGGCGGGCCGGGCCAGTTTTCAGGAAATCTACTTCGTCAAGAAGATTGACAACTCCCGCTTGGTGCGGGAAGTGGACAGGGACAAGCGCCACGAATGTTTCAGCCTGCTGGGACTGGGCGTTCTATTTTTCATCTTTGTCCTGCTTTTTTCGTGGCAGCATTTCCGGTGCGTGCGGGACGGCTACGAAATCGAGCAACTCAAGGGGCAGCAGGCCGCGATGGAAGAATGGAATCATGAATTGCGGCTGGAACAGGCGGGGCTGGCCGATCCGCAAAGGATTGACACGCTGGCGCGGGAGTATTTCGGCATGGTCTCGCCCAGCCCGCAGCAAGTGATCCAAGTGGGCGGAGCAGACCTGCCGCAGGAACATTCAGAGAGCGCGGAGTTCGCGCGTAACTCCGCCCCGGACGGCAGAGAGATTTCTCGCGAGCCATAAATCCCATGCTCCCACGCACCCCACAGGCACGGACGGCGAAAGCCGACCAGTCTCGCGCGATAAATCGAACTCTGCTGCTGGCCGTCATTCTTTTATTCTGGATGGCCGGTCTGATCTCCCGGCTCTACTACCTCCAAGTCATCGATTACGGCAACCTGCTTGCGCGCGCTCAGCGCCAGCAGCAGCACGTCATTGAAGTCGCCCCCCAGCGCGGGCAGATCTTCGACCGCCAGATGAACCCCCTGGCCATGAGCTTAGGGGTGGATTCCGTCTTTGCCGTCCCCAGCGAGATTCCAGACGCCCAAATGGTGGTGAATTTGCTCGCTCCGGTGCTGGGACTGGACCCGAACGACCTATTGGGCCGCTTCACCAACTCCCATTCATTTTGCTGGGTGAAAAGGAAGGTCACCACCGAAGAAGCGAACCGCGTCCGTGACCTCGGCCTGAAAGGGGTTTACTTCCAGCGCGAACCCAAGCGCTTCTACCCCAAGGGTAATCTGGCCGCACACGTCGTTGGTTACGTTGGATTGGATGACAAGGGACTCTCCGGTCTCGAGTACGGCCTGGAAAGCACGATCCGGGGCCGCCCAGGGCGCGTTCTTGTGGCAACGGATGCGCGGCGCCGGACGTTCCAATCGACCCAGTGGGAAGGCGAGCAAGGCAAGAACGTTGTCCTGACCCTGGATGAAAAGATTCAGTACATTGCGGACAAGGCCCTGGAAGAGGCCGTCCAGAAATGGAAGGCCGCCGGCGGCGTGGCCATCGTCCAGAACCCCAACACGGGCGAAATCCTGGCCATGTCCAGCCAGCCCACTTTCAACCCCAACGACTTTGCCAGGAGCCAGGCGGAAGCGCTCGAGAATCGCGGCCTAGCCTGGGTTTATGAGCCCGGCTCGACCTTCAAGCTCGTCACTGTTTCCGCGGCTCTGGAGCACAGGCTGGTTAACCCGGACGAAGTCATCAACTGCCAGCGCGGAAGCATCGTGCTGGCCGGGCATGTCATCCACGACCACAAGTCTTACGCGGACCTTACCTTGACGGATGTGGTGGCGAACTCCAGCGACGTTGGGGCCATCAAACTGGGACTGCGTCTCGGCCAGGACCGGCTTTATGAGTCGATCCGCAAATTCGGCTTCGGCGACAAAACAGATATCGAACTGCCCGGGGAGGAGCGGGGTCTTCTCAAGCCCCCCGCCCGCTGGTCAGGACTCTCGATTGGCGAAATCTCCATGGGGCAGGAAGTGGGAGTGACCCCCGTTCAACTGGTCACCGCCTACTCCGCCATAGCCAACAATGGCGTTCTGTTTGAGCCCCGGATCGTCCATGACATCTTTCTCGGCCAGGCACACGATGCCCTGCCTCCCGTCCCGGGGCACCGCATTGTGAGTGAACGAACGGCCGCCATCATGAAGCAAATTCTGGCCGCCGTGGTCGAACGGGGAACGGGAAAACCCGCCCAATTGGTGGGTTACACTTCGGGCGGCAAGACGGGCACGGCGCAAAAGATTGAGCCTTCCGGCGCTTATTCGAAAACGCACTATGTAGCCTCATTTGTTGGTTTTGCTCCCGTTGGGAAACCGGCGGTGACCATTCTGGTGGCCATCGACTCGCCGACGGGATCAATCTATGGGACAGAAGTGGCAGCCCCGGTGTTCAAGTCCATCGCAGAGCAATGCCTCGGT
>Ga0326728_10025910_pt1 | contig 10447 bp, 6 predicted proteins | sample MB3enrmetagenome_FD_207602 | JGI IMG/M metagenome (GOLD analysis project Ga0326728, IMG submission 207602) | Lab enriched peat soil microbial communities from McLean, Ithaca, NY, United States - MB31MN | ecosystem: Environmental > Terrestrial > Soil > Wetlands > Peat | place: USA: New York... | reverse complement strand
CCGGAGTCCCACCGGTCGGATTTCTTTATCGCCGATTTTCAGAAAACCCGGGGCCGCCTTTGCCAGTTGGTCCGCTCCTGCAACGTCCAGATTTTGCTCGGTTCGGGGACGCTGGCCAATGACGCGGTGGCCGCGCAATTGACTCTGGAAAAAAAACCGGGGCTTATCCTCAGCAACGGTGAATTTGGCGAGCGCCTGGCCGATCACGCCAAACGCTTCGGGCTGACGTTCGACACTCTGAAATTCCCGTGGGGCCAGGCGTTGGACCTCAACGTGGTGCAGCAGTTCCTGTCCCGTTCCCCGGCGGTGGGATGGCTTTGGTGCGTCCATTCTGAAACTTCCACCGGCATGTTGAATCCCCTGCCCGTCCTGCAATCCCTGTGCGCGAAAAGGGGCATCAAGGTCTGCGCCGATTGCATCAGTTCCATTGGGCTTGTGCCGGTCAACCTCGAACGGATTTATCTGGCCTCCGGCGCCAGCGGCAAGGGATTGGCATCCTATCCCGGATTGTGCATGGTTTACTACAATCATTCCATCGCCTCCAACACCGCCCTGCCGCGCTATTTGGATTTGGGCTGGTATGCCGAGCATCAGGGCATCGCTTTTACGCACTCCTCCAATTTGGTCCAGGCCCTCGACGCCGCAGTCAAACAAAACGATTGGGACAGGAAATTCACGGAAGTGGCCGCGGTCTCCATCCGTTTGCGCGCCCGATTGCGCGAACTGGGTTTCCGCCTGCTGGCCACCGCCGCCGAGGCCATGCCGGGAGTGGTCACAATCGTATTGCCCCCGGAACAGAACTCATCGGACTTCGGCCAAAAACTGCAGCAGGCCGGGTATATGCTCAGTTACAACAGCGATTATTTGCGCCGGCGCAACTGGATTCAAATCTGCCTGATGGGCGAATACTCCAAGGACAAAATCGAGTCATTATTGACCTGGCTGAGCCGGAACCCGGCCACCGCCGCAAAACAACTGTCCGCCCAGGCCGCTGTTTCGGAAGCATCTTGATTGAGATGTTGTTCATTTCAAAGCGCCAGACTGGTGCGCTCCAAAACGCTTCGCGCTATTCACCAGTCGTCAGAGAACGCGCCAGCGTCCTGGACTGCGGCGGCCCTCCGCCGCTCTCAAGACACTCATAATCCCCGCCCAAAAAACCGGGATGCGCCCCCGTTACCCCCCGTTGCACTTCCTTTCAGTTTCAGTTGCAAATCTTTTGGCGATCTGCTATCAGAGTTGAATTAAATGGGGCACTTTATTTTGATGAACATCCCGCGGAAGCTTGACTCTCTGGCAACCCCGGCCCGGCCCATGGCCCGAACCTTGTCCCTGGCGCTGGCGCTTTTTTGCCTGAATGGTTCGTCCTTGAGCGCCGCCCCTGTTTTTTCGGTCAGCAACCAGGTGCCCACTGATCTCAGTCAACTCAAGGGGAATGAACTCGATCCGGCGATTGTCATTTCCCCGCTTAATGCTTCCAACATATTTGTCGCCGCTTTGTCGGACGTTTCACCGGGAATCTTCACCGCCTGCAGCACCAATCAAGGCAAGACCTGGGCAACAAATCTCCTTGCCACAAATGGCTCCACCAACCTGCCGCCGACATCTGGAGAACCTTCCGTGGCATGGGATTCTTACGGGAACCTGTTTTTGGCTTATCTGCCGGCCCCCTACCAGGGCGTGGTCGAGGGCGTGGCGGTGGCCGTCAGCACCAATAGCGGCAAAACATTTGCGTTGCTGACCAATCTGGTCGTCCAAGACGCCACGGACCAACCGCGGCTCACTTCCGCCGCGATGGGCAGCGGCGCTGGAGCGCTCTGGCTGGTGTACAAGGACTATTCAGTGGCCAACTCGCCTTTGGTCGTTCAAGGTTTGCGGTCCGCCAGCCTGGGGAGCAATGGCAGTTTTGGTCCCGTGCAAATTGTCCCTGGCTCAAGCAACGGCGGTTTTCCTGACATTGCGGTCGGCACCGCCGGACAGGTCATGGTCGCCTATCAAAACAATGACACCCTGCCCGGCATATCAAAAGTTTTCGTCAGCTTGAATACAAATGCCTTTGGCACCAATGGGTTTGGCGCGGCCGTTGCCGCCACAACAGACGCCATCGGCGGCTTTACTTATATCACCGCGGAAAACACGGGAATTGGAGTGAACGCGGCTCCCGGGCTGGCATGGGACAATAATGCCAACAGCACCTATTATGGGCGGGCCTACCTTGTCTATACCGCGGAAGGACCCAATGGCAATCTGATCATCGGCGCCCGCTTCTCAACCAACAACGGCGCCAAATGGAGCGCGGAATCCCAGGTGGACGACGATACGGCTGGCTCCAACGATCACTTTTTCCCGCGCATGGCGATTGATGCCGCAACGGGTGTTCTTGCTTATTCCTGGTTTGACTGCCGGAACGATTTGGGGGCCAATTCGTCAGTGGTGACTCTTTCAACGAACTTCGGCTCCACTATCTTGAATTTTATGGCGACCAACGTCACCGTCCAGGTCACCACCAATCCGACCAATAATACCGTCGTTTCCACGGTTACGGATCTATCCGGGGTTGGAACGAATTATAGTGTGGTTATTACAGCCGATGATTTATACGGCCTCCAAGTGGCGGGGAGCAGCAATATTTTTTCAATTTATGGTCCCGGCGGCACGAACATTGTAATCACCTTCCTTGGAACGAATTTGTCAGCAACAAATGGCCCTCCGTTTACCAATACCCTGGTCAGTTTATCTGTCACCGATACTTTCCCCGATGCATTTACGGAAGGCAATGGCAATGAGGAGGCTCAGCTTTACACGACAGTCAGCACGAACGGCGGGGCGGCTGTCCAGCCGAATTTGCCGTTGATTTCAACCAACGCGCCCATTAACCAGCCTGCCCTCGGCTTTGTGTCTGATGTCTCGCGGTCCATGAGCCTTCTTGGGTATGGCCATTATACGGGCCTGGCCTTTTCCGAAGGCTGCTTCTTTCCAGTTTGGCCGGACAACTCCGACATTACGACGAATAATCCGGATGGCACGACAAACTTTGATCTTTACACGGCCAGTGTTGTTGTGCCGACCGCTGACTTGAGTGTTGTTATAACCAATTCCAATCCGGTCATTTCGGGCGCGGAGATTACCTTCTTTTTGATCGTCAGCAATAACGGACCTTTCGCGGCTAATGATGTCACCGTGACCAATATTCTGCCGGCCAACGTCACGTTTGAGGGCGCCACTCCATCCCTGGGCGGGAGCTATACCGTGAACGGTGGAACCCTCATTTTCACCTGGCCCGGCAGGACGCTGCAGGCCCATTCAAGCCTCACCAACATCATTTATGTCCAGGCCACCACCGGGGAGTATGTCACAAACACCGCCACCGTTTATTCGCCGCTGCCGGATACCGTTCCGACCAACAATATCTTTACGTATTTTGTGCCGTTGCAGGGTGAGGATTTGGAGTTGAGCATGGTCCTTTCCTCGACCAACCTTGTCGGCGGCCAAATTGTCACCAACACGATTACGATTGAGAACCTTGGCCCTGCAATCAACGGGAACGTTGTGGTCACAAATATCTATTCAGCCAATTGGACCAATCTCACCGTGCTTCAGGCGCCGGGAAGCAACACTATTGTCGGTGAAACCATTTCTTTCAACGTCGGTGTGTTGCCCGCCAATCAACCCGCCACGATACTGGTTACCGCCGCGCCGGCGGGTCTCAGCACAAATGGCGCCGTTTCGGCCGCTGTTTCCAGCCTCGATTACGACCCCAATTTGACGAATAACAGCGCGGCCCTCTTTGTCTCGGTTGGCGGAGAGGCTTTGGCCCTGGGGCTGACTGCCTCGCCCAGCAATGTCACAGTCGGACAAATAATCACTTATACCATCACTGTGACCAATCTCGGCCCTTCCCCCTATGGATTGGTGACAGTTACGAACACGCTGTCCCCCCTGGTGGGACAGGTGAGCGTAATCCAGGCTCCAAATCTTCCCACCGTCAATGGAAACACTCTGACATTCCCGTTGGGCGCTGTGGCTGGCGCCCAGCCCGCCACCATTGTCTTTAGCGCCGTGGCGCAAAGCGCCGGCACTGCCACCGACACAGCGGTTGTTGCCGGCCCCTATTTTAACACCAATTCTGTGAACGACACGAACCATGCGGTGGTTGCCATAGGCCCCGCGCCGCCGCCCATCACCAATTTCACCGTGACAGCGTTGGCCAGCAGCGCCTTTATCGTTTGGGACACCCCCCTCAACGCCGCAACGGTCCAGGTGGCCTACGGCCTGACCACCAACTATGGAAGCATTTCCTCCTTGTCCGGCCCCTCCACCCATCACGTCGTCCTGCTCACCGGACTGATGCGCGACGCAACATATTATTTCAACGCCCTGACATGGGAGGGGGGAACCGTTTATAGCGACACCGGTAGCTTCGCCACCGTGGACACGCTGATTCTCAACACCGACAACGCCATTTATTCAGGCTCCTGGCCGGAAGGCTCGTCCTCCCTGCCGGGAATCTATGGAAGTTATTTTAATGTCGCGAATACGACCACGTATTATCAGACGGCTTCGGCGACCTATACCCCGCAGATTCCCGTGCCGGGTTTTTACAAGGTTTCCACCTGGTACCCCCAATCCGCCAGTTTCTCGACCAATTGCCAGATGTTTGTTTCCGGGGCGACCAATGTGATCATTGCCAGCGTCAATCAAACCACCAACGGCGGAAGCTGGCAGCCGTTGGCCACCAACCTTTATTTCGCCAGCGGAACGGGCGGCAATGTTGTCATTTATAATGACACCGGCGAAACAAACAAGTTCGTTGCCGCCAACGCCATGATGTGGTCTTATGTTGACTCTCAAGATTATCCCACCAACGGCGTCGTCCCGGCCTGGTGGTCCACTTTCTACTTTGGCACCAACTCAGCGGCTGCCGCTTCCAATTACGCGGCTTATGTTTTCGGCGCGCCGCCCAACGATCCGGCAAACACCCCGAATTTCTGGGTCAGCTTCCCGGCGGGCAATTCTGTCATGGTGGGTTTTGCGCCGTATCAAGGCGGCCGCATCTACCAGCTCCAAACCACCACGAATTTGTTGAATCCATACTGGGTAACGCTGACAAATCAGCCGGCAATCGGGACCAACGGGACCGGTATGTTCACCAACGGCACCGGGTATGGGGTCTTCAACATAACGCAACCCAACGCCGCCCAGTCCTTTTTCCGGCTGTCCGCCCAACTGGTTCCCGAATAGTTTTACTCCAACCAAATTGCACAACCGAAAAAAATTGCCAGGCAGCGGGGTTTCTGGCAAACAAAGGCGCTTTATATGCGAAATCTCAGCACCTTTTTCAGATGGCTTTGCCCGGGCGCGGCTGCGCTGGCGCTGCCTTTCCTCTGCGTTGGAGCCGACAAGCCGGTAAATGTCGTGCTGCAATACCACTTTCTCGGGGCCGCGCCATTGGCCGAAAGCACCAATGCCGCCGTTGCCAAACGCGTCTTTGCCCTGCCATCAACCCTCCGCTTTGAAGATTTGGTTCTCAAGCGGCTTTCTGCGAGTCTTGCGGATTCGCTTCATTTTCAAACGAACCAGCAGACCGTTTCATTGCTGCGGCCTTTGCTGAACGACCTGCTGCAGGCCGAATCCATCGCCAGCCTGGGCGGTTCTTCCGGCAAGTCCATCAATTATGTTCTCGCCATCCACCTTGACAGCCAGCGCGCGCAGGTCTGGCAGCAAAACTTGAAGACCGCAAGTCATGGGCCGGGAGAAGAACTCCGCGCTGAAACGTTCTCCGGCTGGCAATGGAATAAAGGGGCGAGCGATTCATTTTGGATGGTGCCGGCGCGGGACTGGTTGTTGGTGGGCAGAGGCGGGGATTTGGCGTCTGTTCGCTCCGACTATTTGCGACAAATTCAAAAGACTGGACGGCCCGGCCCGGCCCTGGATTCCAACTTGTTCGAGGCGGATGTGGATTGGCCCCGGCTGGCCAACTGGTTTCCATTGTCTTCCTGCCCCTTAAAACTGGCCCGCACACAAATTGCCATCAGTGCGAAAATGCGGGGTTTTCACATGACCGGCCATGTGACGTATCCAGAGGCGATTCAATGGCAGCCTCACCCAATGAGCCTCCCAACCAACCTTGTGCGCGAACCTCTGGTCAGCTTTGCCACGGGCCAGAATGTGGAACCGTTCCTGAATTCGGACGAAACCCTCTCGCGGTTCTGCGCCAATCCGTTGAGCGACCAGTTCTATTTTTGGTCAATGAGCGAAATGCCATTCGAGAGTTATGTGGCGTGGCCTGTGAACAACCCAAGCAATACGATGCTGACATTATCCGGCCAGGCCATCGACGCGCTGAATCCCAAGTTGCAAAAGTTCGACGGAACAAAACTCACTTGGTCGCCCAAGACATCGCAACTCGTTTGGACGAAGCTGCAAATAATCGTCCCCATCATGGCGCCGGCGCCGGAAGGAGACGGCCCATTTCTTGTCGCCAGCCTGTTCCCGGTGACGAAGGGGACCGGGCCCGCTCCGCAAGAATTGTGGAAACAGTTCAAGGGCCGGACCGATTTGGTCTATTACGATTGGGAATTGACCGGTCCCCGTGTGCAGCGCTTGCTGCCCGTGACGGAAGTGCTGCCGATCCTTCAGATGCTTGGCATTGGGCCGCGCGAGCCATTTGTTGCCGGGGCATCTCCCGCCAAGCCCGCCACCAATACTCTTGTTGCCCCTGGCATTCAATCCCGCCTGAACGCTCAAAAGGAATGGCTTCTCGGTTTGATCCCCTTCCTGGGCAACACGGTCACAGAAGTGACCAAGACCGGCCCGAACGAATTGACCATCGTTCGCAATTCACCCTTTGTTTTCTCGAGCCTGGAGCTGGTTCTGCTCTCCCACTGGCTGAGCGACACGCCGGCCGGCCCGCTCGACTGGAGTTTGCTGCCGCAACCGAAGGTGTCCAGGTCGGGACTGCCTCCGCCTTCGCATTAGCAGGCTTATGCTCAAATTGGGAGTGAACATCGATCATGTGGCCACCTTGCGCGAGGTGCGTTACCGCGGGCGCGAGGGCGGCGAACCGGACCCGGTTGGAGCGGCCCTCATCTGCGAATCCGCCGGCGCGCATGGCATCACCGCCCACTTGCGCGAAGACCGCAGGCACATGCAGGATCGCGATATCCGAAAACTCCGCCAAGTCCTCAAAACCCGGCTCAATCTCGAAATGGCCAACACACCCGAAATCCTGTCCATCGCCTTGCAGGTCAAACCCGACATCGTTTGCCTGGTGCCGGAGCGGCGCGCCGAGGTGACGACGGAAGGCGGGCTGGACGCGGCCAGCCAATGGCTGGCCCTCTCTGATACGCGCAAGAAAATCAATGACGCCGGCATTCAAGTCAGTCTTTTCATTACGCCCGACCCGGCGCAAATAGAAGCCGCCGCGCGCGTGGGCGGCCAATTCGTCGAATTGCACACCGGCGCTTTTGCGGAAACCTTTCATCGCAAGCGCGAGCGGGCCGTGGAACTCGAGCGCCTGATCGCGGCGGCCACGCAAGCCCATCAATTGGGCCTGCAAGTCAACGCCGGTCATGGGCTGAATTATCGAAACGTTCCCGCCCTTCGCCAGGTGCCTCATTTAGTCGAGCTAAACATAGGGCACAGCATTATCAGCCGCGCCATCGTCGTTGGCCTGTCCACGGCCGTTCGCGAGATGCTGCTCGTCATGGAAGAAACCGGCCAACCTTGAACCTTACACAGCCACTTTGATACTCGGTTCCGGCATTGACATCATCGAAGTGCAGCGCGTTGAAGCTGCCTGTGAAAAATTCGGCGATCGGTTTCTGCGACGTATTCTTCGCCCCTCCGAGCTGGCCTACTGCCTCTCTCACAAATCCCCCGGCCCATTTTTGGCGGCGCGTTTTGCCGGAAAAGAAGCCATCTCGAAGGCCTTCGGCACCGGGATCGGACGGCAATTGGGCTGGCAGGACATGGAAATATGCCGCAAGGATTCCGGCGAACCTTATGTGATCCTGCACGGCAAAGGCCAAACCCTCCTGCGCGAACGGGGCGGCCGCATCGTTCATCTGAGCCTCAGTCACACCGCCAAACAAGCCGCTGCCGTCGCCATTTTGGAAAGCGCCTGATTTTCGCCTGACCCTTCTCCACGCCGCTGCTTTAACTACTGTCCCGCCTCTTTAATCACGGCGTCAAACGCGGGTTTTGGCTGGCCTTTCTTGTCGAACAGCAGCGGGTTGCCGCGCGCCCGCCAGGAATCGGCGTCGGTCACACCCCAAAAGGTCACCAGCTTGACCACATCCTTGTGCTTGAGGAATACGCCGAAGAGATCGGAGTAACGCCTGGCTAATTGTTGCTGGAGGTCGTCGGAAAGACCGTCGGCGGAGGAACTTTCCGCGGCTTGCGCCTGGGCGTTGTCGGCAACGTCCGCGCTGATAGTTCGCTGGCCGCCGCGGGAGCAGTCAATGTCCAGTTCGGTCACCATCACTTGCAGCTTAAGCCCTGCGAAGGCGGCGATGGCGGCGTCCTCCTGCTCCACGGTCGGAGAGATCAAATTGCAGTGTCCCTGCAACCCTATGGCCGTGACCGGCACGCCTTGGGCCTGGAGTTTCTTGAGCAGCGCAATTGCGCCTTTGCGTTTGGGTTCGCTTTCCAGGGCATAATCATTGTAACGCAGCACCGCTTCGGGATCGGCTTCATGGGCGTACTGGAAGGCTTTGGCGATGTAGTCCTCGCCGATGATCTTCATCCAGGGCGATTGGCGCAGGGTGCCGTTGCTGTTCAGGGCCTCGTTGACGACATCCCAGATTTTGATGCGGCCCTTGTAGCGGCCGACGACGGTCTGAATGTGGTCGTGCATCCGCCGGAGCAGAGTCTCGCGGTCCACAGGCTGGCCGTTGGTATCATGGAAAACCCAGGGCGGCGTCTGACTGTGCCAAACCAGCGTGTGGCCCACGATGAGCATGTGGTTGGCCTCGCCGAACTTGACATACTGATCCGGCCCCTCAAAAGCGTAGGCATCCGGCCGTGGATGGACCGATTGCCACTTCAAAACATTTTCCGGCGAAATCGAGTTGAAATTGGCTTTGATGATCGGATTTCCGCGGGCGTCCTCCCCGGAAAACTGATTTTGATTGACGGCAACGCCGATGAGAAAATCCTTCTTGTAAACGCCTTTGAGCGTCGGCGGCCCTTTGGGGACTGTGGTGCAACTAATCATGGTCAGCAGGCCCGCAATGGGAAGTCCCAACAGCATGGCAAAAATAGCCGGGTTGAAGATGGGGTGTCTTTTCATCAGGGATCAATTCAGGCGTGTTGTGGCGTCCTCCATTATTGTCGTAATCCAAAGTATTTTGCCGCGCCCCGCCCCCTCTGTCCACCAAAAAATATAACCACCGCAATGAGGCTGCAAAAGACAGTGGCTTGTGATTGAAATCGGTTCATGGGCCAATAAGACATCGGCAGCCATCCCCGGGGGAATGCCGGCTAATTCATTCTTAATTCCTTGGCTTTCCCGTTCCACTCCACCGTCACTTTGTCAGGCGCGATTTTCAGAACATGCATGCCTTCCACCGAATCCCCTTCCGCACAACTCCTGCCCTCCAGTATAATGGAAGGATGCGAGGAGGAATAGAAGATGCCCTGAAGCCTCGGCTCGTCGCCTGCTTTCCGGGCCGGTGGAGCCGGCCATTGCACCGGCATGGCGGCGATGGGCGGCGCGGCTGTGGTCGGCACGGCAACCTTGGGGATGAATTCATCGAGCTTGGCGATCATTGTGTTGGGGCCGCCGGCCAGGTATCCCGTTTGCTTCCAAAGGACTGTTCCGTCAGGCTTTAAGGCCACCAAAGTGGGGAAACCCTTCACATTGTACTTCTCTTTCAACGCCTTATTGGCTTCCTTCAATTCATCGGACTGTGGTTTCCGCCTCGGAAAATCGACCTCGACCAGCACCAGGTTTTTCCTGGCATAGTCAATGAATTCGGGTTTCGAAAAAGTTTCCGCATCGAGCTTTTTGCACCAACCGCACCAATCCGAGCCGGTGAAATCGAGCAGCAGCAATTTGTTTTCCCTTTTGGCTTGATCCATCGCCTGCGGGACGCCGGCCAGCCATGTCGAATCGGCTGCAAATGCCTGGCCGGCAATCCAACAAGTGAAAAGGGCAAATATAATTTTTCTCATAAACCATTGTTGACCGGCTTTTTATCGGCATTTGCCATTCCATTCTTAAGTTCATCCCATTTCCACCAGGACGTTATGCTTCCGCCCGTCACCCTTCGGACGGAGCAACTGGTCCGGGATTTCGACACCGTCCATGACAATGCGACGCACGCCCTTCATGACGCCTTTCGGATTCCGCACTTCGATGTCAAATGTTTCACCCCGAAAAACGCGGCTCACTGTGAATCCCTTCCACTTTGCCGGAATGCAAGGATCAACCAGCAAACCGTCGTAA
>Ga0326728_10025909_pt1 | contig 10447 bp, 11 predicted proteins | sample MB3enrmetagenome_FD_207602 | JGI IMG/M metagenome (GOLD analysis project Ga0326728, IMG submission 207602) | Lab enriched peat soil microbial communities from McLean, Ithaca, NY, United States - MB31MN | ecosystem: Environmental > Terrestrial > Soil > Wetlands > Peat | place: USA: New York... | reverse complement strand
TGTACACGCTGTTGGCGTATGAAACGATGTGAAGTGATGCTTGGAAGTCCAGGCTGGTCCATATGTCGTCACACAGGCCTTAGAATATATTTTCAGGTGCCTTATGAAGCTCCGCTTCCTTATCTCGATTTTGTGTTGCTAGCTGTCGTTGCACAGCCTGCTGGCCTGGAGCAGCCGCAGGAACTCCTGACCAAAGGCCAAGTGATGGACTCGGTGAAGGCAGAGATGAAACCCCCGGAGTTGGTTAAGCTGAACCATGATCGTAGAATCAACTTTGTGTTGAGCGACGAATACCTCCTGGCCCTGCGCACGGCAGGCGCGCAGGAGGGTCATTCAGGCATTGCGCGCCACCCGGCCCAACCCGCTGAGCAACGAGCAAGTACTGTATTGTGTCGGCGTCATTAGGTTGGTGGCGCTTACGACTGCGCAAGTCTACAAAGCCTTAAGTTTAAAACAGCCGATATTATGGTTTCCCCGTTTCGCGTGCTTGGCGGGCCTAGGATAGCGCACCAAACCTCAAATCCGAGTACTCCAGAAGCGCGTAAGCTGAGCGGACAACTCAGACGTGACGCAGCGGACGGACAGCCGTAAGACGACCGCTAAATTCTAACAGTAGAGCACCCGCTGTGGTAGGATTCTGTCACCATGAACGAATTCCCCGCCGAAATATGTGAGGCACTGAATGCCTACATCTATCGCCTCGAGGACCCTCGAAACGGACACACTTTTTACGTCGGCAAGGGGCGAGCCAACAGAGCCTTTGCTCATGTAAGACTTGCCATAGAGGGTGAAGAAGGTCTTCGATGCGACCGTATCCGTGAACTCAAGGCTGCTGGCTTAGAGCCGAACGTCATCATCCATCGACACGGGCTTACTGACGAATTGGCTTTGGAGATCGAGGCAGCGCTTATCGACGCATATGCCAGGGAGGACCTCGCGAATGAGGTGCGGGGTCACGACACAGATCGCGGAATGATGACTGTCAGTGAAATCGTCGAGAGCTATGCGGCAGCGCCTGCTCAAATTACAGTCCCGGCCATTTTGATCAAGATAGAGCGGGAATGGCATCCGGCACTGACCGCAGATCAACTTTACGAGCGGACTCGCAGATATTGGAGATGCAGACCAGAGAAACTACCCACTCCGCCCCGGTACGCATTGTCCGTCGCACGCGGCCTCATCCGTGAAGTCTTCGACATCCACTCTTGGGAAGATTATCCCGACATGTCCCAGGTAGTTATCGATCCGACTAGGCATCAGCAACGGCGAAGCGAAGCCGACCAGAAGGGACAAGCCCGCAAAGGGTTCATCGGTGCCGTGACCAGTGATGAGAGGCTACGCGCTGCACTCATCGGTAAGAGCGTTCGTCACTTCCCCTTTGGTAAAGGGGCTCCGTTTGCTTATGCCAGCTGTAGCAAACGATAGGCCACCCCTTTCGAAATGAGTCCAGCGGGATTATATACTGCTCTCCTCGCTCTGCATCCGCAGCATCACCCGCCTCACCTATCCGAAACTTTCACATCTGTTTTCGCCAAACTGGACCCCGATGTCGCAGATCACCACCCGTGTGTCGGTTAGGTTCGAAGCCAGGCCTGCATTCGGAGAGCAAGCTCGGTGGGAGAGTCCCGACTTGGTATCACGCTGCCATTACTCCTGACCCGCGAGGCCGTGTGCCGGCTAAACCATACTTGAAAAGGAGAAGTACATATGATCATTGGTGTCACGCATGACAATGACGGTCGCGTCGTCCAGCGGCTGTCCGTATCCACTAAGGTCTCTATCGGGCTACCGCCCAATGGAGATCGCAACCATCCTACGAAGCTCGACCACTTCGTCTTCCTGCGCAAGAAGAAGACGGCCAATAGGGTCGAGTGGGAAATCGACCCGGAACTGACCAAGCACTACGGAGAGCAGTGCCGGGATCTTCACATTATGTTGATCGACGACGACATCGAGAACGTCTTCCCCAGTTCCTATGCTTGGTGGACGGCCACGGAGCGGAAGTGCTGGGGTGACGGAGCGTCGGCCACGCGACGCACAGCCGAGAAACCTGGCGGGCAGCCCTGGAAGCCATGTGGCAGCGGATGCCCGGAGCTTGATGCCGGCCAATGCAAGCCGGGAGGTGATCTACGCTTTGTGTTGGCGGACTTTCCACGGCTAGGGAGCGTCTGCCGTATCCACACGTGCTCATACCGTTCAATCCGCCAGATCCACTCTGCCTTGCAGGAGATCCAGACCTTCACGGGTGGTCGCCTGGCCGGGATCACGGCCAAGCTGACGGTTCGCCCGGAGGAGGCTACGTATTTCGACCGCAAGGAGAAGAGGAAGAGAACTGCCTCCATCTGGGCGCTGAGCCTGGAGGTCGAAGGCGACGACATGCAGAAGCTCATCGCTAACCTGACAGAGAATGCGCGGCTGTTTGCTGAGACTCGGAAGCTGCTCGGGTCGGGTGGCAAGGTGTTTGAGGTCGTTGAGGACGAACAGGAGCAGGCTCCGGAGGTCGCAACGGAGTTCTATCTGGCGGCGGCAAATGGCGCTTCGGCCAGGGAAGGCGCCACGGCAGGGTCTCCTTCCGATACGATTCCCACCGTAACTGCGCCGCAGCCAACGCCGAAGCCTTCGCCCCCTGAGAACAGCACTGCCCCGAGTGGGGGAAACGGATCGGGCAAGCCACCGGTGGAAGGGGCCGCGGCATCAACGCTGATGGCGAAGCCTTCGTTCCCTGCAAACAACGCGACCCCGAATGGTGGGAATAGATCTACCACGCCAGCCGCCGACGGGGTCGCCTCGCCTCCTGCGCACAACAATGGTAACGGGTCAGCGACAGCTTCCGAATTCAACCAACTCCGCAATGAGTTCCTGACCGTGGCACGCCGTGTGGCCACAGCCAAGAAGCAAGCCATCGCCGAAGTGGTCGAATGGGCAAGCGGCGGAGCCTTCAAGTACGGCGACGTCGGCCGTATGACGGAAGCCGACACGCCGAAGTTGCGAGCGGCCACTGAACTCATGGCGTCGGCCGTCGCAAGCACAGTTCGCTGACGGATGGGTCCTTTCTTCTCCACGTTTACCCGCCTTGAACCCCTGCCTCAAATCCCACCACCATGGAGCGCTGGCCCACCTCTGCGCTTTGGACCGGCGTACGCTTGCCGGCGCTCTGCCCCCTAGTGGCGCCCATGGATGCAACCTCTAGGCCCAAGTAGTGGCATAAGAGTGCGTTGAATTATTCCGCCCGTTAAGGTGATAAACGGGATTATCGCGCGCTGAACACGATGCCAAGAATGAATCATGGACAGCCGGTCGGACTCTCCCTGAGTGATGCGCGGTAGCAATTTGGGCACACTATCCTAGGAACACCGTGTTCAGAGTTCCCTTACTTTTGTCGCAATCGCTGGATTGTTGGTCGCCGCGAGCCTCTTCACTCGGGCGATGTACTCCTCGCATACTCCGCGCTCCCGAAGACCCTTCACGATGTACTCGACATACTCAAGGCTAGTCTTCAGATCTGGGGTCGGATTTCGCACACGGTAAGTAAGCGCCTTAACGATCGTGTCACCGTCCTTCCGAACAGCGATAGTTTCTCGCCTGTAGTTAGTTCCTTCGCCTTCGATTTCGTCGAGGGATTTCCTGTTTTGTGCAGCGGCAGTCTTCCGCTCAATGAGGAAGTCGGGCACCTCATACAGTGCGCCCCACACATTGCTTCCAGGGCTCACTACGATATCCGAAGCGGCACACTTTCGGTTGCTGCTCCAGACATCGAAAGCAAGTTGCAAGCCATCGACCGTCTCCGCTATGTCAATGAACTTCGCGTCGCCGCACAGGCGGTCCTTGCTGTTAATCTGGCTTTCCAGGCAATTGGAGCCGTACTGAAACACCAGAGCCATAGTTGCCTCGAACGGGATTAGCGGCTTTCCACAGACTTCTGCCGCATTCGCCGGAAAAGTTCCGCTTGCTCAATCGCGTCGTCAAGTGCGTTATGGGCATGACGCGGGGACGAATCCTTAAATTCCTTCGGTATGCGGCTCGACCGGGTGTCTTCCCATGTGACTCCGCTCATGCCCATGTAGTAAGACTTGATGTCGATGCCGCCGATGCCGAAAGGATTCTCGCCCAGATACTGATGAAAATAGAAATTAACGAAGGCCCAATCGAACGTGGCGTTGAAGCCCACAAAAACTGGTTTCCCGGCCTTTGCGACCGAACTCAGCCAATCGCTAAACGCGACCATAGCGCCTTTCGGATCGCGTCCGGCCAGCGCGAAGTCCTGCAAAGTCCGGCCGACGACCTTCATTGCTGCGGGCACCGACTTGTCATTCAGAGGTTTGAATTCGACATAGAAAGTAGCTTGTGGATCGTTCACGGACACTGCGCCGAGCGAGAGCATGCTGTATGTTGGGGGAAGCGGTCCAGCAGCTTCAACGTCAACAGATATGTAGACTTCTCGCACATCGCCTCCACGGGCCGTTATGCCATCTTCACAATCAGCGGTCTGTTGATGTTCTTTTTCCAAAACTGAACCAAAGCCTTTTTCCTATCTGCAACAGAATCGGCGGCTTTCCAGAAGTGGCACGGTATCATTTCCTGGTCAAACGGAAGCTTTGTCCCCTCCTCTGCCGTTACGAGAACGCGGTTGCCGCGGAGGGCATAGCCAAGCTCGATAAAGCAGTTCGGCCGTTCGCCGGTTACATCGACGATCGCTACCGATGAAAAATGCAAATTCTCGAAAATGCCCACGTTTATAAAGGCATACTCGCTATCGTCGGTCCCGATTTCAACACGTCGCATTCCCGCTTCGTCCACGACTGGATCGACGACATCACGGAAAAATGACTCAACGATTTTGAATTTCGCGTGTCCGGGATTGAGAAGGCGCACGTAAAACACTGCGGGCCGTTCGATCTTAGCGAGCAGGCTTACCGTCCGCCTTGCGACATCGGACGCTGCAGCAGCGCCGTTTCGCGTGGCGATTTCCGCGAGCGCCGCCCCCTCGGTGCTTGCATGAGCAGGGCTAAAGCGGAAGAATCTGGCAGGTTCGGCTCTCGCTTCCTTCGCCAGCCGCGTCGCGCCGCCGGTGCCGTCATCCCTGCTGGCTCCCAGCGCCAAATCAAGAGGCACCACCGGCTTTCGGCGCGATAGGTACAAGTCTGCCAAATGCTCAACCCCGGTGCCACCGCCTAGAATGACTAAGGCATCGCCAAATACCGCCTGGCGCTGGCGCAGAAAAGCAGCCGCACGGGAACCAGGCATTATCGACTCAACATGAAGCAGGCCGCTCCTCAATAAATCTTCGTACAAAGGCCGCCGGTTGTCCGGAATCTCCGTTACCGCCTTCTCGGAAGAGGCGACAACGATGGGCAGGCCTGACTCTGCGGGCCAAGCAGGAAACCCATGCTTCAGGCATTCCGCTGCTGTTTCAAGTGCCGTCCAATCGAACAGCAGACTCGGGGCATCTGGCGCAGAGGCATCCGGGCGGGGTTCCCTTCCGATGCCGACTACGATTCCACCGGCGGCGGCCATTATGCCCTTCACCAGATTGCTTACAACTTGGTGCGCGTAGCCGATGAGAGCGGGGTCCGTTTTCCCGCTAGCCGAACCGGCAATCTGAACACGGCGGGCGAGAAGGGGTAATGCTGATGCGATGGAGCTGGCTGATGGGGGCATCATTCTTTTCCTACCACAGGAGAGGGCCGCACTTCTTTCGCCGCAGCGATTAGGTCGTCTTCGGTCAGCGCACGGTTAGGAAACGCACGGCAAAGCGCATCCGGCAAAAGCTTGGAACGCAAATCCGAGAAGGTAAGGCCAGGCCGCCCATCTCGCGGGCCGGTGAGCCGTACCAATTCATGGACTGTCTGGTGCTTAATACTCAGGCCATCCAGATCCATACGGAATAACTCTTCGCGTTCCTGATCGGTTGGACGGTCGAACTGTTCGGTAAGGGCCGCCCGGCGCACAATGGCAGGGTCCAGCGCCCCTGGCCGGTTGGTGCAGAGAAATACCAGGATGCGACCGGAGTGGCGGCGGAGATCATCGACTTTCTGGATGATGGTGTTGACCGCCACTTTATCCTCATGGTGGCTTTGCACTGTGTCCCGCGTGGATGCAAGAGAGTCGCCTTCGTCAATGATAAGGAACGCCTGCCGGGTCTTTCCGGCTTGCTTGGCGACGACATCAAACGCCTGGTTGAGAAGCGTGCTCATCTGACCGACCTTGCCCGATCCACGGACGCGCGTGCTGAGTTTAAAGAGCATCGCCTCCTTGCGGGCTTCGCGAGCCAGTCTGTCGCACGCAGCTTCGGCTGTGACAGTTTTTCCTGTCCCGACATCACCCTCGAAGATAACCAGGGGATACCTGTCTGATACCGCGTCGCAGACGGCGAGTTCCTTGTGATGAAATTTCCGGCTCCACGCGCGCAGCTCTTCGGGATCGGCTAACAGGCGAAGGCCGCGGTGAAGTCTTTGGTAACGGTTCTCAAAACCTACCAATCTCTTTGACGAGGCTGCGATTTTGTCGTCCGGGAGATCCAGCTCCAGCTCAAAGAGCTCGGCGATTTCGGTAACCTCGTTCATCGACTGCCTGCTTCCCGATTTGAGTTACGCATAAACACTCTTGGTGACTCCCCAGCCGTTGCTGACGTAATTGCGATCGGACGACCGTGTCAAGGACGGAAACGATAAATCGGTGCTCGACGGACTCCACTCGGTACTGAGCGTCTGGCTGAACGCCGCTTTTTGCGCACCGGTCAAACTGTGCCACTTCCGGCTGTACCGCACCACTATATTTAATTGGCCGAACGGCGTGCGTGGCCAGAGATTGTTGCCCGGACGATGAGCCGTGAGAGTCCAGGCATCGGTGGACACTTCGTATTTGGCGGCGCGGATTGGCTCACCCGATGAATCTTGCAGCACGATGTTGGCTTCCAGCAGGTAACCCTTCTGTGCCAAGGCTTTGACATCCGCCGCGTAGCTCTTCACTTGGTCGCGCGTGAGGAGTCCCGTCGATTGGGAGTTCATATCCAAATCGGCGGCAATGCAGTCGATCACCTTGCCGATGTCGGCCACGCTGTATGTTTGCGTTAACGTTCCGGTAGAAGACATTTTCTAGTCCTCGATTACAAATGACCGGCCGAATACCTCTTTCCAGAGTTCCAGCGTCTGCGTTTTGCCATCGTAGTTGCGCGCGTAGCTGAGGGTCTCCCAGGCGCTCCGGCACTTCTCCACAATCACCTTGCAGTCCTGGTCGGTGATTTTACGGGTGACATTGTTGTCAGCATTACACGGATCGAGTATTACGACCCGGTCCTTGGGGAAAGACTTGGGCATGCCGCACTCCTTGAAGGAGATCGGCGTTCTCAGTTGCGACTCCGCAATGTAGAGGAAAAACCGCAACAGCCCATCCTCCAGCGAAGAGGGAACACCCCGTGCGTCTTGCAGGTGGCTGACAATCAACTCGATCGCAAACGATCTGAGACTGTCATCGAATTCATGGAAATTTCTCCAGAACTTGAGCAGTCGGATAAGCGCGGGGAAATGGGCGTATACGTCTTTCCTGGTACGGATGAATTCCAGTTGCTTTGTCACGCTGGTCTTCACCGGCGCGTCGCCGCGCGACGATGGCTGCCAGCCATAATCGCCATCGCCGTCTATGACCATGAGCGGCACGAGATCCATTTCAAGCCCGGAATCGCGGAATTCAATACCGAGTGTCCGGGGCTGAATAGCGAAATCCTCGGGTTTCTTTGTGGGATAAATCTTCGCCACAAGCCGCCTGATGCGGCTATGGAGGTTCGCCAGATCGTATTGGGAAGCGCTATTGGCGTTTAGGAAGACTGCCACGTCGGCATCCACGCCGAAGTCGCCCTTCGGGCGGAGGACGGTGCCCTTACGGAGCGAGCCCGTCTTCAAAAACTTCTTGATATCGATCAGCTTATCGCCGTTGGCAGCGGCAGAGAACCTTTCAATGAGATGGTCAACCTGGGCGAGGTATTCGGCGCGCTTTCCCTTCGGCAGTTTGAGCCGGTTATTGACGAAGTAATTGAGCTGGCTGTCTGTAAGTTCCATAGTTTCCGCCTGACTTCACTTTCCACTATTCGGCCACAATCTTGCCGAACTAGGTCGATGAGTACAGTGTAAGCGGACAGTGTGAACACTGTCAATAAAAAAAAGCTACAGCCGGAGCTGCCCCGTGTCGGCCGGGTACAGTGCGTCGATCCGGATTTTGGCTACAATGGGGTTCACGTCAAAGATATCGGCCAGCGTGCGTACCGCCCCTTCCCTGCGTTTTTCATCGAGAGTTACTGCGCCAAGCGAACCGCTCGGCACGAGAAAGGGCTTCAGTGCCTCCTGGACCAATGCTCTGGGACATAAGAGGCCACCCATAGCCCGGTTTGCCTGAAACTCCCACCAGCGGCCATCGTAGGCCCGACTCTTCCGTTCTTCGCCCTGGACATCTCGGCAAAGAATCTGGTGATCAGAGTGGCTGTCGGCGTCGAAGAGATGCAGGGGTTTTTCGTCGAGCGCAAACAGGTACGCATGCAATAATCCATGTCCGGCTTCATGCGCGAGCGTTGTCCTCACACGGCGCTCAGCCACTTTGCCCTTTTCGGCGTCGAGCGCTGCAGAAATCACGATTGCGTCGACGCCATTCCTGCTGAATTTCGTAAATCCTAACACTCCTTCAGGCAGGTCTTCGTACTGCGCCACGACGCCAAAACGCTTCTCTACAAAGCGATCGACACGTATGGCTTGTGGCGAATTCGGATAGAGACCCTCTTTCCGCAGTTCTTCGGCACAGATCCGGTCGATCTCATCTGGTTCAAAGTGAGGCCGATCAGAGAACGGGCCTGACTTGGAGCTGAATGTTTTCATTTCTTTTGCTTGGGGTGCCTCTCAACTTTTTTCTGATGAGCAAGCTCTAACAGCTCGTCTGCACTGACCTTGTTATCGATCATCGTTCGGAACGCAAGGGCAAATCGGGGATCACTCTGCGTGAGGCGTTTAATATCGTTTATTGGGGGGCGCACATCCATTGCTTGGAGCTCCTCTAAATTTACTCCAAGAACACGGGCAATCTCGGCGAGGACTTTCTCCGACGGATTCCGACGCCCGAGTTCGATATCCGAGATAAACGCAGCGGAGCAATCGAGCCGCTTCGCAAATTCCCGGAGCGAAAGATCAAGTTCGTCTCGACGGCGGCGCATGTATGGCCCTAAGAATTCCATGAATGTCAGCTTATATAGCTTACACTGTGGTGTCAACGGTCATTTCTCAGTTTCATGCTACTCGGACTCTAATTTCAGCTTCCGGCAGGAACGGTCGCGGCTGACGAAGGGCGCCGTATGCACCCGCGTTGCCGGATATCTGTGTCACTATTTGGGACATTTTATGTCACGTTCTGGCACGAGTGTCACAAATCCTGACATCCTTCAATGTTTGCAAGATTAAACGGACGAAAGGAGGAGAACCAAGATGTTCGGACAAATGCAAGTCACTCAGATGTTTCAATTGAGCAAACTGGAAACAGCGGACGAAGCCGTTGCGAAGCTGTTGGAGTTCGCCGAGTACCCTAAGGTCTTTCGCTGGTTCCAGTTCCCCACGGCCCTTGTGGTCTTTGTCGCCCACGCCGACTCACCCGATTCCGGAGCGGTCTATGTCTATGACCGGAAACAGTGTGTCTGGCTCTGGATGGACTTCAACGACCAGAACTACGATGGGTACAGCCCCTCAGAGTTCGACGTTCTGATCAACAAATGCCACTTCTTCGGGCTCGTGGAATCGCCGGCATTGCTTGAATCGCCCGTCCAATGGTTCGTTGCACCCGGCCAGAGGCCCACGGCATTGGGAAGACTCCCAGCTTGAGGGCTGGTCTCTCCGCAAAGATCACAGCGCGGCCCTCGGCCGCAATACAAATTTCAGATTGCAAATTGCAGGGTCAGACCCTTCAACGAATCCCCCACCTGTAAGTAATTGAAAACACAATATCGGCCCAACTGACAGCCACCCCATTTGACGGAAAATATTTTTCGTTTTATTTCCAATCTCTATGGACCTGTGGCGGCCACCGGGTTTCACGGAGGAAAAGATGCAGCGGCTTCGGCTGAAAGTGCCCGCTGACGTAGTGGAGGACTATTTCCGTCTTTTTGTGAACCGGCGGGCGTACACCCTCCAATCCGACCGGCCGCACCCGGAAAGCGCTCGGCACTACTACTACCGGCCCACAGACAAGACGACTGGCCAAGGGCTTCACTTGGCCTCCGACACGATCCGGCGCCACATCGAAGGTGAAATCACCATCGGCCTCTACGCCATCAACCCGGCCACGCAGCGGTGCAAGTGGGTCGCAATCGACGCTGATTACAAGGGCGCCATGGAGGACCTGGTGAAGCTCCAGTACTACCTGAGTGAAGACCAGGTCCGGGCGGCCTTGGAGATGAGCCCGCGCGGCGGGCAGTTAT
>Ga0326728_10025908_pt1 | contig 10447 bp, 6 predicted proteins | sample MB3enrmetagenome_FD_207602 | JGI IMG/M metagenome (GOLD analysis project Ga0326728, IMG submission 207602) | Lab enriched peat soil microbial communities from McLean, Ithaca, NY, United States - MB31MN | ecosystem: Environmental > Terrestrial > Soil > Wetlands > Peat | place: USA: New York... | reverse complement strand
GACGAAGATCACCTTGCCGCCTGCCTTGGCAAACTCCTGCAGCCGCTGTAGCCCGGTTCGCGTAATCACCGTCATCGACGGGAAGACGATTGCTTTATAGGTCTGTCCGCTGAGGTTGGTGAAGCCGCCGTTGGAGATGGTTGCCACCGAGCTCAGCGACTGCTCGTCGAAGTAGTCCCAGTCCACCTGGTGCTCGAACAACTGCCAGCCCAGCTTGGTGGTGCTGCGGTCGGCGTCCGTCGCGTCCTGGCCGCCCAGCCAGATGGTGTTGCCCGGATGGTAGAGTCCCACCTGCGCCGCCGGACGCCCGATGGCGATCAGATAGCCGGCGCGGTTGGCATACCAGATGGTCTGCGGCGTGTCCGGCGGGGGAGTGGCAGCCGCCTGGCCGCCAAACCCACCCGCGCGCAGCCCGTTGGCCCGGATCTGCAGCGCGTTCACCCCGCGCACCAGTTGAAAGTTCATCTGGTATTTGCCGTCGACGCCGGTTCCGCCGCCCTCTTCCGCCCATACCTTCGGCTTGCCAAACAGGTGCGCGTCGGAGCTGGCAAGCTTGGGGAAGTTGTTGTTGGTGCCCCAGGTTGTGTCGAACCGGTGCACCGCGCTGGGGATGAGCTGGTTGAGGTTGTCGATTCCCGGAACCTGCACATAGCGTTCGTCGCGGAAGTAATCGCCCTCGCTATTCTCCAGCGAAAGCATCCCTTCTTCGTGGTTCAGATGCACCAGGTACTCCACGTTGTGCGCCTTCGCCCAGTTGGCCTGCTCGCCGAAGAAGGAGTTGCGGAAGATGCCGCTCCACACGTCGTAGTAGTCCGCGTGGGCCAGATTCGACTGCGGAGTCGGCTGCCCGTCGAACCACGCCGGAAGATAGGGCGTCAGATCATATCCCTTCTGCGCCTTGAACTGCTCCAGCAGCGTGGGCGTCCAGGGAACCCCGGCACTGCCCGGAATGATGGGGTTATTGGTTGTGTTGTTCTCGCTGTAGTCCGGCTCGTCGCCGAAGAAGCCCAGCACAATCTTGCCGAACTGGTCGCCTACCGCTCCGTAGTAGGTCTCATGCGTGATATGCAGGAACGCGTCCGTAGCCTTAGGATCCAGGTAGTCGATCAGCGAGTACGTCCCATCCTTCGCCCGTCCTCCGTCGGCGCGATTGTCGTTGCGCGTCGGCGAGCTAATATGCACGTGTCGTAGAAACTTCACCTGCCATGTTGTGTGGCGCTCATCCGGTGTCGTGCCCTCCGTCGCCGGCGCAACCCACTTAAGTACTCCATCCGGAGGCATAGGGATCGGCGTCACTTTAAGCACCTGTCCGCTTGGGGTCGTCTCCGCTGCCCAGATTGCCAATGTGTCCGCAGGCACCGGCATAGAGACCGTCTGCCCTTGCTCACTGCGCAGCGTGATGTCCGCAGTCATCACCTGCATCGTTAGATCCGGGTAGCGTTGCTGGATGTACCCGCCCGCGAATCCACTTGGATAGTTCGACTCATCCTGAATCCAGAACCGCATGTTCCGCTTGGCCGCCTCCTGGACGATGAACTTCACCTCGTCCATGTGTCCCGGCGATAAGTACGGCGCCTCACCCGGCGACTTGCGTCCCGACGCAAGGTTAAAAACAAACATTCCATTGGCCGACATCCGGTCCAAATCATCAGTAATTCGCTTCTTGAGTGCCTCCGGGTCCGGCCCATCCCAGCCGGTAAAGGGAGAGATCGCCCCGTACTCGTGCGGCGGAGACTTTAAGTTCGCCGCAACTTCGTTGGTGGAAGGCACCGTCACTTGCTGCCACGGACGCGGTGCCTGCGCCTGCGTCTGAGCGTGTGCAACCGTTGCCGTGCGGGGGAGAAACAGAATTGGAAGGAGGAAGAGCGGGACGAGGATCAACCTAAGGGCAGCCTTCATGGGCATCGACTCCGGATCGCAGATAATCGTTCGCACCGGAGTATACTCCATCCGTATTGTCTTAGGCTCTACCTTCCATGGGCCCTCGTCACCCAATTTATGATTGCCTTACCTCGCACTTGGAAGGATACCCATGAATCTCACTGGAAACACCATCCTCATCACCGGCGGTGGCTCCGGCATCGGCCGCGCCCTCGCCGAGCAGCTCCACCTGCGTGGCAATCAGGTCCTCATTGCCGGTCGTCGTCTTGCCGCCCTCAACGCTGTCACAGCCGCCAACCCCGGCATTCAATCCATTGCCCTCGACGTCGAGGACCCCGCCGACATCCGTAGCGCCGTCGCACGGCTCACCCAGGACTTCCCCGCACTAAACGTCCTCGTCAACAACGCAGGGATCATGCGCCTCGAGGAGATCCAGAGTGCCTCCACCGGCGATGCCGAATCCATGGTCGCCACCAACCTCCTTGGCCCCATCCGCCTCACCGCCGCGCTCATGCCTCATCTCCTCAAACAGCCCTCGGCCGCCATCCTAAACGTCTCATCCGGCCTCGCCTTTGTCCCTCTCGCCGCAACGCCAACCTACTGCGCCACCAAGGCGGCAATTCACTCCTACACCCAGTCACTCCGATACCAGCTGCAGAACACCGCCATCCAGGTCATCGAGATCATCCCACCCTGGGTCGCCACCGAGCTGATGGGCGCCGCTCCCACCGACCCGCGAGCCATGCCCCTTGAAGCCTTCATCACCGAAACCATGCAACTCCTCGCCACCGGCGCAGAGGAGATTTGCGTCGAACGGGTCCTGCCCCTGCGCCGCGCCTCCGCCACAGGTAACGAAGCCGCCTTCTTCAAGACCTTCAACGACGCCATGTCCCTGCGCCATTAGAGCAATTTCGGAATACACGTAAACTTTTCGAAGATCATACAAGGTGGATTTTCTTTAGGAAAATCCACTGGAATGCTGTGGCTTCGGTCTACACCAATTCCGAAAATGCTTTCGCCGCGGAACCAGAGTAGGTATATCCGGGGCGGACGAGTTTACCTAGGTTTACTCTCAACCGGGGTCCCCAGCGACAGATCTTCGTCGCTGGGGTGGGAGGAAAACCGCCTGGCATACTCTTCGCTAGGTCACAGGAACTCTGGTTCCGCTTTAGCGATGGACAGAAGGAAATCCAGCTTCATGGTCTGAGTAACCACCATGCCGGCCGTGAGGCAACCCTGGTTGAGGCTCGCAAAGCCAGCGCTTGCGCGATTGCTTCTTATCCAGATACATCGCCGCGTCTGCTTGCTCGATCACCTGCTGTACTGTTTTTCCCGGCATCCACTGCGCCACCCCGATCGACGCATCTACGTCAACCTTCAGGCTCTTGCTGCTGCCGGCATGAATGGTGTAATCGCCCAGCACCCACTCGCGAATCCGGTTGATCTGCGGCTTCGCCGCGGCAAGCTCGCAGTTCAGGACTACGATAAACTCATCCCCGCCCCAACGCGCCACCAGGTCCGTGGACCGCATACAGTTCCGCAGCTCACTGGCAAACTGTTTCAGCAAGTCGTCGCCCGCCGCATGGCCATACTGGTCATTGATCTCCTTGAATCCGTTCAGATCAAGTATCGACACGCAATACGCCTGCTTCTGCGCAACGTACCATTCCATCCGGCCCTCGGCACACCTCCGGTTGGCGAGGCCCGTTAGGGAGTCCTTCAACGCCAACTGCTCCACCGACTTCAACTTGGTCTCGTAGTCGGAGACCTTGAACTTCAACTGGGTGATCGAATATTTACTCTCCTGCGTCATCTTATCCACGCAGCTCTTCAGTTCGCCGGCCTTCCGCACCAGGGACGACCGGACCTGCGTTAGGTCCTCCAGGTTGGCGATGGTCCGAAGATCGGAGGTCAGGTCGCTAAACTGGTTCGCGTACCGCTGATCTCGCTCGCCTACGGACTCTGCCGTGCGGGCCAGTATCATTAGAAGCTCCTTCACTCCGTCGGCCTTCTCCCGCAGGTACTCCTCCGTTTCTTGCGCCCACCGGCCCAATTGCTCCTCAACGCCGGACTCCACTTGTTGCACCGCCCGCGCAGCCGGTTCCACCGGAAGCTGACCCACCAGCTTCGCCAGTTGCAGATCAAGCTCGCTGCCGGAAGCTGGGCAAGCCTGGGCCGCGCTCTTGCCAACCGATTGCAGCGCCGATCGGTAACAGTCCATCACCACCGCCAACGGCTCGTTCGCAACCGGCTCGTCGACGATCGGCAATCCCGTATTCGAGTCCATGTACCTCTTGATAGAAATCAACGTTGTCTCCTGTGCTAATCCTTCCGTCTCTCGACCCTGAGCATGCAACTACTCGGTCGGCCCACTCGCAGTCAAGGGTTCTGTCGAGGACGGGAAAGAGGCACGAGGTGGACTGGCCTGGCCACCGCGTATTACTGTGCGAGCACTATCGGCAATCTCCCTGTGATAATCCAGTAGTGCAGCAGTTCCGCTTACCGGCATCCTGGTCCCATATCTGGCGCTTCTCATCTACACTGAATCTTTGACCCAAATACCATGCATCCAATTCAATCTATGATTTCAGGCGTAGATTGGTATTGATATGCCATTTAAGTGGGAGAAGTTGACCGTCAAATCGCAGCAGGCCATTCAAGCTGCCGCGTCCCTGGCCGCCGAGAACGGCAACCCCGAAGTCCTGCCCATGCACCTGCTCGCCGCGCTCCTGGAAGACCGCGAGGGAGTCGTCCTTCCCGTCCTGGAGGGCGCGGGCGTCCGCGTGCAGCAACTTCTGGCCGGAACCAACGCCGCCATCGCCAAGCTGCCCAAGATCTCCGGCGCGAACGCCCAGCCCGCCATGGCCGCGTCCCTGCAGAAGGTCCTCGACCGCGCCGGCAAAGAGGCCGACTCCTTCAAGGACGACTTCATCTCCACCGAGCATCTTCTGCTCGCCCTCACCGAGGCCAAATCCGACCCCGTCCGCGACGCACTGGCCGCCATGGGCGCTACCCACGACGCCGTCCTCAAGGCTCTCTCCTCCGTGCGCGGCTCGCAGCGCGTCACCGATCAGAACCCCGAGGCCAAGTTCCAGGCCCTCGAAAAGTACGCCAAAGACCTCACTGACCTGGCGCGCAAGGGCAAGCTCGACCCCGTCATCGGCCGCGACGAAGAGATTCGCCGCGTCATCCAGGTGCTCTCCCGCCGCACCAAAAACAACCCCGTCCTCATCGGCGAACCGGGCGTCGGCAAGACGGCCATCGTCGAAGGCCTCGCCCGCCGCATCATCCACGGCGATGTGCCGGAGGTCCTCAAAGACAAGCGAGTCGTCGCCCTCGACCTCGCCTCGATGATCGCCGGCGCCAAGTATCGCGGTGAGTTCGAGGACCGCCTCAAAGCCCTCCTCAAGGAGATCGAAGACTCCAACGGCGAGATCATCCTCTTCATCGACGAGCTGCACACCCTGGTCGGCGCGGGCGCGGCCGAGGGAGCTATGGACGCCAGCAATATGCTCAAGCCCGCCCTCGCTCGCGGAGGCCTGCGTTGCATCGGCGCAACCACGCTCAACGAGTACCGCAAGTACATCGAGAAGGACGCCGCCCTGGAGCGCCGCTTCCAGGTAGTCTATGTCGGTGAGCCCAACGTCGAAGACACCATCGCCATCCTGCGCGGCCTGCGCGAGCGCTACGAGTCGCACCACAAGGTCCGCATCAAGGACTCCGCCATCGTTGCCGCCGCCACGCTCTCCCACCGCTACATATCAGACCGCTTCCTCCCCGACAAGGCCATCGACCTGGTCGACGAAGCCGCCGCCGCGCTCGCCAACCAGATCGGCAGCGTTCCTACCGAGATCGACGACCTCGAGCGCCAGGCCACATCGCTAGAGATCGAGCAGGCCGCCCTCAAGCGCGAAAAAGACGAAGCCTCCCGCGAGCGTCTCGACGCAGTCCAGAAAGAACTCGCCGAAGTCCGCGAGCAGGCCAAGTCCCTCCGCGCCCGCTGGCAGCAGGAGCGCGGAGCCATCGGCCGCATCGCCGAACTCAAGACCCACCTCGAAGCCCTCCGCTTCGAGGCCGAGGAGCAGACCCGCAAGGGCAATCTACAGCGCGCCGCCGAACTCCAGTACGGCGAAATCCCCAAGGCCGAAGCCGAGCTCCGCAAGCTCACAGAATCCACCGACACCGACCCGTCCAAATCAACCCACCGCATGTTGAAGGAAGAGGTGGACGAGGAAGACATCGCCGCCGTCGTCTCCAAGTGGACCGGAATCCCCGTCGCCAAGATGCTCGAAGGTGAGATGCAGAAGCTCGTCACCATGGAAGACCGCCTGCGCCAGCGCGTCATCGGCCAGGACGCCGCGCTCGCCGTCGTCGCCAACGCCATCCGCCGCAGCCGCGCCGGCCTCAGCGACCCCAAACGTCCCATCGGCAGCTTCATCTTCCTCGGCCCCACCGGCGTCGGCAAGACCGAGACCGCCCGCGCCCTCGCCGAGTTCCTCTTCGACGACGAGGCCGCCATGGTCCGCATCGACATGTCCGAGTACATGGAGAAGCACGCCGTCGCCCGCCTCATCGGAGCGCCTCCCGGCTACGTCGGCTACGACGAGGGTGGCCAGCTCACCGAGGCCGTCCGTCGCCGGCCTTATGCCGTGATTCTATTTGACGAGATCGAGAAGGCCCACGCCGACGTCTTCAACGTCCTCCTGCAAGTCCTCGACGACGGCCGGCTGACCGACTCCAAGGGCCGGACAGTAGATTTTAAAAACACCGTCCTCATCATGACCTCGAACCTCGGCGCCACGCAGCTCTCCACCGCCTGGGCCGAGGGTGAAGAAGGCTTTCAGGAGGCATCAGACCGCGTCATGGGCGTCCTCAGGGAGCACTTCCGCCCCGAGTTCCTCAACCGCATCGACGATGTGGTCGTCTTCCATCCCCTCGGCGAAGAGCAGCTCACCCGCATCATCGACCTCCGCCTCGCCGAACTCACCGCCATGCTCGCCGACCGCAAGATCACCCTCACCCTCACCCCCGCCGCGCGCAAGTTCATCTTCAAATCCGGCTACGACCGCGCCTACGGAGCCCGCCCCCTCAAGCGCGCCATCCAGCGCCTCGTCCAGGACCCCCTCGCCGTTAAAATCCTCGACGGCTCCGTCCGCCACGGCGACCACGTCACCGTCGACGCCGCCAAATCCGCCCTCACCTTCGCCGTAACTGAACCCTCCCACGCGGCCAGCTAACTCTCAGCCAGAATACTTGTGACGATGAGTGGGGCAGTCGTATCCTGTATCTTGATGGGCTCACGCCTCGGAAAGGTAACCTAAATGCCAAGCTCGACAGGCAAGAGTTTTATAGCACGCACCATATACCATCACAAGCAAAGAACAGCCGCGCACGTAACGCTGCTGGTCTACAAAGACCGCGACGAGAATTACGAGCTATTCGACGACAGCGAGGCCGACCATGAGCATCGCGCCGGGACAAGAGGATACATCCTCGATGAATGGCGAAGGCTAAACCAGCAACTTATCGAGGATAGTTTTCAGCGTGATGACCTTAGAGGTGAAGAGGAGTTTCAGCGGTTCATAACTGGGTGATTAAGATGGACATGGTCTTATCAATTGGAGTTCCCATCTTGATTTTGCTTGGGATAGCTGTCTACTTGAGATACAAGGTGAGTGAGGAAGTTGAGCCGCCGAGACCCGGTCACCCAGTGGCCGAAGGCCAAATGACAGAGGTGGAGAATACAGATAATGTGTCCGCTGCATCAACACCGGACCCAAGTTTGCAGACTCCCTCAATCGTGATTAGCACAACTCAACCCGCGCCGCAAGGGAACGGAAAACAAACCTATGACACGAACTTTGGCACAATTGTCTTCGCGCTGTTTGCCGCGCTTAGTCTCTTGGTCAGCCTCGTAAGAGGGATAGTCCCCATTTATCTCGCAGAGTCTGCACTTTGGGCAGGACTTGCATGGTATTGGTATAAGAAAAAACTTATAAGCCCTAAAGTGAATCTGGCGGTGCTGCTGATTGCAGTCTTCGTGGCTGCCGGTGAGGGGTTCATGGTAGGACAGCAATTTGGTGGCGAGAGCTACACCTATCTGAAAGAAGGCAACATCCAGTTCCGGGTGAACGCGAGGCTAGGGCGAACAGATAGGCTATGGAACGACGGATGGGAACCCGTCAGCTTTGATAAGCCACCCGAAGTAATTCCATCTTCTGAAATACTGAGTTTAGTCTGGTCAATGTCAAAGGGTGAGTGGGACGGCGGAATTTTAGGTACATCTGGCAAGATATGTTTTGATTTCCAGAACAACAGTAGCTATGTTTTACGGGATATTTCAATTCACATTACATTGGACCCCAAGCCTGTAGATGACACGTCGACAGAGTTTACAGACGTGACGAATTTGAAACGTGAAGTCGGAGGTCTTATCGATAAAGGAGCGGAAGATCGGGTTTGTGGAGACGCTCCGCGTGGCCTCCCAGGCGGGACCAAATGGAGTTATGAGGTCACCTCTGCCATAGGATGGAAGCAATGACTAGCCGGGTGCCCCATTCATCGCGCTTTTGCGATGAGTGGGCATCACGCCCCGCGCGACCGCCTTCTTTTTTCCTCGCCTCTTCATGCTGCAGTCTTTGCCGTCAGTTCAATCCCCAGCGCCCGCATCACCGCCAGCGTCGTCTTCAGCGTGGGATTCCCCTTCTTGCTGAACGACCGGTAGAGCTGCTCGCGCGATAGACCCGTTTGCTCGGCAATCTGGGCCATCCCCTTCGCCCGCGCCACCACGCCCAGCGCGTGCGAGATGTAGCCCACGTCGTTGGTCGCGAGCGCCTCCGCCATGAAGATCGCAATCGCCTCATCCGATCCGAGGTCTTCGGCCAGATCGTAAGTTGTTAGCTTCATCTTAGCCATGGTCTGTTCGCTGTAGTTTATAAACTACCACACTTTTGTACGCCCCGCGCGACCGCCTCTGCAAAATCCCCCGCGAACCACCCCGTTTGACCCGCGCCCCGCCTCGCGCTACACTCGCCACGAAACACCGGGGCCAACCATGTCTGTCGCCTTCCGAGCCATCACCTACGCCACGCTTTTCGTCGCGTTCCTGCTCGTCTATCTGCCCTCGCGCGTCCTGCTCTGGTCCGGCATCGTTCGCCCCACCACAATGCATGCTCCGCAGATCGCCGGAATCGTCATCGCCAGCATCGGCGCGGCCATCGCACTGTGGTGCATCGTCACATTCATATTAATCGGCAAAGGCACTCCCGCTCCCTTCGACCCGCCGCGCCGCCTGGTCGTCCGCGGCCCCTACCGCTTCGTCCGCAACCCCATGTACATCGGTGGCGCGCTCGCCCTCACCGGGGCCGCGCTCTTCTACCATTCGCTCTTTCTGCTCGCCTACGGCTGCATCTTCCTGCTCGCCGCCTGCCTCTTCGTCCTCTTCTATGAGGAACCCACTCTCCGCCGCACCTTCGGCCCCGAGTATGAAGCCTACTGCCACAGCGTCTACCGCTGGCTCCCCCACAGCGTGCTCCACCTTGGCCGGCTGGCGTGGATCGCGGATCGACACAAACACATCCGCTAGGGAAGGTCTGCACAAGTGTTCAGGATTGTCCCGGGGGCTAAAGCCCAGTTGATTTAGCAGCACTTACGGCGGGACAAAAGTTCCGCCCTATCAAGACATGGACTTGTGCAGAGATTTCCTAGAGCATTTTCGGAATACACGTAAACTTTTCGAAGATCATACAAGGTGGATTTTCTTGAGGAAAAACCACTGGAATGTGGTGGCTTCGGTCTACACCAGTTCCGAAAATGCTCTGGCCGCAACCTCTCCGCTGTTTCCATGGAACCTCCTGGAAACAGCAAGCTCCCCCCTATACCCTCCGCCGCGAGTACCCGCACTGATCCCGAATCTGCTCCGCTATAGCGGAATCATAGTAGGTATACCCAGGGGGGCAATCCCTCCGATTTGCTTTTTCCTCAAGAACAAGCAGCCATCTATGCTCTTCGCTTGGGCACTGTTACTCTGGTTCCGCTGTAGTACCCAACCTTCATGCGATTGCCCTGCGTGTAAATGTTGAACGAACTCCATCGAGTGCAAAAGCAAATAGGATAGAAGTGGCTGCCGCGCAGTGGGGATGCAGCGGGCGAGGAGGGTGTGACTTATGCGGAGTGAGGTGCTGGCGGTACAGGTGGAGTCGGCGGCGCGGGCGGCGGGGCTGGCGGTGGTTTCGAGCGAGGCAGGGGAGAAGTACTCGGGCGGGGGTACGGCGAAGTTCCTGCTGGCTCTGGCCGGGGATGCGGCCCCGAAGGACAACAAGACACAGATGTTGGAGCTGAGCGAACGGTTTGAGTTTGGGCGGCCCGATCTGCGGGACGGGGTACGCGCTTTTATGGAAGAGGCGGCCAAGCGGCTGCGCAATCCGCGACCGGAGTGCTATGTGACGCTGCATGGGCTTCCGCTGAGCTTTGGACGATTTGGCTGGCCGTTCCACGAGTCAACCTCGGGTGCGGACACGTCGCTGGTGCATGGCGAAGTAAGGCTGGAGGACGGCGGTGAAAGCGT
>Ga0326728_10025907_pt1 | contig 10447 bp, 8 predicted proteins | sample MB3enrmetagenome_FD_207602 | JGI IMG/M metagenome (GOLD analysis project Ga0326728, IMG submission 207602) | Lab enriched peat soil microbial communities from McLean, Ithaca, NY, United States - MB31MN | ecosystem: Environmental > Terrestrial > Soil > Wetlands > Peat | place: USA: New York... | reverse complement strand
CAATCCGCTGCATTCGCATCGGTAATATAAGGTGTCTTCCTTGAAGGCCTCAGCTAGCCCATAGCGCGTTGTTGTCGCGACAGCAGCGATGCCGAAATCCGAACCAAATCGCTTGCTGTAGCCTTGAAAGCCCTGCTTCCACTCTGGAGGAGCATTGCTTGCCTGGTTAACTCCCGCAGTGATTGCAGCACCAACCACAGGGTACGGTCCGAACGTGTCGAAAGCATAGTTGCGGGCCATAGTCGCCTGGGTCGGACGCACATAGATCAATCCAGATTGGGAAGCTCCCCCTGGCGCGGCGCTCTCCGCTTTGCCTGAATCATCGTTTCTGGCTAGAGTTTGCGATCTTAAAGCCATTGGCTCACATACCAAGCCGGCAGTGATCGACATCAAGAGGACTGCGAACTGGACAGTTGTCCCAAACAGTATTTTTATTGATTGGCTTACCACCTTGTTCTCCATTTCGCCGCCATATTTCTGGAAGATCTGCAATTGTCGTCTCCACATGAAAGCCGTCATTGTCATCACCCGGTCATGATTGCTGTCCGCATCCGCTATTTGCTGCACGGGATTCTGTTGGCACGAGGATCTGTCCAGTGAGATTGTGGCAGAATCAGATTCTCTTTGGATGGTCACAATTGCACGCTGACACATCCTTGCCTCCTGAAGTTTGTCCCGGTCCACCACCAGACGCCAATATCTCTATGTAGGAAGTTTCTGCCGATGTTCAATCGAGCACAGCGCCTGCTCCTTGATGGCGCGTCAACTTGAGAGCATAGTATTCAGGATGCACCAAATCCGGTTTGGCTATAATGCTGCAGGCATCGCAAAAGGCGAACTGGAGAGGAGCATCCAGTTCGCCTTGGTTCGATTGATAGGATCATGACGACCGCGTTAATCGGCGCATCCACCGATTGCAGAGATACCCTCATCGTCGCCCTACTGCACAGCCGTATAGCCGTCTGGATCGAAGGCTGCATCAGCCGGAATCAACGTCGCAGACACAGCTTTCCTATCTTGTGAACTAGTGTAGACGGCAATCCGCGACGCATCGATTCCCTTCTCCTTGACGAGATATTCCTTGGTGTTGACGGCGCGTTCGGCGGCGATTCTGCTGCCACCCTTTTCACCGTTTCCGGCATATCCTACCAGGCCAAGCCTCGCACCGGAGCTTTTTCCCAGATTGAGCGCTATTCCATCAAGGCAAGCCTTCGCTTCATTGTCCACGCGAGTGGGTCGGCGGAGATCGCGTTCGAAGCCAATGGAACAAAGTTCGCTGGTCATAGGCTTGGGTGCGGCCACTGGAGCAATAACCGTCACCATGGTCGTGGATGAGGCTGTCTGTCCCTTGTCGTCGACCACGGTACAGGTTACAGTGATCGTACCAATGGGGGCGCCGGAGGTGGAGAGTATCGCCGTCGTGCTGTTTCCGATCACAGTTCCGGTGTTTGCACTATAGCTGTAAGTGAGAGGACGATTCTGCGGGCTCACAGCGGCGGCAGTGATGGTAGAAGGATCGCCGGAGATTACCGCAGATGGACTGGCCGAACAACTGACTGTCGGAGGTTCAAATGCCTTCACCACATATGGAGTTGCGCAATCGGCATTCTCGTCCGGTCTGCTGCCCTCTGAGACATGACCCTTCAATGTATACGTTCCCGGAGCGAGGTTGTCGGTGGCAATCTTCGCTGTATCGGAGGCTCCGGTAACCGTTCCGGCCTCCGCAGACCATGTGTAGACGGCCGTTTTGTTTGGGTTCAGATTCACGGCTGTGCCAGAGGCGGCAATCGTCTCTCCAGGAAAAGCAGCCGTGGGTCTCACCGAGCAGGAATACGTCAACGGTGCGGAAGGCAGCATTTGCGAGCCGCGATTTCCGCCGAATCGAAGGACCACTCCAGCGGACAGGCGGATGTCATTTTGTGTGGCGCCCTTTCCCGTGCTCGGATCGTCGAAACTGGTCATCAAGTACTCAGCTTGAATCAGGCGGATGGCGAGATGCCGGCGAAGGTTCAAGTCGAGTCCGCCACCAGCAGTCATAGCGAACTTGGTCTCGCTGGGGAGAATTATGCATCCGACGCCGATGCAGCCGGAAGATAGGGTCACATCGCTGGCGTGAATTCCACCCAACAGAACCTGGGCGAAGGGCGTTATCCTGCGGTATTTGCGGAAAGACATACGTGGACCAAAAAGATAGGTAAATGCGTTCCCGCTGGAGTTTACAACACTCGATGGAGCGGCCCCCGAAAGGCGAAGCTGCGTATCGTTGAAGCCGCCAAAGTCAGCCACCAGTCCCAGGTAGGAGTTGAAATTGTATGCCAGCGAGGTGCTGCCGCCATTCAAACCTACCATCCGGTTCCCCGCGGCCAGCGTAGGCGTAGCGCGCAGATAGGAGTAGCCCAGAAACAGATCTAACTTCGGAGTGGGGCTGTTGGTACGCGCCGAATAGGGCATCGATTGCGACGTTGAGCCTCCAGCCCCGGAAGCTGCCGGATCGGCATTAGATATTGCGCTGGAGGGCGTGGCCCCTTTTTCGGCGCATAGTCTCAACGACGGCAACAGAAAAACAGCAAATGCCGCTATGGCAATCATCCTCGCACTCAATCTCATGGTCTTCTCCTCAACAGCTTGCCGCAATTTTCAATCGATTTCACCGCCGCACGAACTCGGCGCGTTAGGACCGTTACAACACCGATTCCTGCAAAGGCCGCCGAGACCGCTCCCATGAACGCGCTCGGCGAGATCTTACGGCACGTTGATGACGGTATTGACCATGGTGACCGAGGCATCCAAGGCCAGCACTCTGCCGTTGATGGTGGTGACCGTAGATGAAGTGGATTGTCCAGGACTGGAAATTGTGATCCCCGCTTGCGAGAGGATGGTTCCTACCATCGTCCCGCCTCCGCCGTAGTTGATCGTGGCGGCGCTGCCAATCTGCCAGAAAACGTTGTTGGCGTTGGCGCCGTTGACCAGCAGAACACTTTCCGGCGAGGTCGGTGTGCCCACGGTTAGATAGGTCCCCATCTGGAAGACCCAGTACGCATTGGGATTTCCTTTGGCGTCGAGTGTCAGGTTCCCTGCCGAGATGTCAAAGAAACCAACTGCGGATTTATAGATGCCTGGAGCCAGTGTCCGATTGCCCAACTCGCCCGCACTGCCGCCTCCGCATCCAGGGCAGATGGAAACATCCAGTCCGTTGGGAATGGCCGCCAGCGTGTTGTATGCGGTCAAAGCTTCCGCCGCTGCTTCGGTTGCGGCCGCGAAAGTTACGGCGGTGCCCTCGTTGGGACATGCGGCCGTGGGTTGCGACGATCCGGCAGCCGTGTCGATCACCCCGTTGACCAGTCCCTTGTTCAGCGTCGTCTCCGTATACGAGCATTCGTATACGCCGCCAACCACCACGGTGGTGTCGTGAAATCCGGTCATCAGCGAGGATGCAGCCGTGGTACCGATATCGCCGTTGACCACGGTGTTGATTCCCTGATTGGTCATTCCCGCATTGCCGCCAAATCCGCCAAACAAGGTCACTGTCGGTCCAAGAACTACAGGGGGAGGAATCGCCGCCGCGCCAGTGCTGAAGGTCCATGGATTCACCGCGCCGGTAGTTCCCAGCGGGTTTCCGGTCAAATCCGTCGCCCCGTTGGTTACGGTCGCGTTATAGCTGGTGCTGGCGGTCAACAAAGCCGACGGAGTGAACGTGGCAATGAAGTTGACCGCATCGTAGGATACGGTTCCCGCAATCGCGCTTCCGCCCGGTCCAGTAAGTAGGAAGGTCGCGGTGGTGATGGTCAGCGGATTCATCGCCTTGGTAAAGGTCGCGTTTACGGTCTGATTCAGGGCCACGGCTGTGGCCGCGCTAATTGGGACCGTGGAGACAATCTCGGGCGCGATGGTTGCTACGGCGGTACCGGTGGTAAAGGTCCATACATAGTTGGCGGCAAGCGCCGTGCCCGCCAGATTCTTCACCCCGGTAGCAATGGTAGCTGTGTACAAAGTGCTCGGCGTCAAATTTGCCGTAGGCAGAAACGTCAGCGTGTTTCCAACTGCCGCATAGGCCACCAGGCCGGATACGGCAGTGGTTCCCGGTCCGGTCAGTTTGAAAGTGGTCGCGTTGATGGTCGCGGGATCCATCGCGGTGCTGAAGGCGGCACTGGCGATCTGATTCAGCGGCACACCCGTGGCGCTGTTGAGCGGAATTGTAGAAGTGACGGTTGGCGCCACCCCCACGGGAGCGGCAGCAGTGGTGAAGGTCCAGACGTAATTCTGGGCCAGCCCAACACCGGCCAGGTCCAATGCTCCAGTAGTGACCGTGGCCGTATACGCCGTGCCCAGGGTCAAGTTGGCTGCCGGGGTGAACGTCGCCACCGAGCCGGCGGCAACATACGTGACGACTCCGGCAACTGCGGATGAACCTGGGCCGGTCACAGTAAAGGTTGCCGCGCCGATGGTAGCGGGATTCATCGCTAGACTGAAGGTGGCGCTGAGGGCCTGATTGACCGGCACTCCCGTGGCCAGATTGAGGGGCGCCGTGGAGATCACCGTGGGCGGAGTGGGCGCCGGGACGGTCAAGAAACTCCACACGTAATTGCCAGGCATCGGCGTGCCCGCCAGATCCTGTGCTCCAGTCGTGATGGTAGCGGTATAGAGGGTGTTAACGGCAAGGTTGATGGTTGGCGTGAAGGTCGCCACATTACCCGCGCAACTGACGGTGCCAGCTACGGCGGTTGCGCCTGGTCCCGTTATGCTGAAGACGGTTGCGGGAGAGGCCAGCGTCGCGCACTTCATCGACTCATTGAAGGTGGCGCCGATTACCTGGGCGACTGGCACCCCCGTGGCGGCGTTCACTGGTACTGTAGCGATCACCACAGGCGGCGGGGTAATCGTCGTAAAGGTCCACACATAGTTCGCAGCCAGCGGCTGACCCGCAAGATCCTGCGCCCCAGTCGTGATGGTGGCCGTATAAACCGTACTGTAAGAGAGATTGGTGTTTGGCGTGAATGTCGCCATAAGTCCGTTGTAGGTAACCGTACCCACAACCGCGACGCCGCCCGGCCCGGTCACGGTAAAGCTCGTCGCATTGATCGTCGATCCGGTCATGGCTTCGCTGAAGGTCGCGCTCAGCGCCTGGCCGATAGGCACATTGAGGGCCCCATTCGCAGGCATTACGGCAGGCACTGTCGGCGGCGGCGTGATGGTGGTAAACGTCCATACATAATTAGCCAATAGCGGCGTTCCGCCAAGTCCTTGTGCACCGTTAGCGATGGTAGCTGTATAGAGCGTCGAATAGGCCAGAGCCGCAGCCGGCGTAAACGTCGCCATTACCCCGCTGTACGACACTGTTCCGGCGACCGCCGTTCCGCCAGCTCCTGTCACCGTAAAAGTCGAGGCTGAAATCGTGGCAGGATTCATCGTCATGCTAAAAGTTGCGCCGATTGCGGTGTTGATCGCTACACCGGTAGCTCCATTGGCGGGAACAGTTGAAACCACAGAGGGCACGACAACCGTTTCCTGGCCACATCCAGCGACAAAGAGGGCCAACAGAGCCGCCATCCAAAACGTGATGCCTAACTTGTATTTGCGCATTTGATCCCTCTCGCCCTACTGTGGTCGTACTGTGTCCTCAGTGCATTCAATCGTCGGCTCGGCACAGAATGCCGCACCGCATGATATCCAGACAATAGCGATTTGCGTTGAGCCTGGTCTGTACAGAATCGCTCAGTTTTGCATAGAAGAACTACGCAAGCAGAATTGGACGCGCGATGGACCTCACCGAGAGGCCAGGTTCTTCGCGGACATAGGCGCCCAGCCAATTCTGGTCTACGGAAGAGAATGCCGCGGCAGGCCGCGCGGAACCCAGGCCAGATCTCCACTTAAGACGTAAATGGCGAGCGCCGCAGCCATAAAGATGGCTCCTACCCAGAACCGCCAATCGCGGTGCATGCGCCTCCAATAAGGTCCTGGATCGGACTCGCCGCTGTCGCCGCTATTCCCTTCGAGATTGTGCTTGCTTCCAGTCATCTCTTCTCCATCTCCTCCGCGCATTGTCAGGCAGGGATCGCCGTCATCTGCCGCATGGCGTAATCCTCATCAGTCATGAACTCGACTCGTCCCTCATTCTCGTTCGCATCTCAGCCATGTTCTGTTCCATATTGGCCACCCAATATTCGCTTCCTGACATTCTCCCCATCGGACGTGCGGGCGATATGTGGCGGCTCAACATCGGATGGACACGTGTATGTTGTGCAATTTGGTACATCCATTTTCGGTCCAATGCGCAACAATCTCACTGTGGCTTGGCGGCCATAACGGTCAAGTGCACGCATGGCAGGATCGGCTGTGCGCCACAGAACCTTTCTTGCCCATGGAGATTTCGATTGCTGCTTTGGAAGTCATTTCTGATCGCCTTCAGCGTGCTCTTGCCGTTGATCAATCCGTTCGGGTCAGCATTGGTCTTTCTGGGCTTGGCGGGCGATGCTTCGCCGGCAGTCTATCGTTCGCTGGCGCGGCGAATCGCCATCAACAACATCGTCTTCCTAGGCATCATCGAGTTGCTGGGCGCAACCATTCTCAAATTCTTCGGCGTCTCCTTGCCTATTGTCCAACTCTCCGGAGGCCTCGTCATTGCGGCGTTGGGCTGGTCCGTATTGAACGAGAGAGATGCGCGTGCAACTTCCAGGAACAAGCAAGAGGAAACCGATGTGCGCGGCGAGACGCGCGCACTGCGCCTCGAGCAGGAGACATTCTACCCGCTGACCTTTCCCATCACCTCCGGGCCAGGCACGCTGGTCGCATTGCTGACCCTGACCGCCCATATCTCCAATAAGGACATATCAAAAGACATTGTCGCCCATGTCGGAGTGTTTCTTGCCGTCGTGGTCCTCAGCGTACTCGTATATCTCTGCTATGCCTATGCTGTAAAATCAACCAAGTTCATTTCCCCTTCCACGGCGCATGGCATCTTGCGGGTGGTGGCGTTCATTCTGTTATGCATCGGCGTCCAGATCGCGTGGAACGGACTCGCCGACTTGCTGGGAAAGTTACTCAGACCTTGACAGCGATCGGCGCAATTGCGATGCGAGTGCGAGGAGAACCTGGCAGGCGATCGCGATCTCATTCAATCATCACCGAACCAGCATAAAACTAAAGGCAAGGGCAAGAACCGTCAGGATAAGGATCGCGGGTACCGCCCAAAGTCCAAGCATCACAAAGTCTCCACTGCGCACTTCAACTCCATCGCGCCGCGCGAATTCCAGCACCAGCATCGTTGCAAGAGAACCAAAGGGAGTGATCATCGCTCCGACGTTGGCTCCGATAAGAGCGGCGAGCACCGTACCCATGTGAGCGTGCGACCGCAAGAGTACGCTCCGTGCGATCAATGCCGCGGGAAGATTGTTCATCAGATTTGAACCAACCGCTGTTGCACCCGCAGCAGCAAGGAGCTTCCCCGGCGACCCAGGTATCATTTGCGCAAGCCACCTGGACTCGACGCCAACGATGCCCAGATTCTCAATTCCTTGTACAGCGACAAAGAGACCGATGACAAAAGGGAATATGTCCCAGGAAAGCTCCATCGCCGCTCGAATGCGCACGCGTCCAGTAGCCACACCGGCTAGCGCCAGCACAGCACAGGCGGCAAAGGCGAAGACATAAGGCTCAACTCCCACCAGCGGCGCGATAAAGTAGCAAACAAGCAAAGCAGCAAGCACGGCGATGCAAACCAGAAAGTACGCTGGACTGGGCACAACGCTGGCCGACATCGGAAGCGATTCGCCGTCAAAGCAGCTTGGGAGGTCGCGGCGATAATGCCATCGCAACACCGCATAGGTGCAGACCAGCGCCACCATCTGCGGCAAAATTATTCTTGCCGCAAAAGCCGCGAAGGTCTGATGGAAAGCATCGACAAAGAGCAGATTGGTGAGGTTGCTGATGGGCAGCATCAATGAACCTACGTTGGCAACGAAAGCGCACAGTACCACGTAGGGTGCCGCGGGCACCTTGAGCCTCTTAGCCAGGGCCAACAGCACGGGGGTAAGCATCACCGCCGTGGTGTCGAGCGAGAGTATCACGGTGACCACCGCGCCAGCCAGAAACGCATTGCGGTAAAGCGAATGTGCATCTCCTTTGGCGAGGCGCGCACAACGAATCGCAGCCCAGTCAAAGAAACCGCTTTTACCGACTAGCAGGGAGAGAGCAAGCAGAGAGAGAAGAAACAGGAGAGCGTTCTTCCCGGCGAGAATGGACGCGAACGCCTCGAGCGGAGTAACCAGCCCGAATGCCAGCATCGCAGCCGCCGCAAGCATCGTCCACCAGGCATCGTTCCACCGGCGCGGACGCACCACCATCAAGGCGAGCATCGCCGCGAAGATCACAAGAGTGACAACCACTCGCTCTGTGCCCGTCATACTTCATCCATTTGCGTTCTCAGATTACGTCCAGGAGATCTCTATACCTTGCGCGGTGGCACGGATGTTGGGCGGTTTGTGGCTGGTGAGGATGCGGATTGCGGAGAAGCCTCCACCAAGCACACAAATCACTCCGCCGCCCACCAGCAGACCGAGTTTGCTGGTCGGCTCAGGATCGACGAAGGCCAACACCACCATGGTCACTCCCACGCCGCTCATTCCCAGCGCAACGCACACGCCGGCAACCTCCCGCGTGGAAAGGCGGGAATATCTGGCCATTTGCAACAATGTCTGATCTCCCGGCCGAATGCCGAGGGCGGCATCGTCGACGATCACTCCGGGCAGACGAGCACGGTACAGGAGCGCAAGCTTTCGCAGCCAATCCGGGCTGGAGGTTCTGACCATCGTATCCTGTGCGTCTTCCATGGATCAGAGTCTACACCCTGGGATCATGCGAGTAATGAACCGATTTGCTCAGTCCAGACGATCGTGGACTTCGGTACGTGGCCGCAGCAGCGTTGAAAGCACACCCGCTTCTAACCAATGACTTGGTATGCGCTGTTCCGTTCCAACGTTTCTCCAGTGATGCAAAGCAAATCGCATCGGCGGGACGGATTCGCTTTATCCACGATTGCAGAGATCACCAACAGAGCAAAACCGCTCAGACCTGTCTCTGCTAAGGTGCAGGCTCCCTACCAAGGCGCGCTCTGGACGCCTGGATATTGGGGCTACTGGCATCACCGCTACGGCTTTTATCGTGGCTACTGGGGCCCCCACATCGGCTTCTATGGCGGCGTCAACTACGGCTTTGGCTACATCGGAATCGGTTACCAGGGAGGCTATTGGGGCGGCGGACATTTTAATTACAACCGCTCCGTCAACAATGTGAACATCTCCGTCGTGCATAACGTCTACAACCGCGGCGTCGTTGAGAACAACCGCGGAGGCGCCCGCGTGAGTTTCAATGGCGGATCGGGTGGATTGCAGACCCGTGCCAGACCGGCAGAGCTGGCGGCTCGCCGCGAGACACACTCCGCACCCATGAACGCCCAAGTGCAGAATGAGCGTGTAGCCAGCACCAACAGGGCGCAATTTGCGCATGGCAACCAGGGGCGCCCCGCCAGTCTGGTTGTCAGCCAGCCGCTTGCGGCCGATCGCACCGTACGCGCTCCCGCGGCTTTGCAGGGACACAATCAAGCGGAGACGCAACAACACAATTCGGTTGAAACGCACTCCCATACCGCTCAACCAATGAATGTAAGAGAGCCCGCCCGCAATCAGCCGGTTCAGAATCAAAAGAACGAGCGACAGCCGGGCCGGAATGCTACCAGCCAGAATGGAATCAGCCGTACTGCGCCCGTCCAACAGCCCCAGCAGCAGCGCCAAGCTGCTCCGCAACAGCAACGCCAAGCTGCGCCTCAGCAACAACGGCAGGCTGCGACTGCACAAGCAAAACCGGAGGAGCATCCCAAGAAGTAGCGGCTAGCGGAGTCTCTGCCAAACATGCCACGGACGCGCGCTCATAAAGCGCGCGTCCTTTTTGCGCCAGAAATTGAGGCGCCATAACCAATTTTCGACTTAATTGATCCGGCTCTCGGAGACCGACGAGACCATGCGTACAACGTAGCGTCTCAACGACAGTCGTTAGTGCGATGCACCGCGGAGGATCAATTCCCCATTTCCTGATTTCTCATACGGGCCAACCTTCCGCACGATGACCTCTGTTCGATCATAGCGGTTGGTGCTGGCGCAGTTGTCCCGGTTGTGACGCCGAAAAATGGTGAAGCTCATGAGGCTGTCCTCTCCCTGCCGGATATTGGGCATGCTTGAAGCCCTCACAGCGGGTTTAGGACAATCGTAGGGACAGTTTAGAGAGGAAGTCAAGGAAGTGCATTATTGATAGGGGTATTTCTTTGGCTCCGCAGGTAGGACTCGAATCATCAATCAAACGTATTTTCAACAATATGCAGGTCAGCGGATGACACCTTAGACCATGAAAAGCAGTCGTAATCCGATAAACAGAGCGCATTTAGAGCGCGGAAAAGCCT
>Ga0326728_10025906_pt1 | contig 10447 bp, 12 predicted proteins | sample MB3enrmetagenome_FD_207602 | JGI IMG/M metagenome (GOLD analysis project Ga0326728, IMG submission 207602) | Lab enriched peat soil microbial communities from McLean, Ithaca, NY, United States - MB31MN | ecosystem: Environmental > Terrestrial > Soil > Wetlands > Peat | place: USA: New York... | reverse complement strand
CGTATCGGGGCTCTATGGGGGCCTGCGTCAATATCCATCGTCATGAGGACTTTTCCATCAAGCAACAAGAGGAGATGTTCCGCCGGATCTCCCTTTTTCCAAAGCTGGGCGCCCGCCTGATAAGACTCCTCAGTGGCCAGGTCGGCAAATTTTTTAAGATCTCCGTCACTGAATCCTGCGAACAACTTAAAATTTTTTAGCAGATCTATCGAAATCATAAGCGGGTCCCTCCGTTTTGGAAAAAGATAATCACAACGCTCCTTTAATAATTCAGGCTTCGGCCCCTATTTCTTCGAGCCCTTCCTGCACATTCTCCCTAATGAAAATCAGGACATTCACGTTGTCAATGGGCAGATCACCGATTTCTTCCTTGAGGGCTTTGGAATCAAAGATATATTCCCGATCGTTGTGTCGATGGCGGTATATTAGATCGACGTCCGTGTTGCCGGCGACAAGTGTTGCGATGGTGCTTGCAATATTGCCCATGGGTTGTCGATCGATGTGGCTAAGCTTAAATTCGGCTACAACCCTGGTTCCTTCACCACTTTTCGATTCCAGGATGAATCTGCCGCCGGTCATTTCCGCAGCCTGAGCAAGCATTGGAAGCCCCAACCCGACATCGCGAACTGTTTTTGTGGTGAAAAATGGATCCATGGCTTTTTTGAGAACATCTTCACTCATGCCGGATCCATCGTCCCGAATTTCCAAAGACAGGAGGTCGCTTCCCGTGTCTTCGGTAACGTCGATATTAACTCTTTTAGCACCGGCCCTGGTTGAATTTTCAACAATATCCAGGATATGGAGGGAGAGTTCGAGCATCTATTTCTCCTGAATATATCTTCCCGATCGATGCTCAAAGGCCATCTTCAACTCGGAAATCGTTCCCGTTTCCAGAAACATGGTGGTCACCGCCTGCCCGATATCCCTTATGGAATGCGCATCCGATGACACGACAAATGAGAAACGATGTAGTTCCGGATATTTTGACCGGGCATTTTTTATCCCTGTCCGATATGTCACCTCAAGGGCATCGAAACTAATGTCCGGGTCGATAAAACCTAACTGACCAAGGACACTGAAACTTTCCCGATCAATATGAGAGGCGATTGCAAGTCCGCTGAACTCATGAATATGATGAATTATTTCAACTAAAGACAGCTCAGTCGCACCGAGAAGAAACCTGTCGTTAAAACCTTCTACCTCGTCCAAGTTGTTTACGATGGCCTGACATCCAAATACTTCCTCTCGATTCGTACCGTGAAGATGATCGTAAACGACAGTCTGGATCTTCATAAGATCGTCCAGGGTATCAAAAAGCGCCAGCACATGGACTTCTTCGCTACTTGTTATTTCCATTCCGGGGATCACAGTAAGGGGCTTGCCTTCAACCGATTTCAATACATATTGAACATTTTCCATGGAATTGTGATCGCATATTGCAATAATATCCAACTTTTCTGCGATACATTTAGCAACCAGAGCACTGGGATACATATCCAGGTCTGCACATGGCGAGAGGCATGTATGTACATGAAGATCACAGCGGAAGGCCCTGAACATATAGCATCTTTATCCACGGAAAAAGACCGGCCATCGCGGTCTCTTTTTCCGTTTTTTTGCGTGCCGGTCAGTTTTTTATCTTTAATGCGGCGGTTTGGAACTGGAATTCAGTTCTTAATCAAGTTATATATTCGGCCCGTTACCTCAAAAGCTGACAGATCCGATATGAGTATTGGAATACCCTCACTTTTAGCCTTATCAAGGGTATCCTTTGCCGGTTCACAGCCCTGGACGAGGATAATTCCTGCATGCTCCTTGAGGCTGGCGACGGCAACGATATTCTGATGAACCTGGCGGGTGATCCAGATGTCACCTTCCTTGCTGTTTCCCATAACATCGCTCAGCAGATCTCCAGTGTATCCTCCGCCTACCTCAGCTTTCAAATTGTCTTCGCCGGACCTGATTTTTAAATTCAGAGCTTTGATGATCGACTCTAAATCCACGTTATCCAACTCCTTCCTCAATTATCGAGAGGGTCTGCGATCGTTTTGATGATCATTTTGAGGTATGTTCCCCTTCCAACTTCGGACGAAATCTTAAACGTGTCAGAAAAGCTCCTTATATTACAAAGGCCCATTCCAGCACCAAATCCCATCTCCCTGACTCTTGGACTCGCAGTTGAATAGCCGGGCTGCATGGCCAGTTCGATATCAGGGATCCCGGGGCCTTCGTCTATAGCCTCGATCATAATAGAGCCGGTAACGACGTGAAGACGGATCATCCCCTTTCTTGCATACGAAACAATATTGATTTCAGACTCATAAGTGACCAGGGCGACTTTCCTGATCACATCAACGGGCAACCGCATTTGTTTCAAGATCGTCTTAATGCTGCCCGAAACCTCCCCTGCTTTATCGAAGTTGCCTCCGGCAACTATAAAACATCCTTCATACAAGGGGTTTTCATCCACGATGATTTACTTACTCCCAACTTTTTCTATACAACCTTTGACGCCTTTTAAGTACAAACGCCCGGCAACTTCAAAAAGAATAAATTTAGTTGTTAGAACAGGGATATTCAGCTCCCTGGCTAATTGGACGGCTTCCGGGGAAGGCATTTTCCCCCGGCCCATTATAACTGCAGATATATCCATCACATCGGCCGTTCTCAGAACCTGCGCATTGGCCAATCCCGTTATTAACAGACTTCCGGCTGTCGCAAAAGCAAGGACATCGCTCATCAGATCGGCCATAAAAGCAGTTTTCACTTCCATGTCCAGTTTATCTTCACCAACGATCACTTCGGCTTCAAGAAGCTCTTTTATTTCATACAGGTTCACTTCAATCTCCCGATTTGAAGGTTTAGAAAATATCCAATCCGACGGGTCCTGTCAACACATTCAGGCAAGCGTCCCGCAAACTGCGCGACTTTCGGCGCAGCGTTGGTAAGCGTTCTCTGGAATTACACGGTGACGCCACTTTTGGGTTAAGATAGATACATACTAACGATCCATGAAACACAATTCATGGATGCCGCCGAGGGGAAATTCCAATCAGGTGGAGAAAGCAGGAGCCTCCCCTTTAAGCGAGCAAATACAAGAAGTGGTGCGCCAAGTCATTTCCGAGGCGGTTTTCATCCACCATCCGCGACAAGAATGAGATAAATTGCCCGTCTCAGAAAACCATTCACGGAATGGTAAACTTAGATTAGAATTACTTCTCCCGGAATAGCGACCAAGGATTTCGTGAAAGAGTGAAGTTCCATGCGCCAAGGGGTAACCCGTGCACCGCTTTGAACTGCTGACGGTTGGCTCCCTCGCAAACCCTTAAGTGGTTTACCGAAGATGGAGTTCTTTATGGTTGAAGTGATTTTATGCATCTCCATTTTGCTGCAAATGATCGCAGCTATTTTGACGTTCAGGCTCATTAGAATCAGTAAAGCCAGAGCGGTATGGGTTTTGATAGGAAGTGGTTTTGTCCTCATGATTACGGGCCACGTTATAGATGTGCTTCCATTCTTTTCAAGTGGAATAAAGTATGGAACAAGTTCTTTAAAAGGGTGGGTTGACCTTTTTATATCTGTTGCAATGGCGGCGGGTGTTGCATTGATTTGGCCTCTTTTTCGCACAATCAGGGAGTCTGAAAAGGCCCTTCGTGAAAGTGAAGAAAAATATCGCTCTCTGGCCAACACCGAAGATTCGATATATATGGTAGATAGAAATTATAATTATATATTGATGAATGAAAAGCAGTCATCGAGGTTTGGCCTTCCATTGGACAAGATAATAGGCAGATCGTACCGTGAGTTCCATACCGAGGCTGAAACTAATGATTTCGTGCATTTGGCCGAACAAGTCTTTGAATCGTCTGAACCTATCCAGCAAGAATATAGAAGTAAAAGAGACAATCACTATTTTCTTAGAACGTTCAGTCCTGTCAAAAGCCTCAATAGAATGACGACAATAGCTGTAACAGTGGTTGCAAAAGATATCAGCGTTCGAAAACGAATGGAAGAAAGGCTGATAGAGAGCGAGCGACGATTACATAATGTAATTCAGGATTCTCCCATTCCATCATTTGTTATAGGCAAGGACCATAAAGTATTATACTGGAACACTGCGCTGGAGGAACTTACAAGGATCAAGGCTGCGGAAATCATCGGCACAACGCGCCACTGGAGAGCATTTTATAGCGGCGAGAGGCCCTGTATGGCGGACCTGTTGGTGGATCAGTCGCTGGATACAATTGCTCAATGGTATTCAAGTAAATACATCAAATCAAGGTTGATTGAAGATGCATACGAGGCGGTAGACTTTTTTCCGGAGCTGGGAGAGGGCGGCAAATGGCTCCGTTTTACTGCTGCTGTTATCAGGGATTCACGAGGGGACCAGGTCGGGGCCATAGAAACCATCGAGGATGTCACGGAGCGAAAGCTCAACGAGCAGGCCTTAATAAACAGCGAAGTGAGGCTGCAGAGTATTATTCAGGGTTCTCCCATCCCCACTTTCGTAATCGGGAAAGACCACATTATCATGTACTGGAACAAGGCCCTGGAGGAACTCAGCGGCGTAAGGGCCGAAGAGGTGATTGGCACAACGGACAGCCATAGACCATTTTACAGCGAGAAACGCCCGGCCCTGGCGGACTTATTGTTGGATCAGGCGCTGGACGCAATTCCTAAGTGGTATTCGAATAACTACATCAAATCGAAATTGCTCGAAGAGGCTTACGAGGCAACGGACTTTTTCTCGGAACTCAAAGATGGCGGGAAATGGCTTCGTTTTACCGCAGCCGTGATCAGGGATTCTCATGGAAACCTGGTTGGCGCCATAGAGACCTTCGAGGATGTGACAGAGCGTAAAAGAGCCGAAGAACAGCTGATCATCTCCGACAAACTCGAGTCTCTCGGCGTTTTTGCCGATGCCATTGCACATGACTTCGACAACCTGCTGACTATCATGTTGCGTAATATCTTTGCCGCCAAATTGTCTTTTGCCGATGAGGAGCATGGGCTTTTGGGAGAAGGACTGGAGATAGCGGAACAGGCGGGACTTCAAGCAAAGGAATTAGCTCATCGACTGGTAACCTTTGCCAAAGGAGGAGAACCATTAAGAAAAATTGGTTCTATTTCGCAATTGCTAATGGATTCCGTTGCCGTGTCGCTATCGGGTTCCAATGTCATCTGTAAGTTTTCTCTGCCTGATGACCTTTGGCTTATTGAAATGGATGATGTTCAAATCCGGCAGGTAATCCATAATCTGGTCGTCAATGCCGGCGAATCTATGTCCGGGTATGGCACTATAACAATAGATGCTGAAAATGTGAACATAAGTGCAGGCAACAGCCTGCCTCTGAAAGAAGGCAAATACGTCAAATGGTCTGTAACGGACAAGGGGAGAGGCATTTCTCAGGAGAATTTGCAGAGAATATTCGACCCTTATTTTGCGATTAAGCCGGCAGCAACCGCGAAGGGAAAAGGTCTGGGGCTTTCTATCTGCTATTCCATCGTCAAGAGACATGATGGATTTATCGGCGTCAAGTCTGAACCGGGTGTTGGGTCGACTTTCTTCGTATATTTGCCTGCGTCCCCTCAGGGAGACTCTATTAAAGAAGCTAAATCGGATCAGGGTGATTCAAAAGGATGGAGAATTCTGGTCATGGATGACGAGGCGACCGTGCGCGATGCGACAGGTATTATCCTCAACTACCTTGGATATGATGTCGAATGTGCAAAGGATGGCAAGGAGGCCATCGATCTCTATCGAAAAGCAAAAGAGAAGGGATCGACATTTTCTGCCGTCATATTGGATTTAAATGTGTCGGGGGGCATGGGGGGCAAAGAAGCAATGAAGGAGTTACTCGCAATAGATCCATACATCAGGGCGATCTTATCCTGCGGATATTCGGAGGACCCTGTCGTTTCAGAATTCAGGAGGCATGGATTCTCCGGGGCTGTACACGTTCCCTATGACATTGAAAAGATGAAAGAAGTCCTGAATAATCTCTTGCATGGAAACTTATTGGATAACTCAGAGCCGTCAAGCTGACTGTAGAGTTCAATGCGAAGTTACGTCCAAGTTGATGATTCTTTGCGGCCGAAAAGCGCGGGGAAATGGTTTTGATGCGGGTATCCTTTCCGCAACCAGGATGCCCAATTTACATTCTATTCGTTTTCGTCCACCAGCCGCTGTACGATGGCTGAATCGACATAGGCCTTGACCTCGGCGATCATGTCTCCCTTGAACCTTACGACCCAACAGTAGACGTTCTCGTATACCTTTCCGTTCTTTCCCGTAAAGCGCGCTTTCATCTCAACTGCGGCGTAATCTCCGTCGACGAGCACGCTGTCCAGGTTCAATGCTATTGCTCCCGTCAGTATTTTGTTTAGTCTTCCAAAGGTGTGGTCGAGGAACTCCCGTTTGGTGTGATATTCCCCTGCCAACGGATGCGTACCCATAACGGTCCAGAAAACGTCGTCCGCCACTTTTTCAAAGAACCGGTCTGAATCGTGACTCAGATGCCTGAATAACCCTATGACGTACTCTTTGTCAGCCATTGAGCAGGCCTCCTTTTGGACACCAGCTCCGGCCCTTCCGGACCTGGAGCTTTCCTTTATGCCGCTTTCTCCAGTTCCAAACCCCATGCTAAAGCCGCTTCCCTGGCGAAGTCTTCGTAGCGGCGAAGCGGGTGACCAAGCAATTTCGTCAGAGTTTCAACATCGTTGTTCTGTGCTATAAAGCCGCGTTCGAGAAAACCCTGGAACATTACGCGCATGTCATAAGCAGCCCAGGACGGCGCCTTCTTCCGCATCTCTTTTTCGAAGGCGTCCATATCGTGTCCTGAATAACGGATCTCTTTCCCCAGCAATGTGCCGAAGCTTCAGTCGCCTGGCCAGACCAAAAGCGATTAAGCCCTGCGTCAGCTCATCGGGTACAACCGCATTCAACAAAAAGAGTTTGTCGACATTTTGAAGCGCTTTGTGAACTGAAACAGGGTCCAGCAGGTTGCCTATAGCGGTCTCAACTCCTTTGGGAATTTTCGCTGACGCCTCTTTGTCGCGAATCAGCGCGCGCACATTTGCGCCGCGTTTGAGCAGTTCGTCGATCACTTTGGAACCGACAGTGCCTGTGCCGCCAGTTACCAGAATCTTCATGGCTGTACCCTCCATTCCCCGGTAGCCGAGAATCGTGCTATCGATTCGTGGGGGACGATTACCCCGTGCGATTGAGCTTTCACTATAAATTAATGTTATGTCATTCAGACTTTGTGTCAACGATTGACCAATACCGTTCGGGCGCCGGCAGGCGGCTCCATCCGGCGCGTTGCTCACTCTCCGCATTATGACGGGGTCAAGCCCGATGCGAAGCAACCGGCTGTGATCGGCATTTTTGGCATCGCGCCGGTCCAGATGGAGCTGGTAGATCCCAGCAAGCCTGTCTGGCGCCATTTATAAAGAATGCCAGGAATTTCTCTTTTGCGGCATCTCCGCCAGCGATTGTTCGAGTGCTTTTAATTTGTGGCGGCGGGCAACGAAGCGGCCAGCCGCAGGATATAATCTACGGCCGGTTCCACGAGGGCCCTGGTATCCGGGGAAAGTTCACGGTGGAAGTCGAAGTCGTAGCCGCGGATAGACACAAGGTGTCCGACGGGTTCAGGATGATGCAGCAGCTTCAGCAACGCAAGAAGCATTGCCGGGGTCATGTGGTGAGTGAACGTGGATGCAGCGTACTGCGGGGTTACAGGCGCGCAATAGAGATTGTCCATGGCCTCGTAAACATGTGCGTCTACGAAGATGACCTGCCGGTAATCGACCAGCACATCCATCAATTCCGGCGTCAGCTGGACCAGGAAGATGGAATCCACCTCAGCGCCGAGTTCATCCAGGCCGGAGTTGTCATCGCTCAATGTTTCCTGACCCAGGCGCCGGCGCAGAGCATTGACTACGCAAAAAGCGACACCGTCGTCAGCACGGTCTTTGTTGCCGAAGCCAATAACCAGGGTGCGAGAGGGTGGTTTATCCAAATTTTTTCCAAAAGAACAAATACAAAAGGGTGAAGTAATTTTACCTTCACCCTTTTGCAGTAAATCGTATCAGATAGTATTACGGGATATGCGATCCAGAACGGTGCCGTCCGCCGCCACAAGAGTGATTTCAAGCGGCATTTGCCCCATGGCATGTGTTGCGCACGACAGGCATGGATCATAGCATCGGATCGCGGCTTCCACTCGATTCAGCATCCCTTCGGTCAGCTTCGTGCCATCGATGTAAGCCTTTGCAACCAGGCCCGACGCCGTGTGCATAGCCCAATTATTATTGCCGGTGGCCACGATAAGGTTGACCCTGCTCAATCGTCCATCCGCGTCCGTACCGTAGTCATGGAACAGTGTCCCGCGAGGCGCTTCGATGACGCCGACCCCCTGGCCGGGGAGCCTTGTCGGCGCCGGATAAGCGCGGACATCGTTGGACATGATGTCCGGATCGTCGAGCAACTGAGCGAGGCGCTCCAGGGCGTAGACAAGCTCGATCAACCGGGCGTAATGATAATAGAGAGATCCTTCAACAGGCTTGCCGCCGTTGATCTGCTTGAAAAGCTTGAATTCCTCGTTGGCAAGCGGCGTTCCAATCTTGTCCGCTACGTTCAGGCGTCCCAGCGGACCTACTCGATACGTCCCGTTCGGCCAGCCTAATTTGCGGTAGAAGGGGAATTTGAGGAATGACCAGGATTCCACATGTTCCCCCACATACGACAGGTAATTGGCAGGCTCGAACTGCGCGATCAATTTGCCTCGCGTATCCTTTATCCGGATCTCGCCGTCGTAGAGCTGAAGCCCACCTTCCATATCCACCAGACCCATGTAGTTGGATGGAAAAGTTGCGAAGGTGGAAGCCGTTTCCTTGTTGCTTTCGAGCCAACCCTTGCCGATGCTCACCGCCACCTTGGCAGTTTCGACCATGGTATCGAATTCGGAAAGGATTGCGTCGCGGTCTTTTGGAGTCAGAGTTCCGTTGACTCCACCGGGAACGGCAAAATTGGGATGAACGCGTTTTCTTCCCAATCTTTCTATGATCTGCTGTCCGTAGCGACGCAGGTTCACAGCCTTCAACGCCAGCTCAGGATTCGCCTGGATGATCCCCACTACGTTTCGAATCGCGGGATCGGCGTCGAAACCCAGAACCAGGTCGGGAGCCGCCAGGTGAAAGAAATGCATCCCGTGCGACTGTATGTACTGCCCCATATGCAGTAATTCGCGCAGCAGCTTGGCCGGTCGAGGCAGTTCCACGCGGGCGACGCCGTCGCATGCCTTGGCTGCGGCCAGATGATGGCTTACCGGGCAAATTCCGCAGATGCGCTGAGTGATTTCAGGCATCTCGAAATACGGGCGGCCTTCGCAGAATTTCTCCAAACCTCGGAATTCATCCACGTGAAAGAACGTCTCTTCCACCCCGCCCTGTTCATTCAGATGTACCGTGATCCGCCCGTGACCCTCGATGCGTGTCACTGGTTCGATAGTGATCTTTCTAGGACCCATAGCTCTTCTCCTAATCATATTTGAAGTATTGCGGTGGAAGAATCACAGGGACGCGCCCGGCAAGCAGCTCCGACAACGCAAAGAAAATCGAATCAGCACTTGGTGGGCAGCCGGGTATGAAGAGGTCGACCTTCACCACGTCGCCAATGCCTGTGACTCTGTCGAGGGGCTTTCCGAGCTCCGGGGAATCAGGAATGAGTCCATCTACCACACTCTCCGCATCCAGGTAGGCACGCTTCAAAGCTTCTTTTGTGCCCACCAGGTTCCGCATGGCAGGTACATTTCCAAAAGTAGCACAATCGCCGAGGGCGATAAGAATCTGGCAGCGCTCCCGCATCATTTTGGCCACATCGATGTTATGAGTGTTGCAGATTGCCCCTTCGAGAATGCCCACGGTTACACCTTCTTTGGGCGGGTGTTTCAGGTCCGTCACCGGACTCGATGTAATTTCCACGGCTTCCAAAAGCTTCACGATGCGTTCATCAATGTCCAACAACGACATGTGACATCCTGCGCAGCCAGCCAGCCAGTCAGTGGCTATCTTGACCTTTGCCATTATTCATTCTCCTTTCACTTGAGTTGCTGGGACGCATTAAGGGAAATCTCGTCAAAAGAAGCCCCGAGCCTCTTGCCCAGTTTCTCTGCCAGTAAGGAGAGGACTTCCCAGTCCGGCTTGGCTTCTCCCGCGGGCTCTACCGCTTTGTTGGCTTTCTGCACGCGGCCCTCCGTATTCGTCAGGCTCCCCGCTCGCTCCGACCATATGGCCATCGGCAGCACCACGTCAGCCTGTGCGGTGATGGGAGATATGAAGCTGGCCTGCACGGCAATAAATGCATTCTTATCGACATCCTTCAGCACATTCGCGCCGTCACAGTCCTGCTCGCCGAGCAAGGCATACAGCACTTTGACGGGGGACG
>Ga0326728_10025905_pt1 | contig 10448 bp, 9 predicted proteins | sample MB3enrmetagenome_FD_207602 | JGI IMG/M metagenome (GOLD analysis project Ga0326728, IMG submission 207602) | Lab enriched peat soil microbial communities from McLean, Ithaca, NY, United States - MB31MN | ecosystem: Environmental > Terrestrial > Soil > Wetlands > Peat | place: USA: New York... | reverse complement strand
ATAATCGTGGAGGCGATAGTGATTCCGAGCGCGAAATACCGGGCAAGAGATGCCCCTTCGGTGCGGGCCTGATTGGAAAGGCCGAAAGTGGCCGCGGTGCTCGAGGCGATGCCCCCCAGGAGCCCGGTGACGGCAATTCCCTGCCTCGCCCCCAGGAATCGCATCAGAACATAGCCTACCATGCTCAACGCCGAGATCAGCACCACCACCCACCAAATCATGCGGGGATTCAGCACCTTGAACGGCCCCAACACCCGGTTGGGGAGGAGTGGCAAAACAATCACGCTGACCACCGCGAACTTCAGAATGGCGTAAATCTCGTCTTCCTGGATGGTCTCCGCCAAATGATGCAGCGGGGCCTTGACGGAAAGTAATAGAGTCGCCACGACCGCGAAAGTTGCCGCCGGAATCAGGTAACCCAACGCCGCCAGCGCCCCAAAGACGTACGCCAGCAGGCCCATGAACTCGGTCGTGGCGCCCTTGTTCGGCCCCTGAGCCCTAACAATATAGGCTACAACAGCGACGGCGCTGACTCCCGCGAACCCGACGGGCAGCATCCATTTCTCGCCCGACTGGGCCGCCAGGCCGCACAGAAAACCGAGAAGGGTGATGAGCGGGAAAGTCCGAATCCCCGCGAACCAGGGAAGGTCCTTGTGGGCGTGCTCGCGCTCGACGCCGATCAACAACCCCATGAGCAGCGCCATGGCGCCGTTAAAGGCAATCTGTATGTAGCTCTGCATCAGGCCAAAACTACCTGGGGAAGAAGTACATCAACCAACCCAGCACTACCGCGGTGATCACAAATGCGCCAAAAACCTTCGCGCCGTAAACAAACCGCTCGCGGGGCGTATCCTTGGCCAGAACTCCGAACACTACAGAGACCAGGAAGGAGAATATAACCAGAGCAGGAAAGTGTGTCAAAGCCATAATGAGAAAATCAGGAGTCAGGATTCAGGAGTCAGGATACATAACCTCGCTTGGCGCTTAGCCGATCTCGGAGAGAGTAGGCCGTCAAGCTTAGGACCGTGACTAGCGGATCAGGCTTCGTTTTTCCCGACTCCTGAATCCTGACTCCTGAATCCTGTCGTTACACCTTTCGTCTCATTGCGATGTCAAAGCAATCCAGAACCGCAAGAGTGTTGAGCATGCCGGCGGCCACCAGATAGGCAGTGCCAAAGTCGGAACTGACAAAGAACGGGTCGCCGCCCGCGTAGCCGAAGAACTTCGCGGCGGGCATCGCCAAGCCCACGCACAATTCGCCGTAATGGCCCAGTACTTCGAGATAAGAGGCGGAACCGGTCGAGAAGATTTGTCCCTGCATCGCCAGGCCCAGCGCGAACATGATCGTGATCGAAGCGAAGAGGATCAGCGCCCGCCATCTTCTTCCCACCAACCAGTGACCCAACCCTGGGATCAGCCAGGCTGCGAGGCACAGCCGCACTAGCGTGGTCGTAGGCGGGCGGTTTGGGGAAGCTTTGGTTTTTTCGGCTGCACGATCCTCTGCGGTCACTTTTCCGGCCATAGGTCCAAGTCACGCGCCAAGCGTGGGATACTGACAGAGTGCTAAACAAACAAGTTAACACACCTTCACGCGCCGCGACAAGAATACGGATTTCTAGTTTGATCAATGGCGCCCCGACCCGCCGGGGCACTTGCCGACCTGAAGGTCGGCGCTACCTTCTTAGGCCGGCAGAACGACCTATCGCGAAACCCGTCTCTCCGCCTGCCTCTAACCCAGAATCGGAATAATGGACGCCTGTGTCTCGCCCGTCACCCGCGCGCCGGTTTTCTCGACGAACACATTCACCTCGCTGCGCACACCGAACTCTTCCAGGTAAATGCCGGGCTCGATGGAGAAACAAATTCCGGAAATGATGGGGCGTGTGTCGCGGGTTTCGAAGTTATCGATATTGGCCCCGTTGCCGTGAACGTCCTCGCCGATCGAGTGCCCCGTGCGATGCACGAATTTGGGCCCGTATCCGCGGCTCGTGATGACCTCTCGCGCCACGTCATCCACTTCGTAGCCGCGAATGGTCCGCCCGCTTGTCATGGCACCCTGCACAAAGGTCACGGCGGCGTCCCGCGCTTCTTTCACGATCTCGAAGACATCAACAAAGCGGCGCGGAACTTCTGCGCCCACGAAACCCGTCCACGTGATGTCGAAATACACCGCGCCAGGCCTGTTCATCTTTCCCCAAACATCCAGCAGCACAAAATCATCGGCGCCAATCGGCGCCGAGTTCTCCCGCTCGGGCATGTAGTGCGGATTGGCGGAGTTTCCGTTCACCGCTGCCACCGGCCCTTCATCCGTGATCACGCCGCCCGCGTCAAAGACGCGCCGCATCTCTTGCTGCACTTCGTACTCGCTGATTCGCTTTCCGGTTCGCACCGCATCGCGGATGGCGGCGAAACCCGCCCGCACCGCGGCGTGCACTACCTTGCCGGCTTCCAGGTGCGAGGCCAGCGCATCTTCCGACCATCGCGCCTCGAATAACTGCACCAAGTCAGCGGATGAAATCACTTCCACGCCAAAACCCCTGACCAGTTCAATCGTTCCGGCGTCTACCAAGCCCACGTACGGAATGTTGTTGAGCGGCGAATACTGCATCGCGATGCGCTTCTTGCCGTTCAGGATCGTCTTCAAGCCTTCGTGCTGTTCTTTCCAGGTGGAGTACTCGATCTCATGGCCGGACAGACCGTCAAGGTTGTGCCGCTCCACTCGATGGATAAGCTTGCTGGGATCACCCTCGGCCGGAATCAGGTAAAACCAGCGCCGCGTACACATGGGTGGATTGATCTTAAGCACGCGATAGGCAATAGGGTCGCGACGGTGGTGGTCGTAAAACAACCAGCCGTCCAGCGCGTTTTCACGAAGTGTTGATTGAATCAGCTCGAGGTCCATGTTCCCTCTCATCCCAATAGTAGCGCCGACCTTCAGGTTGGCATGGTTTCCCTTTTCGCACTCGAACCGATGCTGACCTAAAGGTCAGCGCTACCTGGCTTCGTTACTGCTCTTGAAGAACGGTTCCCACTGTTCCTCGCGCGGCGGCGCGGTAAGCAGGCTCACGCCGACGAGGCAAATCAGCGAAGCCGCCAGCGCCGGGAAGATCATGGGGACATGCGCATCCAGCCCGAAGAACTTCCACAACACCGCTACCATCGTGCCCGCGCCAATCGAACTCAGTCCGCCGGCCGTCGTGGTGCGTTTCCAAAAGAAGGCCGCCACGATGGCAGGCGTCAGTCCTGCCCCATACACATCGTAAGCGTAGACCGCGGTCGCCAGAACCGAGGGCTGAAAACTCTGCGCCAGCGCGATGACTCCGAGAACGACCACGGTCATCCGCGAGAGCAATAACAAGGTTCGGTCGCTTGCGCCCTTCCAGGACAAGCGTTGGAACACGTCATGGACAACATTCGTGGCCGGCGAAAACAGGTAGTTGTTTCCGGTGGACAGCACCTTGGCAAACACCGCGCCGAGGAAAATGGCCCCCACCAGCGGCGTGACGCCGTGGCGGGCCGCGTAGGGCACGATCCCCCAAGCCGGAACCCCGCCGGACTCGATTTCATTGTGGAACAGCACTCCCCCCACCATGGCCACAAGCACGATGACCGTTTCAAGAAACAATGTCCCAACGATCCAGCCGACCACGGAGAGGCGTGCGTCGCGTTCGCTGCGTGCTGAAAAGAACTTCTGGTAAGAACTCTGATTTCCCACCATGAGCGTGAAGGTGGGAAAGAAATAGCCGAGCACTTCGCCCCACGTCATGCCGCCTCGAATCGTGAAGTGATCGGGCGGCAGCGCAATATGCAAGGCGCTCCAGCCGCCCACGCGGTGGAGCATCGCCGGCAAGGCGACGATGCACCCTGCCGTAACGAGCAGCCCAATTGCCACGTCCGTATAAGCGACCGATGACATTCCCGCCAGCGCTGTGAACAAGATCACAAATCCTGCCAGGATGAACGTGCCGGTCCTTTCACTGACTCCGAAAGCAAGATTCAGAATTCGCCCGCCGCCGCGGAACTGATAACTGACGATGGCGGTGTAGGAGACGATGATGCACAGCGTGCCAAGAACGCGCGCAATGGGACTGTACCTGACTTCCAGGAGATCGGGGACCGTGTACTGCGCGAAGGCTCGCGCGCGCCCGGCAATGAAATAGACCACCAACAAACCGGCCCAACCTCCCGCCGGCAACCAGAGTGACGCCAAGCCCCGGCGATACGCGAACTCCGCGCCTCCGAAAAGGCTTCCCGCTCCGATCCACGAGCACAGGAGTGTGAAGACCAACACCGCCGCCGAAAGCTTGCGGTCCGCCACCATGAAGTCCGCATGGCTCTTGAGCTTTACCATGCGCGTTACGCTTACCGCGAGGAGCACGAGAACAATCACGATGAGGACGGCAGCATAGAACATGGTGCGTCTTCAGTTTTCAGTAGTCCGTCGCCAGACCTGCAATTCGCTAGAGAGTGTACCACGAGCACCGCTGGGAACAGCACAAAGCGATTATCCTGGGTGGTGGAATCCAGAGCGCCGCGTTCGTACGTGGTGTGAATCTGCCCATCCTGGTAGCTTGGCTTCCGGGAGCCTCTGCGGCAGGAGTGACGACAGCGGTTTGCCTGGGTGGCTCGCTGACTGTAAGTCAGGAATGGATGATAGAGCTACAACGCTACGGCTGGTGCTCGGTGCGGCCGCGCAGCAGGTCGATGGCGTGGGGCAAGAGATCGATGATGGTTTCGAGCGACTCGCAGACGCCGCGCGGGCTGCCCGGCAGATTGACGATCAGCTTGCCTTTGCGCGCTCCCACAATCCCCCGTGAGAGCGCCGCCATGCGGGTTTTCTTAACCCCCTCGGCGCGCATCAGTTCGGCGAGGCCAGGGACCTGCTTCTCAACCACCGCCTGCGTGGCCTCCGGAGTGACGTCGCGCGGGCCAAGCCCGGTGCCGCCGGACGTGAAGACGGCATCACAATCGTCCCCTTCCGTCCAGGCCGCAAGCGTGGCTTGAATGCGCTCTGCGTCATCAGGCAGCACCTCGAGCGCTTTGACCAGCCAACCTCGCTTCTCGAGCAGTTCTCGCACCGCCGGGCCAGAGCGGTCTTCACGCCTGCCGCCCGCCGCAGCGTCGCTGAGGACGAGGATTTTGGCGCGAAGTGGGGAAGACATATAAGTTCTCAGTTCTCAGCTTTCAGTCGTCAGCCTGCGGCAATTCCGATCTGCTTGTCATTCTGAGCCCGCCGTTTTTTGGCGGGGCGAAGAATCCCCGCAGTTGCTCTTCGGGTCCATGGCCACCTGCGAACTGCCGAGATGCTTCGCTTCGCTCAGAGTTTGTGACTTTTTTCGATTTTTGGCCATTTGAGAACACCTAACTCTTTTGTTATCAGTGCCGGTTTTCGGCCAAATTCAAAAAAGTCACAAACTCTCAGCATGACAGCGCGCTTGGCTGAGAGCTATCTGGCCCGATACGTGCCGCTCTTTCCTCCGCTCTTTTCGAGGAGCCTGATGCCGGTGATCTCGATCCCCTTGTCGGTTGCCTTGCACATGTCATAAACCGTGAGAGCCGCGACAGCCACCGCCGTGAGCGCTTCCATCTCGACCCCGGTCGGCCCGGTTGAGCTCACCAGCGAGGAAATGATCACGCCATTCTTTTTGAAACTCGCTTCTACATCAATGTGGCTTAGCCAGAGCGGATGACAAAGGGGAATCAGTTCCGACGTCCGTTTGGCGGCGCTGATGCCGGCGATACGCGCGATTTCCAGCGGATTCCCTTTGGGGTTTCGTTTCACAGCGCGAAGCGTGCGGGGATTCATTTTCACCAGCGCGGTCGCGGAGGCCTGCCGCAGCGTGGGAGGCTTGCCGGAAACATCCACCATGCGGATGCGCCCAGCGGGATCGTAGTGCGTGAGTTTCTTGCGCATGCTGTCAACTCCACCAGGAGTCAGGAGTCAGAATTAGGCCATCCGCTTTCAGATCTCAGCAAGGCACTTCCAGTGGGTCGCGAAAAGCTGCTAGGTGACGGCTGATAGGTGAGGATTCTGACTCCTGACTTCTGACTCCTGCTCATCACCCGTCACTGCCCTTTCGGCATGATGTCAACCCAATTCCCCGCCACCAAATCCGTCTGGTCGGGATGAATCACCAAAAAGCAATTGGCGGCGGCAACGCCCACCAGATCCCCGGAGCCTTGCCAGCCGACGGGCTGTACAACTGGATCGTGGTCTTGCATCCGGACGCGCGCCGGCAAGAACATGGTCAGGCCCGTTCTCTGGCGGAAGGGCTTTGCCAAGCGAGCGCGGAGAAAGACAGGAGGCTCAAAGGCTGCTCCGCTTAACAGCGCGAGGGCGGGGCGGGCAAACAACTCGAACGTAACGAAAGTGGAAACCGGATTGCCGGGAAGGCCAAAGAAGAACGAGTCGCGAACCCGGCCAAAAACCAAGGGCTTTCCGGGACGGATCGCCGTTCCCTGGAAAAAGAACTCCGCTCCCAACTCTGCCAAGACCTCTTCCACCAAGTCAAGCTTACCCATCGATACTCCCCCACTCAAGAGAAGCAAGTCAGAGTGCAGCCCTGGTTCGATCATCTCTTTGAGGAGGTCCTTGCGATCCGGGGCTATGCCAAGTGGCAGCGGCATGCCGCCTGCGGATTTAACCTGGGCGGCCAGCGCCGCGGCGTTGCTATTCCGAATCTGAAACCATTGCGGCTGCTGCTCGACGGGCACCACTTCATCGCCTGTGGGCAAAATAGCCACGCTGGGCTGACGGTAAACGGCGACGGCAGCCTTCCCCACACTGGCCAGCAATCCGATCTCCGCTGCTTGAAGGCGCCTGCCGCGCGCCAGGATTCGCGCGCCCTCTGCCGCTTCACTGCCGCGAAGCACGATGTTTTCCCACGGCTGAACGCTGCGCTGGATTTCGATATCGCTGCCGCGCGAAGCGGTGTGCTCGACCATCACTACGGCATCCGCGCCCTCGGGCAAGGGAGCGCCGGTCATGATTGAGACGCATTGGCCGGGGCGCACCTCGCCTTCAAACGAGCGGCCGGCAGGCACTTCGCCTACGCACCGAAGCACGGCGGGCAGGACGCTCAGATCCGCAGTGCGCAACGCATAGCCATCGCGAATGGCGCGGTGAAAACGGGGCAGGTCGCGGTCCGCCGTGACATCCTCCGCCAAGACGCGGCAGAGCGCTTGGTCCAAGGGAATGGTCTCCGCCTCAGGCACGCGATTGGCGCTGCCGATTTTGTCCTGGACAATAGATAGGGCCTGCTCGTAGGTGACTACCATGCAAGGTACCTGCAAGCGGAGGATACGATCGGTCGAGAGGATAGGCGATCCTCCCTTGGCGTGCAATCGACCCCTCACTTGGCCCCGACGGCTGATGAAAGCGCCGTCGTGGGCCACCCTCTCCCCTCGGAAGAGGGTTGTACGGCTACTAAGGACGTGCGATGAGGGCCGCAAATCGGCTGTCGTCAAGCCAGAGAGCCTGGTCGCGCTCCGGGCCAGTCGAAACCATGGCGATCTCCACGCCTACTTGAGCGGAAAGAAAGCGCAAATATTCTTGGGCCTTTTGCGGCAGCTTGGAAAAGTCCTTGATGCCGAAGGTTGATTCGAGCCAGCCCGGCAAAACGCAGTACTGAACTTGAACCTTCTCCAGGATGTCAACATCCTGGGGGAATTCCGTGAACCGCTTGCCCTCGTACTCGTAGGCCACGCCCACAGGAATCTCGGCAAGGTTATCCAGAATGTCGAGCTTGGTGATGATGAGCGCCGCGAGATGATTCAAGCGGGCGGTATAGCGGGCCGCCGGCACGTCAAACCAACCGCAGCGGCGCGGCCGACCGGTGACGGCGCCGTACTCGCCTCCGCGTTCGCGAATCTTCTCGCCCTCGGGGCCTCTGGCTTCGGTGGGAAACGGGCCGCTCCCCACACGCGTAGCGTAAGCTTTTGATACACCTACGACAGCTTGGATGCGCGTCGGCCCCACGCCTGTGCCCGTGCAGGCGCCGCCCGCCGAAGCGCTGGACGAAGTCACGAAAGGATACGTACCGTGATCCAGGTCCAAGAGCGTTCCCTGCGCGCCCTCGAAGAGCACGCGCTTACCGCGATCCATCTCGCCATTCAAATACCCAGAAACATCGGCAAGATACGGCACAATCTGCGCTGCGGCTTGCAGGCACTGGTCAGCCACCGCCACCGGATCTAGCGCCGTGCCCCCAAATAAGGCAGAGGCAATGCGGTTCTTCTCTGCCACAACCTCGCTGCAGCGGCGGCGGAACAGTTCCGGGTGGCGAAGGTCGCCCGCCCGCAGCCCGCGGCGGCCGGCCTTGTCCTCGTAAGTGGGGCCGATCCCTTTGGCCGTGGTGCCGATCTTCCCCACGCCCCGCGCCTCTTCCGCGGCGACTTCGTGAGCCCGATGGTAGGGCAGAATCAGGTGCGCCCGATCGCTGATCACCAGGCGTCCATCCACACTCACACCGTTTCCCTCCACGGCCTTGATCTCACGTAACAAGGCTTCGGGGTCGACCACAACCCCGTTTCCGATGACGGCAGTCTTGTCAGGCCGCACGATGCCTGTGGGGAGAAGTTGGAGAATAAACTTCTTGCCACAAACATAAACCGTGTGGCCCGCATTGGCGCCTCCCTGATATCGAGCCACAATGTCAAAGTGCTCCGCCAAAGTATCGACGACCTTGCCCTTGCCTTCGTCGCCCCATTGAGCGCCCACAACAACTACGTTTGCTGGCATGTTGGTCCCTTAAAGAATCTAGAAAGCAGAAGTCAGAATTCAGGCGTGTGAACTTAGGTTCTTCCCTGAACCCCGACACCTGCCGTTCACAAGTGCTTGTCGATCATCTTGCTGATGGCCGCTTTGGATGCGGCGCCGGCGATTTGCTCCTGGATTTGACCGCTCTTGAAAAGAAGCAGGGTGGGAACCCCTCGAATCCTGTACTGGCTGGTCAACGTGAGGTTTTCGTCCACATTGAGTTTTCCAACCTTGGCTCGGCCGGCGTACGCCTCGGCTACGGCGTTGACAGCCGGCTCCATCATGCGGCAGGGCGCACACCATGTGGCCCAAAAATCCACCAGAACCGGCAGATCGGATTTCAAGACTTCCTGTTCAAAGTTCTTCTCGGAGAACTCCAAGATATTGCCACCTGCCATCGTGTCAATCCTCCCCCAATGAATGCTGCCTGGCCCACTACGCGTTTAACGTTTCGGCCACGGGTTCAAGAGCGGCGGTTCGCGCCTGGAGCGTTTGATAGATCGCCAAGTACTGCTCCGCCGACCTTCCCCACGAGAAGTCTTTACGCATCCCGTTATTCACCAGTTGGCGCCAGACCTCCGGCTGGTGATAGGCGGCGATGGCCTGCTCGATGGCGCGGAGCAGCGCCGCGCCCGTGTACTCGGTAAACTTAAAGCCGGTGCCTGACTTGCCGTCAAAGGCCTGGATCGTGTCGTCCAGACCGCCGGTGGCGCGCACGATGGGCACCGTCCCGTATTTCAAGCTGTAAATCTGGTTCAATCCGCAGGGTTCGTACCGCGACGGCATCAGGAACATGTCGGACCCCGCCTCGATCTGGTGTGCTAGCGTATTGTCGTAGGCCACTGACACCCGAAACCTGTCAGCATGCCGGGAGGCCATGTCCCGGAAAAGATCCTCATAAACAGGGTCGCCGGCGCCCAGCGCGACGATGTAAATGTCCAAGGCCGCAAGCCGCTCCGCGATCTCCGCAATAAGGTCAAAGCCCTTCTGGGGCGCAAAACGGGAGACGATGCCCAGGACCGGCCGGGCGAGCACGGGTGCTCGCACTCCCATTCTCTCGAGCAGCGCTTTCTTGCAGACCGCCTTGCCGCTCATGTTCTCCGGGCTAAAGCGGGCCGGAATCAGCTTATCGGTGGCCGGATCCCAGAGGTCGTAATCCACGCCGTTCAAGATGCCTTGCAGACGGTCTCTTCGCGACCGAAAGACGCCTTCCAAACCACTGCCGAACTCCTTGGTTTGGATCTCCTCGGCATACTTCCGGCTCACCGTGGTAATGAAATCCGAGAAGACAATTCCCCCTTTCAGGAGATTGACCTTCCCGTAATATTCCAGGAAGTCCATCGTGAACAAGTCTTTGCCCAACGAAATCTGCGGCAGGATTTTCGCCGGGAAGAGCCCCGGGTAGCCTACGTTATGGATGGTCAAGACTACGGAGGTGCCGCGGAAGTATTCGTCCTCATGGTAGCGGTTGCGCAAATAGATGGGAACCAGGGCCGTCTGCCAGTCGTGGCAATGAATGATATCCGGCGGCGTGGCCCCGCGCTTCATCAGTTCCAGCGCCGCAAGGCTGAAAGCCGCAAAACGCTGGGCGTTGTCGGGATAATCCTCACCATCCTCCTGGTACAAGCCCGCGCGGTCGAATAAAGACGGGCATTCAACGAGATAGGTTTGAACGTTGTCCGCTACACCG
>Ga0326728_10025903_pt1 | contig 10448 bp, 10 predicted proteins | sample MB3enrmetagenome_FD_207602 | JGI IMG/M metagenome (GOLD analysis project Ga0326728, IMG submission 207602) | Lab enriched peat soil microbial communities from McLean, Ithaca, NY, United States - MB31MN | ecosystem: Environmental > Terrestrial > Soil > Wetlands > Peat | place: USA: New York... | reverse complement strand
AGAATTTACAATACCAGGAGATGAATCGCGATTCCTCTATCGCCTGAAGGCGGCAGTCCCCTTGCGATAACGATTATGGTTTCTCCTTAAACCTTGTTTCAACGGTGCCCTGGATATTGATATTAAAAGGCTCGGACCGAGCCTTGGGGCTTAACGTGTGTTTGCGGTCGATGAGTGTCCCAAAAAGCTGTCACTCTTTAGACGCCAAAGCCGCGACTTTTAAAAAAAATTAACAGTTATTTAACAAGTTCTTAAACAATTCTTAACATTCATCGAATATTCTTATAATAGTGAAGAGAAAATTTTAAAGAGTGTCCCGGCTCCTGATTACCTTCCAATGTCTCTTTACGGATAAGGCAGAATAAAGATAGAGGGCTGAGGTTGTCGAATAGTCTTTATTGGAAAATAATTTTTCCTTTCATGGTGCTGCTGCTGCTCGCGGTTGGGCTTTTAATCTCAGTTAAAAACGAAGTAATCGACATTTTTGCCGCCGTGATTGTTACCGCTATATTTTTACCGTTAGTTACTTTTATTATCACCAGGATGATAACTGGCCCGGTAAAACAAATAACGGAAGCGGCCGATGGGATCGCTGTGGGAAACCTGGACCAGCAGATCCCAATCACGACAAACGACGAAATCGGCCGGCTAGCCCATGCCTTTAATGAAATGTCACAAAAGCTGCAAACAACAATGGCAACAATAGTGGATGAAAGAAGTAATTTGGCTACGGTTCTTTCTAATCTGACAGATGGTGTTGTAATGACCGACTCTGAAGAAAGTATTTTATTAGTCAATTCAGCGGCCGAACGTCTTTTCAATTTTCAAGAAACAAACGTAATCGGACATACTTTAATCGAAATATTGCACGATTATGAGATAGATGAAATAGTGAAAAAATCCATTAACACGGGTCACGAGCAAAATGCTCAGTTGGAATCAGCGGGACGGTTTCTGCGCGTTATAGCAGTGCCAATTTCACCCGGAAGGTCTTCATCGACCCTTGTTTTATTTCAAGATTTGACGGAATTGAAAAACCTGCAGACCATGCGGAGGGAGCTTATCGGCAATATTTCTCACGATTTAAAAACACCGATTGCAGGGATTAAAGCCATGGTTGAAACTCTGCAAGACGGTGCAATCGACGATAAACAGGCTGCATCGAATTTCTTAACCAGAATCGAAGATGAGGTAGATCGTTTGACACAGATGGTTAGTGAAATTACTGAGTTATCCCGTATCGAGAGTGGTAAAGCTGAGCTCAAAAAGGAATCTGTGGACATTAATATGGTCATTCGAGAGGTTTTGGTTCAAATGACTCCACTGGCAGACAGCTTGCCGGTGATTATAACTACTAGTCTGATCCCATATCTGCCGATTGTTAAAGTTGATAAGGACCGTATTCGTCAAACTTTAATCAATCTGGTCCACAATGCGATTAAGTTTAATCATCCGGGTGGAAAAATCACAATTTCCTCGAATTTTAATAAAGAATTTGTGATTGTCAGCGTATCCGATACGGGAATAGGAATATCTAAAGAAGATCTACCACATATTTTCGAACGTTTTTATAAAGGCGATAAATCTAGGGCAAAAGGCGGCAGCGGTCTTGGACTAGCCATCGCCAAACATACAGTTCAGGCCCATGGCGGCAACATCACGGTAAAAAGTGAACAGGGACAAGGTTCTATTTTCAGTTTCACGGTTCCTATTGACGGTATTACAAATTCCACAAACCTTTAAAATTTAACAAAAATTTAACAATACCTTAAACGTTTCTTAAACTCCGTCCCTTATCCTGAATATATGGGAAAAGGGTCATGGCATTACTTGCATAATCAGAGATCAGGAGTAGGATATGAAAAAAGTTTTAGCTTTGATTGCTCACGACTCAAAGAAAGATGACGTCGTACAACTCATTAAAGCCCACAAAGAAGAGTTGGCTGACATAGACATGATTGCCACGCTCGATACCGGGCAGCGTATTCGTGAAAGGACAGGACGTCCGGTTACTCTGTTACTAAGCGGTCAGATGGGGGGCGAGCAGCAGATCGGGGCACTATTGGCTACTGGACAGGTCACTGCCGTATTTTTCCTGCGCGACCCACTGAACGCCCGTTCTCACGAGCCCGATTTTTCTGGCTTGCTTAAAATTTGCGACGTCCATAATATTCCTATTGCCACTAATCTGGTGACTGCTGAGGCAATTCTTCACTTGATGGCTGAACATCCGGAAGCTTTAAGCGGGCAACACCTCGCTGCCCAATATCTTGCAGAAATGGCAGACCAACATGAATAATCATGTAGATAAGTCATAAAGGAGAAACTTTGTCGATCAAGCAAGACAAACATAATTTGACACCTCCAACTTCGATGCAAAGTTCGAGATTCAGCGGTCATTCCGGCTATAGTGATAAAATCTTCTCGAATTTGACTCTTTTTTTCACCATTATCATGGTGGGAATTCTGGTGGCACTGGTGTTTGTTCTGTCCAGAGATGCAATGCCGGCTATCGATAAATTCGGGTTTTCTTTTTTCACCAGCACCATGTGGAACCCGGTCAAAGATATCTATGGCGCCCTGCCAGCAATTTACGGCACAATATTAAGCTCATTAATCGGCTTGGTTATTGCGGTGCCCATTAGCATGGGCGCCGCAATTTTCCTTGTGGAATTGGCGCCGCAGTGGCTGGCAGGTCCGGCTTCTTTTGTCATCGAAATGCTGGCGGCAATCCCAAGTGTCATTATCGGATTGTGGGGGCTTTATGTATTGGTGCCAGTTGTGAGAAATCCAATTGAAAAATGGCTTGGTCATTTGAGCGGTCTACCGTTTTTTCAAGGACCACCTTTCGGGGTAGGTTTTCTGTCTGCCGGTCTGCTGTTGGCCATTATGATCATTCCAATAATCACCGCTGTTACCCGGGATGCCATGAAAGCGGTCCCGCATGAGCAGCGTGAAGCTATGTATGCGCTGGGGGCAACGCGCTGGGAAACGATTAATAAAGCTGTACTGCCTTATTGCCGCACAGGGATCGTGGGCGCAGTAATCCTGGGACTGGGACGGGCACTCGGAGAGACGATGGCGGTGACGATGGTCATCGGTAATTCTTATAAATTGACAGCATCGCTCTTTTCACCGGGCGCGACGATCGCCAGTACTATTGCTAGCCAATTTGGTGAAGCGACTGCAGGAGTCTATACAGGCAGTCTGATAGAACTTGCATTGATACTTTTTGGGGTGACCTTAATCGTTAATATTATTGCGCGGACACTGGTATGGCGGATGACAGCCTTGAAGGCGGCAAAGAAATGAATAATTTGAATGAACGCGGGCATTCTCGACGTAAGTGGTTAAACAGAGTCATGCTAGTCCTCTGTGGCACCGCAACGGCGATTGCAATGCTAATGCTAGCATTGATTCTGGGCTATGCACTGATACGCGGTATTTCCTACCTTAATCTCACCATTTTAACGCAAGCGGCTAAACCTGTTGGAGAAACCGGGGGTGGTATGCGGAACGAGATATTCGGAACGTTGATATTGGTGGTGCTTGGCTCAATCATTGCGCTGCCCATAGGCTTATTAGCCGGTATTTACGTGGCAGAATACGCCAACCCGAATGTGGCCGCGGCCATTCGCTTCACGGCGGATATTCTGGCTGGTGTTCCATCCATCGTTGTCGGTGTGTTTGTTTATGCTGTAATGGTAATACCGATGCACTCTTATTCAGCAATTTCGGCAGGAGTGGCATTGGCGATTATTATGGTGCCGATTGTGGCGCGCACGGCAGAAGAATCATTGCGTCTGGTGCCAAGCTCTATGCGTGAGGCGGCGCTGGCTTTAGGCATTACCCGCTGGCGCGCAATAGTGGGTGTCGTGATACCTGGGGCGATGACCGGAATTATTACCGGTATCATGCTGGGCGTTGCCCGTATTGCCGGAGAAACAGCGCCGCTCCTCTTTACGGCCCTCGGCAGTCAGTTTGGCGTACAGGGGTTATTAAAACCGATCGGTTCTTTATCGTTGCTGATTTATCATTATGCCTTATCACCCTATCCGTCGCAGCAGCAGCAGGCCTGGGCAGGCGCATTTCTTTTAATAATCCTCGTGCTTGGTATCAGCATCATCGTACGCTGGGCGAGTAATCGAAAGCATATCTAATGGAGCAATATATGAAAGAGAAAACGAATAATATGATACACAATATAACTAAAGAAGATATACCGGGTAATACATATTCCGAGCATCCGGAAGATGAAAAAGGGATTCTGGAAGTGCAAGGCCTAAGCGCATGGTATGGCAAAACGCTGGCAATTAAAAATATCAATATGAGTATCCGTTCAAAGGGCATCATGGCCATTATAGGGCCATCTGGCTGCGGTAAATCCACTTTTATCCGCTGCCTGAACCGGATGCATGAAGTCGCTCACGGTGGAAGAACAGAAGGTTGCATTATGCTAGACGGTAAGGATATTTATGCCAAAGATACCGACCCGGTCGTCATCCGGCGCAGGATTGGTATGGTTTTTCAGAAACCGGCGCCCTTCCCAACAATGTCGGTTTTTGATAATGTTGCAGCAGGTCTGAAATTGACTCAGTTCTGGAGCCGGCGCTGGGAATTGGAAGAAGTCGTTGAACGAAGCTTGCGGCAAGCTGCTCTCTGGGATGAAGTGAAGGATAAGCTACATCAATCGGGGGCTTCGCTTTCCGGCGGACAACAGCAGCGGTTATGCATTGCACGGGCAATCGCTGTGCAGCCGGAAATTATACTTTTGGATGAGCCCTGCAGCGCTCTGGACCCTGCATCTACCCTCAAAATTGAGGATTTAATGAGGGACCTGGTGACACAATATTCCATTGTCATTGTGACCCACAATATGCAGCAGGCAGCTCGTGTATCGGATATGGCCGGATTCTTCCTGGCCGACCAGGACCGGGCAGGTATATTGATTGAATACGGCAAAACTTCTCAACTTTTTACCAATCCTAAAGACAAACGCACTGAAGACTACATCACAGGTCGGTTCGGATAATTTTTTCGAGGAGAATAAATAGATATGGAAATGAGAGCAGCTTATCATAAAAAATTGCGGGAAATTCAATATGAAATCATGGTCATGGGCAGTATGGTTAGTAAGGCTCTTATTCGTTCCATTGAGGCGCTTAAAAACCGGAACCTTGAGTTAGCCGATCAGATAATCGCGGAAGACCTGAAAGTAAATAATAAAAGGTTCGATATTGAAGAGCAGTGCATCGAGCTCATTGCGACCCAACAGCCGATGGCGAGTGACCTCCGCATAATTACCGCCATTCTCAATATCACGGTTGAGTTAGAGAGAATCGGGGATTATGCAGTCGGCATCGCACGGATTGTAATCATGATCGGTAATGAGCCTTCTCTGAAGCCTTTAATCGATATTCCCCGGATGGCAGAAAAAACAGTTGATATGCTTAGCCGCAGTCTTGATGCTTTCATTAACCGGGATGCCGAAACGGCCAAGAAAATCGCAGCCGAGGATGACTTGGTTGATAATCTTTACGACCAGGTATTCCGTGAATTGCTCATCATAATGGCTGAGGACCCGAAGACGATTACCCGAGCTACACGCCTAATGTGGACCGCCCATAATCTGGAAAGGGCAGCGGACAGGGTCACCAACATTTGCGAACGGGTAGTTTATATTGTGACAGGGAAGATGGAAGAGATCGGGGCCTCCAAATATTAAGTTCGGACTAAAACCAAAAAAATAATCAACCTCTTTTATGCCAATTTAATAAACCCCACCATGTTGGTTTTTGTTTTTCGCTATTATTTGCTGGGCAAACTCAATCGTTTCCGATTTGAAGAATTTAAAAAATAATCGCAATATCAGTTGGCCAAGATTGGCCTTACTTGATAGTGATATGGATTATTCGTGCATGTTACTTCTTAATGAAAACTACATAATAAGTGATTATTAGGCGAACAAGCAACTAAAAATTAACATTCTCTTAACATATCCTTAAACTTCCCTTAAAAATAGCTTATTATAATAAAGATAAAAAGAGAAAAGGAGAAAAGAAAATTGTTCAACAAACTTAACAAGAAATGGATCGTGGTTGTGACATCGTTACTGCTGGTTACAGCGGTAGTTTTCACTGCTTGCAGCAGCACGACGACAACTACAACAACAACCCAACCCACTACTACGACAACCCAAGCTGCAGTCACTACCTCAAATGTCGTCGTAACATCTAATACTCCTTCCACTACAACCTCGATAGTGACCACGGTAACTTCGACAACCTCCACGACAACTCCGGCAACAACTTCCACGCCCCCTCCCACAACGGCCTCTACGACAACTACTACCACAACCCCTTTGCCAATCGTCGCTCTTAATGGCGCTGGCGGAACGTTCCCGGCTCCACTGTACACAAAAATGTTCGCCGCCTACGCCACACTTACCGGAGTGCAAGTAAACTATCAAGCCGTGGGTTCCGGCGCTGGCATCACTGCGATCACTAACAATACCGTCGATTTTGGCGCCAGTGATGCGATTATGTCCAGCGCGCAGGTTGCTGCAGCGCAAGCCTCAGGCAACACTCTCCTGACTATACCCACCACAATAGGTGCTGTGGCAATAGCTTATGACCTCCCGGAATTAGGTACATACCAACTTAAACTCACGGGCACCGTGTTAGCCAACATCTATTTGAAGAATGTAAAATATTGGGATGATCCGTCAATTACTGCCCTTAATCCTGGCGCTTATCTTCCTCATATCCCAATAGCTGTGGTGCATCGTTCTGATTCATCCGGTACCACCTACATTTTCACCAATTATCTTTCTGCGATAAGTTCGCAATGGGCAAGCCAAGTAGGTAATGCCACGAGCGTTAGCTGGCCTGGTGATATTGGCGGGTCGGGCAGCGCGGGAGTGGCGGCTGATATCCAGCAAATCAATGGATCGATTGGTTATATTGAACTCGCTTACGCAGTTCAAAATAATATCCCCTATGCGCTCATGCAAAACTCATCAGGTAATTATATTGCCCCTTCCCTGACTTCAGCAAGTGCCGCAGCTGATGGTGTGACAATACCGGCCAATACGTTGATAATGATCACCAACTCCAGCAATCCCAGTGCCTATCCAATTACTGGCTTTACGTGGATATTGGTATATCAAAATCAAACGAACCAAGCCAAGGGACAAGAACTTGTCAATTTGCTGTGGTGGATGCTCAACAGTGGGCAACAGTACTGCAATCCTTTGACTTACCCGACTTTACCGGCGTCAGCAGTTACCGTTGCAGAAGCTGAAATTAACTCAATTTCATATAATGGCCAAAAATTTAATCACAACTAAGTTTTGGCAATAACAGTAATCCAATCAAAGATGGGTGTGGGAGTTTCAAAACTCCCACACCTGCAGAGTGTTAGCAACCAATAAAAATAATACATAAATTACAATGTGAAAAAATTTGAGTAAGATACTTGTTGTAGACGATGATAAAAATTTGCTTGAGGTTATTAAATATAACCTTGCAAACGAAGGCTATTCCGTCGTTCTAGCCGAAACTGGAACGCAAGCAGTAGAAATAGCACGGCAGGACAAACCAGATTTAATTATTTTGGATGTAATGCTTCCCGGAATCGATGGTTTCGAAGTCTGCCGGATATTAAGAAAAGAAATGTCGGTGCCCATACTGATATTAAGCGCAAAAACCGATGAAATAGACAAAGTAGTAGGTCTGGAATTAGGCGCTGACGATTATATCGCCAAGCCTTTCAGTGTCCGGGAACTTATGGCGCGGGTACGGGCAACCCTTCGCCGTGGGCAATTGACGGAGCAAAAAACCGCATCCAAAACCCAGGATGAAGTAAAACCACGTGTCATTCTTAAAGGGCATGACCTTGAACTCGATACGGTACGTCATAATGTTTCGCTCAAGGGTGCTCCACTGACTTTAACACCCAAAGAATTTGAACTATTATCTTTTTTAATGCGCTTTAAAGGTCAAGTTTTTAGTCGGGAACAGTTAATGGAAAAAGTCTGGGGCTACACGTTTGACGGTTCTAAACGAACCGTAGATGTTCATGTCCGATGGCTGCGGCAGAAAATCGAAGATAATCCCGAAAAACCAAAAATATTAGTGACAATCATTGGTTTCGGCTATAAATTCGATAATTAGAAATATCTTTGCGAAACTAACATGGAATCATCAAAAATCGAGGAGATTCGATTACTTCGCGCGAGTTGCCGCGGCGGTGTAGCCTATGAAACCATGGACTAAACGCTTTAAAAATGAATGGCTGAAGGGAAAGTTCTGAAGACATCGACAGAGTTGATTTTTTTCAAATTGATTGATGGCTAAATCATGGACAGCTGCGCCTGTTCCAGTTCCCGGCTTATTCGCCTGAACTCAACCCCGACGAGTGGGTATGGAAGAATGTCAAAGCCGACCGCATCGGTCGCGCCGGTATCGACCAGGCCAAAGGGAACCTCAGAAGTAAAGCCGTTACTGCCATGCGTCGACTGCAGAAACTCCCCTGTCTGATTCGAGGCTTCTTCGCCGATCCAAATCTGCGTTACATCACACCCTGACGTGTCCATTTACTTACGCACCCTTTAGTAAATACAGCTAAGTTGTTAATTTTATCTTAATAATCACTGATTAAGCAATGACTGGCCATGGAATGATATTTGTTTGATTTCATTTTCTGCGAGGGTAACTGCAGTGGCTGGTAATGTTGGATAAGTCAGCGCATTATTATACTGCTGTGCATCGTGGATCGCCCACCAAAGCATATTCACAAGTTCTTGTCCCTTAACCTTATCCGTTTGATTTACATACGCCAGTATCCATGTGAAACCGACAATCGGATATGCATTGGGATTACGAGAGTTGGTTATCATTATCAACATGTTGGCTGGCAAAGTGACTCCATCCGCGGCCGCGCTTGCCGACGCCACGGACGGAGCGATATAATTGCCCGATGAGTTTTGCATCAATGCGACTGCCATATTATTCTGCACAGCATACGCAAGTTCAACATAGCCAATCGATCCCGTAAGTTGACCTACCTGTCCGGCCACACCTGCACTTCCCACTCCACCGATATCGCCGGGCCAATTTACACTCGTGGCTGTCCCCACTTGATTAGACCATTGTTGACTCATCTGGGACAGATAGTTAGTAAAGATATAAGTTGTACCAGACGAATCCGAACGATGAACTACCGCTATAGCCGTATGCGGAAGATCGGCACCTGGGTTGAGAGAGGAAATTGCCGGATCATCCCAATAGGTTATATTTTTCAGGAAGATATTAGCCAATACTGTGCCTGTAAGCTTTAATTGGCCATTCCCTAGAGAAGGTAGGTTATAAGTTACCGCAACTGCACCCATAGTTGTTGGTATAGCTAGAATAGGGCCGTGAGCAGCTTCGGCTTCAGACACTTGCGCACTTGTCATAATAGCGTCACTAGCGCCAAAGTCCACGGTCCCATTGGTGATCGCAGTTATACCGGCGCCAGAACCCACAGCCGAATAGTTTACTTGCACACCAGTGAGTGTAGCATATTCAGCAAACCATTTAGAATAGAGAGGGGCGGGGAAAGTCCCCCCTGCACCATTAAGAGGCACTACGGTTGTCGTCGATTTATTACTGCATGCGCATAAAACTGAAGATGCGAGAAGCATTAAGCATGTTATTACCATGAGCCATTTTTTGTTAAATTTATTATCCAACTCTATTTTCTCCTATCTCTTATGTCTTTATTATAAGATTCTATGATTAACAACAGTTTAAGAACATATTAAGGATGTGTTAATTTCTGTCCAGTTCTCTATGTGAGGATAAATATTACACAAATAACAGGGCCATATAAAAATATGCGGATTATTTGGCAACTTAACGTAAAACCACAGTAAGGCCGAGCTTTTTTGTTATGCCTTTGGAAATTTAGCTTCACCATAAGATTGTTTGCCAGGCAACCATTCGTCCTGATATTAAAATTAAAGAGCGGTAATAGCCAACAACTGAAGCTGTGGACACCCATCATATCGGGTCCAAGAATTCGTAATTTTAAACCCAGTAACATCTTTCGTAATGTAACTTTCGTTTTCATATTTTTAGTACTCAGGTAGTATATTGTTTCTCATCATTGCTAAATATAATTATGAAGTAGTTGCATAATTTAATTACCTCATGAAGACATAACAACCCCGCTCCTATCCAACATCCGTTACAGAAGAATCGCTATTAATGGAGGATTGATTTTTATGGGTGTAAAAGGTACATGGCGCATCTATGCACTGGCTTTAATAAGTTTAGCAATGGCTTCATTTTTACTGATCCATTTTACCTTGATTTGGGTTTACGGCAAATTTTACATCTATGAGTCCAATTTGCTTGTCTTGTCATTAGAAACAACTCTAGTTATTTCTATTTTATGTTTTAGTT
>Ga0326728_10025902_pt1 | contig 10449 bp, 8 predicted proteins | sample MB3enrmetagenome_FD_207602 | JGI IMG/M metagenome (GOLD analysis project Ga0326728, IMG submission 207602) | Lab enriched peat soil microbial communities from McLean, Ithaca, NY, United States - MB31MN | ecosystem: Environmental > Terrestrial > Soil > Wetlands > Peat | place: USA: New York... | reverse complement strand
ACCTCCGGTTAATTGCAGGAAAACGCTTTCCAGACTCGCAGAACGGTTCACCAGTTCGGAAACCAGGATACCCTTTTCCGCCAGCGCCAGGTTAACATCGGCGCTGCGGTCCTTGGGAACATCTACGACCAGATATTCGTCTTCTTTTTTAACTGATTTTATCCATGACAAACTACTCAGGATAGCCGTAGCTTTTGCAATATCATTTACCTTGATTTGTAAAAGGTTACCGTTGGAAAGAAGCTCTTTAATGGGCGCATTCGCAATCACCGTGCCCTGCTTGACGATGGCAACATGGTCGCAGACTAGTTCCACTTCATGCAGCAGATGGCTGCAAAGCAGCACCGCCCGGCTCTCATGTGCCAGTTGCGGAATCAGGTCTCGTATTTCCTTGGTGCCGGCCGGGTCCAAGCCGTTGGTCGGCTCATCCAGAATAATCAGTTCCGGATCCCGCAGCAGTGTCGAAGCGATACCCAGACGCTGCTTCATCCCCATGGAATAATGGCCGTACTGGTCTTTGGCGCGGTCTAATAATGTGACCCTCTCCAGCACTTCGGTGATTTTACTTTTCGGGATATCGCCGATGGACTTCGCGAGTACCGCCAGGTTATCCCAACCGGAGAGATAAGGGTAAAAAGCCGGTTCTTCGATAATCGCGCCAATACGCCGCAGCGCGGGCCAGCGGTGGCCGTCCTGTTTTTCTCCGAAAAGTTCGATGCTGCCGGCAGTCGGCGCAATCAGTCCGAGAATCATCCCGACCGTAGTGCTCTTTCCGGCCCCGTTCGGTCCCAGAAAACCGAAGACTTCGCCCCGTCTGAGTTCGAGGTTCAGGTTTTTCACCGCTTCCAGGCTGCCGAAACGCTTGGTGAGCCCGATGGTGCGCAGAATCACATCTCCCTCAGTGCCCGGGGCCGGTTTAGTCCCCATATTTACTGTCATGTTTATTTTCCCTCTTTTGTATCAACAAATCACAAGCTATTCTTTGATTTGACCGTTGCTATTAGTAAAAAATGGCCCCCGGTGATTTTGGCGCAGTTTCAGAACGTCACTTGAGACAGCAGTTCACGAAAACGTAAATCTGAAAGAAGCGATTGTTTTAAGACGCCGCTCATCAGGGATACCGGGATATTACTTTTTTAATTTCTTGCGCATCGCGACAATGGTTTTTTCCGTGTTTGAGACCATCTGCTGCAGCTGTTCTTCCACGTCTTCCGGGCGGGCAATAAAAATGGCTTTACGGAACGGCGCAGCCGAAATCAGGACACGGTCACCCGGCCCGATACCAAGAAATTCACGCGCTTCTTTCGGAATAACCAGTTGGCCTTTCTCGTTCAAACGGGCGATACTTAATAACCGGGGCTGATTTTTCATCTTCATACTAGTAATAATTGTAACATAAGTAGTAAATACGCACAAATTTGTCCGTTGAAAACAATTAGTTGTTATTTAGCCTTATGGCGGAACTGGGTCTCGTACAACCGTGCATACAGCCCGCCTTGAGCCAGCAGTTCATTGTGTGCCCCGCGTTCGACAATACGGCCGCAATCTAAAACCAGGATTAAATCCGCCGCCAGAATAGTGCTCAGCCGGTGGGCGATGACAATATTGGTACGCCCAACCATTACCCGGCTTAAAGCTTCTTGAATCAATGCTTCCGATTGGCTGTCCAGGGAACTTGTTGCCTCGTCCAGTACCAGAATCCTCGGGTTCTTCAAGATGACTCGTCCTAATGCGATGCGTTGTTTTTCCCCGCCGCTCAGCCGGTAGCCGCGCTCCCCGACAATAGTATCGTATTTTAAAGGCAGTCCCATGATAAAATCATGAATATTGGCCGCCTTCGCAGCCTCTTCAATCTCTGCCTGCGTGGCGTCCAGTTTACCGTAGAGCAGGTTCGTACGGATGGTGTCGTTAAAGAGGTATGTCTCTTGCGTGACCATGCCGATCTGTGAGGTCAACGATTGCAGCGTTACGTCACGTAAGTCGTAGCCGTCAATCAAGATACGGCCGCCGGTGGGGTCGTAGAGACGAGGGATGAGATAAGTCAATGTTGTTTTACCGGCGCCGCTGGGACCGACCAGCGCCACCAGCTGGCCAGGTTCCGCTTTAAATGAAATATGGTCCAGGACTTCTTCGCGTGCCTGGCTGGGAACGATTTTCTCTTCGTTCTGGTCGCTTCTTCCATTAGGGATTGAATTGGCACTGCTGCGAGATGCCGCTTCCTGTGTTTCCTGCAACAATCCGAAACGGCGGATGTCTTTGAGCAGTCCTTTGCCTTCTTTCATATAGTGGAAACTGACATCATCGAATTCAATCACACCCTTAATATTGTTTAGCACATGAGCATCTGTTTTCTCCGTGATTTCCTGAGGCAGGTCCAGCACTTCAAAGACCCGTTCGAAACTAACAATAGAGGTTGCGAAATCCACGGGTGCATTCGTTAAAACCTGTAAAGCGTTGTAAAGCGTCCCTAGGTATACCGTTAAAGCGACGATAGTGCCGATAGTGAGTGCCTGTTTAATCACCAGATAACCGCCGAAACCATACACTATGGCAACCCCGATGGAACTCAACAGACCAAGGCTGACAAAGAACAGCGCGCCGGTCACTGCGCGCCGAACATTAATTTCACGGACATCCCTGGCGCGCTGTTCAAAGTGTTTATCTTCTACTTCAGTGCGGCCGAACAGTTTTACCAGCAATGCTCCGCTGATATTGAGCAGTTCCTGCATGACAGCGTTCATCTTGGCAATAACATCGAGCTGCTGCCGGGTTATATCACGCAGACGATTTCCCAGGTTACGCGCGGCGAACAGGAGCAGCGGCAGAATGGCGACGCTGATAAGCGTCAGACGCCATTCCAGTGCCATCATCACGCCAAATACCACCACTGCCTGAATCAGACTGGTTACGATGTTTACAAAAGTGTTGCTGATGGCGCTCTGCGCTCCAACGACATCGTTATTAAGACGACTCATCAGCTCGCCGATTTTAGTATGGGTGAAGAAACCCAATGACATCCGCTGCAAATAGGAGAATAAATCAACCCGAAGGTCATAAGTAACCCCTTCGCCCACCCGGGCGTTAAACTGCCGTAACATCACATTCAACGACCCGGTCATCAGAGGGATAGAAACAAGCGCAACCGTTAACCACAACAAACTGCGTAAATCTTTTTCGGGTAAAGTTTTATCAATCAATTGCCGCAGAATGAGCGGCGTTATCAGCCCCAACCCGGTGGTGGCCAATGTCATCAACAGCATCCCGAGTATCCACCAGCGATACGGCTGGGCATAACTCCAGACCCGCTTCATCAAAGACCATGTAATCTTGGGCTTTTCGTCCGGGGCATTATTATTGTGTATCATACCGTAACGGCCGCGCATCATCTGTTATTTTCCTGTTTCTTCTTTTTGGCTGTCATTATTTTACTGATTAGATTTCAGACATCAAGCGCTTTGATATCCGCCGTGGCATGAATGACGATATCCTTTATTTTGCCCAATTTCTCCTTGTTTAAATTGCCGGAATAGCGGCTGATATTGTGAATAGTGAACATCAGTTCTCTTGCAGCGTGGCGCAGCTCATCGCTTTCACCGTTTCCGTGCCAGTCCCGCATATGACTCTTTATCCTGTCGACTGTTTCCTCACGCTGCGTTAGAAAAAATTTCCCTTCTTCGGTGATGCTATAGACCTTTTTACCATCCTGCTCCAGGACTTTCACGTAGCCCATGTCCTCAAGTAATTGTAACGTAGGATAAATACTGCCGGCGCTGGGTGTGTAAAAACCCATGAACCTTTCTTCTAAAGCACGAATTATTTCGTAACCGTGGCCGGGTTTATCCTTTAACAGGTCGAGGACAACATATTTCAGATCGCCTTTCTCGAACATTCGAGAACGATGTTCTGTAAAAAATTGATTTCTGCCAAACATATTTTCCTCCTTATCGTACTATCTAGATATATCGTAATATATAAAGAAAGAGCTTGTCAAACTAAGATGATTTTTGTTTCTGGCGTGGTGAGAATTAGACTGAGCCCATCATTTTATAAATGCAAAAAAAGAAACACGGGTTAAATTCAACGAAGATAACCCATGTTCATCAAAGATAAACATGGTATAGAATCGCACCGGCAAACACACATCAATATTAACCAAATGTAATACTAATGGTTTGGCTTTAAAAAGCAACTTTAACCGTCTAATTATTTCTTATTTCTTTGCGGTTGATTTAGCTTTGCCAGCTTTGGTTTTCATCGGCTTTCCGCAGCAGAGCAACACTGTCTCTTCTGCGACCGGAACGCCGCCGACTTCTTCGACAATTACGGACATGCCGCAGACATCACAAACCAGGGAATCCCCGCTGCTGATTTTCTTCTTCGCCGTTTTCTTTTCTTTGGTTACCGCTTTTTCCGCCATTGTTTAACTCCTTCTACGGACAGATTTTCTGCTGTCCGCATTTTATGACATCAGTTTATCAATTTAGTCATATAGAAGTTATAAAATCCCCGGCGAATAAATTACAAAAATGTGAAATTTCAGACAAAGTCCAATTAACCGGCGGAAAGGGCGCCATAAATCGAATTTGCTTTTTTGTTTAAGTACTGTTTAGGTGACAGCGCACACCAGCGCGGTGACCGAGTGCGGTTCGAAGGTATAATTAAAAGATTTCCCGGCCGCTTTGACCGCAGTCGCTTTCACCCCGACCCTGTCTGGGTCGGCCTCGGTGTTTTCAGCTTTGATGTCTGGGCCGTTGATGACAGCAGCTGTTACATTTCCAAATTCCCCGGCGGCCAGCGAAATAGCGGCATCCATCGCCGTGTCCTTACTCTGGTTGACCACGAAAACGACCAGCTGTCGGCGGGATTCATCCAGCGTCGCTGTCACATCCAAAGTCCGGATACCGTTGTATGTGCGTCCCAGATAAGTGCCGGAGAAAGTATCGCCGCTGTAAAATACGTCCAACGCCAGTTGTCCACAGGTACGGCTGTAAAGTTCAAAAGGATAAAAAATGGTATTCCTCATCACCGGTTTATCGAGGCGCGCCAGTCTGGGATAATTGATACCGATTGCCGTCATCATCGAAGTAAAGTTGGCCAGTCTCACCGACCGGGCATGGCGGATAAAAGCATTCAGATGCAGCGCCACCACCAGGGCGTCTTCAAGGTAATTGATAATGACGCGGTCCTCGCGGTTCGGCATGCGCATCACCGCCCATTCGTCAACGGCAATATTAATCGCGTGCCTGATGCCCCGTTCCAGACTGACGGCGTGAATCAATCCTTCGTAGGCGCTTAAGTGCTGATTAAAATCTTCGGCAAAAGCCATGAACGTTTCAAACGGGGCGCGGTTGTCCAGATGCGCATAGCGGTGCAGCGCCATATAATCGATATTGGCGCCGGCCTGTTCCAGGATTAACTGTGTCCGTTCCACCCATTCCGTTCTAATGCCCGCAAAATCAGGGAAGGGGTAATCTTCCCAGATGGAGACCGCCGCGGCAACCAATTTAATGGTCGGGTCGACCCATTTCATTACTTTGCTGAACTCAGTCAGTGCCCGGGCGTATTCCTGAGGAGTCTTATATCCGATTTGCCAGGGGCCGTCCACTTCGTTGCCGATTCCCCAGTATTTAACCCTGTGGGGCTCGTCGAAGCCGTGTTGACGGCGCAGCTTGACCAGAGCAGAATCGCCGGTGCCGTTGCAGTATTCCACCCAATCGGCCGCCTCGCGCATGTCGCCGTCGCCGCAGTTGGCGCAAAAATAAGGTTCAATGTGCATTTTCCGGCAAAATTGCACGAATTCGTCGGTGCCGAATTGATTCGATACCATCGCGTTCCACGCCAGGTCGTGCCGTACCCGGCGTTCCTCTTTTAGCCCGACGCCGTCCCGCCAGCGGTAGCCGGAAGCCAGATTCCCACCGGGCCAGCGGATATTCGACATGCGCATCTGCTCCAGCGCCGCTTGGACGTCACTGCGCAAACCGTCTCTATCGGCCCGCGGCGAATCCGGGTAATAAATACCGCCGTAAACTTTATTTTCCAGATACCCGCCGAAAATGTTCCGGTCGATATCGCTGACGACATGTTCCAAGTCGATTTTTATCTGATTCATAACAAGCTCCGTCATAATCAGCTTTTTCCGCTAAACCTGCTTTTCAGGATAACGGCCTGATGCTCAATTGTCAAGAAATTCGATTCTCCGGTTGCCGTACCTACTTTTTTGTGTCGGATATTATATAATCATGGTAAATTTACCGGTTCTGTTTTTCAGAACGAATGGAGCGATGGGCAAATATGGAGAAAGGACTGTTAGGAACACAGGTGGTTACTCAAATCGGGATTCTGGTCAACGACATCGAGAAAACATGCCAAAAATACGCCGACTTTCTGGGTGTAGACAACCCGGGCTTCAAGATTACCAATGTCTATGACGAAGCACGCACAGAGTTCAAAGGTAAGCCGACGGCTGCCAGGGCCAAACTGGCTTTTTTCAAGGTCGGGGAAAACCTGTCCATCGAGCTGATTGAACCGGACCATCACCCCAGCACCTGGCGGGAATCGCTGGATATCAACGGGGAAGGCGTCCATCACATCGCCTTTGTGATTAACGGCATGAAAGAGAAAATAGTCAACCTGGAAAAGAACGGCATGCCGCTGCTGCAAAAGGGCGAATACAAAGGCGGCCGATACGCCTACATAAATTGTGAAAATGATTTGAAGCTGATTGTGGAATTACTGGAAAACGATTGAGGAAGGGAACAAATGCAAAAGAAGATAAAATGGGGTATTTTAGGGCCCGGCCGCATCGCACATAAATTTGCGCAATCTCTAAAATGCAGCGAAGCAGCGGAAATCACCGCCGTGGGGTCGCGTTCCATCGCGCGGGCGATGGAATTTGCGAAGGAATACGGCATCAGCCGCGCCTACGGCAGTTACAGCGAACTGGCTGCAGACCCGGATGTCAATATTATTTATGTGGCCACACCGCATCCGGCACATTTTGCATGCGCCATGCTTTGCCTGAATGCCGGTAAGGCGGTTTTATGCGAAAAACCTTTCACCTTGAACGCATCCGAAACCAAAGTGCTCATCAAAACAGCCCGAACCGCGAAATTATTTTTAATGGAAGCAATGTGGATGCGATATCTGCCCGCCATTGTAAAACTCCGGGAACTGCTGGCCGAAAACGCGGTCGGGGAAATCAGAATGGTAAAAGCCGATTTCGGCAACCGCATCCCCTGGGAACCGGAGGGGCGGCTGCTCAACCCGGCACTTGGTGGCGGCGCGCTGCTGGATGTCGGGATATACCCGGTTTCCTTTGCCGCGATGATATTGGGCGCCAATCCGACTAAAATTTCCGGCCAGGCATACCTGGGGACTACCGGCGTGGACGAACAATTTTCCGCGATTCTGGGATATGCAGCGGGCAGCCTCGCCGCCCTCTCCGGCGCAGTCAGAACGGCATTGCCGAACGAAGCCCGGGTAATCGGCACGGAAGGCTATATCCGGGTGCCGGATTTCTGGCGGGCATCATCCCTGGAACTATATAAAAACGGCCAGATGGAGAAGTTCGAGCTGCCTTTCCGATCCACCGGTTACATCCACGAGGCCGACGAAGCGATGTACTGTCTGCGGGAAGGATTAACAGAAAGCAGCATTATGCCGCTCGACGAGTCTTTGCAAATTATGAAGATTCTGGACACGCTGCGGAAACAATGGGGCCTTAAATACCCCCCGGAAAAATAAATCAACCCCGGACAATCAGATCCGGGGTTGATTTTGTACTAAGAAACTCTTGTTTTGCAGGTTTAAGGAGTTGTAGTTGTGGTGGTAGTAGTTGGCGCCGGGGTTGATGCGTTTTTAGTGACGGTAAAACCTGCTCTTAAAGCATCTTTCCCGGATGGGCCGGCAACCCCGACGAATCTGGACCCAACGGCAGCATGGGGACCGATAGTGATATTAGCCGTGATTGCGGTGTCACTGGTAACACTAAAACTGTTAACTTTGATGCCCCGGCCGAAAGAGACCCCTGTCGCACCGGTAAAATTGGAACCGCTGATGGCGACATCTAAGGTCGCTCCCTGAGCAGCCTGATTCGGACTGTCGCCGGTAATGACCGGCCCGTTCTTCTCAACCGTAAATCCGGCACGAAGTGCATCTTTGCCCGAAGGATTGGCGACGCCAACAAATCTGGACCCGGCGGCGGCATGGTCGCCGATAGTGATATTGGCCGCGATGGCCGTATCGCTGGTAACACTGAAGCTGTTTACTTTAATGCCCCGGCCGAAAGAGACTCCTGTTGCACCGGTAAAATCCGAACCGCTTATCGTGACATTTAGTGTCGCGCCCTGGCTGGCTTCGTTCGGGCTGACGCCGGTGATTACCGGTCCGTTCTTTTCCACGGTAAATCCGGCTTTCATCCCGCCATTACCCGCGGGTGTGGCAACGCCAACAATTCTCGAACCGGCAGCCGCATGGTCGCCAATGGTGATATTTGCAGCAATGGCAGTATCACCGGTGACACTGAAACTGTTAACAGTGATTCCTCTGCCAAAAGTGACAGCGGTAGCGCCGGTGAAGTTGGTTCCGCTCACGGTTACAACCAACGTATCGCCCTGACCGGCCTGATTTGGATTGACGCCGGTGACGGTCGGCTTATTTTTTGCCGGAACCTGGGCGGTTGTTGTGGTGGTTTTCGGCGTGGTGGTAGTTGTAGTTTTAGGGGTGGTAGTAATCGTCGGCGTTGTGGTCGTAGTCGAAGTTGTGGTCGTGGTAGCTGAATCAGCTAGGACCGGGACTGCCGAGACCGCCAGTAAAGTCAAAATTACAACGGCTAAAATACTGATTAGTGCAAACTTGCGTGTTGATTTACCTGCCATTTTTCCCTCCTGTTATTAACCTTTAATTAATTTATTCCTGATTATTATTGCAAACCGGTTGTATTTTGTTTGATAACCCATGTCTATCGCTTTTCTGCTGCATCCTCCTCAATTTCTTTTCGGTTACATAATAGACAACGGAGAAGAACTGATTTTTGTTACAGTTTTTTTAAACAACGAAATAATACTATTTCTGATTAGAAGACGAACTGATGCAGCTGAACTTAATTTAAAATTTATTCACTGTACCAGCCGGATTTGAACCAGGGCAGCAGAAACAACGTTGCCGTTTTTGGATAAACCTTCCAGCCTGATTTCGTGACCGGTTAACAATTTCAATCCGGCAATTTTTAACGTGGTGGTATCGGCAAAATTTTGTATTTGTGCGTTATTGATATCAACTTTCACCTGCCGTCCGGTCAGTTGGACCGTAATTGTTCCCTTAGCAATATCTACCGCAGTTAGTGTTCCGGTTATAGTAGTGGTTTTGTCCGCACTGCTTTGTTTTTCGGTGACATTTAATTTATTATCGGTAGTATTCCCCTGCAATTGCACACTATCTCCCAGCGTGATTTGAGCGCTGCTGCTATCGATGTTGACGGCAATGCCGCTGACGTTCGCAGTGCCATTTTGATTTGTGCCTTCGAATTGACCTTCCACCTCGGTTACCTGCGGGACATCGGTGCTGACGGCAATAGTGCTGATAAAAGATTTATTGTCATTGACCAGTCCGGTTAATTCTACCGGGCTCCCGAGTGCCGGGATTGCTCCGCTATAAACCACATTTTCGATATTCGTGCCGCCGATATCCCAGGTATTGTTCTGGACGCTTAAAAGCGTACCTTCAATTTTAAATTGCCCGGCATCGAGCTGAGTGTCCGCCACCGTCAGTGCTTGTTTTAACAAAGCGTGGTTGGTATAAGCAACCTGAGCGATCGTATTCGCGCGGTCGGTTTCGGTAATAATTTGCTGCAGTACCGTCTGGTTCGTCTGAACTGTGCCGCCGACGACCTGTTTCAACTCCAGTTCTTCGTTGAGTGAGGCCACTGACAGGTAACTTAATGTGTTATTAATGGCCTGGGCATTGCTTGCAATATTGAGTTCCGCAAGGGCTTTATCAAACAGGTTCGTCACCGTCTCCCCGGATTGGGGATTGATGTTCCGGTTCAATTTCGCCTGCCGCGCCATTTCACTGATACGCTTCTGTGCCAGTTGCAGATACAACCTGGCCTTTGCAACCGGACTCGTCGTTAAGGTCAATTGGATATTCTCGGCTCCGGTCTTCACCGGATAAAGGATATCGCCCGGCGTGCTGCTCTGGGCCGCATAGACCGTACCACCGCCCACCGCCGCGAAAATCAACACGACCAATAAAACTGAGGCAGTCACTTTGACCGGTGTTAGCGCAAACCAGCTGCGGAAATGATTAGTGGTCTTAACCGCGGCTGGTTGCTTCTCCGCATCGAAAAGATGCAGCCGTGCACGTGCTTTAAACTCCGCTGAGGGCGACGTTTCTTCCGGCTTAATCGAAACAGCGATTTCCAGCATTGCACGCAATTCTTTACCCAAAGCG
>Ga0326728_10025901_pt1 | contig 10449 bp, 4 predicted proteins | sample MB3enrmetagenome_FD_207602 | JGI IMG/M metagenome (GOLD analysis project Ga0326728, IMG submission 207602) | Lab enriched peat soil microbial communities from McLean, Ithaca, NY, United States - MB31MN | ecosystem: Environmental > Terrestrial > Soil > Wetlands > Peat | place: USA: New York... | reverse complement strand
CCGAACTCCACGTTGGTGATGCTCAGCAGGCGACTGGCAGCGCCGGACAGGCTGCCGCCGTCCACCAGGTTGGTTCCGGACTTCTGCCACTGGTAACTCACGGGTTGGCTGCCGACGGTCGCCACGCTGAACGTCGCCGTGCCGCCCAGGTAAACCAACTGGTTCGCCGGCTGGCAGGTGATCTGCAGGGGACCATCGATCCGAATGCGGAAAACGGCGCCAACGCCGCTCGCGCCGCCACTTTCGGTGGTGCCATACAGGTTGCCATCCGGACCTTGGGCCAGCGCGGCTGCCGGATTCGCCCCTTGGTAACCATCAAACTCGGCGAGGGTCGTCAACGTGCCGTCGCGGTCGATGCGGAACACCGTGCCGTCGGCGTAGGTCCCGCCGTTCATCGTAGTACCGTAGAAATTGCCGTCGGCGGCAAGGAGCAGCCCGCCATAAGGATTGCTGCCGTCGGCGCCGCCGGTGAACGAGTACAGATTGGTAAACGTGCCGTCGGCGGCAATCCGGAATACCGTGCCGGAATTGGTCGTGCCGCCGTTGTACGTCGTTCCGTAGAAACTGCCATCTGTATCCTGCACCAGCCCGGGTACTGGAGTGCTGCCATCTTGGCCGTGGAAGGCATACACCGTGGTCAACTGACCGGCTGGCGTAATCTTGAAGACGGTTCCCCGGCCGGTTGCGCCGCCATCTTCCGTCGTTCCATAGAAACTGCCATCGGCCGCCTGGACCAGGACGGACGAAGGATAGGCACCGTCCGTGTAGTTGAAGGCATGCTGACTCGTCAGGGAACCGGAGGGGGTTACCCGGAAGACGTTGCCATAACCGAGAGGTCCGCCTTGATACGTGGTGCCGTAAAAATCGCCGTCTTTACCCTGCACCAATCCGGCCTCCGAGTAAAAGCCGTTGAACCCACTGAAGTTGGCCAGCAACGTTAATGAGCCATTTGTGGTTACTCCGAAAACTGTGCCGTAACCGTAGGTGCCACCCTCGCAGGCCGTGCCATACAAATTGCCGTCCCTGCCCAGCAGCAAGCCCGCATAGAGAAAAGCTCCGTTATTGCCATTTAACGAAACGAGGGTAGTGATTGTGCCATTGGTGATTAATCTGAAAATTGTGCCATACCCGTTTGCGCCGCCTTCGAGTGTCGTGCCGTAGAAATTCCCGTCCCCGGCCAGCACCAGCGGGGCAAGAGGAAACTCGCCCGAAGTGCCGGTGCCGGTGAACGAGGACAACGTGCTCAGGGTGACGCCCGAGGCCGTCACCGGGATGACGTTCAGCGCGGCACCGCTGCTGGTTGCCGTCCCGAGCGCGTTGCTGACCACCACGGCATAGGTTCCGGTATTGGGAGTCGTCACGTTGCCGATCGTCAAACTCGCGGTGCTCGAGCCGGAAAGGTTGCTGTTGTCGGTCAGATTCGTCCCGTTCAGTTGCCAGCGATAGGAGAGCGGGTGGGTACCCACCGCGACGACGGTGAAGGTGGCCGGTGCGCCCGGCAGCACCGTCTGGCTGAGCGGTTGCTGGGTGATCACCGGCCGCCAGGGGATGATGGTCAGGAAGGCTCCGGCGCTGGTCGCCGCGCCGGCGGCGTTGCTCACCGTGACGGAATAGGCTCCCAGGTTGGCGGCGGACACGTTGCTCACCGTCAAGGTGCTGGCGGTCGCGCCGGTAATTTGGCCGCCATCGGTCAGGTTGGTCAGGTAACTGCCGTTGTCCACTTGCCACTGGTAAAGGAGAAGCGCATTGGTGGCAGTACCCACGGTGAACGCCGCTGTCGCACCTTCCAACACCGCCTGGCTGGCCGGTTGGGAGGTGATGACCGGCGGCGTCACCACCGCCAGCGTGAACTGGCGACTCTGCCCGAATCCATCATTCAAATTGGTGAACGACACCGTGGCGGGATAACTCCCGGCCGGCAGGTTGCTGGCCGTCGCGGTGAGACTCACGGTGACGGCGGCGGCGGGGCCGCCAGTGGTGAGTGTGCCACTGCTTGGAGTGACGTTGAGCCAAAGCGAAGTGTTGGCGAGGCTCCAATTCAATGAACCTCCAGCGTTATTGGTCAGCGAATACAATTGAGAAGTCGGGCTGAAGGGGCCGCCGACCGGGCCGGTGAAGATGCCGCCCGTTCCCGGTGTGATGCGCAAGGGTTCAGGCACTCCGAGTGCGTAGAGCAGGTTGCGGCCCGCCGGTGTGCCCCAGCCGGTGCAAAGATCGTAGCCGGGCACGGCCGAAAACCTGGTTGGACTCTGGGGGCTTTCGTTGTTGCCCGTGGTGATATCGTGGAAGCACGAGCCATAGCTCCCGCTCTGGCCGAGGGCATAAACGGCCGGGTTGATGAAGCCAACCAGCGGTTCCCCGTTTTCCAGGGCCAGTTCATTGATCAACGCCGTCAACCCCGCCCATAGCGGCGCCGCGCAACTCGTGCCGCCTATGCCTGGTTCCTGTCGACCGTTGTCCGCAATGACGTAAACATTATCCGCAGTCAGGGCAACATCTGGAATGTTCCGCATGGTTGTGGATCCCTGGTTGGCCGACATATTGATGCCTTGTTGCCAAGAGGGAATGGGATAGGTGCTGCTGATCCCGCCGCCGCTGCCCGTGCCGCCGCCCCAGTTCCAAACCGTTTCCGAGACCCAGGAACCCTCCGGACCGCTCGTGGTCAAAGTTGTTCCCCCGACAAGTGTGACCAAGGGACTATCCTCAAATTGGAATATTCCCGGGTAGTATGCATCTTCGTCACCAGAAGCTTGGAAAAAGGACTGTCCCTGCGCGGCAAATTCCTGATAGAACTGGGCATATTGCGGACTGTCGCCAATTATCCAGGAAGAGCTGATCTGCTTGGCCAAATTGTCACTGGCTATGCGCTCCAGCATATCGCCGTCGTACGCAGTTGTGTCGCCGGGAGCTTCATAGACAATGATTTTAGATAAACCCGGCGCCATGCAATTGAGCATCTCAATATCGAGGGCCACTTCAGTATTGCCACCGTCGCCAGCTACAGGTGCAGGGGCCCCTCCATCAATAGGCACCCTCTGCAACGGAACACCTTGCAGCCCCGCCTGAGTTAAATATTTTGTAATGTCATTATCGAAGTAATCAGCACACTCGAAAAGGGCGACCGTCTGCCCCACGCCAGTGAGCGACACACCTGGAACGTAAGCATTCCTGAAATCGTATCCAAAATACGAACCGGAGCCATCAGGAGCGGAGCCGGTTAAAGACCGGTTCGCCGAGGTCTGACTGGCAGAGGGTCTCCGAAAGAGCGGACGCGGCAGAGCGTAGTTATTGAGGCCGTTGACGTCCAAAACCGCAAGTCCTGATGGGACTGACGGTTCAACATCAGGCGCGTAAAAGGTGCGGTTTTCCTTTGGGTGCTGATAAAGGCGCATTCTTACGTGGAAAACCTTCTCAATGTCCCTCACTGCTCCGCTGACATTGACCAACATGCGATTTGGATAGGTGCTGGTCACTGCCAGACCATTTGTTTTCGCGAAGGCGATGACGGCCTGATAGTCCTGTTCCGATGGCCCGAACATCTCCGTGAATTGCTCCGGTGTCAGATAGTGGCGGTAATTGGGACTGGCCGGATCGTAAATTTGCCGGAGCAGATTGGTGAGTGCTTCCTGGTTGCGCAAGGGCAACCCGATCGCCAGGTTCAACCGGTTCGTGCCCGGAAGAGTGCCAACGGGTGACAGTCCTGCCACGACTGCCGGCACATGACCGCGCAGCATTTGTCTTTCCGTCGCCCAGGCACGCGTTGCGAACAGAAGCAGCAGTATCGCGCAAGCTGCGGCAACGTGTCCTCCGACACTTAACTGCTGGACAATTTTTGTAAATGGTTTGTTGTTCATACAATTCCTTCCTGAATCATCAGCCTTGAGTCACCGGGACATCACTCTTCCCCGGTTTTTGGATGAGGGCCGGTTCGGATGCATTGCGCCAGGCGGCCAGGCGTTCGGCTTCAGGCCGGGCGGAAAGCGCTGGTGGGATGGCCGCTCCCTGATCCAGTGGGATGATGCGTGCCCTGGCCCACTGCGTCAAGCACAGAGGAAATGTCCGGGGTCCGTCCGATTTGATTCCGCTCTTCATGATTTTCATAAAAGTCGTGGAATCCCGTACAAACACGGTCTGCCCTGGTTCTTCTTCCCGACCTACTATCGCCTCGTCAGTTAGACAAGGTGCCTTCAGAATGCTCACGCCACCTTGAGCCCGAACCCCTCGTTGAGCGGACATGCTCGGCGAGGCTCGGTTTCTCGAAAGGGGTGGGCATTGACATCCTTACTCGACAAGCACGCGATAAAACCTCGCCGGATGTCTGTCGGCTTCGGCATCAGTGAACGAGACGTTTCCATTCTCATCAGCCGTGGCGGCGCCAATCGTTGCCCAGTTCACCAGGTTGGTGGATGCCTCGATGATGTAAACGGTGCCTGGTGTTCCCGAAAACTCGAGGCTTAGTCCGCCGTGATCCCTGCCGTCCTTTGCCTCAATTCTGCCATGTTCACACCCAGGCCCTCTTCCATCCCCGTCACGACCGCATTCCAGAGCGTAGATAATTTCTTCCGCGCCTTTGACGAGCGTTCTTGCCAAAGCGGGATTCCGCCGGGCGACTTGAGCGTCAACCTTATGCTGGAATGCCTGTAGTTGCTGGATGGCGGCTGTGCGGTTGCCGCGCTCAACCGAGGCCAGGGCAGCCGAGAGACTGGCGATCAGCGGTTGAGGCTTTGCCACACGGGCCATTACGAGGCCAGTCAAACGGTCGATCGCCTGCGGGATAGTGATCACTGCGACTGTAATCGTCTGTTGGCTCGAAGCGAAGCCATCGTTAACCATCAGCGTAATTGAGTTCGTCCCCACGGGCAAAACCACGACCGCCACTGCACGAGCGGCAATCACATTGGTCGCGCCGGCTTCGAACCAGAAATACTGCAACGGGCGGCCCTCCGGGTCGGATGACCGCGATCCATTCAAAACCATGCGGGCGTTGCTGTTGTTGCACGAGATCACCAGTGGAACGGTGGCCGTGGCGTCGGCCACGGGCGGCCGGTTTATTCGCAATACCGCGTTGGAACTGAGGATCGAGCCAAATGCATTGGTCACCAACACCGCGTAATTGCCTGCTTGACTGACTTTGACATTGGTCAGTGTCAACATGGAGTTTGTTGCTCCGGGGATGTTTGTCCTGTTAAAGTTCCATTGGTAATCCAGTGGCAATGTGCCACTGGCTGTAACGCTGAAACTCGCCGAGTTGCCCACCGTCACCGTTTGACTCGTGGGCTGAGTAGTAATCACCGGCGGCCTGCCGAAAGGAACAATGTTCCGATAGATTGATATGGTATTGTCATACGAGTTGCCGAACACGATGTCTGGTCGACCGTCTCCATCGAGATCGCCAATCGCAACCCCGTTTGGATTATAACCAGCAGTAAAATCGACTCGGGGTGCGAATGAATTTGTCGTAAAGCTGCCGGGTATGCTGATGTTCTTGAAAAGAGAAAGATGATCGGGCAACTGTGTCACTACCGCCACATCCGGTTTCCCATCCCCATCCAGGTCGACGATAGCCACGTCGTTACCCCATCCACCCACAGCAAAGTCCACATGAGGCGCAAACGAATTGGTGGTGATGCTCCCCCGCGTGCTCACGTTCCGATACACCGACACAGCCTGCCCATTAATAAAGGAAGATACGATCAGATCTAATTTGCCATCGCCATCCAAATCGCCAATTGCTAAATTACAACTGGTGGGAACACCTGGAAAATTAACTGTGGAAGCAAAAGCGATATTTCCAACGGTGCTAATATTGCGTAATACCGAAACCGCGTTGTTAGTATCGAGAGTAAACGGAAGAGTGTTGGCTGTGACAATGTCTGGTTTGCCATCTCCATCCAAATCCGCAATGGCCACTTGATTCGGAGCGGGTCCGGCTGGAAAATAGACTGGTGCGGCAAAAGAATTGGTGGTAATGGTCCCGTTGATCCCAATGTTCCGCAAAACGGCTACTGTATTGCCGGCGTAATTGGCTGTGATGATTTCCGGTTTGCCGTCTCCATCCAAGTCCATCACGGCAACACTATTGGGCAGGCCAGCGACTGAAAAATCAACCCGGCTTCCGAACGAGTTGGTGGTGATGCTACCCGGCAAAGACAAGTTCTTGAACACTGAGACACTGTTATAGCCTCCATTGCAGGCCACTATATCCAATCGTCCGTCGCCAACCAAGTCCGCCAGTGCAACCCAAACGTTGTTGCCACTTCCGCTACCCACGACTGGTAAGACAATAGCTGGTGCAAATGAGGCCGCCGCCAAAGTGCCGTTGGTGCTGATGTTACGATACACCCAAACTGTCGAATCGTAACTGTTGCCAACCACCAAATCCGGCTTGCCGTCTCCATCTAAATCTCCAATGGCTATTTGAGTGGGACCGTTGCCTGCAGGCAAGTCCAGGCGTGGTTCCAGGGAAGACGAATTGATTGTGCCACTTCCAAGGTAAGTCGGAAGGAAAGGTGCATTGGCCCAAGCCGTCAATCCATTTACCGTCACAGTGATGGGCGCATACGTCGCCCCCACCGGCACCGTCACTGTCAGATTCGTCACGCTTGCTGTCGTCACCACCGCCCGCACCGCGCCAAAATAAACAATGTTGCTCGCGGTCACGGGGCTGAAATTGATTCCGAAAATTGTCACACTGATGCCGGCCAGACCGGAGGCGGGACTGAGGCCGGTGATGACGGGCACCGGCGGAGGTGGAACCACGGTCAGCACAGCGTTGGAACTCATCACCGAACCGTAAAGGTTGGTTACCAATACCGCGTAATTGCCTGCCTGCGAAAACTGAACATTGGTCAACACCAACAAACTATTCGTCGCTCCATCAATGTTCGTCCCGTTGAAATTCCACTGGTGACTCAACGGCAATGTGCCACCGGCCGTAACGCTGAAACTCGCCGAGCCTGAAATGTTGCCGCCGTCAGTCAGGTTTGTGCCATTCTTCTGCCATTGGAAATAAAAAGGCGGCCTGCCTGTGACCGTCACGCTGAATGTCGTTGTGCCGCCTGCAACAACCGTCTGGTTCGTGGGCTGGGTGGCAATGATCGGTGGATTGCCGAACGGCGTGACGTTCTGATAGATCGAGATGGTGTTGTCATAGGTGTTGGCGAAAACGATGTCCGGCCGGCCATCCCCATCCAAATCGCCAATCGCAACGCCCCAGGCATTGTAACCCGTGGCAAAGTCAACCCGCGGCGCAAATGAATTGGTGGTAAAACTGCCCGGTGTGCTCACGTTATGAAAGATTGAAAGCAGGCTGTTCAGTTCCGTGACCACTGCCAGGTCCGGTTTGCCGTCACCGTCCAAATCGGCGATGGCTGGCGTGTGACCCCTGCCCCCAAGCGAGAAATCAATCCTGGGAGCGAACGAAGCCGTCGTCAGGCTTCCGGCGGTGCTGGTGTTGCGAAGTACGGAGACGATGGTTTGGGGAAAGTAGAAGGTCACGATCAGGTCCAGCTTACCATCGCCGTCCAGATCACCGATGGCCACCTCAATCGGTTCACTTAAGACCGCGATATCAACTGGGGCAGCAAAAGAATTGGTGGTGATGCTGCCTGGCGTGCTGATGTTTCGGAGCAAGGACACGGTGCCGCTTCCGGTATTAGCCGTCACCACATCTGGCTTGCCGTCGCCGTACAAATCCCCCACGGCCACACTGTCGCAGCCGCTGCCCGTTGCAATGTCAACTTTGAGGGCGAATGAATTTGTGGTCAGGCTTCCCATTACACTTGTGTTACGCAAAATTGAAACGGTTCCATCACCATGATTAGCCACCAACAGATCGGGCTTGCCGTCGCCATCTATGTCTGCCACCGCAACGCCTTGGGGTTGCGCACCAGTTGCAAAATCCACTCGCGTGGCGAACGAGTTCGAACTGATGTTGCCGGGTGTGCAGGTGTTCCGATAAACCGAAACAATGGAATCATCGTAATCTGTCACAATGATGTCCAACTTGCCATCCCCATCTACGTCTGCCACTGCAAGACCGAATGGGCTATAGAGGCTATTGTTCCCTGGAGGTGTCACTAGATCAACCCGTGGCGCAAAAGAACCGGCCGTCAATGAACCGTTGGTGCTGATGTTCCGATACAACGAAATGGTGTTGCCGTAGTCATTGGCCACGATCAAATCTGGTTTCCCGTCGCCATCGAGATCCGCGATCACAACTTTGATAGGGCCGCTGCCGGATGCCAAATCCAGGCGCGGGGCAAAAGAATTGACGGTGATGGATGAACCATCGCCGGAGAACGTGGGCATGAACGACTGATTTGCGTAAGCCGTCAATCCATTCACCGTCACCGTAATCGGCGCATAGATGGCTCCCGCCGGCACCGTCACGGTCAGATTCGTCGCACTCGCCGCCGTCACGACCGCCCGAACCGCGCCAAAATAGACAATGTTGTCCGCAGCCACCGGACTAAAGTTGAGTCCAGAGATTGTCACGCTGCCGCCCATGGCTCCATAGATCGGGCTAAAAGCGGTGATGACAGGCGCGGGGTTGGAGCCGCCTTGCAGGCCAAGCGACACTGCCCCGCCACCGGCTGAGATGGCGGTAAAGCCCGAATTGGGCGACTGCACATCGCATTGACCGGCATCGTGTTGTCCCCAGGCCACAATTTTTCCGGCCGCGCATGCCGGCATCGGGAAAACAAATGGGGCCAGGAAAAGACAAACCAGGACAACCGGAATGAAAGAATCCCTCTCGTCCTGGAGGAAGCGATAAGAGTTTTCTGGCTCAATTTGTGCAGATATCTTTTTCATAATGGACTCTCCTTTCGAGTGGTTTTGAAATGCGGTAAAACTCCCGTATGCAGTGCGGAACCATCCGCGAGGCACTGCACTTTCGAATAATGCCGCACCGAAAGCCTGCGGTCGATGTTCATCTTCATAACTCCTGTTCGTGCCAGCCCAATCGATACCACCTCTCGTGGGCCTTTCCCAAGTCATCAAAGTTGAGGTCGTTCAAATTGACGACAAGCTCGGATCGGTTCGTTCGTCTGCAAGCATCGAACATACCGCGCGTGTTTCCTGAGGGAATTGCAGGGCTCAACTCCGCTTTCGCGCGAATCTCACGCGCGAAGCGTGAAGTTCGGTTCATGGTGCTCGCCTCAGCCTCATTGTTTTCCTTCCGTGAGAGGCACTCCGGAACTCGGTCTGGCAAGCCTGCCAAACGAGCAGACTGGAAGACTGAGCTACGTGAACCTAACTCGAAAATGGTTTGTTTCGGAGGGACGAACTCTGCGAGTTCCTGCGTTCGCATGGAAAACCTATAAGTCAGGGCCTCGTGTAACCCGGCCCAGCGACCTATGAGACGACTTCCACTCTGCAATCGACTGGGAAGGTTCTTTCTCGGCTTGGTTCTGTTCTTCGTGGACATGCTTCGCCCTTCCACAGAGGTCGACGAGAACGAGGATGAGGGTGACATTCCTATCAATCTCGTTTCAGTGTCGTTCAACTCAATCCCAACCTCTCATTTCCGGCGATGCGCGCCAGAGAGCGATATTACGCAAGGACTTTCCCGCGCGGGTTTTCCCGCAGTACGGCGAGTACAAAACCCGCCTTAAACGTTCCGGCTTACAGCGTAATCGAAAGTTCACAGCGATCTTGATTCGCATAATTCAACTGACTGTGACTACGGACACTTCCTCGTTTGCCTGATCCCGGTCCTTGCCCGCCGCCCGAGGGTCGAGCACGGGCTTGCCGTCCACCAGGAAACGATACTGGTGATGGCCGTGGCTGAGCAGCACTTGAATGAACCACCAGCCACCGTCGCGCCGTTGCATGGGCGACGGGTTCCAATGGTTGAAATCGCCGGCCAATTGAACGGATTTCGCCAGGGGCGCGCGGCGGTAAAAACTGATCGGCCTGGTTGGATGCGTCGCCGAATAGAGTTGACTGCCCGATTTTACATCGCTCGTGTTCGTAGCAGTCCTTTCTCGTGATGTTTCCCCCGGGTGATGCTGCGCATTTCATGCATTGGGCCTCGTTCACCGGTTTAACCAATGCCCGGAATCCCGTTCTTTCGATTCCGCCGTTCGAGACATCGTGTGCCACATAATTCAGCTCGGTTATCTTCACCAGCCGGTCAGGGCAACAAGTGTACGCGATAGAACCGCTGCGAGGTGGACCCCATCACATCGGACGTCGTCACCGTGCTGCCGGCCGCCGTGAGGACGCTGCCGAGATCGGTCCAGTTGCCCGAGCCCACGTCGGAACAGTACTGCAGTTGGAACCTCTGTCCGGGCAACGCGCTCCAGGTGAGAGTGAAGGTGCCATTGGTTTGCGCCACGGTCTGAAAGACAGGCGCCACCGGCGGAGCCGGCAACGTGAGCCGGAAGATCGTTCCGTTGCCGTTGGTGCCGCCGTTCAGCGTGGTGCCGTAGAGCGCCCCGTCCG
>Ga0326728_10025900_pt1 | contig 10450 bp, 8 predicted proteins | sample MB3enrmetagenome_FD_207602 | JGI IMG/M metagenome (GOLD analysis project Ga0326728, IMG submission 207602) | Lab enriched peat soil microbial communities from McLean, Ithaca, NY, United States - MB31MN | ecosystem: Environmental > Terrestrial > Soil > Wetlands > Peat | place: USA: New York... | reverse complement strand
TCAATGGTGACGTAGGCTTGCAGGCCCTGATCCTGCAGATTGCTGGCGACGTTTGCCAGCTGTGGCAATTGCCGCAGGCGCGCGACCAGCGCGGGCGACCACTGGCTCAGTGCCTGCGGTTGAGAGGCCTGCAGGATGAAATTGTATTGCGAACGACTGACACCGGAATCGATGGTCAGGTCCTGCACCGGCTGCAGGTAGGCATTGACGCCCGTCACCGAGGCAAGACGGGCCTGCAGTCTGGGCACAATCGCCGACATCGGATCACGCTCGGACAAGGGCTTGAGATTGACCAGCATGCGTCCGCTGTTGAGTGTGGCATTGCTGCCGTCCACCCCGATAAACGACGACAGGCTGTCAACAGCCGGGTCTTGCAACAAGGCATCCGCAAGCAGTTGCTGCCGCCCCGCCATGGCCGCGAACGAGATCGTCTGCGGGGCGTCGGTCACCACCTGGATCGCACCGGTATCCTGTACCGGGAAAAAGCCTTTGGGAACCAGGATATACAGCACAGCGGTCAGCACCAGCGTGCCGACGGCGACAAGAAGCGTCCACTTTTGCCGGTCGAGCACCCAATCGAGCATACGCCCGTAAGCGGCGATCACCCGCTCGAAGAACTGGCCGCTGGCGTGGTAGAAGCGCCCCTGCTTTTCTTCCGGAACATGGTGCAGCAAGCGTGCGCACATCATGGGTGTCAGCGTCAGCGATACCACTGCGGAAATCAGGATGGACACCGCCAGCGTGATGGCGAACTCGCGGAATACACGCCCGACGACGTCCCCCATGAACAACAGCGGAATCAGCACTGCGATCAGCGAGAAGGTCAGCGAAATGATGGTGAAACCGATCTGTTGCGAGCCTTTCAGGGCCGCGGCAAAGGGTTCCTCACCCTGTTCGATATAGCGCGCGATGTTCTCGATCATTACGATGGCATCGTCGACCACAAAGCCGGTGGCAATGGTCAAGGCCATCAGGGTCAGGTTATTGAGGCTGAACCCGGCGAGGAACATGATCGCAAACGTCCCCACCAGCGACAGCGGCACGGCGATACCAGGGATGATGGTCGCAGGCACGTTACGCAGGAACAGGAAGATCACCATCACAACCAGCGCCACCGAAAGCAGCAGTTCGTACTGCACATCCGTCACCGACGCCCGGATGGTCACGGTACGGTCGGTCAGCAGGCGTACATGGACGCTGCCGGGCAAGGTCGCCTGCAACAAGGGCAGTTGTTTCTTGATCCGGTCGACCACCTCGATCACATTGGCGCCCGGCTGGCGCTGTACGTTCAGAATCACGGCCGGCGCACGGTCGGCCCAGGCGGCCAGGCGGGTATTTTCCGCACCGTCGCCGACCTCGGCTACGTCAGACAGGCGTAGCGGCGCCCCATTGTTGTATTTGACAACCAGATTCCGATAGTCATCGGCCGTGTTGAGCTGGTCGTTTCCGTCCAGCGTCGAGGAGGTCAAGGCACCGTCGAAGCTGCCTTTGGCCTGATTGAGGTTGGCGCTGGTCACCGTGGTGCGCACATCGTCCAGGCTCAGTCCGTTGGCGGCAAGCGCCGGCGCATTGACACGGACGCGCACGGCCGGTCGCTGCCCGCCGCCAATACTCACCAGACCCACGCCAGGCAGTTGCGACAGTTTTTGCGCCAGACGGGTATCGACCAGGTCGGTCAGTTTGGGCAAGGGTAGCGTGGAGGAGGTAATCGCCAGCGTCACGATCGGGGTGTCCGCCGGGTTGACCTTGTTATACACCGGCGGCGCGGGCAGGTCGGTCGGCAGCAGGTTGGACGCGGCATTGATCGCGGCCTGCACTTCTTGTTCCGCCACGTCCAGTCCCACATCCAGGCTGAATTGCAAAGTAATGGTCGATGCCCCGCCGGAACTCGACGAGGTCATCTGGTCCAGACCCGGCATCTGACCAAACTGGCGCTCCAGCGGTGCGGTCACCGACGAGGTCATCACATCCGGGCTCGCGCCCGGATAGAAGGTCACCACCTGAATGGTCGGGTAATCGACCTCGGGCAGCGCCGACACCGGTAAAAAACGGTAACACAGCAAACCGACCAGCAAAATCGCCAGCATCGCAAGCGAGGTGGCAACCGGCCGCAGAATAAACTGGCGCGACGGATTCATCATGCGCTGGCGGCCTTGCGACGATGATGTTGACCTTGCTGGCCTTGCGCCGCGCCCGCTTTACCCTGTGCGCCGGCGACGATGACGTGCGAGCCGTTATGCAGGCGGTCGATTCCGTCGGTGACGACACGGTCGCCCGCGGCGATGCCGCTCGTGACAATCAGCTGGTCGCCTTCGGCGGGCCCGGCAACAATCACGCGCAATGCAACCGTGTTGTCCGGCTGAATCAGATAGACGAAGGTGCCGGGCTGGCCACGCTGCATCGCCGCAAGCGGGATCACCACGGCCTGCTTTTGAATCGTGGTACACAGACGCACGTTGACGAACTGGTTCGGGAACAGGGCGTCGTCTTCGTTCTTGAAGGTGGCCTTGAGATTCACCGTACCCGTGGTCGAGCTGACCAGGTTATCGGCGGCGGTCAACTCCCCCTTGGTCAGCAGGTGCTGGTTTCCCCGGTCCCAGACTTCGACCGGCATCGCCTGATGCGTCTTCATCGATGGCAAGACCTGACCAAGATCGTCTTCCGGAATGGAAAACACCACGGTCGCCGGTTTCATTTGCGTAATGACCACCACACCATTGGTATCGCTGGAGTGAACGATATTACCCAGATCCACCTGCTTGAGACCGACGCGGCCGGATAGCGGAGCCGTAATCCGGCTATAGCTCAGTTGCAGTTTTGCATTCGCCACCGAGCCCTGATCCATCATCACCGTTCCCTGGTATTGCTTGACCAGTGCCTCCTGGGTTGTCACCTGTTGTTCGGGAATCGAGTTCTGCGCCAGCAGGCTGCGGTAGCGTGCGAGATCGGTCTGTGCGTTATTCAGCAGCGCCTGGTCATGCGCCAGTTGACCTTGCGCCTGAGTCAGGGCGACTTCGAACGGGCGGGGATCGATCTGGGCAAGCAATTGCCCGGTTTTGACCTCCTGTCCCTCGACGAAACCCAGCTTCATCAACTGGCCATTCACCAGGCTGTGTACCGTCACCGTGTTGTTCGGGGTCACGGTACCGAGCGCCGTCAGATAGATCGCCATATCCTGTCGGGTCGCCACGGCGGCTCCGACCACCGCGGGGGGTTGTTTCCCGCGCTGGCCGGCATCCGCCGATACGGACGCCAGGCGCCACCAGATGAGACCTGCGACAATCAGGATCAACGGGATCAGAATCAGGGGCTTTTTGCTGGTCTTATGCTGCACGGTGGGCTGGGTCATGGCTCTTCAGGATGCATTATCCGGGTTTATCGGTTGATCTCTTTATAATCTTACCTGATAAATCGGTTTCAACCGCCCATACATCATGTTCATAAACGGTATGGTTGATTAAGATATTTTAAGCCATTCACATTAACAGGCGCTTAATTTACCCTGGTATAAATCCGCAACCGGGTCACTTTGGGCAGGGGGGGCAAGTAGGCCAGGCGCCGGGCAATCTCCAGGCTGTCGGCCGGCAGCAGAATATCCAGTTCGACCCGGCCATCCAGGTAATGCGCCTGCAGATGCTCCAGATCCAGGAAGTCACCGCCCAGGTGGCTGTTGATACGGTTGAGCAACATCTGCCGCGAAGGCAGCACCAGATTCCCCGGTCCGTCCTCCCGATCCGCATCGACATGAATGGTGACATCCGTCAGCGCATGCTCATCAAGCAGCCGCTGCTGCGCCTGCAGCGCAACCTGGTGCCCCTCGGAAACGGTGATATGGCTTCCGACCAGCAGATGCGCTTCCACCACCACCAGATCGCCCATCTTGCGCGTACGGATGTCATGCGCATTGACCACACCTTCGGTTTGGCACAATGTGGCACGCAAGGCGTCTACTTCATTCTGACTCAAGCCCCGATCCATCAGGTCCTGGAAGGCATTGTAGGCAAAGCCCCAACCCATGCGCCCCACCATCAACCCGACGATCGCCGCCGCAAGCGGGTCGAGCAGCGGCACCCCGTGCATGTTGCCGATAATGCCGACCGCCACCACCAGCGAGGAGGCGGCATCCGAACGCGCATGCCAGGCATTGGCCGCCAGCATGCTGGAGCGCAGGCGCTCCGCCACGGCAAGCATATAGCGGAATAATCCTTCCTTGGCCGCCAGCGCAAACAGCGCCATCCACAAGGCAGCTTCATGAACTTTGGGAATCAGTTCGGGCGAGCGGAATTTGAGTACGGCGCTCGCCAGCATGCCCACACCGACGATCAGAAGCAGGGTCCCCAGCATCAACGAGGCGGCATTCTCCAGGCGCAGATGCCCGAACGGGTGATCCTGGTCCGCAGCCCGGTGACTATACCGGTTGGCGAGAAGGACCACGAAATCCGACAACAGATCGGACAGGGAATGAATACCGTCGGCGATCAGGCCACTGGAGTGAGCGATCAGCCCGGTGACGATCTGCGCCAGGGAGAGCACCACATTGACCGCCACACTGACCAGGGTGCTGCGCCTGGCCAGGTATTGCCTTGGAAGCGCGCCCTTGGTGGCTGGCGCGGTAAGCTGTGTCGCCATGACATTTGAACCCTGTCGTTAGCCGGGCAGCGCTGACCTGGCACCCGCTGAAGCGGGCAGATCTCATTTTAGCAGGCGCGCATGATCCCTATATGTCGCCATACTCATTTCTATTAGCCTATCCGTAAAAATTAACTGTGCAATATAATCGAGACTTTGAGTCAGGCGCGACGGAGCGCCCAGTGCGGCCGAAGGCCGCCATTTCAGGACCATCATGTCAACATTACATGCCATTCTTTTTGCCATCATGCAGGGCATTTCGGAACTGTTTCCGATCAGCAGCCTGGGTCATGGTGTGATTTTGCCCGATCTGCTTCACTGGAACCTCGACCGCCAGGATCCTTCTTTCCTGGCCTTCATGGTCACCTTGCACATCGGTACCGCGCTGGCGCTGTTTCTCTACTTCCTCAAGGACTGGATCGAGCTGATCGGTGGATTCATCCGTGCCGGCGGCCGACCGACCAACGCCGAATCGCGCCTGGTACTACGGCTGATCGCCGGTACCATTCCCGCCGGCCTGATCGGCCTGTTGCTGGAGAAAAAGCTGCGCGGGCTGTTCGGTTCCACCGAGCTGGTGCTGGCGGTTCTGATCATCAACGGCATCATTTTGATTGCCGGTGATTTTATGGTGAAACGCAATGGTGGCCGCTCACTGGATCAGTTGAGCTATGGCAGTGCGCTGAAAATCGGTCTGGCGCAGGCGCTGGCGCTGATTCCGGGGATTTCCCGTTCGGGCGTCACCCTGATCGCGGGTGTCAATGCAGGCCTGAGCTATGCCTCGTCCGCACGCTTCGCCTTTTTGCTTGCCACACCGATCATCGGCGCGGCCGGTGTGCTTGAAGTCCCGAAGTTGCTGCACAGCCACGGTCAGATTTCGCTGGGCATGAGTGTGGCCTGTGGTCTGATTTCCGGCATTTGTGCCTATATCAGTACCTGGGCACTGATGCGTTATTTCAATAAGCACGAAATCCAGGCGCTGCGTCCGTTTGGCTGGTATTGCATCGGCCTCGGCCTGCTGGGACTGGCGTTGAAACTTCTGTGAGGCGAGACGTATGGCTGAAGACAAAAAAGAACCCTGGCTGAACTATCTGGCGCTGACCACCGTCATTCTGGCGGTGTGCGCGACCTTGTCCACCTTCAAGGGGGGCGGCTTTTCGACGCGCAGCGTCATCAGTCAGGCGCAGGCATCGGATCAGTGGGCGTTTTACCAGGCCAAGGCCATCAAGGGCGATCTGTATCAGGTTCAGGAAGAGGCGCTGAAGACATCGCTTGCGGCGCTGGCGGCCAACGCGCCCCCGGCCCAGCGTCAGGTCTATCAGGACAAGATCGCCGATTATCAGAAAAAGGTCGAAAAATATACCGCAGAAAAAGCGGCGATCATGAAGACCGCGCAATCGCTGGAGGCACAGCGTGACGCTGCGCAGCGGCAGGGCAAGCCCTTCGGCGTGGCCGTGATCTTTTTACAGGTGGCCATTCTGATTTCTTCGATTGCCGGTCTGTTCAAGCGCAAGGTGATCTGGCTCGCGGCCTTGCCGGTCGGACTGCTGGGTCTGGTGTATTTCGCCGACGGGTTCTTTTTGTTCTTCTGAGTCCGGTAAAAGGTGAGGCGGAATTGCCGCAGGCATTCCGCCGTCCTCGATCGCGTTTCAGGTCTCCCTCCCGTTTTATTCTCTGCATCATGACGGCTCGTTTTCCATTCAGTGAAAGGGCGTTGTCATGAAGCTATTTGCCGCATTGCTGGGTCTGATGTACCTGGCCGGGTCTTCTGCGCTCGCGGGGGAGTGTGCGGGTTTCAGCAAACTGGAGATCGCGGCGACGGCTTCCCGCCGTGCGCTTGAGGTCGCCGTGTGGTATCCCACCCGCGTTTCGCCAATGTGTTCACCCACCGGAGACAATCCGGTATTCAGCGTGGCGCCTGTGGCAGTGGATGCCCCGATGGAACAAGGCCGACATCCACTGGTGATTCTGTCGCATGGCTATGGCGGCAACAACGGCAATCAGGGTTGGCTGGCCGTCGCACTGACGCGTCAGGGATATATTGTTGTCGCTCCCAACCATCCGGGTACCACAACGGCCGATCTGCGCCCCGATGTCGCCGCACAGCTTTGGGAAAGACCGCGGGATATCAGTCATCTTGTTGATTTCATGAGTAGATCGCCTCGGTGGGCACCTGTCATCTCCTCGGAAAAAATAGCCGTGATCGGTCACTCTCTGGGAGGCTGGACCGCCCTGGAGCTGGCGGGAGGGCGGCTGGATCCGGCACGGATGGAACAGGATTGCCTGCGACACGGCGAACTGGCTGCTTGCAAGGTCTACACCCGGGTCGAGAAAAATGACGCGGTGTCGCGCGCGGCGCTTGGCCAGTCATTGCGCGACCCGCGGGTGATGGGCGTGATTTCGCTCGATCTGGGTCTGGCACGCGGATTCGATCCGGCCAGCCTGGCGAACATCCAGGTACCGGTACTGGTGATCGCGGCGGGCAGCCCCAGCGCGGAGATGCCAGCGGAACTGGAGTCGCGCGTCCTGCTTGAGCGCTTGCCGGCATCGCGTCGCAGCGCTCTGGAGATCCCCGATGCCACGCATTTCAGCTTCCTTCCCGTCTGCCTGCCGGGCGCGGCCCGGCTGTTGGAGTCAGCCCAGCCCGGAGACGGGGCATTGTGCCGGGAGGGTGGCGGACGCCCCCGGGAGGAGATCCATCAACAGGTCGCCGATGCGGTCAGCGCGTTTCTGCGCCGTCTGTTCCACTAGCGGCAAATGCGTTGCGGTATTCGCTGGGGCTCAGCGCCGTTTGGCGGCGGAATTCACGGTTGAAGTTGGATTTGGTCTGAAAGCCGACGGAAAACTGAATGTCGGTAATGGACTGGGCACTGTTGCGCAGCAGGCGCTTTGCTTCGGCAATCCGGTAGCTGTTGATGAACTGGGAGACATTGCGACCATGCACCCGGTTGATGGCGGCGGAGATTCTCCGGGCAGGGATCACCAGGCGGCGCGCCAACCGTTCCAGCGTCAGGTCGGGGTCGCGGTACAGGGCAATGCCCTGCATCTGCCTGTCGATGGCCGCCAGGATCTGGTGATCGGCGGGATCCGGTAATGCGGGTACATCCCCCCGGGATGCGTCGACAGGTGGTTCTGGCGGTGGACGCAAGCGCATCAGCCGCGTAACCAGGCCGGTCGAGATCAAGAGCATCAGCAGGTTGGTGAGTGTCAGCACAAGCCCGACATGTTGGCCGTGAGCCAGATTGAAATCGGCGCTGATCAACAAATCGATCACGCCGGAAACCATGAGCAGCATCCCGGCCAGGACGACGGCGCGCAATGCCGTGGCCGTATCGGCCAATCTGACCGACACCATGGCGTCAGTGCCGCCCTGTGCCAGACGCAGCAAGGCAATGCCATAGGCAAAAAACAGCGCGGGCATTTCCAGATCGAGCGCCGCCCGCCAGACTAGAACCAGCGCCCCGGTGAGCACGACCGGCAGTGCGTGCCGCCAGGCACGCTGCCAGCGCAGGCCCGCCCCCGAAAAACTCAGCCAGGCAAGGGGCGGCAGCATGGAGGCGACCACCGGTTGAATCAGGCGCAGCACGGACCAGTTCACGCTCCAGCGCAAGCCGATAATGACCGAAGTCAGAACGGAGACGGCAATGAACACCGGCACGGCACCGCCAGGCGAGCGTGTTTCACTGCGCCCGATCAGCCCGTAGAGCAAAAGCAGTTGCAGCAGCGCGACGACGAAGGGCAGCGGGATGGCAAACATAGCGGAGCGTCCGAACGACAAAAATAGATTATGTGCTTAAGTCGTTATTTTCTCATCAGCTTTTCGTGCTTCCAATCCATTTATCATTCCATGCGCATGACTTTTTGTCAGCGGACCGCCAACCCGGTATGCTGTATTCCCTGCCTCAAAAACCCATAAAGATTAAGTAGTTTATGCTGTCTCACACGCGAAGTACCTTGATGTCCCTGTTGCGTCCGCTGGGCGCATCCCGGCTGGCGGAGCTGCGCCCGGTTCTATCCATGTCGGTTCCGCTGATCCTGTCGCAAGCCGCGCAGATCGGCATCATGTTCATCGATTCTATCCTGATGGGACGCCTGGGTCCGGACGCCCTAGCCGGCGGCGCGCTGGCCCTGTCGACCTACTTTCTCTGTTTCGTGCTGGCCTATGGTCTCACCTCGGCGGCCGGCAATCTGATCGCACTGGCCCATGGCCGCGGCGACCGCCGTGCGGTGGTTGCCGCCACGCGTGCCTGCTTTCTGATGGCATTCATCATGTCGGTACTGATCGGCATCGCGCTCTGGCATGCCGAACCGGTGATGCTGGCGCTGGGACAGGCACCGAAGACTGCTCACCTGGCAGCGGGGTTTCTGCATATTCTGCTGTGGGGCATGCCGCTGAGCATGCTGTTTCTGACCTTGCGCAGCTTTGCCTCGGGTATCGGCCACCCGGGCCCTGTGCCTTTTATCACAATGTCGGCGCTCCTGATCGCACCGACCTGCGGCTGGGTATTGTCGCAAGGGGTGGGCAGTTGGCCCGGTATCGGGATCGACGGGATTGCGGTGTCGTCAGTGATCACGTATGCGTATATGGGGCTGGCGTTCGGTCTGGTCGTGTTACGCAATCCGGTTTTTGCCTGTTACAAGCTGTTTGGCGCCTTTGAGCGTTGCGATCTGAAAACGATCAAACCGCTGTTGCGCCTTGGATTCCCCACGGCAGGCACCATGGCGCTGGAAAGCGCCCTGTTTTCGACGTGTGCCTATCTGATGGGCGCGCTCGGTGCCGCCGATCTGGCGGCGCATCAGAGCATGTTTCAGCTGGTCATGGTCAGTTTCATCATTCCGATCGGCCTGACGCAGGGCATTTCGATGTGCGTCGGTCAGGCCGCGGGAGCAGGGGAATTCGATCGGGTCAAACATCTGGGGCATCTGGGGCAGATGATGGCGGTCGGCTGGAGCTTGCTGACAGCAAGCATTGTGTTGCTGGCCCCCAATCTTCTGCTTGCGCTGTTCTTGCCCGAAGGCCGGCCCGGCGCTCAAGCGGCGCGCGCGATCGCGCTGTCGCTGACACCGCTGGTTGCGCTGCTGCTGATCTTCGATGCCTGGCAGACCGTGGTCAACGGCATCCTGCGCGCGCTGAAGGATGCGCATGCCACCCTGGTGATCTATTCGCTGGGCTGCTGGGGCGTCGGGATTCCGCTCGCCTGGTGGTTATCGCGCCACGGGCTGGGCGCGGTAGGGGTCTGGGTCGGCATGGCCACCGGGCTGGCCTGTGTGTCGATACTGCTGGTGTGGCGCTTCAACCATCAGACGCATGCGCTGATTTCGGGCAGGAAGCATCTGTAACCGAGGGCGAGCCCGCCGGCAGGACGGGTCAAAGAACAGCATCAAGCCCATCCATCGGGATGGATCGTTACTTTTCGTCAAAGGTTGACAATCTCAACAATCGATACAACGGACACCAGCCGACCAGACCGGTCACCAGCGGGATGAGCCCAAGCCAGGCCCACGGGTTTTTTGGCCCGGTGAGCGCCAGGGCGGTGATGCCAACCCCGATCAGAATGCGAATGCCACGTTCAATGCCGCCGATATTGCGTTGCATGCCGCACTCCTTTCAGTGTTGATTGCTTATTCCGCCATCGCCGCCAGTTGTTCTGCCTGATGCTCGGCCGTCAGGGCATTGGTCAGGTCGAAAAGATCGCCATCCATTGCGTAGTCGAGCTTGTACAGGGTCAGGTTGATCCGGTGGTCGGTAATGCGGCCCTGCGGGAAATTATAGGTGCGAATACGTTCGCTGCGGTCACCCGAGCCGACCAGACTCTTGCGGGTT
>Ga0326728_10025899_pt1 | contig 10450 bp, 6 predicted proteins | sample MB3enrmetagenome_FD_207602 | JGI IMG/M metagenome (GOLD analysis project Ga0326728, IMG submission 207602) | Lab enriched peat soil microbial communities from McLean, Ithaca, NY, United States - MB31MN | ecosystem: Environmental > Terrestrial > Soil > Wetlands > Peat | place: USA: New York... | reverse complement strand
GCCCTCCCCGGCATGGATCGTGGCGCTCCAGCCGCGGGCAAGAGTGTGCGCCTGCTTGTCGCAGGATGAAGGCCGGCATTGGTGCCCGCGCAGAACTACCCTCGCCAATCCGGAGGTGTAGCGGTCGAGCGCCTTGCGGGCCGAACCCTTCGAGCGCGGCCTTTGATATGGTCCGGAGCCGGCGATACGCGATTATCATGCGACCTTCCGCGCGGGTATGCGGCAGGTTTCGCCGTCGCGCGAGTCCGCAGCGGCTCGAACCACACGTCTTCGCCTGGCTTCTTCGCTACTCTAAAGACATGCGGACAGTCACACTCGATCAACCCGGCCGATTCGTGTTTGGCGAAACCCCTCGGCCCAAGGCTCCCGGGCCGGATGAAGCGCTCGTGCGCGTGCTGACGGTGGGTATCTGCGGCACCGATCTCCACGCTTTTGAGGGCACCCAACCCTTCTTCAACTATCCGCGGATACTGGGCCACGAACTCGCGGTGGAGATCGTCGCCACGGGAGACGGAGTGCTCGGCTTCCAGCCGGGCGACCGTTGCGCGGTGAATCCGTATGTCACCTGTGGAGAGTGCGTCGCCTGCCGGCGAGGGCGCACGAACTGCTGCGCAAAACTGAGTGTTATCGGTGTGCATGCGGACGGCGGGATGCGCGACCTCGTCGTGCTGCCGGTGAAACAGTTGTACCGCTGCGCGAAGTTGCAGCCGGCGCAGATTCCCTTGGTCGAGACGCTGGGTGTCGGAATCCACGCTGTTGGACGGGCGGGCGTGGAACCGGGGGAACGCGCCCTGGTCATCGGAGCCGGACCGATCGGCCTTTCCGTAATCGAATTTCTGCGGGTGGCGGGCGCGGATGTGGGAGTAGTCGAAAAAATCCCCCAGCGCTTGAATTTTGCCGCAGACCACCATGGGCTCCAGCGATACTATCCATCGCACCGGGAAGCGCGGCAGGAAGAGCCGTCTTTGTTGGTCTTCGATTGCACCGGCGATCGGGAGTCGATGGAAGGAGCCATCACCTGCTCCAGCAGAGCGGGAAGCTGATCTTCGTCGGATTGGTGAACGACAAGGTGTCCCTGTTCGATCCCGATCTGCACCGCCGCGAGGCCACCATTCTAGCGAGCCGAAACAGCACGCCGGCCGAGCACCGCCAGGTGCTCGATTACATGGAGAGCGGGCGAATCGACGTTTCCGCCTGGCCGACTGAATATGCCGTTCCCGAAAAGATGGAGCAGCGTTTTCCAAAGTGGCTTTGCCGGGAGGCAGGAGTCGTCAAAACCATTATCGATTGGTCGTAAGGCGTCCCGCAAGAATAACCTGGTCCGAAGCCGTGATCTCACCGCGGAGCAACGGAGACGCGGAGATCAGCGCGGAGGAACACCCTGAGAAAAAGCGCAAGACGGATGGCGGCGGATGGCGGGCGTTTCCCATGCCGGCATTGGAGAACGCGGAGCGAGCGGAGAAACTCCATTCCGGATCGGGATGCGTTCCCGTTAACAGCAAACCGATCAAGTTATTTGTGCGTGGGTCCTAACCAGAATGGGCTGCGAAAGGACCGGTTCAGCCCACCTGATTGCGGACCTCTCTGAGCAACTGAATCGTCTCCGGCAGGAATTCGCCGTTGCGGTCCACATCGATGTTGAAAGTGACCGGGACCGAGTAGCGGTGCGCGGTCTTTACGTATTCGACCAGGTCTTCGAGTGCAAACCGGGACGTGGCCAAAGGCTCGTTGTACCGGCTGTGGACCCAGCCCGGATTGTCGAGGCAAACCCACCGGTGTGCCTGTAGGCCGTCGGGGGTGAATTGCGCGGCCGGAACCGCCACCAGATCGTTGGCCTCGCCCCACTCATAGTCCTGGTGAGCCGTGTACAGGTAGTACCGCATCATGCCTGGACTGAGTGTCACCAGACGGTCTGACTTGCCTGCTTTGGCCGCCCGGACCCAATCGTCCCAGGGAACCCGGATGTTGTACCGCATGCCGGATCCGCTCCACCGCGGACCGCGCTGGTCGAGCGAAGAGCAACTGTCGAACCACCACGCCTTGAGTAGCGCGCCATGGCGTTCGCCGAGTTCGCGGATGATCGCCAGAAGGTTCGCTATGAAGCGGTTCTTATCCGCCTCGTGGAAGCCTGCCGCATACTCCCAATCGGGATCGTCGCCGTGGTTGCAGGAGTGGTTGTAGTACAGGATGAAGTGGACGTTGCGCTGGTCGAGTGCGCGTGCCAGCTCCCCAACCATGTCGCGGAGGTTGGTGCGCCCGGGCAGTACGCGTTCGATCGCCGCGCACGGGCCGGCCAGCCATTGCAGGGCGTGGCAGGACGTGAAAATCAAGTACGAAGCGCGGGTTGCCGCTACGCGATCCGCGAATCGCTCGACGCCGAACCGGGCGACGGTCTCCGCAAAGGGCCGCCAATCGGCCGGCCGGATCGTCTGCGAAAGCGCAGTCCAGTGGGTCGAGACGCCGAAGGGACAAGCGGCGAACCAGGCTGCATCTGCCCGTTGGTAGGCGGAGGGGTCAGTCTGTTCCCCCTCCAGGTTGGCGCCCAAAAGAGCGCCGGTGGCCGAGGCCGCGAAGGCGCGGCGCGTGTATGCCTGCATAGGACTCCTGATAGAACTCCCAGACGATCCCGGGCGGCACACCGCCAGCGCCCAACTGACTGGTCCGCCGTCTCCATGGTTCACCGCTATTCTACTGCCTTTGTCCGGTTGCGGTGAACGGCCAATCGCGCCCAGGCGCAATGACGTTGCCTCACCATCGCACGATGCGGCGCGAGCGGCGGTGATGGTCCGGCGGTTTGGATCGACCGGAGCTAACTAAGCGGAATCGATCGCCGCCACTTCGTAGTCCACGACTTTGGGGATGGTGAATTCGATGTTTCCGCCCGCCGCCCGAAACGGGATGTCCACCTCGGCCCGCAACAACTCCACCCGCCGGATGCGCGCTCCGTGCGGCGCCCTCATGCTCACCTTCTGCGGGCCGATCGGATAGAAACTCCGGAGCCAGCCGCGGTGCATGGCGGGGTTCGTGTAGTTGAGGACGTGCACCGCGAAACCCGCCTGCGTTTCCCACGCGAATGACTCGATCACTCCCTCTCCTTGAATGGTAACCGGCGCATTCGCGCCGGCGACCCAGCGGATCGAGTTCTGCAAGAGCCGAGCCAGGTCGGTGTGGCCGGTCCGCCACATGGTGCGTTCGATATCGCCGGGAAAGTAGACCAACCGGCTGTTTCCCTTCTGCCGCAGCACCACCGCGGGTTCTTCGGTCCGCGGCTGTGCGGGATACGAAAGTTCCGGCGGGTACCCCACAACGCCGGACACGACCGTCAGGACCGGGCTATCCACGCGCGCGACGGGCAGGCGGTATTCCGCCCCCGGGATCCAGTTCGTACCCGCGAAGCCGTTGAGAATTTCGTGCCGCTTCTCGATACGCGCCATGTACGCGTTGCCGCTCGTCGCGACGACGTCGCCCGCTCTGTGGATGCCGAACACATCGGCCAGGCCGAAATCCGCGCGCCGTTCGTTACGATCGGTGTACATGCTGGTCTCAAAGGTCGCCAGCAGGGATCCGCCGGCGTCCACGTAGGCGCGCAATTGCCGGCACTGTTCGTCGCTGAGCAGGGCGGTGTTGGGCAGCACCAGCGCCGAATACTTCTTCAGTTCCTCTGGCGCGAGCTTATCTTCGTGCACGAAATCGAAAAGGAAGCGGCCTTCGAGCAGAGCGTAATACATGCCGTCCATGTATTCCCGCACCAGCGACCGGTTCGGCGGCCGGTAGAACAGGTGCGTCCGCTGCCCCATCACCACGCCCAGGTTCGCGATCGAACGCTGGTTGACGAAATGCTGGTCGTGTTTCGCCATCCAGTTGAAGTATTTGTGCGCCGGCTCGAGCCACCGGCGGTCTTCACCCAATCCGTTCTCGCCGCCCACGATGTGGTGGTAGGGCACCATTCCCGACGCCAGCGATTCGTTGAACCACATCTGCGCTTCCTGCTCCGACTTGTAGACGTTGCGCCAGCGCGGAGAGCCGGTGGACCATCCGGCGGTCACGTTGGTGGACATTTTCCCCTTCTGGACGGCGCTGCACACCCGGCCTTGCAGCGCGCATCCCCAGATCGGCGTCGCGTCACCGCCGCGGCCCTGGTTGTCGCACTGGAACCACTCGCACAGCTCGCCCAGTTCGACCAGGTTCGCCGTGGAACCGATGCCGCCGCCCAGATTGGCGAAATAGAAGTTTGATGGCCGCTTCTCTTTGGCGACGGAGTCGTAGAGTTTCCAAAGGTAGACCGTGCGCTCGTTGAATTTGTCCCAATACGCCAGCGTGCCCGGCTGCGGCAGCTTCCGGCACTGCTCGCAGTGGCAAACCGGCATGGTTCCCAGCGGCGGCCAGGCATTGGTGAACAGGCCGTCCACGTCATAGAGGGAGTTGATCTCCTTCATGATCGCCGTCATGTAGTCGGTCATGTAAGTGGAGAACATGCAGGTCCGGAACAGCCTCGGATCCTCGGCGTGACGCACGGGATTCGCTTGTGAGTCGAGTTGGAACCACTCCGGGTGCGCCTTCACCGCGTCCTCCCAATTGAGGTCCGGACTCATGCGCGCGATCACGCGGAGGCCGCGTTTCTTTGCGGCGGAGCAGCAGTCGCCGAAGAAATCCCGGTCGCCGAGAAACTTGCCTTTCCGGTGGAAGGGGATTTTCGTCTGGTAGAAGGCCAGGATCCCCGTAACGCTCACCATCACGGCATCCACTTTCAGGCTGGCCCAGTAATCCGCCCATTGCTGGACGTCGAGCACCACGGGGTCGTGCTCGGTCATATTGAGCTGGCCCAGGCGGCGGATCTTGCGCTGCCACGGAATCCCGGCGTCCGCAGCCAGCAGGGAACCAGCCACAACGGCCGGTACCACCATAAAATCGCGGCGATTGATCTCCATCACGGTACCAGTAGTAGCACAGCACGGCTTCGCCGCAAGCTGTCAGCGATCAGCTTTCGGCGATCAGCTCCTCGATGCCTCCGGCAGGGGTTGGGCGCTGCCCCCCATAGCAGAGGCCGCCTGTCCCCGCGGCCGAAGGGCTGACGGCTGAATGCTGAGAACGTGAGCAAGAATGATAGCCACGGATGCACACGGATTAACACGGATCAAAAAGCAAAGGAGTTATCCGTGTGCCTCCGTGTGCATCCGTGGCTCAGTAGTGATTTTTGCTCAGCTTCTGATCGCTGATCGCTTGACGGCGATTGGGTGTATACTTACCGGCCATGATGACGAGAACCCTACTTGCCTTTTTACTTTCCTCCACTTGCATCTTCGCGCAAGCCAAAGTGTCTGCCGAAAAAGAGGCGGCCATGAAAGCCGATCTGGCCGGCCAGATCGATGGCATGAAGAAGCAGGCGCAGGTGATGGTGGACAGCGTCTTCAGTTTCGGAGAGCTGGGTTTTCAGGAGTTCGAGACATCCCGATACTTGTCGGGAATCCTCCGGAAGGAAGGCTTCCAGGTGGAGGCGAACATCGCCGGCATTCCGACGGCATTCGTGGCCACCTGGGGCGAAGGCAAGCCGGTGATCGCCCTCGGTTCCGATATCGACGACATTCCCCAGGCCTCGCAAAAACCTGGAGTGGCGTATCGCGATCCCCTGGTGGAAGGCGCGCCGGGGCACGGAGAGGGTCACAATTCCGGAATGCCGCTGCAGATCCTCGCCGCTGTGGCGGCCAAGCACTTGATGGAGCGCGAGCATCTGAAGGGCACGCTGAAGGTGTGGCCAGGCGTCGCCGAGGAGTTGCTGGGAACCAAGGCGTATTACGTACGCGCGGGCGTATTCAAGGACGTAGACGTGTGCCTGTTCGCGCACGTCGGGTCCAACCTGGGCGTGGGTTGGGGACCGGCCGGGGACAGCGGGCTGGTATCGGTTGAATATCTGTTCAAAGGAGAAAGCGCGCACGCGGCGGGCGCGCCGTGGCGGGGGAAAAGCGCGCTCGATGCGGTGGAATTGATGAGCATCGGATACGAATTCCGGCGCGAACACCTGCGGCTGGCTACGCGCGTCCATTACGTGATCACCAATGGTGGCGACCAGCCGAATGTCGTACCACCCAACGGCGGCATCTGGTTCTATTTCCGCGAAGCCGACTACGACCACATCATGAATTTGTGGCGCATCGGCGACAACATGGCGCAAGCCGCGACGCTCATGACCGACACGACTTATACGTCACGCCTGCTGGGCAGCGCGTGGCCGGGTTATTTCAACCGGCCGATCGCGGAAGACATGTACGAGAACATCAAGAAGGTGGGTTTGCCGCAGTGGTCGGACGACGACCAGGCGCTGGCCAAGGCATTCCAGGCGTTGATGAAGGTTCCTCCGCGCGGCCTCGCGACGCGAATCGCACCGTTGCGGGCGCCGCGGCCGCAACCGCAAGGCGACGCCCCGGAGGGCAGCGACATTGGACCAACCGGCGGGCCGTCGGACGATATCGGCGACATCTCGTGGAACGTGCCCACCGTAGTGCTGAGCTATCCATCCAACATGCAGGGAGGACCGGGCCACAACTGGGCGAACGCGATCGCCATGGCGACGCCGGTGGCTCACAAGGGGGTGGTGGCCGGAGCGAAGGTGCAGGCCATGACGATTCTCGATATCCTGCTCGATCCGGGCCTGGTCCAGCGCGCATGGGCTTATTTCAACGACGTCGAGACCAAGGACGTAAAGTACAAGAGCTTCCTGCGGCCCGGCGACCAGCCGCCGATCTGGCTGAATCAGAAAATCATGGCGGAGTATCGGCCGAAAATGAAGCCGTTTTACTACGATCCCTCGAGGTACGACACCTATCTGGAGCAGCTTGGAATCAAGTATCCGACGCTGCAGCAGACATCCGGCAGGAACTGAGGACTGTTAGAATCCAGATTCGGTCATACTGGGAGGAATCGATGAGAAACATACTGTTGACGCTATTGGTTTCCGTGTGTGTGCGGCCGCTGGCCGCGCAGGGCGCCCCGCCACAGCAGGCTGCCGACCAGCCCTACTCGATGGAGTACTACTACAAGGTGCAATGGGGACGCCAGCAGGAATTCCTGGACCTGTTTCTGAGAAACCACTACCCACTGCTCAAGAAGAACATGGAGGGCGGCCGCATACTTTCAGTGAAAATCGAGCAGCCGGCCAACCACACGACAGAAGACGGGCGCTGGGACTACCGCGTAACGATTCGGTACAAGAACTCGACGGCGGCGACTACCGCCAATCCCGACGAAGAGCGCTTCATCAAGCAACTCTGGCCGGACCAGGTGAAGTATAAGCGCGAGGAACAGCGGCGATTCGAAATCCTGCTGGCTCATTGGGACCTCCCGGTGACCGATATCACACCGAAGAAATAGTTGGTGGGGCGGTTAACCCTGGGCGGTCCCCCTGGACCGCGCGGGACGCCCTCGTCCCGCTGCTGCGAGCTGCAGTGAGGGCCAGCGTGCGGGGGAGGGAGCCCGCCCAGGAGCTCGCCCCGCGGAGTCCAGCGCCTCCGTCTTCGCCGCAGTTGGATATACTGCGGGCCATGAAGTGGTTTGCTCTGTTAGCCATGATGGCCGCACCGCTTGCGGCACAATCGGACCGCCTCGGCTGGTTTCGGCACGACAAATTCGGCATGTTCGTCCACTGGGGACCGTATTCGATGTTGGCCGGTGAATGGAAGGGCCAGCGGATTCCGGTAGGTGATAACGCCGAATGGATCATGCAGCGATTCAACATTCCGGTCCGCGATTATCGCGAAATGGCGCATGGCTTTAATCCCACCAGATTCGACGCCGGCGCGATTGCCAAACTCGCCCGCCTGGCCGGCATGAAGTATCTTGTGGTCACGGCCAAGCACCACGATGGTTTCGCCATGTTTCACTCGCGGGCGAGCCAATACAACATCGTGGACTGGACCCCGTTCCACCGTGACCCCGTGAAAGAGCTGGCCGAGGCGTGCAAGAGGGAAGGCCTCCGCTTTTGCGTGTACTACTCGCACCGCGAGGACTGGGACCATCCGGATGGCTATGGTAATCACTGGGACTACGACGTTACGAAGAAGGATTTTCCGCGATATCTGCGCGAAAAGTCGCTGCCGCAGATGCGGGAGTTGCTGACCGGCTACGGCCCGCTGGGCCTGGTCTGGTTCGACCGCGGCATCGACACCAGGGCGCAGGCGCTGGAATTCGTCAAGCTGGTCCGGGAACTGCAGCCCCAATGCCTCATCAACGGACGCGTCGGAAGCTATGGACAGGACCTGGTAGGCGACTACCAGAATATGAACGACAACGGGATGCCGAGCGGCGGACTGGAGGAGTACTGGGAGACTCCGCAGACTCTGAACCAGACATGGGGCTACAGTCGATTCGATCAGGAGTGGAAGACTCCGGCCAACGTGGTCCAGCGGCTCGTGGAGATCGTCAGCAACGGCGGCAATTACCTGCTCAACATCGGTCCGATGGGCGACGGCACGGTACCGCCCCCCACGGTGGCGGTGCTGGAGCGAGTGGGCGCCTGGATGCAGAAGTACGGCGAGAGCATCTACGGCACTTCCGCGTGCCCGCTCACCGACTTTCCATGGGGCCGCTGCACGGTGCGCGGCGACAGGATGTACCTGCACGCCTTCACCCGGCCGGCCGACGGTGTGCTTCGGTTGAATGGTCTCAAGAACGACGTCCGCAACGCCTGGCGGCTCTCAGAGCCGGGCCAGCGGCTGGGGATCAGTCGTAAGGACGATGTTTTGAGCGTCACCGTCGGCGAACGCGGCTGGGATGAGTTGGATACGGTGGTGGTATTAGAGGTGTCCGGCACACCGCAGACCAATCCGCCGATAGTCACGCAGGGAAGCGACGTCCCCTTTCAACTCGACTACCGGCTTGCCGTCACCAGTGGGCACGCGATCAAGCGTTTCAACCGCGATGGCGGATTCCATATTGCCAGGTGGACATCGCCGGAGGACGCCTGCGAGTGGAGGCTGTTGGTGAGTCAGCCTGGGCGCTACCGGGTCCTGGTGAGCTATGCGGCGCCGCGGGAGTCGGCGGGCCGGCGGTACGTGGTCCGGATCGGAGATCAATCGCTGGAGCGTGCCGTGGTGGAGACCGGAGAGGGATATCGTTATCGCGAATTTGACCTGGGGGTGGTGGAGCTCAAGAGGGCAGGACCGCTGACGGTTCGCGTGGCGCCGGTGAGCGCGGGCGGGAACCTGATGTACTTCCAGCATTTGGTCCTCAGGCAATTGGGCGGCGTGGCAGTTGAGTAGCAACGACGCCTTGGGGAGGCTTGAAAATGAGAACGGCAGTCTTGGTGTTTGGTGGAATGGTCTTGGCAGCGGCTGCGCAGGTCGAGAATCTGCGGCTGGTGTGTTCCTTCGAGACACCGGCTGAAGTGCACGCCATACAAGCGACCGGGGCAAGAGCGCGGCGCGTGGCCGCGCATGTTACCGAGGGGCGGTACGCGCTCGAAGCGCGGTTTGAACCTGCCGGGGAATCGCGGATCGACATTCCGGTGCGCGCCGGCGATTGGCGAGGCTACGGTTCGCTGGCGCTGGATGCCACGAACACCTCCGGCGATCCGGTCCTGTTTTCGGTCGAAGTACGGGACCAGGCGGGCGCTGGGACCATCGGGCACACCTGGTGGGAGCTTGCCCCGGGCGAGATGGCCGGCTTTGCGCTGTCGCTGAACGCGCCGCCGCCCATGCAGATGGGCATGCAAGGCGAGCCGCCGGTCGGCGATTTCCGCATCCTGCGCGCCGACCACCAACTCGTGGACCTGGCGAAGATCGCAGCGGTGCGGATTTCCATGAGCAAGCTGCCCAAGCCGCGAACCGTGGTGTTCGACAATTTCCGGCTGGGGCCGGCGGTGTCCTACGAGAAGATCGTGGACCGCTTCGGCCAGTATACGCGGGCGGACTGGCCCGGCAAGCTGAAGCGGGAAGCGGACCTCAAGGCGCAACTTGCGGAGGAGCAGGCCGAACTGAAGTTGCGGCCGGCGATGCCGGACCGCGACGAGTACGGCGGTTGGGCCGCCGGGCCAAAGCTGGAGGCGACCGGGTACTTCCACACCGCAAAGTGGGACGGCAAGTGGTGGCTGGTCACGCCCAGCGGCCACCTGTTCTTTTCACTGGGGCTGGATTCGGTGAATGCCACCGAGGGTGGCACCGTGGTTGAGGGCCGGGAGCAGATGTTCGAGTGGCTGCCGGGTGAGCGAGATCCGCTGGCGGCGCATTATCAGGCGGCGGGAGGACGCGGGTCAACCGGGGCAGCGAGCTCGCGGCCAAGCTCGCAGCCTCCGCGCCGTTCTTTCAGCTTCTACACGGCGAATCTGGAGCGGAAATACGGCCAGGATTGGTACGGCTCCTGGCAGGCAATGACCATGGCGCGGCTGCCGGCATGGGGGTTCAATACCATCGCCAACTGGAGCGACCGGCGTCTGTACGACCTGAAAAAGGTGCCCTACGTG
>Ga0326728_10025898_pt1 | contig 10450 bp, 10 predicted proteins | sample MB3enrmetagenome_FD_207602 | JGI IMG/M metagenome (GOLD analysis project Ga0326728, IMG submission 207602) | Lab enriched peat soil microbial communities from McLean, Ithaca, NY, United States - MB31MN | ecosystem: Environmental > Terrestrial > Soil > Wetlands > Peat | place: USA: New York... | reverse complement strand
AAGGACAAAAAAGGCATAATCGCAGGAGTGACGGGCTTCATCAACGAGAACTTCGGCAACATCATCGTACTCGACGAGTTCGTGGACCCGCTCACGCGGCAGTTCTTCATGCGCCTGGAATGGAGCCTGGATGGCTTTCGCATCCGGAGGAAAGACCTGCACGGTTCCATCGCCGTCCTTATGCGGAAACTCGGCCTTGATGCAGACTGGGAGCTTTTCTTCTCGGACAAGCGGCCGAGGATGGCCCTGTTCGTGTCGAAATACGACCATTGTGCCTACGACCTCCTGCTCAAGCACAGGAACGGGGAGCTTGACTGCGACATCCCCCTGATGATAAGCAACCACGAGGACCTCTCCTATCTGGGCGATGCGTTCGGCCTGGATTTTAGGTACGTCGGCGTCACAAAGGAGAACCGGCAGGAAAAGGAAGCCGAAGAAGTCGCGCTGTTGCGCAAGCACGGCATAAATTTCATCGTGCTCGCCAGGTACATGCAGGTCCTAAGCCCCTCGTTCGTCGCCGAATACGAGAACCGGATAATAAACATCCACCACTCCTTCCTCCCGGCCTTCGAAGGCGCAGACCCGTACCGGAAAGCGTTCGAGCGGGGCGTGAAAATCATCGGCGCGACCGCGCATTTCGTCAATTCCGGCCTGGACAAGGGCCCTATAATCCAGCAGGGCGTGGCCGAGGTCTCGCACAAGGAGACCGCAGAGGACCTGATGGTGAAAGGGAGGGAGATAGAGCGGAAAGTGCTGGCGGACGCGGTCAAGCTTTTCGTGGAGCACCGGATATTCGTGTGCAACAACCGGACGATAATCCTCTCGTGAGCGTGCCCACAATAAGACGGGTTATAAAACATTTCCGTTTGTAAACCCTGTGGGTGGGTATCACAATGTCCAAGGCAAGCACGGAATTCTACGGAATAGATGTCGGCGGCACGAATCTGCGTTGTGCAAAGGTGGATGCGAAATCCGGGAAGCTGCTGGGCCCGGTCGTCACGCGCCAGATGTGCGACATCGCCTCTAACAGAGTGCTTACCGACACGATACGCAACCTCCTTCCGGCTGATTCCTGCAACGTGGGCGTATGCGCCGCTGGCCTCATAGACGAGGAAAAGAAAGTCATACGCAACTCGCCGAATATGAAAATCCCGGACGAGATAACATTCGCAAGCGACCTTGCAAAACTCGGCTTCAACGTGGAGATGGGGAACGACATGGCCACTTCGGTCCTGGCGGCCGCGCTCTACGGCGACGGGCGGGGATACCGGAACGTCGCGCTAGGCACGTTCTCCTCGGGAAGCAACTACGCTGTTGTCCGGGATGGCCAGCTGGGCTCCGTGCGGATGGAGGCGAGCCACTACCCTGCCCCCCTGCAAGCTGGCCTGCTTTTCGGCTGGCTCGGCAAAGATTCCAACTACGAAGAAAACAGCCGGGGTCCCGCTGGATTCCCTCATCTCGCTGTCCTCGCCCAGCTTCGGCAGTACTTTTTCATCCGCGGCTCCAGGGAAGCGCATCATCCCCTTCTGCTCAAAGGGCTGGAAATTTTCAACAAGACGGTAAACGACGGCATGCCGGCTATTGCAGCCAAAGACCTTGAAACCTCAGCCTTCGCGCGTGCAGCTGCGATATCCTCCCTATCGCCTACCTTCCTCCCTGATGAAGGCCCCCTCGTCGGAGAGGGCCACAATGCAGCGGATTTCGAGACCCTCCTCGCATGGCCCAGGTTGTTCTGCGGTTGCGGCGGCCTGGGGCACATAGAACCGTACCTCAGCGGCAACGGTGCGGCGTCAATGGCGCAGCAGTATTTCGCGGTCAGTGCACGCCCGAGCCATCGCATCATCGTGCTCGCGCTGCAGGATTACAACAGAAAAGCAGAAAAAGAAGGATGGAGCATGTACGAGGAAAGCACCCCGGACCGCCCTCTTTCGAGCCGTGCGTACATAGCAGCTCTGAGCGCCATCAGCGCCAAGCACGTCTATGCGGCCTATGAGGAAAGTCCGGACGAAAGCCCGCAGAAGCACATCCGCGACACCCAGGTGCGCATGATTGCGTCATCGTTCGGCACGCTGCTTTCCCACCATAACCCGCTGGACCGGATTATCTGCATGGGAAGCATGACAAACAACTGGAGCTGCATATTCGGACCTGCAATCGCGTCGTTCAAGGAAAACCAGACCGGCCAGTTCTACCTGGATGGCATAAAGTCTCCCCAAATAGTCAGGAATACGCTGGACGACATCGGTATCATAGGCGGAGTGGCATATCTCGTCTCGAAACAGGGCAGGTAAGAAGAAACGTCCTAAGCTGAGAATCCTGGCAAAAATGAAATCCCGTCGGCCTGATTTGAACAAGCAACCGCCCCGTATCCACTGCCCGTTAAAAGCGGGCGAATCGAACTACAGCGGGGCGCTCTACCGTTACCCGCATTCCGGCATGCCGGACTGCTTTGAGCTACGACGGGTTGAGCAGCATGAAACCTGCTGAGAAGTTCTTATAAAGTTAGCCGTTGGCTGATTTCCGCGGAAATGACCCCTCATAAAGAATATAAACCGCGAAACGCCCGAACCATCAATGAAGACCGGCTCGGTTGATTTGCCGCTGCATCCGGGCAAGTGCCCCAGGTGGCTTTTCGAGAGGATGCGGCCGCTCACGAAAAGCATCGCGACAATCATAATATACAACTACGGGACCAGGGAGCTGCTATCCCGCCTGGCTGACCCGATGTTCTTCCAGGCATTGAGCTGCACCATCGGATTCGACTGGCATTCATCGGGCACAACGACTACGACCTGCGGTGCGCTCAAGGAAGCCCTCTGCGGCAGCGAGTGTATCACTGCAGCAGGCGGAAAGGGCAAGACCTCCAGGAAAGCGCCGGAGGAGATAGAACGTGGCGCAGCCCGCTTCGGACTGGACGGGGAATCCCTGAAGGGGGCGAGCTTCCTGGCAGCGAAAGTCGACGGCTCGTGCATCCAGTCCGGGCATTCGCTTTACCACCATTCCTTCCTTTTCGACGAGGAAGGCAATTGGGCGGTGATACAGCAGGGTGTGAACCACGCGACCAAGACCGCCCGCCGCTACCATTGGTTCGATGCCTCCAGATTCGTCGACGACCCGCCGGACAAGATAGCAGGCGTACCACAGCCGCAAACCCTCAATCTGGTGAGCTGGGAGAGCAGGGAGATGCGGAATATTTCCGTGGATATCGTAAAAGACAACCCTTCGCGGCTGCGAAGATACGTGGACGGCCAGACCATCCTGGGCGACGACTGTCCGCACTTCGCGCTTCCGGAACGACACGAAATACTCAAATGCGACCTGACCGAAAAGGACTGGAAGCTGCTCAACGACGCCTACGAGCTCCAGCCCGAGAGCTATCAGGAGCTTATCTGCCTCAAAGGGATGGGAAAGAAGAAACTGCGCGCCTTGGCGCTGCTGTCCAAGCTCATATACGGGACGGAACTGGACTGGAAGGACCCGGTGAAGTATTCATTCGCGCACGGAGGCAAGGACGGCATCCCGTTCCCAGTACAGCGGGCGGACTACGACCATTCCATAGAGTTCCTCAGGGGCGTAATCGAAGAAGCGAAAGACGGGGAAAGGGAACGGGCGCTCAGGAGGCTTGCAGCGCTTGCGTAATTACAATGCTATCGGACCGTACTTTCGGCACGTTTTGAACCTCTTCCAAAGCCTCCATCCGGATGGCCTCTTCTATGAATGGATGCCCTCCCACAAACTTCTCATGTCCCTTCTCACGGAAACGGAGAACCAGGTAATCGTCACCCCTCGCCCGTGATAAGACTGCGAGCGCAGCCGCTGAAGCCTTTTCGGGTGTGGCGCTAATGGTATCCCGCCGCCTGATGATGACTGTCTGACACATTTTTTGTCCCTCTCTTTTTCTTATGCATGTAAATATTTAAAAACGTAACATTATTACTAATTTCGTAATTAACAAAAATAACAAAACGCCGGCAGATGGCTTTTTACTAGTTTCGTAATGCTAAATATGCGGACTAAGAGCATCACACGGGCGGGATTTCATGAAACTGGACGATGTGGACGAGCGGATTATCGCACTGCTCGGCAAGGACTCGCGGACGCCGAATGTAGCCCTGGCGAAGGAACTGGGACTCACGGAAGGAGCGGTGCGCTGGCGAATAAAGCGGCTGGTGCGGCAGGGCATCATCCGCCGTTTCACTATAGACGTGGCGGTACCTGCCGCCGCTTTCGCGGTGCTCATGCTCAAGGCCGAGGGAGACACTAAAAAGATGATGAGTGCCGTGTCATCGCTGGGTATCCATCGGGATGCATATGAAATCTCCGGTGAATACGACGGTTGCATGATTCTCTACGGCTCCACTGTGAAGGAAATAGACCGGAAGATAGACCGGATAAGGAAGGTAAAAGGCGTCGCTGACACCCGCACCTTCTTGTCCTTCGGCCGCTACTGATTTTTTACCCGACGCTGCTCAGCAGCATCCTCCGCATCTCCATGGGCTCTAGGTCCTTGAGCGCCTTTATCACGAAGTCGAGGTTGGCCTCGCTCTCGGCGTATACGGTGAACAGCTTGTCGCCCACCTCCACCCTGTCGCCGCGCTGGCGGTGGAGTATCACGCCCGCGCCCTTGTCGCGCGGGGAGCCTGCTATGCGCGCTATCTTCGCCATCGTCTTGTTGTCCACATGGAAGATGCTTCCGGGGACGTCCGACGTCACCGTGTGGGTGTACGAGCCGATTTTTATGTCCGACGCCTTGACCTTCGCATTGCCGCCCTGAAACTCGATTATCTCGCGGAACTTGGCAAGCGCCTTGCCGCTGGTAACCAGGCTCTCGGCGACCGCATACCCCCTGTTTTTGTCGACTTTGCCGCAGAGCTCCATCAGTTTGCCTGCCATGAGAAGGCTCTTGTGACGCAGATCATCAGGGCCTCTGCCTTCCAGGACCTCCATTACGTCTATGCATTCGAGGGCCGGCCCTATGCCGTTGCCCACCGGCTCCGCACCGTCGGTTATGAGGGCCTCCACTTTCATGCCCAGCTTGTCGCTGACCTTGAGGAAGTGCTTGGCGAGCTCGTTGCCGCGCTCCATATAAGGGACCTTCACTCCGCGGCCCACAGGTATATCTATGATGACGTATTCCGCGCCCACGCTCTTCTTCTTGCCCAGGATGCTGGCCAGCAGCATGCCCTCCGGGTCCAGGCTGAGCGGATGGCGTACCCGTATCAGCTTGTCGTCCACCGGGGCCAGCTTCATGCCGCCCCCCCAGACTACCGCGCCCTTGGCCTTGAGCACCACGGAGCGCAACTCCTCCATGTTGAACGTGACATTGGCGAGCACCTCCATGGTATCCGCTGTGCCCGCGGCAGATGTTATCGAGCGCGACGAGGTCTTCGGTATGTAGAGGCCGGCGGCGGCTATTATGGGAACTATAATCATGGTCGTCCTGTTGCCCGCGACTCCGCCAATACAATGTTTGTCCAGGATGGGCTTCTTGCCCAGATTCAGGCTCTCGCCGGATTCCACTGTCGCGTAGGCGAGCGATATTATCTCGTCATCCGAGAGGCCGTTTATGTATGCCGCGGTTATCCATGCTGACGTCTCTATCTCGCTGAGCTTGTCCTGCATTATCTCCTTCACTATCACCCTTATCTCAGTGTTCGTAAGCGTGCCCTTGTCGAGCTTTTTCTTTATGTACCCGATGGATTCGGGCATGTCCATGTGGACTATCTCCACAATCTCCCCTTTCCTGAAGCGATATTCCGCAGCCATGTCGCGGAAGATGCCTATCTCGCCCGGTTCTACCAGCTGGTTGCTTACGTCCACTATGGCTATGATGCTCTTGCCATCCTGGCGTACCTCAGTGCGATAGCCGGAATAGACATCGTGCTCCTTCGCTTCCGTCTCGTTGAGCACCACGATGTTCCTTCCAGTGAATATGTCTATGGGCTTGATTTTGCATACATACTTCTTGAGTTTCCAGACATCGACCTTCTCGACCTGCTTCTCTACGTATTCCGGCATTTCAACACCTCATGAGGATAATTCAGTGCCAGCTTTGCGGCGCATATCCATCTACTCATATATTTTTATGCCGAGCTTCTGCGTGGCCAGGCTGAAGAACGATTGCGGGGGTATAACGCCCGCCTCGGTGACGTATCCGTTGATGTACTTGGCCGCTGTGGCTTCGAAGGCAGGATTCCTGATTTTCACTCCCCTGGGTGGCCGGTCCCATACTTCGGCCGGGTCGCGTTCCTCTATCTTCTCCCTGGTCCCGAATATGGTCATGGGACTGTACTTGGAGAGTTCGGCCGCGCTGTAGAACGACACGTCGTTCATCCTGGCCATGTGCGCTAGCGCTGACGTGCCTATCTTGTTTATCAGGTCGCCGCGCGAGGTCACTGAATCCGCGCCGACTATCACTATATCTGCCTTTTTCATGAAGAGGTGCATGGCCCCGTCCACCGTGAGCGTCACGTCTATGCCGGCACCGGCCAGTTCCGTGGCGGTAGTCCTGCCCTGGAATCTGGGCCTGGTCTCAAAACACAGAACGGAGAACTCCTTGTGCATCCTTTTTGCTTCTATCATTATGTGCGTGGAGCTGGAGGAATGGCAGTGGGTCAGCACGAGCGCGCCATCTGGAATAAGCTTCGCGCCGTAGACGGCGAGCTTTTTAGCGTCTTCATCCATCTTCGCCAGCATGGCGTTCTCCCTTGCGACGAGCAGCCTCGCGAGCGCTTTCACTTCATACTGCTTCTTGGCGTTTTCGGATATGCTGCGGACCGCCTGGTCGAGCAGGTTCCGCATCATCGGCTCGGTCGGCCTGCTGGAAGCGAGCACATCGGCGACGCCGACCATCTCCCTGCGGAATGCGGCCGCGTTCCGGGCCTTCGAATGGTCCGCGGCCACTATGAGCGCATTAAGGGATTCCTTGGCGACGTTGCGGGCCCCCTGTATCTTCAGGGACTTTATGTCCCGGATTATGCGTTCCACGTCCTTGTGCATGCCCTACTAACAGAATGCAGGAATAAATAGGTTGCGAAGCCCCGTTTCCGCGAAAAAGCTAATGAAGAAAAAAGGGAATAAAGAAGAAAAATCAAGGAAGAAAACTCAGCCGAAGAGGCTCGCAAGGCCTTCAGCAGCCTGCTCCTCTTTCTTGCCCTCGTCTTCCTTCTTCTCCTCCTTCTTCGGTGCAGCCGCAGCCGGCGCGGCAGCCGCAGGGGCTGCAGCCACCATCATGGACTGCTTGAGGATGTCCTCGAAGTTCACGCCCTTGACCGCTTCCGCGAGCACTTTCGCCTTGGCCTCATCCGCCTCTGCGCCGCTCGCCTTTATCACGGCCAGTATGCCTTCCTTGCTGACTTCCTTTCCAGCTCCGTGCAGAAGGAGCACGGCATGCAAATATGGGTCTATTTTCGTCATTTCAACACCTCGTCATTTTTTCTCCACGTTCTCCAGAGCCATCCCCTGCCGCAGGGCAGAGGTGAGAAGCTGCTCTATAGAACTGGATGAATATACGTTCGCGTTCAGCGCCAGGCTGAGCGACTGCTTGAATGCGCTGCCCAGGAGCAGCCCTATGTTCTGTGACGTCGGGTAGCTCGCGTTTATGGAGAAATTCACAGCCTGCGATAGGCTGGCCGAGAGGTCCGGCACTATGGTGTCGCCCATGTCCAGCAGCTCCCTGGAATAGCTGTATTCCCCGTCCGAGGCGGTTATCATGCTGGCCATGACCTCGAACGGCATCACGCCCAGCGTCTGGAGCGCCTTGACCTTGGGCCCAGTGAGCTTCTCGCCGGCCTTGGCGACCGTGCTCTCCTTGGTGACCGCTATCTTGCCGGCCTTTATCTGGACGTTCAGCCCGCCTGCCTTGAGCTCGGATAACGCCGGGCCGGGCGGAAGGTCGGTTTCACCCTCAGGTACGATTATATCGGCCACTGCGATATCGCCCACCTTGGCTGCCCTCGTCTTCCTGTTCTGCTTGAAGAAAGAATTTATCTCGTAGGGCGAGTGGTTGGTATATATGAGCGCCACCGGCTTGTCGCAGTCTGCGACGTGCGATTTGAGCTTAGGGTTCGCCGCGAGCACGCGGCTGATGACCGGCTTTTTAAGCACCAGCACCATCCCGCCATCCTCGCGTATCCTTTTCCTCAGCGACTGGAACAGCGCAGTGGGGAGTTTCCGCAGGTCGAGCAGTGCGACGGTCTTGAACTTCTTCATGTCGCTTATGGCGCCGTTCACTTGGTCTATCTTCTTCTTTATGGTTTTCCTGCTCGTGTCAATCTTGTATGCCATGATCATCACCTTTAGAGAGCCCTCGCAGGCTTGCCCATCGTCAGCTTGACGTAGACAGACCGGATGTTGCCCTCGGTCACCTTGTTCTTCACTGCATCGTATACCGCATCCGCGTTCTCCAGCAGGTCAGCCGGGCTCATGCTCTCTGTGCCTATGAGCGCCTGTGCGGTGGGCAGGTACCTGCCCTTGGAAACTATCCTCACGGAGCGCTTGGAGCGGTCTATGAGTTCCCTGATATTGCCGATGATGGGCTTGGGCAGTTTGCCTCTCCTTCCCAGGTACTGGCCCAGTGCCTTTGCCACCTGGCCCATCAGGTTGGGCTGCGCGAGCAGGAAATAATGGTCGGCCAAATCGGTTATCCTTTCTTTGGCCGCATAGCCCGGCAATTCTGCCGGCGTGATTATGAGGTCTGCACCCGCCTTCTTAGCCTCGTCTGCCATCGAGCCATCTGCTATGACAGCGGATTTGAATTCCTTGCCCCCCTTGCCCCTTGGCAGGGTTATGTCCAGGTTGAGCCTGTTCTCGCTCTTGGCGAAGTCGACGCTCCGCATGTTGATTATGAGCTCGACGCTCTGCTTGAACTTCTTCTTCTCTTTGTCTTCCAATGCCTTGTGTATGGCAGCTATGAGTTTCTTCCTGTCCATGATAAGCAACCCTCCTACTCGCCTAGTAGTACTGACGGGTAAGAAGGTTATTCCGGCGACGGTTTTATAAACATAGCGGGGAGTGCGGTTCTATGATTAAAAATGTTTTGCACCATGAGTATCATCATATGACCCACCGTACCAGCGGCCCAAGCGCAATCCGGCCTGCAGTTCCCCGGGCTGAATTCACGCAGCGGATTTTGGGCTGTTTCAGGGATAAAGTCAAGACGGAGGGATTACTCGTCCTCAAATGCAGCGGAAAACTCGCCACCGGAAGTATCATCCCTGCTGCGGCAGACCTCAAACTAAGGAGGGTAGTGAAGAACCTCGTCATCGTGCCTGGCGCCAAGGAGCAGATAAATGCCGCGATAAAGGAGTTCAATCCGAACTACGTCCCGAAATTTGTTGGCGGCCGCCGTGTCACGCCTTCCTGGATGATGGACCTGGTGGAACGCGTGTACCAGAAGATTCTCACCCGCATCATGGCAGGCCTGCGCGACTACAATCCAGAACCATTGATGTACGGCGTGTTTTATGGGCAGCCTGTGAGCGAAAAGAACCGGACCGGAAACATCACCCAAGTGGAGCCCATAACCGTCATATCCGCCCTGTTCAATGGCCAGATTGCCGTTCTGGCTCCTTTGGGACTGAGCGAAACCGGTGATGGGCGTCCTGATTCTCTGGGCTCGCTGTGTCTGAGCAGCCCCTACGCTGGGGCTGGCCTGAGTTTCAATGCAGACGATGCCGCGGCCTGGATTGCGAAAACCCTGGGAGCTACGCAATTGCTCCTCGCGACGGATAAGGGCGGAATCGAAGCGCACGGCAAGATGCAGAAGGAAATCACGGTCTCGGCATTGGCCAGATTGATAAATAAATCCATCGTCAGAGATGGCATGGTTGTGAAGGCGCGTGCATGCATGACGGCTGTAGCCGCAGGGGTTCCGGTGCGTGTAATCAACGGCAGCAATCCTGACTCCGTGACTAGGGCGCTCAGGGAAAAGTGCGGAACGGCCGTTGTGCGCTGAATGTCTGGTGATATGCCTGGCTTCCGACAAGGTTGTTTTCTGCCCGAAATGCAAGAAACCAGTGGAGGCCCGGGATTATTTCTCCAGCGGCGGGCTGAGCGACTGGCGTATCGAGAGCACCGGCAGCATGATTCGCTGCTCCGGATGCGAATATTTCGGTCCGCCGCTCGAGGCTACGCTGGAGCAATACAAAAAGCTGCATAAAAAGATAAAGTAAAGTTAGAGCTCGCCTACGCGTCTTTTCATCTTTCTCTTGAGCCGCTTGCGCTTCTTCTTCACCCATTTCCAGCGCATGCGGTTTTTCTTCTTCCACTTTCTCGGCTTCGAACTCATAATGGTTACCTCGATTGGACGAATGACATTTTTAACTGAGCGAGACCTTGACGAAAACATTGGTCGGGACTTTTATTCTCAGAATCTGCTTTATGTACTTCTCGTCGCCTTCCACATCGCAGAGGCGCTTGGAGACGCGCTTCTCCCAGTGCTCGTAGGTGT
>Ga0326728_10025897_pt1 | contig 10450 bp, 8 predicted proteins | sample MB3enrmetagenome_FD_207602 | JGI IMG/M metagenome (GOLD analysis project Ga0326728, IMG submission 207602) | Lab enriched peat soil microbial communities from McLean, Ithaca, NY, United States - MB31MN | ecosystem: Environmental > Terrestrial > Soil > Wetlands > Peat | place: USA: New York... | reverse complement strand
CTGCTTTCCTCTTCAATCCGCTCACTAATACCAATAACACCGCATCTTGCGCCGGCATCTCCAACACCGCCTGGTGCAGGCAGCCGCTCCAGGGCGCGAAGCCCGGCACCGGCGTGACGTCCAACAATGTCATTCCGTCGAACCTGATCTCCCCCATCGCCAAGGCCATGGAGGCGTGGTTCCCGGCGCCAACCAACCCCGCTGTTCTGACCAACAACTATCTCGGGGGCTATCCGGGCGGCTACGACAACCATGCCATCGACTGGCGCGTGGACTACGATATCAGCGCCAAGCAGCGGATCTCGTCGGTTGGAGCGATGGGTGTTGAGAACTATCTCAACAACTTCTCGTCTCCCTTCTTTCCCCTGCCGTATACGGGCGGCGACCTGGCCCAGATCTATCCCAAGGACTATGTCATCGGCGACACGTATACCTTTTCGCCGAATCTGGTCAACCAGTTGAAGTACTCCTTCACCCGGTTCTTCCAGAACATCCACAACTCCACGCAGGGCACAACGGCTTTTGAACCGGCTACTTTGGGAATGACCAACATTCCTCCGGGCCAGGCGGGACAGGAGTTCCCCGGGCAGTCGTTTGCATCCGCGCCCTTCTCCACCGGCTTCCAGACGTGGACCACCAACAGCAGCTCGACCTCTACCCAGCTGACCACGCCGAACAACTACGCCATCACGGACAACATCGATTGGACGAAAGGAAAGCACTCGCTGACCCTCGGCCTGACGTATCAGTTCCAGGATGACAACAACGCGAACCCGGCCACCTACAGCGGCTTTATGGGCTTTGCCTATAACGCCAACTCGACGGCCACCTTCTCATCGACGGGCGCGATCACAACGGGCACCGTGGGCGCCTACATGGGCACCTCCACCAGTCCCTACGGGAACTCTTATGCCAGCTATCTGCTGGGCGCAATCGGGGGCACTCCAACCCTCGGCCTGCAGCCGGTCAGCGAATTGGCCGGACGGTTCAAGCCTTTTGCTCCCTATGCGGAAGACATCATCAAGCTGACGCCTAAGCTGACCCTCGATCTGGGATTGCGCTGGGACTACCTGCCTCCTTTTCACGAGGCGCAGAATCGATGGACGTTCCTGAATCCGGCCCTGACCAACCCGCTGACCAATACGCCCGGCTTGTTGCAGTTTGCGGGCAACTGGGGCGGAGCGGGCGTTAGCTGCGGCGGATGCAAGACGCCGGTGAAAACTTACTGGCTGCACTTTGGGCCGCGCGCTTCAGTGGCCTATCAGATAGAGCCCAAGATCGTGCTGCGGGCCGGCTTTGCGCAGGTCTATACGCAGGCTGGCGGCGTGGGCGGACGCGGCGGCGCAGCCGGAGGCACCGGACAGACCGGCTTTAACATGACCGCCTCCGGAAGTCCCGAAATCACTACCGGCATAGCGTCAGCGCCTTCCTACTATCTGAACAACAGTACCGGCTTCACCTCTGCCGGTGCGGCCAACACCTCGCTGTTCGGGCCGGGATACAACTATCCCGCCGCCCCCACCCCGGGCGTCGCGGCTCAGGAGTTGAACACAGGCAACTACGTATGCCCATCGAGCGGAATCGGCCCCGGCGGGAATCCATGTACCGTGGGCAAGGTGGTAACCGCGGGCAGCGTCAGTTTCGCCGATCCGTATATCTCCGGGCGCGCTCCGGAGTTCGTTATGTGGAACGCGGGTTTTGAACGGAGCATCACCCCGGACATGACTCTGAGCATCAATTACGTGGGCAACGAAAGCCATTTCATCATCAACTCGGGCACCAACGGATCCAACCCGCGTGGATACTGGGTCAATCAGCTCGATCCCAAGTATCTGGTCGCGCTAGGCCCCGTCAAGTCCACCACCGGCACCCCGGTCCTGACCGCGGCGGCAACCACAGCCAATGTGGCCCTCGCCGCGGCAGCCATGCCAGGCATCTCTGCTCCTTCGTTCTTTACAGCCGCGGCTGCGGTTAGCTCCTCGGCCACTATCGCGCAGATGCTGACCGCGTTCCCGCAATACAGCGGCGTGAGCGATACCTGGGGCACCAACGTGGGCAACTTCAGCTACGAAGCAGTGCAAGTAGTACTGAATCAGCGCATGAGCCACGGGTTGAACTTCAACTTCAACTACACCTTCTCGAAGAACATCGGCGACGACGGCAGCTTCCGGAGCGGCTACTATATTCCGGCGGCCGCGCTCTCCAACAACACCGGCGGCCAAAGCTGGCCGCAGGACCGCATCGATCGCTCCTACACGGTTGTCTCGGTTCCCAACAAGATAAACGCCTTCGGCGTCTATCAACTGCCCTTCGGGAAGGGGCATATCGGCGGCAATAACGCCATCACGCGCTGGGTGGCGGGTGGATGGCAGCTCTCGGGCATCTATACCTTCACCCAGGGCACGCCCATTGGAGTTACCTGGTCCAGCGGTTGCACAGATACACCGGGACAAGGCCAGTGCATGCCTGACATTAATCCTTCGTACCCCAACAAGAGCGCCCACATCAACGGGAAGTGGGGCAACGGACCCAACGGATTTACTGCCTGCAATCTGGGTATCAATGCGATTGGACAAACCGGTTGCAAAGCAATCCAGTACCTCGACGTCACCGCGTTTCAGATTTCACAGAGCGTCTTCCCGTCCACCAGCACGCCTCAGTATCTGCTGGGGAATGCGCCGCGCGAGCATCCATTCCAGTTGCGCGGTCCCTATACCTGGAACATCGACAGCGGCTTGCGCCGTTCATTCCCCATTCGCGAGGGCATGAACCTGGTCGTCGAAGCCGACGCCCTGAACACCCTTAACCATCCGACGTTCGGCGGTCCCAGCAGCGGTTGGGCGGTCGGATCGTCTTCCTTCGGCTCCATCAGCGGCACCTCCGGCGCCCGCGACTGGCAGTTCGCCGGGCACTTTAACTTCTAACGGTTCGCTCGTTCACTCACCCCGGCTCCGGATGGCGCGCAACTTCCGCCCATCCGGAGCCGGAGCTTTATAGGATCCGGGATTGAGGCAATCGCATGTCGATTCGAGGAAAGATACTCATGCTCGCCGTCGGGGCGGGCATTTTCATGTATGGGCAACAACCATTGGCGATGGCGCAGCACCAACCCAACGCGCGGCAACAGGCCACCATTGCAAACAACGAGATGCGGCACTTCGGCGACGCCCCCGACAATCCAGGCCCGATTGCGACCGATCTGTCGTACTCCATCAGGCCCGTGGCCGTGGCCAAGGCGATGCGCAAGGTGGCCGACTGGCAGCTTGCACGTTCGCAGCCCTACTTCGACCGGGTGTGGACCTGGAGCACTCTCTACGTCGGCTTCCTGGCCGCCGCGGACTCGCTCAACGAGCCGAAGTATCGCGACGCCATGATGGACATGGGCAAGAAGTTTGAATGGAAGCTGAGGGGGCAGCGGCCCAATGCCGACGATCAGAGCGTGGGACAGGCGTATCTGGACCTGTACCTGCAGAAGAAAGACCCGGCCATGATGCAGCCGACGCAGGCTGTGCTGGACTCGATCCTGGCGGCGCCGCGGGGCTCAACGAATCCGGGCAAGGAGATTGAATGGTGGTGGTGCGACGCGCTCTTCATGTCGCCGCCCCTCTGGGCGCGGATGTATGCCGCCACCGGCGACCGAAAGTACATTATCTACCTCGACGAGGAGTGGGCCAAAACCTCGGACCGGCTCTATGACACCAAGGAGCACCTCTATGCGCGCGATATCGGCTATCTGACCCGGACCGAAGCCAACGGAAAAAAGATGTTCTGGTCGCGGGGAGAAGGATGGGTCATGGGCGGGATGGTAAGAACTCTTCAATACCTTCCCCAGGACGATCCGGCGCGCGTTAAGTACATCACTCAGTTCAAGGAGATGGCCGCACGGATGAAAGAACTCCAGGGGCCCGATGGGCTCTGGAAGGCTGGCTTGCTCGACCCCGCGGACTACGATCTGCCTGAGTTGTCCGGCTCCTCCTTCATTACGTACGGGCTGGCGGCCGGAATCAACCAGGGATGGCTGGATAAGAAGACATACCTGCCGGTGGTTAAAAAGGCCTGGGCAGGGCTGCTGCATCATGTGTACGCCGACGGGCGGCTGGGCTGCATTCAGCAGACCGGCCCGGAGCCGGCGCCCTTCAGGGCATCAGCGAGCTATACCTACGGCGTGGGCGCTTATTTGTTGGCGGGAAGCGAGATCCGAAAGATGAATGGTCATCGCGCCCAATGAGTCTCCTCGGCGCTGCCCGCCATACGGCAACAGCCAGGACAGGAGAAACATGCCAATGCGAGCAGTTCTGCCCAGAGCAAACTTCATCGCATACAATGAACGTTATCCCGACCGTGGAGGCTCGCTCTGTTCGCGCCGCTAGTGACCCTTCTGAATCCTTCCGCCAGCCTGCTTGGAGGGCTGCCGATGCGGGTAGCCGCGCATCTGGCTTTTGAGCCGCAGACCGGCCTGCGCCACTACTGGAAGGCGATGCTGAATGCCGACCAGACCTTCAAAGGGCTCTACCATTGGAATTTCTTTGACCTGGCGTTTCTGCTTCCTTACTTCGCGGTGATGATTATCCTGTCCATCTATGGCATTCACCGCTACACGATGGTCTACCTCTATTACAAGTACCGCAACAACTACCATCCCGACCCGCCCAGGCATTTCGATGAACTGCCCAAAGTAACCGTGCAACTGCCCATCTTCAACGAACAGTTCGTCATCGACCGGCTGATTGAAGCGGTGTGCGCCATGGAGTACCCGCGCGAAAAGCTGGAGATCCAGGTGCTGGACGACTCGACCGACGAGACGCGGCAGGTAGCCTCCGGCATTGTGGAGCGCTATGCGGCGCTGGGCCATCCCATCGTCTACATGCACCGCGCAAACCGTTATGGATATAAGGCCGGGGCGCTGGATGCGGGGCTCAAAATAGCCAAGGGCGAGTTCGTGGCCATCTTCGACGCCGATTTTGTGCCGCCGCCGGATTGGCTGATGAAGGTGATCCACCACTTTGCCGAGCCGGAGATCGGCATGGTGCAGACGCGCTGGACTCATATGAACCGCGATTACAGCATGTTGACCCAGATCGAGGCCATTCTGCTGGACGGCCACTTCGTGATGGAGCACGGCGCTCGCGTCCGTACCGGCGACTACTTCAACTTCAACGGCACCGCTGGCATGTGGCGGATCAAGGCCATCGCCGACGGCGGCGGCTGGCAGCACGACACCCTGACCGAAGACACCGACCTGAGCTATCGGTCGCAGTTGGCCGGCTGGAAGTTCAAATACCTGCCGGAGGTGGAGTGCCCATCCGAGCTGCCCATCGAGATGACCGCCTTCAAAACGCAGCAGGCGCGCTGGGCCAAAGGGCTGATCCAGACCAGCATCAAAGTACTGCCCATGATGTTCAAGTCGCATGTGCCGCGGCGCATCAAGGTCGAGGCCGTTTACCACCTGACGGCCAACCTGAGCTACCCGCTGATGATCATCATGTCGGCGCTGCTGATGCCGGCCATGATCGTGCGCTTCTATCAGGGCTGGTTCCAGATGCTGCTTATCGATTTTCCGCTGTTTACCGCTTCCAGTTTCTCCATCGCGGTGTTCTACCTGGCCTGCCAGCGCGAACTTTTCCCAAAAACCTGGATGAAGACGTTTGTCTATCTGCCTTTCCTGATGGCCCTGGGCATCGGCCTGACGGTGACCAACACCAAGGCCGTAATGGAAGCTCTCTTCGGCATCAAGAGCGCCTTTGTGCGCACCCCCAAGTACCGCGTGGCCAAGAAGGGCGAGAAGTCGCAGGCCGCCAAGTACCGCAAACGGCTGGTGCTAGCCCCGTGGATCGAGCTGGCCTTCGGCGCTTACTTCTTTCTGGCGATTCTCTATACCTTCTCCAATCACAACTACTTCACCGCGCCGTTCTTGATCCTGTTTGTCATCGGCTACTGGTACACCGGGCTGATGAGCCTGCTGCAAGGCCGCTTCGAGCGCTGGCGCACCGGCGCGAACACCGACGAATCCAGTCCCAAGCCGTTCCCGGTAGGGGTATGAGGCAAAGTCATGGATGAGTCCTATCAGGAGCCGGTAGTTTGATGGAATCCTCGCAAGTCCTGGACAAATCTTCGCAAGCATAAGGTTTCATTCGAGGAAGCTGCTACGGTCCTTGAGCACAGGCTCTCAGTGACGAAGCCAGACCCAGACCATTCTGTTTCGGAAAACCGATTTCTGACTCTTGGGCTATCATTCAAGCATCGGCTTGTTCTGGTAGCCCATACGGAAGACCCAGACGAAATTCGCATCATCAGCGCCAGGTTGCCGACGAGGAGTGAACGATATGCCTACGAGAACGACTGAATCCCCCAAGTTCAAGGACACCATGCGTCCTGAATATGACATGACGGGCGGCGTCCGGGGCAAATATGCGGGCAGATTCAAAGGCGATGTTGTGATGGTTCCCATTGCTCCTGATGTGGCCGCCGCCTTCCCCGATGCAGACGCGGTGAATGACGCCCTACGTGTGTTGCTTAAGGCTGCGAAGAAAGTGTCCCAGGCTGCCTGATAGTTGATCCCGACGAGTCCAGCCCCAAGCCGGGTCACGGTGGGGGTGTAAGGGGGTTGGCACCTGCTTGTGAGCGATTCGACAGCGCGCCCAGGCCCCTCCGTTACAATAGACTTCAAGCGCCTGCCGCGCCGGGGACTCGATTCCCGGCCCGCCAGGCGCGTCAGAGCATATGCTAACCAAAAATTTGACCGAAGCCCTCACCTTCGACGACGTGTTGCTGGTTCCCGCCTACAGCGACGTTGTACCCGTGCAGGTCAGCACGCAAACCCAGTTGACCCGCGACATCACGCTGAACACCCCGCTGCTCTCTTCCGCCATGGACACGGTGACGGAGTCGCGCATGGCCATCGCCATGGCCCAGTTGGGCGGCATCGGCATTGTGCACCGCAACCTCTCTATCGCCGACCAGGCAGGCGAGATCGACAAGGTGAAGCGTTCTGAAAGCGGCATGATCGTTGACCCGGTGACCATCGGGCCGGACCAGATGATCGGCGACGCGCTCGATGTGATGCGGCGCTACAAGATCTCCGGTGTGCCGGTTACGCGCGGCAAGAAGCTGGTGGGCATCCTCACCAACCGTGATCTGCGCTTTGAAACCCGCACCGACATACCCATCGGCGACGTGATGACCAAGGACAACCTGGTTACCGTGCCGGTGGGCACCACCCTGGAAGAGGCCGAGCTGATCCTGCACAAGCACCGCATCGAGAAGCTGCTGGTGGTCGACGATCAATACAACCTGAAGGGGCTGATCACGGTCAAAGACATCCAGAAGAAACTGAAATATCCCAATGCCAGCAAGGACGATCAGGGCCGGCTGCGCGTGGGCGGGGCGATCGGCGCGACGGGAGATTTTTTAGAGCGGGCGGAGGAGTTGGTCCGGGCCCGCGTGGATGTGCTGGCCATCGACTCGGCGCATGGCCACTCGTCCCGGGTGTTGGAGGCGTTGCGCGAGGTGAAGAAGCAGTTTCCTCATGTGGGCCTGCTGGCCGGCAACGTGGCCACCTATGAGGGCGCGCTGGCGCTGATCGAGGCCGGCGCTGACGCCGTCAAAGTGGGCATCGGGCCGGGCTCCATCTGCACCACCCGCATGGTCACAGGGGCGGGGATGCCGCAGATTACGGCCATCTCCGAGGCCGCGCGAGCCGCCCGTGAGCATGGAATTCCTGTGATCGCCGACGGCGGCATCAAGTACTCCGGCGAGATTACCAAGGCCATTGCCGCGGGAGCCAACTCGGTGATGATCGGGTCGCTGTTTGCAGGCGTAGACGAGAGCCCCGGCGAAACCATCCTCTACCAGGGCCGCAGCTTCAAGAGCTATCGCGGCATGGGTTCTCTGACTGCCATGAACCAGGGCTCCGGAGAGCGCTACTTCCAGGGCTCCGACGACCTGGCCGGCGCGGAATCGGGAACCGAAAGCGTAGTGCAGCGCGAGCGCTCGGGCCAGAACCGGCTGGCCAAGTTCGTCCCCGAGGGCATCGAGGGGCGCGTGCCCTACCGCGGACCGCTGGAAGCCATGATCTTCCAACTGGTCGGCGGACTGCGCTCCGGCATGGGCTACCTGGGCTGCGGAAGCATTGCGGAGCTGCAGGAGAAGGCTCAATTCGTACGCATCTCCGGAGCCGGCCTGCGCGAGAGTCACGTTCATGACGTGATTATCACCCGGGAGGCGCCCAACTATCATGTCGAATAGCAAACGCGGCATGCGGTACTGGATAAGCGCATGGCTGCCGGTTGCCATTGGGATCGCTGTCATTATGATGGAGTCCACTGAATATCTGGGCGCCGATCACACCACCGGCCCGCTGAGGTGGCTCTTCGAGTCCATCTTTGGCCGCGTCAACAACGATACGTGGGATATCGTGCATCATTATGTCCGCAAGTCTGGCCACTTTCTCGGCTATGGTGCAATGGGGCTGTTATGGCTGCGCGCCTGGTGGATGACCCTGCCCCGCTCTCGCTTCCTGCCGGACGCGCTTCTGGCGCTCCTGGGAACGGCGCTGGTGGCCAGTTGCGATGAGTGGCACCAGACCTTCCTGCCTAACCGTACAGGATCCGTATGGGATGTGCTGCTGGACTGCTGCGGCGCCATCACGCTGCAATTCGTGGTCTATATGTACTTCCGCCTGATGAAGCCCAAGCGCCTGGCAAGAGCCGCGTAGGGCTTCATGCGACTGCAAGGAATAGGCGGCACCTCTTTTTCGATGTTGCTCGATAGAACTGCTTCGCCAGATGCAGCCCGAGCCTTGCAGGCCCCCCACAATTGACAATGAACCCGCACTGAATCTGCAAGGGGATATTTACCGGCTTCAATCCCGCAAGGGATGCCATTTTCTCAATGGACCTGACCTGGAAACAGTTTATATGCTCGAGCGGAGCTACTAGATTGAGCGAGTTTTTAGTACCTTTGGGGCATCCCCAGTCCATGATTCTCAGTCTTCTTTCGATATCCCAGCCGGAGGGGACGGAGATCTTGAGCAAGCCGCCCGGTTTCAGTTGATTTTTCAGCGCCACCAGCGTCTCCAGCGGGGAGGGGAGATGTTCGAACACCTGCTCGGTGTTGATAAAGTCGAACCGAGGAGCGGGCGATTCCTTTCCGGTCAGAATCTTGATTCCCTTAGATGTTGCATGGTCTATGCGTGCTTTCGAAAGCTCTGCTCCGTAGACGTCGCACCCAAAGCCCTTCGCCATCAGCGCCCATTCGCCCCAACCCATCCCGAAATCCAGGAATCGCAAAGAGCAAGGCTTCTGATTAAGGTAGGCGATGACCTGGATGATCTCCTGGGCGTTGAAACAACGGCTCGTCAGGGAATCGCTCTCCAACGCAAGACTCAGCGCCTTCGATGGATCGATCCAATGTTCGTAAAGCCTCTCCATCAGGCCATCGCTGGGAATATCTCTTTGAAAGATCAGTCCGCATTCTCCGCACTGAAGCAGACAGTAGACGGCCCCGTGCAGATAGTCGAACTCGACGCCCCCTTGCGGAGTGTAGAAGCCTTCCAAATACTCCTTTATGGGAGATTTGTCGAAACCGCATTCGTAGCGCTTTGTGAGGGTGCGGGAAGCACAGCAAGGACATCTGTCTCTCTCGACAAAAAGCTGCGTCGTCATCGGTCCTCCTGCCGTTCGCCATTGATCAACATCGATGCCTCACCCCGGTTGAATAAAAGAAGCCCCAAAACATCGGGGTCAATGGAAGCTTTCGGAAGTCCATTGAATACTGTGACTTCCACGGCTGTAATATAACACACCCTTCTCCGTTCGAGTTTTGAATCTCCCTTCCGCGATACGATCACACAATTCTTTCTTGTTACTTTTTGCAGGACGCCGCCCCGGCGTTCCTGGGAACGGCGCTGGTGGCCAGTTGCGATGAGTGGCACCAGACCTTCCTGCCTAACCGGACAGGCTCCGTATGGGATGTGCTGCTGGATTGCTGCGGCGCCATCACGCTGCAATTCGTGGTCTATATGTACTTCCGCCTGATGAAGCCCAAGAAGCTCATCCATGAGGTGTGAGGATTCATCCGAGATAAATGAAGGCAGACAAACGCATACCTTTTGAGGTAATGGCGTCGGCCTGCCTTCACAAATTAGAGTACGACATCCAGGAAAGTGCGGTTTTACGCGGCCTCTTCCTTGGCTTCTTCTTCCTTCTTTGACTCTTCCAACTGCTTTTCGAGCTCCGCCCTCTTTTTGGCCTTGACGGCATCGCGCTTCTGGCGCTTGGCATCTAGCTGCTTCTCGGCGCCCAGCAGTTCGATGAAGGCCTTTTCGGCCCCATCGCCCTTCTGGAAGCCGGTGCGGACGATGCGCAGATAGCCGCCCTCGCGGTCGCCGTAGCGCGGGGCCACGGTTTCGAACAACCGCTCGACGGACTTATCGGTCATCAGGTAGCTGAGG
>Ga0326728_10025895_pt1 | contig 10451 bp, 4 predicted proteins | sample MB3enrmetagenome_FD_207602 | JGI IMG/M metagenome (GOLD analysis project Ga0326728, IMG submission 207602) | Lab enriched peat soil microbial communities from McLean, Ithaca, NY, United States - MB31MN | ecosystem: Environmental > Terrestrial > Soil > Wetlands > Peat | place: USA: New York... | reverse complement strand
TGGGAGATCAAGGAAACCAACTCAGTCGTGGACATAGGCTACCACTACGTCGCGGTGGATAATAATGGCAACCCGATTGATACCGATAGCGACGGCATCCCGGATTATCTCGAAGACGCCAATGGTAACGGCTTGGTGGATTCTGCAGAAACGGACTGGCAGAGTAGTGCAGACCCGGGTTTGCAGATCTGGATCACTGAACCCAAACAGAATTCCGTTCTTCCGTAGTGTCGAGAGAAATGGTTCATCCGGCAGGAACGAAAGCCCATGAAAACACAAACGAGTAATCATATCATCTTGGCCGCCTGCGTGCTGTTGGCCGCCACGACCCATCAAGCAAGAACTGAGTCAACATCAATCTCGGAGCAAATCAGTTCAAAACCCGTATTCGCCTCAAGACTAAAGTGGGTCGGTTCGCAAGGTCCTTCGGAGAGCGAATCTGAGGCGCTTCTTATTGCACTCAACAGCTTTGACTCAGGAAGTGTCAAGGGGGGCTATGCTGCGCTGGAAAGGTTCTTAAGTGATCACCCTCGATCGCCTTGGGCGCCGTCACTACACCTAAATGTGATTGATTATTATCGCCGACATGGGCAATGCAGCCTGGTCTTGGCTCACCTGGAAGCGGCTTGGAATGCGACCAGGGAGATGACTGATCCCAAAGGGAAGCAATTGGCAGATTGTGCGCTAGTCAGCTGGCTGCAAATGCTCGGTAGCATTGGGAACACTGAAAGTATGAGGGGGTTATTCGACGAAACTCGACAACGCATAATGGAGCCCAAATATCAGGAACAGTATCGCAACGCATGGCACACGTATTTTGGCATGCAAGAATGTCCGCAATTCACCCACAAATGCGGAGTTTATGCTTTGGATATAGTGGCCAAACAAATGTTCGGCACAAATGATTACCGCTGGTTGCTGGGGCAATTCTCACCACGTAGCGGCTTTTCGTTGGCGGCATTGCAGAAGTTCGCAGCCAAAAGGAAGCTGGGGTTGGTGGCGGTACGGCGCCCACCTGGGGCTGAGATTGTGGTGCCATCGGTTGTGCATTGGAAAGTGAACCATTATGCAGCCATTGTGGAAAAGCGAGGAGGTGGATATTTAGTCATTGACCCGGCATTCGGAGGCCGCATCGCGATGGAAACAGAATCAATCGATGCGGAGGCGAGCGGCGCCTTCCTAGTACCGCAAGACAAGGCCCCAATTTCCTGGGCGCAATTGAGCGAAGCCGAGTGTCAGGGCATCTACGGGGGTGGGGGTGGTGACACTATACTGGATGATGGTGACAGAGGGGACCCGAGTCCTGACCCTTGTGACGACTACGACTATTCGCTCTGTGATTTGCCTTCTGCGAATGATGGAGCTGCCACCGACGGAGGACCTTCTTCCGGAGGTTGCTGCGACAGTCAGTACGGCATGCCACAGTGGAGTGTTTCCGAACCCTTCATCACCCTTTGGCTGACGGATAAGCCATTGTCTTATCGACTTTCGAACGGTCGACCTATGGTTCTATTACTGCGGTACAAGGATCGTGGAATAACTTCCAAAAGTGCCAACATCAGCAGTTTCGGCGATAAATGGGAATGTAATTGGCTGGACATGCTGCAGTCTGACGGCGGTCCAATTGTCACCAACTTCCTCGGCACCGGTGGTCTTCTTGGCTACGAGACGAATGGCACTCCTGAATATCAAGCAGGGAATACTATTGATATCACGCACGCGAACGAAATTGTCAAACTACAGAGCGAAGGCTATCAGTGGTATGAGGCAGACAGGCTGGCCTCTTTGTATTATGCAATGCTGAACCCACTCCCTGGGGTAACGAATTATCTTATGACGCAGAAGGTGAGCAGCCTTGGACGCAAAACATTGTTCAACTATGTAACGAACGGGTCATGTGTGCTGCTGACAAATGTCGTGGACCTTGATGGACGCACTAATTATCTATCGTATTCAAACACGGCCTTCCCGAACCTGATTACTGCCGTGACAAATCCGTACGGTTTCAGTGCGCACTTCGTTTACGACCAGAATGGATGGCTGACCAATATTGTGGACTCAATGGGAATGTCCTCTTCGTTCAACTATGACGAACTGAGCAATATGATCAGCATGACAACTCCGTATGGAACAACTGCATTTCAAACAACTAATGGCACGGGCGGGCAAGGAGGTATAAGGCGGGCATTATTGGTAACTGAAGCCGCAGGTGACCAACAACTCTATGCTTACTGCGATGATGGCACATATGGTGTTTGCAATAGCGCGTACGACGGAAATGGTGCTACTTTCCGTAACAGTTTTCACTGGAACCGCGCTCAGTACAATGTCATGAATACCTTAGGCATTACTAATATATTAGACATGCCGGCCAGTTATTACAGCTACGCTTCAACAAAGCATTGGCTACATGGCTCTATTGAGCAGGGGACCGTCGTGAGTGACACTCTCGATGCTACGGCAGGACCGCTCGAATGCTCAGCCGGGGTGACTAACCGTTTTGGATATATGTCATTTGCGTATCAGGGTGAAGCGTCAGAGTCTGCACATATTGGAACCAACAAGGCTATTACTGAAATAGATGCTTTTGCTCCCATGGACACTCCCGGCGGCCAAGTGGAAGGCACGGAGTACGTCAGCATCCAAAGGAACAGCGCCGGGCATCCTACCAATATCAATTACTATAATCCTTTTCTCGGTCCAACCGCGTCCTACATGAATTGGTACGATCCGAGTGGCACGATCCTGCTGGAGGAATATGGCCCCAATGGCGAACAAACGAGGGGCTATGGCTACGATACAGTCTTGACAAATCTGCTCATGTCCGTGACCAATGCTCTCGGCGGTGTCATCCGTTACACCTACGATACGAACCTGATGAAACTCACCAGCACTACGATGCCAAGCGGCTTGGTGCGATCAAACATTTATTATACTGATGGCGCGTGTAAAGGGTTTCTGGCTGTCCAGATGGACATTGGAATCCGCACAAACTCTTTCGGCTACCAGAACGGCAATCTGGCGACCCAGACCAATGAATTGGGCCTGGTGACCACCTACGTTTACGACAACCTCAACCGCCTGATCTCCACGGCATACCCGGATGGCACGACTGTCTCAAACGTCTACGACAAGCTCGATCTGGTCGCGACAAAAGATCGTCTCACTCAGTGGACGTATTATGTCTACGACCAGGTGCGGCAGCTTCGAGCAATAACCAATGTGAACGGTCAGATCTCGCAGTACGACTATTGCGGTTGCGGCTCGCCCAGCCAACTCATCCGCTGGAACGGCACGACTGCGCTGACGACGACTTTCAGTTACGATGGCGCTGGGCGACTGACAAACGTCATTTACCCGGACCAGTATGAACTCAATTACACTTATTACGCCGATAATTCAACCAGAACAGTGACCGACAGCGGTGCCAACAACCTCTCTCTGCAGTATTCTCAACTTGGTCTCAACAAGCAAGTCCATCAGGTCAGTCTTGGCGACGGCGTGCTTATGCAGCAATGGTTCGATGAGTATGGTCGCCTAACGAACAGTGTGGATCGCAATGGCATAATCACCACTAACAGTTATGATTTTCTAAATCGGCTAACTTCACGGCAAACATTCGATCCATGGTACAACTTCGTCAGCACCGAAACCTTCGCCTACACCACCCGGGGTCTCACTAACTACACCGATGCACTGACAAACTCCACAACATTCGTGCGGGATTTGGCAGGGCGGCTTCTGTACGAAACTAACGCCAACAATGAGGTCCTGGGCTTCATATATAATCCCTCTGATGAGTTGCTTCAGCTCACGGACGGCAAGAAACATACGACCACCTGGGATTATGACCAATATGGTCGGGTGAAGGACAAAATCGATGCCCTCAATGACACGCTGTTTACGTACGGGTACGATCCGCTGGACCGATTGACGAATCGCTGGAGCTCGGAAAAAGGAACCACGGTTTATAAATACGACCCTGTCGGAAACCTGACCAACGTGGATTACTCAGGTGGGACGGTTCCTACACCGTCCATATACTTGTCGTACGATGGCCTGAATCGATTGACGAATATGGTCGACGGAGCTGGCGTTACCGTGTTTACTTGGACTGACGGAGATCAGTTGGCTACTGAGGACGGACCATGGGCTTCGGACACCGTGAGCTACAGCTACAGCAATCGACAGCGTAGCCGAGTAAGCGTATTGCAGCCAAATGCGTCCCTCTGGGCACAAACGTATTTGTACGACGAGGTGATGCGATTGACAAATGTGGTGTCGCCCGCAGGCAATTTCGATTACAGGTATGATAACGGCGACTTTGGTTTTGGATGTGATCGGGTACAATCCGTTACGTTGCCAGGCGGCGATTCGGATGCGAACACATTCGCGATATGCAACTCCTACGACCAAAGAGCGCGATTATCTGACACAGTGTTGTACACCCAGCCCAACACCATGGTCAATCGACATACATACCCGTCCTATCCGTACGTCTCCTACGACGCAGCGTCACAGGTGCTACTGCAGAAGTTTATAAATGGCAATTACATCAACTACACTTACGACAACATTGGCCAGTTGAAGACGGCACAGGGATGGGAAGCGAACGGCTCCACACGGCGCTTGCATGAGCAGTTCGGCTATGCTTATGATGCGGCTTGGAACCTGCAATACCGGACGAACAACGTGCTGGTGCAGACGTTCACTGTGAACAGCTTGAATGAACTAACGAGCGCGTCGCGCAGCGGCACGCTGACCGTGGCGGGGGCGGGCACGGAATCACCCGGCAGCCCCGGGCTGACGAGCGTGACAGTAAGCGGGACGGGATTATCGAGCGGGGCGGCGACGCTGTATTCAGATGGTAGTTGGGCAAGAGCCGGTGCCACTTTGGCGGATGGCAGTAACAGCTACACTGCGACCGCGCAGGACAGCTATGGGCGCCAAGCCAGCAGCAGTGTAACCGTCAATCTGCCAGAATCAACCACTTACACATACGATCAGAATGGCAATTTGACGAACAATGGCACGCTGAACTTTGCGTACGACGATGAAAACCAACTGACCAGCGCGTGGTTGACAAACGCGTGGCGTAGCGATTTTGTATATGACGGCTTGATGCGGCGGCGGGTGAGGATCGAGTACTCCTGGAATGGAAGCCAGTGGGTGACGAATGCGATAACGCGTTATGTGTATGACGGCATGCTGGTGATCCAAGAGCGTGACGGGAACAATCTGCCACAGGTGACATACACGCGAGGAAACGATCTGAGTGGTAGCCTGCAAGGCGCTGGAGGGATCGGTGGCTTGCTGGCCCGAAGCGACAACGCGCAACTCATAACTCAGAACTCCCCAGGGGCTCATGCCTGCTATCATTGCGATGGGAACGGCAATGTCACGGCCATGGTAAATGGCAATGGAGCGGTCGTGGCGCGATACGAATATGACCCGTACGGAAACATTCTGGCCTTGAGCGGGCCATTGGCCAATGGCAACCTCTATCGGTTCTCGAGCAAGGAATGGCATCCGAATTCCGGGTTGGTTTACTACGGATTCCGGTTCTACTCGCCGAGCTTGCAGCGGTGGCTAAATAGAGACCCTCTTTCTATGAAAGTTGAAACTACATCGCCAAGAGAACTTGGTGTGCTTGAGTTCAATAGCGGTGGAAACCTTTATCACTTTGTCAATAATGCACCCCCGTTTTCGATTGACGCTTATGGTCTAAACGTCTATGTGATTGAAGAGACTAATGGGTGGCACCATCAGGTAGTCTTATGTGGATCAAACGGTAAGTACTGGGCGACTGACCTAATGCCTGGCAATTTCGGTGGCGTAAGGCTGAGAACTCCAAACTGCAAGTGGCTGGGCCCGTTGCGCAATAGAAACGCTCCTATTGCGGTTCCAGCACAGGCGTGCAATCCTTCACCTACCCCAGAAGACCCTTCAAAGAATGATATTCGTAGTGATTTTAAGATCACGCGTGAGGTTATATGTAGTCCATCAGTCGACAAGCAGATGCGTGACCTTGTGGAGAGTTACCCTCCGCAACAGTGGAATGTCCTCGGTCACAACTGTTATGATTACGCAAACACGTTGGCGGGCGTCGCCGCACATAAGCAGAGCCTGGAAGACATAGAAAAGAAAGTCCCTTCGAAATGCGAAAAATAGCTTATAGGATTGTGAGTGTGCTGGTACTGTTGTTTATCTTATATGTGGGTATCGCAGTGATCGGAGCCAGAATACAGAATGGGTTAGTCCGAAAGGCTAGTTGTGAGCTGACAGATATTTTGTCTCGCTGGGATAAAGCAGGAAGGCCGCAAGATGGAGCTCTACTGGAATTCATGACAAATGCCTACGTGGGTGTCATTGCGAGCAACGCGTGCTTTAGTGTTGCCGGAACTAATTACTATGGACAGTTCGCGACGACCCGTCTTGGCTTCCCAGGTATCCTCTTTATAACGACAAACAGAGCGGTAATTCTCATAAGAGAGTCCGGCGAGCCCGAATTAGTTGCTGGTCCAGAGAATATGACCGTGCACAGGCAGATTAAGTGAGGCTAACGCGGCGGTCCCATAGTAATTGCCTCGTGCAGCCAGATCGTAGGCGCTGAAGGGGCAACTCCCTGCTGCACGAACAGTTCGGGTACCAGGAGATGGGTATTTCGCAATCGTCGCGCTAAGCCTGACAATGCTTGTTTTTGTTCGTTGTGTAATTGTAGGCGTCGCGCGGGGTGCCTTCTTGATAGAACAACAGCAGTGAATGCGTAAGTGTCAGAGTATTATGCGCTCACGTCTATGATGCGACGTCAGAGAACGACAGGGTGGTTCCTGCTCCAGGCTTCTGGTGTGATTTCCGGGGTCTGCCGGTTGGTTGACCTTCCTGGAAAAACATCCGCTCATCCGCGATCTGGAGGCTCGCAGCTCAGCCCCGGCTCGCATTATCTCGCAGCCGAAACGGCTTGATTGGAAAACTAGAAATGATATGAACTCCTCACCTCAGAGTGGCTGGTTTTGAATGGCTCAGTGACACTATGGTGCCTCCCCAGAGGGTCCCCTCCACCGGCCACCGTTGCGCGCGGCTGCGGCGAGCGTGTGGTTGCTTCACCAACGCCCTCGCTCCGCGGCTTGATGAGAATCTAATGCTGGCATAGAATCTAGCAATGCGCTGGCCTCTTGGGTTGGTCATCCTGGCAACGGCGGTTTTGAGCATGGGGGCGGAGCCTGTGCCGCTTTCACCCGCGGCGTTGGCCGCCTCTTCAGATGGGAGAAAGCTTTACTTGGCCTGCGCAACCGCTAAACGTGTCTTGTGTTTTGATTTGGCCGACCGGAAAGTGTCAGGTTCCATTGCGATGGCGGAATGGCCATCAGGAGTAGTTCTTGTACCGCATCAAAAGGAACTCGTCGTTACCTGCGGTGCTCCCGAGAGCAAAGTCTGTATAGTTGACCTCGTAAAACAGAAAATCCTGGCAACCGTTCCCGCCGGTCATACTACGCGTTCCCCAGTAATTAGTCCCAACGGCAAAGTGCTCTACGTCTGCAACCAGTTTAACAATGACTTGAGTGTGATTGACTTGGTTAGCTTGAAGGAAATCCATCGGATTGGAGTGCAGCGTGAGCCGATAGCAGCAGATATTACAAAGGACGGGAAATACTTACTGGTGGCCAACCATCTTCCCGCTGGCCGCGCAGATGCCGACCACGACGCCGCAGTGGTGAGCGTAATTGACCTGGCAGCCGGCAAAATCGTGAAAGAACTGGGGCTGCCGGACGGCAGTGGAGAGCTTAAGGATATCCGCGTTTCACCTGACGGAAAATATGCGGTGCTCACTCATATCGTTGCCAGTTTTTACCAGGCAACAACTAGAATTGAGTTTGGATGGATCAACGCAAATGCGCTGACGATTATCGACCTCTCCAAAATGGAGGTGCTCTCCACCGTGCTGCTGGATATGCCGCATAATGGCGCTGCCAACCCTTGGGGCGTTGCCTGGTCGAGTGATGGAGGAGCAACTGTCGCCGTTGCTCACTCTGGCACACACGAGGTCAGCATCATCGATTTCAAGGCATTGTTGGCTGGACTAGCCAGTGCTTCCGATAGATTGGTCAGGAGGAAGTCCAACGCGATTTTATCCTACGAATCCAGCAACGAGATCGTCGATTCATTGCCTTTTCTCGTCGGCGCTCACCGGCGTATCCCGTTGCCAAAGGGTGATCTGGGTCCTCGGTCAATTGTCATCGTCAGCAATACCGTCTATACGGCGAACTATTTCTCAGACACACTCAGCGCAATTGATTTGTCTCATCCAGAACACGGCGCGGAATCTATTCCGCTTGGTCCAAAACAGGAAGTGAGTACCGTTCGCAAAGGGGAGTTCTATTTCCACGATGCCAGAATCTGCCTTGAAGGCTGGCAAAGCTGTTCAAGTTGCCATCCAGATGGGCGGGCGGACGGATTGAATTGGGACCTGCTCAACGACGGCATTGGGAATCCAAAGAATACCAAAAGCCTGTTGCTTGCCCACAAAACTCCGCCGGCGATGGCCTTGGGTGTACGTGAATCTGCCGAAGCCGCAGTACGGGCGGGGATCAAGCATATCCTTTTTACCGATCAACCAGAAGACGTGGCCGCCGCAATAGATGAATACCTGAAATCACTCAAGCCTGTGCCGAGTCCGCACCTGGTGCATGGCAAGCTTTCAAAGGCGGCAGCGCGCGGCGAACGAATATTTAGCCGCGCCGGCTGTGCGGTTTGTCATCCACCGGGTTTGTTCACGGACCTCCGCCCATACGATGTCGGCACTCTCCGTTCATTTGACAGAGCAACTGACAAATTCTACACCCCGACCCTGGTCGAACTTTGGCGCACGGCCCCTTACCTGCACGACGGTTCAGCGGCTACCGTGCGGGATGTTCTCACGACCCGCAACCCGCACGATCAGCACGGAAAGACCTCGAACCTCTCAGACAGCGAAATCGACGATTTGTGCGCTTACCTATTGTCGTTGTGAATCATGTTGAACAACAAATCGTAACGAAAACTGCCACTTGGCCTTCCCCTTGCTTCGGCATCGACCGGCAAACAAGCCTTGGGCTTGATGTGATCTCTTTGGAGTTACCGGCACATCGGGAATTTCATCTGACGGTTCGACCGTTACCTGGAGAGAAGCCGGAAGGAATGATTCACCGTCTTGCCGCTGTACTCAGAGAAAAGGATGCCGTTGTCGTTCGACACGGAATCTGCGCTCGCAATTCCGTTCATGCGGAGATGCTGTCGGCACTGCGATGTGAGTTCCGCGTCCTAGACTGGCCGGTGATGTGGATAGGAGGCAGGGTGCCAGCTGCGGACGGAATGGGAGGCATGCACGTGTTGGCAGTGACTGGAACTCGTGCCCAGACGGTTTCGATGAATGGAGAAATCCTCGGGCGTACCTGGGGCAACGAGCATGTGCGGCACTGCTTTGTTGGCAATCTGCGGCCGACGGGTCTGACCCAGTCCAGGACTGCCCAATGTCAGGAGGTTCTTGAGAAGATGGAACAAGTCCTCCTTGAAGCGCGCATGAGCATGGCCAACTTGGCCAGGACGTGGTTTTTGCTTGATGACATTTGGACCTGGTACGGACCGTTCAATGCGGTCCGCACTAAGTTCTACAGTCAGAAATGGGTTTCTATGGAGATGTTACCAGCCAGCACGGGAATCGGGGGTCGCAGGCCGGGGGGCGTTGCCTTGACCGCGAGCGCCTGGGCTGTTCAAGGTCTCGACCAGTCGTTCAAAATCTGCGCAGCGCCATCGCCGCTGCAATGCCCTTCAATTGAGTACGGCAGCGCCTTCGGTCGTGCCGTCTTGATAACGGAGCCGGCTTGCCGGAGGCTGTTTGTTTCCGGAACAGCGAGCATTGCCCCAAACGGACGCAGTGCGCATACAGGCGATGTGCAAGGGCAGATTGCGCTCGCTATGAAAGTCATCCAGGTGATTCTTGTCTCGCAAGGGTTCGGGCTGCAGGACATCACGCGTGCCACTGCATATTTCAAAGATGTTTATGACCTTCCAGTTTTTGATCGCTGGCGAACTGAGCACAATGCAAAATCACTTCCGATCATCACTACGCAAGCCGACCTTTGCCGGGAGGAATTATTGTTTGAGATTGAATTGGACGCTGTGTCAGTTGGAAATGCCGAAGGAATTGCCACTGCTAATCGTCCGTGCAACGGTATCGAACACTGAGATTCTTCAGAGTCCACCCAGGCGAGTTTCGATGTATCCCATGAAATCTTCATCCTGAAACGGCTTGATTTTCTGCCACGCAACAGGTGTCAATGAAACTGTCAATAAAATGGCGTGAACGCATTCTGAGGAATTGTGAACAACTAGTGCTTGATTAGCCTGTAAACATTGGCTATTTTCATGCTCAAGAGGTCTATTTAAAGTGCGATTCCGACCCTCGCCTCCAA
>Ga0326728_10025894_pt1 | contig 10451 bp, 9 predicted proteins | sample MB3enrmetagenome_FD_207602 | JGI IMG/M metagenome (GOLD analysis project Ga0326728, IMG submission 207602) | Lab enriched peat soil microbial communities from McLean, Ithaca, NY, United States - MB31MN | ecosystem: Environmental > Terrestrial > Soil > Wetlands > Peat | place: USA: New York... | reverse complement strand
GATTCCACGATCGTAAAGCTTTCCCACCTCGATCATACCCTCATGGCATAGGTCGAGGATGGTCAGCGGCGGCACGTTATTGGTCAGACACTGCTGAACCAACTCCAACGTCATCTCCTCGTCGAGGTTGGCCACCGATTTGCTGAGATTGTCGTACGCTGCCTTCGGCACGGGTTTCACCCCCCTTGCGCACCGGGGCTACGGAAGGCTGCTGGAGCCTACCGTCGTCGAGAAAGTGAGCCGATCTCCCCGGACAATGAATCGGCCCCAACTGGTAGGCTTATCGTCCAGATCCAAAAAGACATGCTCTATCCGAAAGGCCGGCTGCATGGGAATCGTATTGAGCATCTCGGCCTCTTGCTTCGAGAGGACTGCCGCCTGAACAGTCAGCTTCCCGCTCTTGAGGTGCTTTTCACCCTTGCCTACGAAGAGCCGGTCAAGGGGGGTGACTTCTAATTCCGCCTCCACGATCGGTCGAAACGGATCGTAAATCAGATGTTCACTGTGGTAAACGACAGGGTCTCCATCGAGGACGAGCAACCTCCGGATAAGAATCGTCCGGGAGCCGGCCGGAACAGCCAACTTGCCGGCAACCGATTCATCGGCTTTCACGATCAAAGCCTCCAGGATCCTGACCCTTGTTCGTTCCTTGTCTCTGAATAGCTCGTGAAACTCTTGCAGACTGAATGTCACACCCCGCAAGTCGAGGGGGCGCACGTAGGTACCGCTCCCTTGAATCGTATTGACGACCCTCTGATCGACCAGCGTGTTGATGGAGCGGCGAACCGTCATGGGACTTACCCTGAAACGGCCGCAAAGCTCCGATTCAGACGGCAAGCGATCGCCAGGATAGTACGTCCCCCCTGCGATCTCTTCCCTCAGTATGTTCGCGAGCTGGACGTAGGCAGGCTCCGATGCCTGCCGGTTTATCGTACGGCGATTATCCACTCTTAGGCTATCGTATCTCCGTGCCATACCTAATATCTCTATATATAACTTCAAGGATGTGAGCCTTGTCAACTCCAAAACCTAACGGCTTGACGGATGGTTTCAGCGATACGTCTGATCTCGTGAATACAACTACAGGAACGGTTCTTGAAGCATATGCCCTTATAGTTTCATGACTTACCGAAAGTTGCCGAAGGGGCCTTTTGGATTCCATAGCGGTTGCCCCTGCATGGGCGTTGCAGTTTTTTCTTGACAAGTTCCCCATATAAGTCTTAAAAAGGAATTCATAATATCGTCCCAAGTCTCATCGGTCCAAGAAGCGCAAGGCTATAGGGGGAAGTTGGCGCAAAAACTGAAGGGGAAAACAGAACAATTGAAGGGAGGAGCTAAGCGATGAAAAGCAAAGGCGTTTCTTTCGTTTGTCTGGCGGCCGTTGTCGTGGTCTGTCTGTTTCTTGCGGCTAAGGTGAGCGTCGCAGCTGACGCCCCAAAGGAGATTCTGATCGGTGTGAATGCACCCCTTACGGGTATGCACGCGGGCTTCGGCGAAGGCAATGTGTATGGCGAGAAGGCGGCAGTTCAGGACATCAACAAACAAGGCGGCATACTCATCAAGGAGTTTGGGCGTAAGATACCCGTGCGGCTCATCGTCGTCGACAACCAGAGCGACCCGAGGAAGGCAGGCTCCCTCGAGGAAGATCTGATCTTGAAGCAAAAGGTCGATTTTCTTTCTCCCCCCAATCAGCCGATCCCTCTCGCCATCCCGGAAGCGATTGCGGCGGAGCGTTTCAAGAAGGTGCGCGTGAGCGGGGGCACCCCCGAGGAACCCTGGCTCGCCGTCCGGGGCGAGTCTTCGCCGAAATGGGACCACAGCTGGACCTATACCCTGGCAATCGCCGCCCCTTCGCCAAAGGGCTCCGTTACCGACAAGCCGGGATATACGTGCATGGATTCATGGTTGAAAGTGCTCAAGGACTATGGCGGCCAGACGAACAAGCAGCTCGGCGTCTTTGCTTCCGATGAGCCGGACGGAAGGGGATGGTATGAAGTCATCCCCAAGGTGCTGAAAGATCAGGGACTCGTCCCCCACGTGGAGGACAATCTCGGTCTCTTCTCCCTCGACACGACGGACTTCACGACCCTCATACAGAAATGGAAGAGGCTCAATATCGAGGTGGTCTGGGGCAATGCGCCGGCGCCGCTCTTCGGTACTATGTGGAGGCAGTGCCGCACCATGGGGTTCAAGCCGAAGCTCGTTATCGCCACGAGGGCGGGCCTCTACTATGAGGACGTGAGCGCCTGGGGTGGAGACCTCCCTGTGGGTATCTCCGGCGAAGCATGGTGGTCCCCGGCATTCGACGGCACGGTGTGCACCGGTATCGGCGGCACGACTCCGAAGAGTCTCTTTGCGAGATGGCAAAAAGATACGAAGAAGCCCTTGAATCCGGGAATCGGATGGGGCTACAACGGAATCCAGATCCTTGCCAACGCTATCGAAAGGGCCGGCTCCCTCGACACAGAGAAGGTCAACGAAGCCCTGAGCAAAACCGACATGCCGACCATCTCGTCGCCCCGCGTGACGTTCGATGAGAACCATTCGGCCAGAATGCCGATCTTCTTCTCTCAGTGGCAGAAGGTCAACAAACCGTGGAAATGGGAGTGCAAGGTGGTTATTTCCCAATTACCTTTCCTCAAGGAGGAGGCAAAACTCCAGTTTCCCATACCCTACAAATAGCTCGTCTCCTCGCCCTTGAGTCCTAAAGCGGCTTTTGGTGAGCGGGAGGGCTCCGACGGCTTATGCTGCCGGAGGGGGCGCTGAGCCCCAATAGCGGAGGGGCCAAGGGCGAGGATTTCCTTCTAGTTTCGGAGAGGTATGGAAGGGCCGATTCTTTCAGTCGACCGGTTGGGCAAGAGTTTCGGAGGGCTCGTTGCCGTCGCGGACCTGACGTTTGACGTGCAGGCAGGAGAGGCGCTCGGCTTCATGGGCCCGAACGGTGCGGGCAAGACGACATTGATCAATGTTGTATCGGGAGAGCTCAAGCCGGACTCCGGGACCGTAACATTCAGAGGAAGCAACATTTCGGGCCTTCCTCCCCACGCGATATGCCGCCTCGGCATTGGACGTACCTTTCAGATTCCTCAGCCCTTCGCCAAGCTCACCACCCTTCAGAACGTAAGCGTGGCCGCCATGTACGGAGGCAGCTTCACCAAGTCAGAGGCGGAAAAAGAAGCCAAGAGAATCGTCGATCTTGTCGGGCTTTCGGACAAGAGGGGCAGGCCAGCCGGCAGCCTGGAAGAGATTTCCCTGAAACGACTCGAGCTGGCGAGGGTGCTCGCCACCAAACCGACGCTCCTGCTCATCGATGAGCTTGCAGGGGGGTTAACCGAGAAAGAGATCCCCGTCCTTTTGGACCTCCTGAAGGAGATAAGAGGCACGGGCGTTACAATGATACTGATAGAGCATGTCATGAAGGTGATGTTGAATGCAGTGGACAGGATCATCGTGATGGATGGGGGTCTGAAGATCGCGGAAGGAAAGCCGGAAGAGGTGATGGAGGACCAGTTGGTGATAGAGGCCTACTTCGGCGCGGATGATGAAGAGGCAAGGGAATGAGCGAAGAGACCCTACTCACGGTTGACTCTATCGATGTCTTCTACGGCGGTTTTCAGGCGCTCAGGGAGGTTTCGCTGGAGGTCAGGACAGGCGAGATCGTTGCCCTTGTCGGCGCGAACGGCGCCGGCAAGTCGACCCTCCTCAACGCAGTATCGGGATTGATCCAGCCTGCCAAAGGCACAATCAGGTACCGGGGGGAGGATATTGCGGGCAAAGACCCGTCACGGGTAGTCTCCCTCGGCATCTCCCACGTTCCCCAGGGAAGAAGGCTTTTCCCCGACATGTCCGTCCTCGACAATCTCACGCTGGGTTCATACAACCGGAACGCGAGGCCCAGAATGGCGGAGAGTCTTCGCACGGTGTATGACCTCTTCCCTCTGCTGGAGCGGAGGAAGGAGCAGCCTGCCAAGACCCTGTCGGGGGGAGAACAGCAGATGCTTGCCTTGGGGCGCGGCCTCATGTCGAATCCGCGACTCATGCTCCTCGACGAGATGTCCCTCGGCCTTGCGCCCATCATCATCGGCAAGGTTTACAGGGCCCTGCGCGAGATCAGAAGGAGGGGGATCACCGTCCTGTTCGTCGAGCAGAGCGTAAGGCGAAGCCTCCAGGAGGCAGACAGGGCCTACATCATAGAGGCCGGCCGGGTGGTCCTGGAAGGCAAGGTAGGGGACCTGCGGGAAGAGGGGGAGATCAAGAAGGCGTACTTCGGCATATAGGAGAGGTAATAAATGGCCTCTGAAGTGCTGCTTGACCTGGCCAACACCGTCTTAATGGGCATCCTGCTCGGGGGGCTCTATGCCCTCATTGCTCTGGGCCTCTCCCTGGTCTTCGGGGTCATGAAGATGATCAACGTGGCCCACGGTGACCTCGTGCTCTTCGGCACGTATTTCGCGTACGGCGTGATGACCTGCCTGGGGATCGATCCGGTGATAAGCCTGATCGCCGGTGTGCCCCTCATGTTCTTCCTGGGTTTCGCCATCCAGCGATACCTCATGAGCCGGGCCTTCGGCAGATCGATGGAGGCGCCCCTCCTCATCGCCTTCGGGATATCCTTGATGCTCCAGAACCTCCAGCAGATCCTTTGGACGCCCATGTCCAAGGGCTTGACCACGTCATACGCCCTCGACAGCTTCGAGGCTGGCGGCATTCACCTTCCTCTCGCTTATCTCCTCGATTTCGCAGCTGCGGCGGTGGTGATGCTCCTCCTCGGTCAATTCCTCAGCCGGACCTATCTGGGCAAGGCCATTACCGGCGCTGCCCAGGATAGAACGGCTGCCCAGCTCATGGGAATAAACACACAACGGGTCTACGCCTTCGCCTTTGCCATTTCCATGGTTACCGCCGCCTTCGCGGGGGTCTTCCTCGGCCTGACGTTTCCCTTTACCCCTCAATCCGGGATCTCGTTCCTCATCATCGCCTTCGGCGTGGTCATTGTCGGCGGACTTGGCAGCATGGTGGGGACGTTCCTGGGCGGTATGCTCCTCGGGGTTGCCCAGACCCTCGGCGGCTATTTCCTGGGCTCCACTTCCCAGATGCTCGTTGTCTATTTCCTGGTGCTCGTGGTGTTGGCAGTGAGGCCGCAGGGCTTGTTTGGACGTTAAGGTGAAGATGATGGGGAAATGGACGGCGCTGATCATATTCCTACTGCTGCTCGCCGCTTTGCCTCTACTGGGCCTGCCCCAGGCATGGGTCCTCTACTTCCTCCTTTTCTTCGTGTACCTCGCGATGGCCAATATGTGGAACCTCCTCTGCGGTTATTCCGGTCTCATATCCCTCTGCCAGCCTGCCTTCGTAGGGATCGCCGGGTACACGATGGTGATCCTCGTGTGGATCGGCGTGCCCTTCCACGCGGCCATCGTTGCGGGAGGTGTGGTGGCCGGCGCGTTCGCTGTTCTCATATCGATTCCCGTCTTCAGGCTGAGGGGCATCTATTTCGCCATCGGGACCCTCGTCGTGCCCGAGGCCTTGAGGATCCTCTTTCTCCTGTGGAGACCAGTAGGAGGGAAGCTGGCCGGCGGGGGCGCAGGCTACATGCTGCGGGGCATGAAGGGGGTCACGGTAACCCACTACTATTTGATTGCATGGGTCGTGGGGATCGGCTCCCTTTTCCTCATGCGGTACATCCTACGCTCGAAGCTTGGACTGGGGCTTGCAGCGATCCGCGATAACGACAGGAGCGCCGCAAGTTCCGGATTGAATGTCTTCAGACTGAAGCTCTACTCCTTCGTCATCGCTGCCTTTGTCACGGGGATCGCCGGTGCGATTTTCTATCTCTATGAGGGATACATCGAACCTGGCGGCGCCTTCAGCATCCAGTGGACCATGATACCCATACTGGCAACCGTCATAGGCGGCATCAGCACCGAGTCAGGGCCCATCATCGGAACGGTGGTCGTTGTCTTCCTCGACTTCCTGCTGGCCAGGTACGCCGGCTTCAGCATGCTCATCCAGGGTGCCATACTGGTGGGCATCATGCTCCTTGCCCCGCAGGGATTCACGGAGATCGCGAGACAAATCAAGACTCGCTGGTCCCGGCCCAAAACGACCGGAGTATAGACATCGAAGTAAGAATGGGAGAAAAGGAGGGCTATCCATGGCAGCAGACCTGGTCCACGCATTGTCGGAGTTGAAGGAAGCGGAAGCGTTGGAGATCGTGAGGAAGAGGCTGGACGGGGGAGAAAACCCTCTCCTCATCCTCGACGAGGCAAGAAAGGCCATGGGGATCGTGGGCAAGCGATTCGAGGAGGGTACCTATTTCATCCCCGACCTGATCTATTCCGGGGAGATATTGCAAGCCATCTCTGAGATGGTGAGGCCGAAGATGTCGAAGGAGGCTGCGGGCAATAAGGCAGGAAAGGTGATTCTGGGCACGGTAAAGGGCGACATACACGACATCGGGAAGAATATCGTCGCCTTTATGCTCGATCTCAACGGGTTCGAGGTATTTGACGTCGGGATCGATGTCCCTCCGGAGAAATTCGTCGAGAAGATACAAGAGACGAACGCGCCTGTCGTAGCCCTCAGCGGCTTTCTGACGTTGGCTTTCGATGCGATGAAGGCGACTGTCGAGGCCATCGCGAAGGCGGGCCTCAGGGAAAAGGTGAAGATCATCATCGGCGGCGGAAACATGAACGAGGACATAAGGAAGTATGCGGGCGCCGACGCATACGGTGTTGACGCAATGGCCGCCGTCAGCTTTGCCGAAAAAGTCGTCGCATCGAAATAGCCGATAGCCAACAACCGGAAAGGAGCGAGAACATGGAGACTAATACGAAGGTCCAGGAAAACTTGGAGGCATGGTGCAACCCAGAGATCCCGTTTCCCACGAAGGATGTTGAGCATTCATACAAGGAGAGGACGAGGCGCATCGCCGACGCGGTCTTGCTGAAAAAACCCGACAGAATACCCCTCATGCCCATGTGGGAGTTCTTCTATGCGAAATACGCGGGTTATACATGCGAAGAGGTGATGTACGACGCGCAGAAGGCCGAAGACTCGGTCATCAAGACCGTCACCGACCTTGAGCCGGACGGGTTTCAAGGCCCTATCTTCTTCATGACCGGTCCCGTGCTCGAGGCCTACGACAGCAAGGACGTGCTGTGGCCCGGACACGGCCTTCCCGTGGATCAGGCCCATCAATTCGTCGAAGGGGAGTACATGAAGGCCAACGAATACGATGCCTTCCTGAGCGACCCGAGCGATTTCATGCTGAGGTATTATCTGCCGAGGGTCTCGGGGAACCTGAAGACCCTGGCGATGACCACGCCTTTTCGACAGAATTTTGCCTACTTTACCACCTTCGGCGGATGGGCAGGCTTCGGCACGCCTGACGGGCTTAAGGCGCTCGATGTCCTTCGCGCCCTGTCGAAAGCTTCATTCGACTATGTCAGCTTTCTCGTGTCGGTTGTGGGGAAGCTCGTGATGATGGGCTATCCTCCTTGGTCAGGCTCTCTCACCGAGGCGCCTTTCGACGTCCTTGGCGACACGCTCAGAGGCACGAAAGGGATCATGCTCGACATGTATAGACAACCTGCCTTGCTCAAAGAGGCCTGCGAGAAAATTGTCGGTATAATGGCGGAGTATACCATGACCACCGCCAGGGCCAGCGGCAACCACCCCATAGTCTTCATCCCCCTGCACAAAGGAACCGCTTCCACGAGAGACGGGAAAGGCGGTTTCATGTCCCTCAAGCAGTTCGAGGAGTTCTACTGGCCCACTTTGAGAAAGCTGATGGGCATCCTGATCGACAACGGCTACGTGCCGAATTTGCTCCTCGAGGGCGATTTCACCTCCCGCTTGGAGATTATCAAAGACGTGCCGCCGGGTACGTGCATCTATCACTTCGAGCACATAGACATGGAGAAGGCCAAAAAAGTGCTGGGCGGCCGGGTCTGCATGCGCGGCTGTATCCCCGTTCATATCATGACCCTGGGGACCCCCGATGACGTGAGGAAAGCCGCCAAGGAACAGATCGACATCCTGGGGGAAGGGGGCGGCTACATCATGGACACCACGATGGCAAGCGAACAGATAAAGCCTGAAAACATGAGAGCCTTGATGGAATTCACCAAGGAGTACGGCGTCTATCGGTAATTCCTATGCCGCTCCAGGCGTTTTTGTGCTTCTCTTTCGGGAAGTATTGGCGGAAAGGGAGATCGGAGGGAGGTCGCGGCGAGTCCATGGTGGGTAAGTCATTGAGAGGTGGTGCGCATGCTTCACAAACCCCCGTATAGGAAAGTGGGCGATCTCGAACGCTTTGACGAGCGCGAAAACGTCCAGGCGCGCAATACCTACGAGCCGGGCTCGGAGGAATATGAGGAATTCTACGGACGCCATCCCGAGTTGGAGGAGACAGACCGCCATGCCAGGGAGCTCTCCAGGAAGCCGGTGGGAAACCCCCTCGACCTCGCCTTTTTTCTTCAGCAGATCGGAAACCTTGCGAGATGGGGAAGCGAGGACTTGATCGACGGACCGGTCTCTCCACGAAAGGCAGATCTCTCCCCGCAAAGGGCGAGCGAGAAAATCAAGGGGTTCGCCCGTCATCTTGGTGCGGATCTCGTCAGGATCGGGCCTCTCAATCCTGCCTTCGTTTACACCCATGTCGGAAAGACGTGGCACGATCCCGCCAGAAGATACGGCGCTCCTATCAATCTCAACGCTGCCCACGCGATCAGCATCGCCATGGGGATCAATCCCGTCCTCATAAAGACGGGACCGGTCCTTTCCATGGCGAGCGAGATCATGCGCGTTTACACCCGCCTTGCCAATATCTCGACGACATTGGCCGGCTACATCCGCGCCCTCGGCTATCCCGCTCGGGCGCACATCATTTCCAATTACCAGGTCCTGTGCGTGCCTGTAGCGATCGAGGCAGGCATGGGTGAACTCGGGCGCCACGGACTAATGATTACAAAAGAGCTGGGGAGTTGCTTGAAACTGACTACCATAACGACCGATCTTCCTTTACTCAACGATCCCTCCCGCGACATCGGCGTCGACGAGTTCTGCCACGACTGCAAGATCTGCGCGCAAACCTGCCCCGGTGGCGCCATTCCGAGAACCGGCAAGCGGGTGGTGAGGGGCGTTGAGAAGTGGCGCATCAACCCCGAGGCCTGCTTCAGGGTCTGGAACGAGACCGGAACGGATTGCGGCGTGTGTGTGGCTGCCTGTCCTTGGACAAAACCCAGGCATGGTATTCATCGTATCGCCCGCGAGATAGCTTCCAGAAAGAAGAAAGCAGGATGGTGGATGAGCCGCTCCGAAAGAATCATCTACGGCCGGTTCAGGCCCGGACAATCACCTTCGTGGTTTGAAGAGCCGGACCCACTTTGGAAGAAGTACAAGACGCTGGAAAGATGACTCCTGAAAGACCAAGTCCCCCCAGCGTCAAATCTCTCGGTTTGTCACCTTGTGAAGGACGTTCGAAGAGGTGCGCGCGAAGGCTGCCATCGAGACCTCGTTTTCCACGACCTGAGGCACACGTTCGACACGTGGCTTGCGCAGAACGGCGTCGATATCTATACTATGGCGCGCGGTACATGGGGCATAAGAGCCTCGAATCCACGAAGCGCTACTTGCACCACGACGCGGAGAGCCTCAGGGTGAGCATCGGGACGATCGAGAAGATGACGGGAAAGCTTCTGAGGATAGCCGAGGTCGATGGATGATAGGTTTTTGTCACATTTTTGTCACAGTTTTAGTGTATACTCTTGAAACTCATTGGCGCCCATAGCTCAAATGGATAGAGCGTTGGACTACGAATCCAAAGGTTGCAGGTTCGACTCCTGCTGGGCGCACTTAAAATCCCCAGCAAAATAGAGAAGATTTGAAACGAGGGTAGGAGAGGTCATTTACTTTACCGGCCCAATTGTGCCTTTTTTGTGCCCGGACGCGATTTCTTGTGCCTTTTCTTCCATCTGCTTGTGAGCCCAGCCCAGGCGTTCCGCAGCTCCCCGAAGATCGTTCTCGGACACGATGTTGTACCTCTCGAAGACTGACCGCGTGAGGTGCCCGGTTTGCTCCATCGCCACGCCCTCCGGGGTCCCGGTCCTAGTGAGGTTCCTTACTGCTGTCCGTCTGTTGTCGTGAAAGACGCGGCCCCATCGCTGAAAGCGTTCTGATTGACAGTGAGAGCACGCAATCTTTTGCCATATCGCTTTCTTGCCTTTCCTTACCTCGCCGTCAGCCACGTAGAGCGTCTGCCCGTCCTTCTTCCACCTTTGGCCCACGTCGATCTCCACAGTCGCCCCGCAGTCCCGGCACTTGAACGTGGCTTTATACCCGCACGTAACGAGGGCTTGCGCCCACGCATTCCGGAAATCGCCTATCCTCTCCCCGGCCTTGTGGAAGACGAAAGGGCATTCCGGGTAGTCGTGCGTCGAGGCGCTGTA
>Ga0326728_10025893_pt1 | contig 10451 bp, 8 predicted proteins | sample MB3enrmetagenome_FD_207602 | JGI IMG/M metagenome (GOLD analysis project Ga0326728, IMG submission 207602) | Lab enriched peat soil microbial communities from McLean, Ithaca, NY, United States - MB31MN | ecosystem: Environmental > Terrestrial > Soil > Wetlands > Peat | place: USA: New York... | reverse complement strand
TGCCCTGGAACCGCATCTCTTCAGTGAAGAAGTACGGCGCCAGGCTCAAGCGCCCGAGTTGCGCCACAAACGCGATGCGTTTATCCTCCGCAGTGATGGGGATGGAACCGCCGCCGAATCCGCGGGACCAGGCTGGTCCTCCCCGAGCGATGCTTCGATCTGGGCGACGCGTTGTTCCATGGCGGCAAGCTCTTCCGCGATTGGGTTGGGCGCCGCAGGCTTGGGTGACTCTGGCGCGGCCGCCTTCGCGTTGAGCAGTGCTTCCAGCCGGGCGATTCGTTCCTTCATGGAGGCAAACTCCTCCTCGATGGCGGTCCGCGCGGGCCCGCCTGCGGCCTTCGCGGGCGGGCCGGCCGAATCGTCGCGGGTTTGGGCCAAAGCGGGAAACTGCCACGGCGCTAATGCCAGGAGAATTAGCAGCGCCGGCACTTTAGCGCGCAATGCGAACCGCCATAACCAGATTCTTTTCTCGTGTGCATCGGCATTAATAGGCGCAGCGCAGCTTCGCCGCAAGCTTTCAGCGGTCAGCTTTCAGCTTCCGATTTGTGACAAATTCGCCGGTTGGGCATCGTGGATGTCCTCCAGCGAGACGGAAGTTCCGGAGGTTCAACGGCTGACGGCTGATCGCTGATCGCAAACCCGAGAATCTTCGCGGTGCGCGAAGATTCTCGGGTTTAGTAATGCAAACATCCTGGCGACCTCCTCGGGCCAAGCTCATCTCGGCAGATAACGTGCCAAATCCTGCGTGTAGCCGCAGGAAAAACAGCTTTGCGGACCTTCTAATCGATAGTGACTACGGCATCCTCGGGGTAGGCGGACATGCCGAACTCGGGAATGTCCAGTCCCTCGCGTTCCACCTCCGGCGGCACGCGCATGGACTTGATCTTGTTTACGATGGAGAAGACCACGAAGGTCGCTCCAAAGGCCCAAATCGCGCACAGAGTGGCCCCGCCAAGCTGGCAGAAAAACTGGCGCGTGTCCCCGTGCAGCAGGCCGGTGACTCCCTGGCCGGCGTGACCCAGATAAGTCGCGGCGCCGATTCCGTTCCACCCCGATCCGTAGGTGCCGTCGGCGAAGATGCCGACGCACACGGCTCCCAGCCAGCCGCAGAATCCGTGCACCGAAATCGCGCCGCAGGGATCGTCGATCTTGCTCACACGCTCGTTGAAGAGCACCCCCCCGCAAACCAGAAGACCGGCCAGGGTCCCGATGACGACGGCCGAGGTGGGCGACACAAAGGCGCACGGAGCGGTAATCGCCACCAGGCCGGCCAGCATTCCATTGCAGGCCATGGTGACATCCGGCTTGCCAAACAGGACGTACCAGAAGAACAGCGCCGTCGCCGAGCCTGCGACCGCGGCCAGGTTGGTGTTCACCGCGATGACGGAAATCCGCAGGTCGGTCGCGCCCAGAGTGGAGCCGGGATTGAAGCCCATCCAGCCGAAGAGCAGGATGAACGTGCCGGTGACCACGTACACCAGGTTGTGGGCTGGAAAGGCGCGCGGCTTGCCGTCCTTCCCGTATTTACCCAGGCGTGGGCCGAGTATCACGGCCAGCGCCATGGCCGTGAAACCACCTACCGCGTGTACCACGGTGGACCCGGCAAAATCCACGTAGCCGTGCCCCAGATTCAGGGTGGCGCCCACCTGCGAGAGCCATCCGCCGCCCCACACCCAGCAGCCGAATACGGGATAGAGAATCGCGCCGATAAAAAGCTCGCAGAGTAAGAAGCCCCAGAAGTTAATGCGCTCGCAGATAGAGCCAACGATGATGTAACCGGCGGTCTCCATGAACACGACTTCAAAGAGCATCAGGCAGTTGCTGCCGGCGTCGTAGGCGGGGCCGGACAGGAAGAATCCATTGCCGCCCAGGAACCCCCACTGGCCGCTGCCGATCAGGAAATGGTTGAGAGTGGGAGTGCCGCCCAGGTTTCCCGGGGCGGCATTGACTGCGACAGCTCCAAACTGAAAGGCGTAACCGACCGCGTAGTACGCCAGGAAGGCGAAGACGTAAGCCGCGAAGTTCAGCATCATGAGGTGGGCGGCATTCTTCTTGCGCACGAGCCCGCACGTCAGCAGGGCGAAGCCGGCCTGCATGAAGAGCACCAGGTAGCCGGTATTCAGCGTCCAGGCGAAGTTAGTGGCGATCCGGATGTGTCCCACCGAGTCGGCCAGTTTGGCGGCCAGGGGTTCCCTGGCGGCCTGGGCCTGGTATTCGTCGAAGTCCTTCTTGTTTTTGGCGTAGTCCGGGGCCGTCTTGTCGGTCGGCTCCGGAACCGCAAACGCATTTCCGCCGGCATCCACCGCCGTAGTCTTATCTCCGGTGGCGATGCCGGCCGGATCCGGTTTGGGAGTGTCCGCGGCGAAACCGGTGCGCAACAGTACACCCAGCAGGCCGACAAGAAGCACGGCCCTGCCGGGAAGTCGAGCCCAGCCGCAGGAGCGCCTCACGACGTTCTTGGTCATCGTTAATTCTCCTGATCGAATGTAAGTTGAATGCGGGCTGCGCGCCTTCCCGCGCATGGCCCCGGTTGACTGCGAAGTCAACCACCACAGCTAGACAGCGGCGTCTCCGTGTTCCCCTGTGCGAATTCGCACGACTTCGTCCAACGGCGACACAAAAATCTTGCCATCGCCCATCTTCCCGGTGCGGGCGCCGGCCACAATGGCGTCCACGATTTCCTTCGCCCGGTCGTCGGAAGAGATGATCGTGAGCATAATCTTGGGCACGAAGTCGACGGCGTACTCGGTGCCGCGGTAGACCTCGGTATGGCCCTTCTGGCGGCCGAAGCCTCTCACTTCCGTCACCGTGAGAGCCTGAACGCCGATGGCGGCGAGATTCTCCTTGACCGCGTCCAGGTTCTGCGGCCGAATGATCGAATCGATGCGTTTCATCTAAAGAGTCTCCACATAACGGACCGGGCCGCGGGAAGCGATCCCGATAAAGAATTCATAGAATTCATAAAGAGTTCATGAAGAAGCCATAAAAAGAGTGGACTAAAACTCAGTGTCTTTCGTCAAGACAAAAAAATTTGGGGGCTCCATACAAATCTTTTAGGCATTTTAGGCTTCGATGGATTCTTTCCGTCCGATCGTCTATACTCGAATCGCTCCGTGGCCTGTTTGCGTCCCGGTTGCACGCCTAGCCGGCTGGTGGTTTCCTGGAATGGATAGACTGACGATCTTCGGCCTTTTCGCGGTGACTACGATGCTTGTGAGCTATGCCCTGGAAAAGCGGAGTCCCTGGTTTATCCTGGCGTTTTCGGGAAACGGAAATCCAGGTATGTTTACCGTCGAAAGAGGAAGAATTCCATGAAAGGTCTGTGGCGCGTGGCGTTGATTATGGCTGCCGGATCCGCGGTGATGATGGCTGCCTCGGTGGAACTGAAGCGCGGGGATGAGGAGATCGAAATCATCATCGGGGGGAAGGCATTTGCCACGTATTATTTCCACAAGGATGTGGCAAAGCCCTACCTGATGCCGCTGCGGACGCCTTCCGGTGTGATCGTTTCCCGGCCGTTCCCGGTCTTCAACGATGTCTCGATGGCCGACCGCAAGCTGCCCGGTTTCGAGCCGCATCAGCGTCCGCTGTATTTCGATCACGGCGATATCGATGGCGTGGACTTCTGGTCGGAAGCGGTGTTCAGCAGCGCGTCCGGCCGGTCGGGAGGAGCCGCCAAGAAGGGACCCGAGACGAAGCCGGCAGTGCGCGCGCATGGCCACATGCGGCTGGTCAATCTCGAAGAAGTCCGAGGCGGTCCGGAATCCGGCGTCATCCGCGCGCGATTTACGCTGGAAGATCCCAACGACCGCGTGCTGGGCGAAGAGACGCAAACCTACACCTTCCGCGGGGACCAGCGCTCGAACACGGTGGATTGCGAGTACGTCATCTATGCCGGCGCCAACGCCATCGTTTTCGGAGACACCAAGGAAGGCACGTTCGCCGTGCGGCTGAATGCCGATCTGAGCACGCCCAACGACCACATGCTCAACTCGCACGGCGCAACGGGAGAGCCCGCCATCTGGGGCAAGCCGGCCGATTGGGTGAACTACTCGGGAACGGTGGGCGGCAAGCGGGTGGGGGTGGTAGCTTTCGATCATCCGGGGAGCTTCCGGCATCCCACCACGTGGCACGCTCGCGCTTACGGGCTGCTGGCGGCCAACCCGTTTGCCGCGCGGGAATTCACCAACGACGAGAAGCAGGATGGAAGCTGGACGGTCGCGGAGCGCAAGTCGATCGCGTTTCGCTATGGCGTCACGATCTACGACGAAGAATACACAGCGGCTCAACTGGCCGATCTGTACCGGCAATATGTAGCCATGACGGGAGGCCACTGAGGAGACTCATATGGAGATGAATCGGCGGGGTTTTCTGGGCGCGGCCCCGGCGGCGGGCGCGGTGGGCGCGTTGCGGGGCGAGCCGCAAGCCAGGTTTTTTGCGAAGGGCGATTTCCACCTCGGGTCGGTGACTTACAACCTCCTGAAAGACTACGACGTGGAGACGATTATCAAGACCCTGGAAGGAGCGGGCTTCGAGGCGGTGGAGTTGCGGACGGAGCACAAGCACGGCGTCGAACCCGCGCTCGCGAGCGCGGAGCGCACGCGCATCCGGCGGCGCTTTGAAAGCAGCAAGGTGCGGCTGCTTTCCTATGGCACTACCTGCCGCTTTCAGTCTCCCGATCCGGCGGAGCGGAAACGGCAGGTGGAGATCGCGCGGCAATTCGTGGATCTCGCCCACGATACGGGAGCCGTCGGCATCAAGCTCCAGCCCATGGGACTGCCTCCCGATGTGCCGCAGGAAACCGCCATCCAGTATTTCGGCGCTTCCATGCGCGAGGTGGGCGATTACGGAGCCAGCCGCGGCGTGGAGGTGTGGATGGAGGTTCACGGCAACGGCACGCAGAATCCACCGGTGGCCGCCGCGCTTTTGCGGGCGGCGGGACACGAGAACGTAGGCGCCTGCTGGAACTCGAATCCGACGGACGTGCAGAACGGCTCGGTCAAGGAGTCGTTCGCGCTGCTGGGGCATTGGGTGCGCAACGTTCACCTGCACGAACTGTCGGATGAACGCTACCCCTTCCGCGAGTTGTTCACGCTGTTGCGGGAGTCCGGATACAACCGCTACACGCTGGCGGAAGTCCCCGAGAGCAAGGAGCCGGAGAGATATCTGAAGAATTTCAAGGCGCTGTGGACGGAGTTGAAACGGTCCTGCTCGTGAGGGGGACCGGGCCGGGCGATTGACGCCGGGAAAACTGGTTCACCGCCGAAGACGCCGAGACACGGAGTTTCAAGAGAGTGATCGGCGGCTTTCGCGACGCCCAGGCGTTCGAGCGCCGAGGGGGCAGAGGGAATCTCGCCTTGCCCGTGGCTGCGGTGGGGAGTCGAGGCTGCTGAGAACCGCGGAAGATTGGTTCACCGCCGAGACGCCGAGACACGGAGTTTCAAGAGAGCGATCGGCGGCGGCTTTCGCGACGCCCAGGCGTTCGAGCGCCGAGGGGGCGGAGGGAATCTCGCCTTGCCCGTGGCTGTGGTGGGGAGTCGAGGCACCACTACAGCTTTTGCCAGTTGAGCAGCTTTTTGGCGTTGCCGCGGTAGAGGGCTTCGAGCGCCGGCGCCGAAAGATCCAGCCCGGAATAGCGCCACCAGACGCGCCCGGGCATGTTTTCGTCGGCGGTTTCGAAGAGCCGCCACCAGGATTGGTACATGCTCTTCTCGCGGCCCATGTCGGTGCCGAACATCACGCGGTTGCGGTACTTCGTAAGGAATTTGACCGCGGCCCGCGGGGCCCTGCCCACTTCGTAGTCGCGCGCTGAAATATCCAGATAGAGGTTGGGATACCGATCCAGTTCCTTGCCGAGCGCCGCCAGGTCGTTGCCCTGGTTTCCCAGGTGGCAGGCCACCAGCAACGTTTTGGGATGGCGGGCCAGCAGCCGGTCGCGGATGTCGATCAACTCCTGGTAGGAGGGCACGTCCTTGCCCCACTGGCTGAAATGCTGGTAATCGGGCGTGCGCTCCTGGAAAACGTCCAGCGGGGTCCAGCAGGAGGGGTGATCGGCGACGTGAATGTTGGCGGGAATTTTCAATTCTGCGGCCTTGTTCCAGAACAGGTCCAGGCGCGGGTCGTCGGGATGCAGGCGCTGGTCGCGCGGCGGGTTGCCGCGGCCATAGCCCCATCCCTTGTCAGTCAGCTCGCCCGTGCCGCGCGCGCCCTTGCGATAGCAGCGCTCCAGTTCGGCGGCGGCCCGTTGGGGATAGTCCGGCTTGCCGGTATCGGTGGTGTCGATGCCGCACCAAAGCTGGAAGCGGGTGGGATAGGGCTTCAGGTAGAGGTCGACGAGTTTATCGAACTCAGCCCCGGTGGCGCCCGTCAGAACCACGGTCATCTCGATGCCCACCTCGTCCATGGTCTTGACCCAGGCGGCCACTTCCTCGGGAGTGCGCGCGTTGATGTGGGCGTGCACATCGATGGCCGGGTACTTGGCTTTGGCCACGGAGGTTTCGGGCACGACGACCGACGTTTTCGGCGCCCAGTCCTTGAGCAGGATGGTGTCCATCGGTCCCGGTTGGGGGTCCACTCCGGGGCCGCCCCAACCGCCGTATTTGGCCTGGATCCACTGGGGATCGGCTTGCCAGCCGGTGGGAGTGCTTTTGGCCTTGCGTGGGCTGGTCTGGCTGCTGCTGTAAGAGGCGGTCAGCGCGGCGATGGCCGCCAGGGCCGCGGCGAAAGTGGCTATTCGGGTCTTTTGCATAAGAATCCTTTTCTGAAACCTTATCAGAATTCGCCGGCGATGTGACGACGATTTAACCGGCCCCTGCCATGCGCGATGCTATAATGCGGGCCGGTATTTCAGCAACCCCAAAAGGAGCGGAAGAGATGGACTTATTAACTCGCCGCAGATTCCTTTCCCGCGCCGCACAGGCGGGAGCAGGCCTGGCAGCCCTGGGCGCCGCCGCGGCGCCGCGGGTTTCCAAGATGCGCTTCGGATTTACCTCGTATCAGTGGGGCGCCGACTGGGACGTGCCCACCACGATCGCCAACTGTACCAAGGCCCAGGCGTTCGGCGTAGAACTGCGAACGCAGGAGAAGTATGCCTCGGGCGTAGAGGTGTCGCTCTCCGACGCGCAGCGCCGCGAGGTCAAGAAGCGGTTTGCGGACAGCCCGGTGAAACTGGTAGGGCTGGCCTGCTCGGAAAAGTACGACTGGCTCGAGCCCGCCAAGCTGAATGAGGCCATCGAGACCACGCGGGCCCACCTGAAGCTGAGTCAGGACGTCGGGGGGCATGGCTTGCGCGTCTTTGTCAATGATTTTCACAAAGAGGTCCCGCACGAAAAGACCATCGAGCAGGTGGCCCGCGCGCTCAATACCGTGGGCAAAATCGGCGCCGATTACGGCCAGTTGATCCGCCTCGAAAATCACGGCTCGGCGGGCGACCTGGTGACCATCAGGAAAGTCATGGACGGAGTAAACCAGAAGAACGTGCGCATCAAGCTGAACGGCCTGCCGGCGGATGCCGCGGACTTTGCGAACCGCTTCCCGCTGGTGAAGAACATTCTCGACGATACGCTGCACTTTCACGAGTTGGGCCGCGGAGACTTCCCGTATCAGCTTCAGTCCGATCTGCTGATCGATGCCGGCTGGGACGGGGTGTGGCTGCTGGAGGCCAGCTCCAAGGTGCCCGATCGCTACCAGGCGCTGGTGGACCAGCATAGGCTGTGGGACGCGATGGTGGCCCAATCGCTGAATCGGTGAGGTGGCGCGCATGGCTGGGAATCCATCCGGAAGCGGCCTGGGCCGCCGGTCTTTCCTGAGCGGGGCCGCTTCGCTAGCGGCCGGGTCGGCGTTTTCCCGGAGGCCGGCCGGCGGCGAGCAGCCATCCAGCGGATTCCACTTTCGCCTCGCGATGTGCAACGAGGCTTTTGCTTCGGCCGGCGAGAAGAAATCGTTCGCGGAAACCTGCAAGGCCATCCGCAAAGCCGGCTACACCGGTATTGAGGTTGCTCCCTTCACCCTGGCGGAGGATCCCATTGCCATCCCGGCCGGGCAGCGCCGCGACTTATCTTCCACCATGAGGTCGGAGGGACTGACCTTCGCCGGCCTGCATTGGCTGCTGCTGGCGCCCAAGGGTCTGAACGTGACCACTCCCGACAGAGCGGTGCGCGAACGAAGCTGGCGGCACATGTGGAACCTGATCGACTTTTGCGCCGACCTGGGGCCCGGCGGCGTCATGACCCTGGGGTCGCCCGATCAACGTTCGGTGGGACCCGGCGAGAGCCGGGAGGAAGCCGGCAAGTACTTCACCGAGGGCCTGGCGGGCATCGCGCCGCATGCGGTGGAACGCGGCGTGAAGGTCGCGATCGAGACCTTCACGCAACGGCCGAACGTGGTCGCAAGGACGCTCGAAGAGGCCGTGGCGATGGTCCGGAAGATCGCGAGTCCGGGCATTCAAACCATGTTCGACTGCAACAACGCGTCCCAGGAGAAAGAGCCGCACGCGGCCCTGGTGGACCGGTACTTTGAGTTCATCAAGCACGTGCACCTCACGGAGACGGGCGGGCCGTATCCGGGCACCGGATCGTACGACTACAAGCCGGTGCTGAAGGTGCTGCGGCGGCGCGGTTACAGCGGCTGGCTTTCGCTCGAAGTCTTCGACTTCAGCGCCGGCGCCGGCAGGATCGCGCAAGATTCTTTCCAGTATATGCAAGCGGAGATCGCCCGGTTGGGGTGATCGGAAGGAGGACCGGTTCATGCGTTTTCGTTTTTTCGTGGCGATCGCGGCGGTGTGCGTGGCCGCCTATACGCAAGCGCCGCAGGCGCCGCAGGGGGCCAGCGAGGCGCCCGCCAAAAAGCAGCGGCCGACTTATGAGCATCCCGGCTGGAAGCCGACGCCGCTGCAGACGGCCATGCCCAAGACTTCGCTGAAGGTCGAGGAGCATAAGATCCAGAAGGCCAAGTTTCCGGCCATCGACATCCATTTCCACGCCGGTTTCCTGCGGACGCCGGCGGATTACCAGAAGCTCATCGCGATCATGGACCAGATTGGCCTCGCCATGCTGGTCAATCTGGACGGCGGGAGCGGGCGCACCTTCGACCAGTACCTGAAAGGGAGCGAGCCTTACAAGGACCGCATCATCACTTTTGCCAGGCTGAACTACGACGGGATCAACGAGCCGGGCTGGAGCGAGAAGATGACGGCCGAACTGGAGCGCTGTTTCCGGGCCGGGGCGCAGGGGCTCAAGATCGCCAAGGAACTGGGGCTCGACCTGCGGAACAAGGACGGCAGCTTTATCCAGTGCGACGATCCGCGGCTCGATGCGATCTGGGAATTGTGCGCGCGGTACAACCGGCCGATCGTGCACCACGTCAATGACCAGGTGGATCGCTTCCTGCCGATAGGCCCGGAAAACGAGCGCTACGAGGCTGGCTTGTGGCGGGACAACCCGGCGGAGAATTATTATCGGACCGGCCAGCCCGGTTTCGAGGAGATTAACCAGCATCGCGAGAGGATGATCGCCAGGCACCCGAAGACGACCTTCATCCTGGCGCACATCGCGCACCTGGGGTACGACTTGCAAAGGGTAGCGGCGTTTCTGGACAAGTACCCCAATGCCAACGTGGATCTTTCGGCCGCCATCCAGGAGGTGGGGCGGCAGCCGCACACGGCGCGTAAATTCCTCATCCAGTATCAGGACCGGGTGTTCTTCGGGACGGATGGGGTGATCAGCCGCGCGACCGACGTGGACGGTTTCTGGCGGCCGCACTTTCGCTTTTTCGAGACGGAGGACGAGTACTTCGACCATCCGGCGCAGATGCTGTCGCCCCAGGGAGCGCCCTTGCACGGCCGGTGGAAGATCTACGGGATCGGGCTGCCCGACGATGTTCTGCGCAAGATCTATTATCAGAATGCGTTGCGCTATTTGCCCGCGGCGCGTCCGGCGATGGAGAAGCGAGTGGCGGCGCGGGGCGGAGACTGAGCACCAACAGGAAACTGTGAACTTGACGCGGAGGCGCGGAGCACGCGGAGGAAGGCGCGGGGAAAACCAAAGTCAAGTCAAAACCTGAGATAACGGAGTTGGCTGAGAGCCCGGAGAAGCGGCTGGCGGCGCGGGGCGGAGACTGAGCACCAACGGGAAACTGTGAACTTGACGCGGAGGCGCGGAGCACGCGGAGGAAGACGCGGAGAATACCAAAGTCGAAACCTGAGATAACGGAGTTGGCGGAGAGCGCGGAGAAGCGGCTGGCGGCAGGGGGCGGAGACTGAGCACCAACAGGAAACTGTGAACTTAACGCGGAGGCGCGGAGCACGCGGAGGAAGACGCGGAGAAAACAAAAGTCGAAACCTGAGATAACGGAGTTGGCGGAGAGCGCGGAGAAGCGGCTGGCGGCACGGGGCGGAGACTGAGCACCAACGGGAAACTGTGAACTTGACGCGGAGAAAACCAAAGTCAAAACCT